>WNGP01001519.1_pt1 | contig 25272 bp, 21 predicted proteins | sample 5407671 | NCBI WGS metagenome assembly WNGP01 (sample SAMN13153381, study PRJNA577476) | soil metagenome | isolation source: 40 cm soil or saprolite under Garry oak tree replicate 2 | place: USA:California | collected 2016-06-15
CGCGTCTATGTCCCTGAGGGCGATTCCCGCCGTGCCATCGATATCGATATCGTAGCGCTGGACGATTACTTCCAGCCGGGCCAACGCGTTGATCTAATCAAAATGGATATTCAAGGATATGAGCTGCAAGCGTTGCGCGGCGCCAGCCGTGTCCTGGCTGATAACCCGGACGCAAAATTGCTCCTCGAATTTTGGCCATATGGGTTGAAGCAGGCTGGCGCGAACTGGCCTGAGCTTGTGCAGGCTCTGAAGAATAAGAGAAGGTCCCTGTTCGAAGTAACAAATCATGGGTTGGTCCCTTTTCGCTCTGACTCGGTTACCGAGGATCCGAATTGGTACGTGAACCTGTTCGCTACCCCTCAGTAACGTCCCGGGTGGTGTTGGCGCGTGCTTTGCTGCCAGCCTCCGCTTAAGCATTCACTTAGCAACATGGCGGCTACTGTTGGACTGGGATCTCTTCATCCGAAAGAGTTAGATTGTCGGCGCTCCGTAGTGCGTAGCGTAGTTCCGGATTGTAATCCCTGATGTAGCCGACAAATCCAATATTCGCCGTCAATTTGCTCTGATAAAACGTACGATTGATAAACGGGCTAATCGGCGCAGAGCGGGCCACTCCGCGAATCACGCCGTTTGAATCGGTTATTACCAATGTCCACGGAATCGACTGCTCGTGTTTGAATGCTTGTCCGCTCACACGCGCTGCGGGGGCACCGTTATCACAATGGCCTAAGGCATCAATACTGCACTGCCCATGAAGTCCTTCTGTCCTATGTCGCGCTCCAAAGACATCCGCTTCCCTAAGCCCAATCCAATCTTGTAAGCCAGCAGCGAACACATCCAAGCGACGCGCCCGCAACTCCGAAGCCAGGTGAAGCCTATCTTCAAAAATTTGTTTAAACTGAGGAGGAACTATTTGCATCCTTTGGGTCTCAACAGCTCCGTTGATCAGGGCGGTAGCATCTTTGTCATGCAGAATTTGCGCGTTTTTGCACCAGAACCACGCTTGATAATGTGCCGGCCAGGCGAAGATGGCTATTACAAAAGGGAGAAGGAGAGTCGGCCACCGTCCCCACTGTAGGCGTTCCGCTCGCTCGATCCCGAGCAAAATGAGACTCGTCCAAAAAAGTGAACTCCAGAATAAATAACGCGGAGCGAAAGGCACCAGATTGAACGATCTGAGTCGTCCGACGGTAATAAGCGCCAGAGCAAATACGGTGAAAATCAAAAGCGATATTCCAGTGCTTTCGAGCCCGCCTTTTCCAAGGTCACGGCGAAGCATACGAGGTATGACAGCAATTCCCGCAAGCGTCAATCCCGCTACACCGGCCAAAGCGATGCTAAAGGATTGACTTAAGTCCGTGAGCGTCTTTGGCCCGCACCAAGCCGCGAGTGTATGTAACACCGGACTGCTGACGAGTCTGCAGAACTCGGTTAAAACTCTCATGGGAGTGAGAGAGACCTCCGATTCTTTTTGCACGCCGTAAGATGTCGGAAGCACTGGAAGCTCTTCGTAGATAATGGCTGCTGCAAGAGCGCTGATACCCAGTAAAACAATCGTTCGCCGCGGAAGACGCATGCACCAAGCCAGAAGTAGCAGGGAAGGCCAAATTGCCAACCCCGTGCCAAAGCTAAAGGAGGCGAGAAACCCGGCGCACACTACAATTGCCGTTACCGCCCAGGAGCAACGCGTCTTGGTTATCAGAAGAAAAGCGAGTGCCGCTCCGGCCGTCGCCAAAGAGTTGTCACAGTTAAATTCGCCGTCCGCGGTAATACTGGCTCGGCCCATCCAGAAATTGCCCATGAGTACAACAAGTGTGGCCAATGTCTTTGCAGTCAGGCTTACGGTTTTATCGCGCCAAACTGGGACCAGAAGCAGGGAGACGGTTATAAAAAGTAGCCCGAGCCCCAGAAAGAAGAGCATTTGCACGTCGCCATGAAAAAAGCGCAAATTGGCTAGACCAATGCAGCTGGGAAAGAACGTAACGTGACCAGCCTGTTTAAGCATGGCACTTTGGAGCCATGTGTGGTTCCAGGCAAAAGCGTAAATGCTCCAGAAATTGCCTGCCCACAGGCAGGTTACGCGACCCAAATAAAGATAGACAACTCCCGAAAGTAGGAAAACTGTGCCAATTAAAATGGCAAAGACTTGGACGGTGCGCTCGGCTGCGGGGGCAAACCCATGCATTCGATGGTGTGCGCTGTTAGCGCAACTGGTTAACTCAGTCGGAACCACGGATCGCAATCCGAATTTCAACTCCTTGGCCCTCGGTCACCAGGAATCATTAAGACCAGCCCGCCAGCTTCCGACACGCGATGCCATCCCGGGTTAATCGACTTCAGTGTCGCCAGTACTCTCTCGCTTTCAGATTCCGGAGTGGCAACAGCATTTGCGCGACCGGTTTCGATCACTTGGCGAAATTTCGCCTCTAGCAGTTCGAGGTGCCTGGCATTCTGAGGAGGGTTTTCCTGGACAAAAGCCTGAGCCTGTTGGCGCAGTATCCCTTCCTCCGTATTGCCGGCGTTAGCGAAATAATGAGTGACGAACCGGGGAGCTACAACTTTCATTTCTGGAAAGAGAAGCGGTAACTCACAACCTGCTGTCCAAGTCGGCACGAGCAACTTGGCATGCGCGATGTACGGACCGGCGACTTTAGCAAAATTAAGGTTAGCGGGTAGCAACTGCACTTCGCCCGGTGATTTCCAGCCGATGCCGAGCCGTAGATCTCTTGGTAATACCGATAGTCCATGGTAGCTGCCAACGAACGCGACAACAATCGCCGACAGTGCCAGCACGATGTGTTCACGGGCATTCATAACCCTGCCTTTTTGTGCCAGCTGCGAACCGGCAGCCGCTATCAACGTGCATAACAAAGGCAGTTGTAGAAGATAGACGAGGCGAAAATAAGCCGCAGCAAGAATATTTGTCATCCACATGTGCGCCAGCAATGGGTTCAAGCAAAACAGCCACACAGCACAAAGATAAAAAAAGAGAAAAAATCCGCTGCGTCCTCGCACGATTAGCAGCGGCACAGCGATCATTAGCACCACGTCACGCAAGTACTCAGCACGTCCCCCAACGGCATAGTCCACCGCTTCCCTCCACGGTATATATCTTGGCCCTACTATGTTAATATCGACTGGCTTTGGAATTATGTCCATCTTCAACAGGGCCAGTATCGCGATTGGATACGCGACTGGAATTACGAGAAACAAACCGCGACGGACTTGCAACCATAGGTCAGCGCGGTTCTTGCCTTCGAGTAGCTCAAGGCTAAAAATTGCTACCCAGGAGCAGCCAATGACCGCCGGGAGCAAATAAAGGGCCGGATTGCTCAGACCGACTCCGGCGATATCCAAAAGCGTGAGCCACACCAGATCACTTAGGTTACCTCGGCTGAGGAACCGGTAACTAAGCGCCAGTCCGATCGGCAAAAATAAGATCAAAACGATAGGCTTGCCTTGCCACATGTAGCCGGACACGGTCGAAAATCCGACCCATCCAGCCGGATCGGCTGACTGTAGTGACTTAGCAGCTCCAAGCAAAGCGCCGAAGGATGACTTGTCGGCGAGAAGGAGAAATCCCACTCCGAGAGCAGCCCCGAACGACGCAGCCCAGCGATTCAATCGAAATCTTCGGGCGCACCAATAGAAAACAAATGGAAGGGCCAACGCGACAAATACGTGGCCAACTACTTGGTAAAAGTACAGTGGATCTATCCCAAGATAATGCCCGAGGAAAGCCATCAGCATCTCATAACTAGTCGCCAAATGGACTGGTGAGAATCCAGCCGCGTCCATATCAACACTCGTCTGACGGAGGCTTATGGACTCGTTAAGGTGCAAAAGTTGCGTGAGAGCTCTATGGAAATAGACCACGTCATCTTGATTCGGCCGGCGCACGAATAGAACCGTAGTTGCATACGCTACGCCCAGGACCAGTAGAAGGAGGTGAGAGCGGTGGAACCGGTACTCTTTGCCGGGGATCGCATTTGTTTTCTTCCATGACCGGCCAAGCAAAACGAAACCAGCAATGGCCATAGCTAAGAAGCACCACGTGATCGTTTTCGCTGGCCATCTGGCGATAAGCACCAACTGGTAAGCGAGCGTCCAAAATGCGACTGCGGCTATCGGCACTAACAGAACATCGCCCGCACGGGATTCGGCGGATCTTTCAGAGATCAGCATGGATTTCATCCTGAAATTCTTTGGGATTCCGACACCTTGCAGCGCCTCCGGGTGGTCGGGGTGGTCAAGGGCTCTCCAATCAACCGGCGGTCAGCCTCACGTTGGTGTTCTAGCCCGAAAAAGCAGGATCGTTGGGAAAGGGTAGGTCATGTCTTGAGGAAAGCGTACCAGCTTGAACTCGTGTCCAACAATCTTTACAGGAATCCTGTAGCTTTTTTCGTAAGTAAACTTTCCCTGCGCCTCAACCTGCCTGACAATTGCATTCATTTGTGCTGGCTCAATTTGAGTTGGCAACCCTACCAGAAAGAAGTCAGCATCCTGTTCTGGGTTCTGTAAGTGGACAGCCACCTTGTCACTGGTTAGTGGCTTGGCTGCTGGCATCGCAGTGTAAAAATAAGGTCCGAGCTGCAAGATGCCAATAGTCGCCCGTGCGTCCCCAATCAACTTTCGGAGATCGTTCCGAACAATCTCACGAGCATCCTTTTTCTGCATGGCACGACCGTATGCCATGTCAAAAAACACTGATGGCCCAAGGACGAGAAGGAGCACGCAGGTTAAAAGGATGGCGACTGGCCGGTTATGTTTCATTTTCAGCTGTAAATCGACACAAGCTACGCCGACCAGAACGCAAAATCCAGGAAACAACAGCATGGTTATGCGGGCAAAATATGGTCCAAGGTAGCCTTTTCCCATGAAGTACAGATATAAGAGGGAGAAAATTAGGATTGGAATGGACACACTGTAAAGGTTACGCCTGAAAAGAAGATATAAGATTGCGCAGTAAGGAACCAGCCAGAGCAGGGGATACATTGCAAACGGAATCACGTATGTGATATACCTCCAGACAAAGCCCAGATTAAGCAACTGGACTCCGCTGAACTGGTGTAGCGACGCGTATTTTAACGTCTCGCCGGTGATTGCGTTTGTAACGCTCGCGGGATCTAAAAACAGCATTGGATGCCCCAGGAACAATCCAATGATGAATCCCACTGCAATCAGCCACAGCGGACCGACAACGAAAACTCTGACTCGCTCCAGAAACCGGCTGTTCGAGTTTGGTAAGTTACCACCGTCGTTGAACAGCAAGTAGAGGCATGGAATCACGACGATGATGCCAACAGGATAACGCGTCGCTCCCCCCAAACCAGAAATTAGACCCACAGTAAAGAGCATCTGCCATCGCTGGGATTGCCGGAGCTTTAGAGACATCCAAATGACCAAGGCACACAATAAATTGCTCAGAATGTGAGTTCTCATAAAGTGGGCGTAGATCACCTGCATTGGAATAACAGTGTAACAAAGCGCACCCCCGAGAGATGGGTAGAACTTCTGAGTCGCTTCCTTGATCGCGAGAAATACAACAGCGATTGTGCAGAGATCAAACAGAACCGACATCCACCGACAGATATATAGGAGGCTAGAATACTTGGTCATGCTCGTTGAGTCGCCAAGTGGCGCGCCTTCGGCAGCGGGGACCCTGAGTACTGCTTGCGGTACGGCCCATAGGTAATAATTGAATGTGCCTTCAAAGTATGCTCCAGGTGTCTTAATGCGGCCTGCTAATAAATCTAGCTGCAGGACACCCCTGAGACTGACAAACTCATCGGGCTGAAAGTTCAGATCATGGCCATATCCACTGCTGAGGCCCCAGCTCAAGCCGGGTATCCGAAGATAGGCTGCTAACAATAGTAGTCCTGACAATAGGGCAGGTCGAAGAGCCTTATGGACAAGGCAACCCAAGGGCGCAACGCTTCGCAAAATGCCTATGGGTCGCATTAGTCCGGTGACGATGGTTCGGTCGATCCAATGGGAACAAGCTTTAGAATTGCCGCCTTGCCGTGGGAGTTATCCAGAAGGTGCCAGTCGTACCCAGAGACGGCCGGCAGGCGCGACTGTTTGGTGGTGCTTTCGTCGCTCGAAACGAATAGCGCGTAAACCGGAACGGAGCGCTCCAACGCGTGTTTGACTAAGGCCAGAGCCTGCGGCCGCTCATATCTCCAGGTGTAGCTCCACTTATAATGATGCTCTCCATCGATCGGAGCGGCTACGAAGGAGTGTGGCAATAGGGCATTTAAGTAAACAGGATCGATATCGGAGAGAACGACTCCAAGTTGGCTTCGCAGCCGTAACACTCAGGGCGATAATAATCCGTTTTCCGGCAAAAAGGTTCTTTGAAGCCCATGTGATGGGCAGAACGGCGACCCCGACTAGAAGGATAAGAAGCGGTAAGTAGAAACGACTGTCGCTGCCAAATAGGTAGCACAACGCCGCCACGAAAGAGCTCAACCCCGCCAAGAAAGCGCACACGATGAACCAATTGAATCGGATCAAAAACAACCCGACGCAAGTTAGAAGGAGGAAGACGGGTACAAAGGAGGTACCTGTGCCAAACATGTGTGCAACATTGTACCCATGCGGCTGTAAAGTGGATTCCTTCCACAAGGCGAGGGCATTCTTCGGAACCCAGCGAAGACAAAAAAGAAGGTGGTGTCGGCTAAAATATGAGGCCCACAGATCGTAGCCTGTTTTGAGGGGCGAATGGAACTGGATCGTGTTCAATATGAGCATAGGGCTAGACGCTAAAACGAAAACGAACGGAAGTGCTACGCAATGAAGGAACCAGCGCCAGCGCATCCCCTTTACCGGGAAGATGACCATGATCAGCAATAACGGAGCAAAAAAAAGCGACTGGAGTCGAACGTTCAATGAAAGACCAAGAAGAATTGCGGACAGATAGATTTTCCAGCGCCGTTCTTCCTTAAGTCCCAGGTAGGCGAACATAAAGGCTAGGACAATCAGCAGGGAGGCACTTATTTCACTGAGTGATGAACGACAGAAAGTGAAGAACCCAGGTAGTGCCACGAGTAAAAGCGTCGCAAACCCGCCTGTCAACGGCATCGCCAGGTATGTGTAAAAAGCAAATACGGCTACAAGCAGGAGCAGCCCCATCGTTTGGCTCGTGCGGAACGGTGCCAGGATAGCGTCTGATTCCGGCAGGATCTTCAACCAGGGAACCATGAGCGCCGGATAGCCAAAAGGGTACCTTGATGGCAGTTTCTCGTATCCGATCTGTATGGAAGGCCAGTCGTCCGCGCGCAGTGCTTGCGCTTGTGCAAAATATTCCGTGGCATCCGGATGTGGACCGAGGTCGAGCAGCATTGTCTTGCTGTAATCAATTCTAAGAACCGCGAAATAATAGAACGTTAGCGCGGCCAATAGAAGCAATATGCCCGCTAGAAATTGCGCGTTCGCAAATTTTGTGAGCCTCATCGTTTTATGATGATTGTCCGTGGCGCCCCTCGGTCAATTCACTGCTGCGCGAGCAGATAAATCGCAAGGAGGGTGAGCAGAAAGTACGGAACAAGCACCGCGGCTCCAGCGTAATCTTTGGCCATCCGCTGGCCAAAGAATAGCGCAATGATCGCAACCGCGGAAATCACCGCGCCGTAGAATGCGACGGTTGAATCGCGCAAAACGATGAGTGCCAGGCAGCCAACGCCGCTCAATACTCCCGCTGCGAGTTCGAGAATCGTGATGGCAGTTACCAAAGCGGGCACGACGCCCGCTAACAGACTTTTCGCGAAATGTCCCTTTAGCCATTCGAGGTTTCCGCGGCGATCGACAACTTTATCAACTCCTGATTGAAGGAAAAGAATCGCGAGAAAGACAGCGGTAAAGATCTGTATGAGATAAGTTGCTTGGGAAAATGTGTGCAAAGCTGACATGGCGAAGAGACCTTAGCTGGAATAACCCAGCTTTGTCGATGTTTCCGTGGTGAGAAGATCGCGCTGTGACGTCCTGGGACGGCGCAGCGCGCCATTCTGGCCGCGCAAAAAAAAGGCGGGACGACCGCGTCCGACGGTCACATAATCCGTGAATTGCATCCTCAGTCGCCCTGGCCGACTGCGTCGGCGAAAGCGACATCGCCGGCTTTTAAATCCAACTCGGCTTCGGCGGACGTCCCAAAAACGCGCGCGCGGCTTTCATCGAATTCTTTTTCCCAGCGCGCAACGACCACCGTCGCGAGACAATTGCCGATGACGTTCACGCATGTGCGACCCATATCCATCAATTCATCCACGCCGAAAATAATGGCCACACCGATCGGCCCCAGTCCTGACGGCACAAACGAATTCAGTGCCCCGAGCAAAATGACAAGCGATGCGCGTGGGACGCCGGCCACACCCTTGGAAGTCAGCATCAACGTCAACATCATTGTGATCTGTTGGCCTAACGACATGTGCCAGCCTATTGTCGTCTCCGCCGCTTGCGCCACGAACACCGAAGCCATTGCCAGATATAATGTTGATCCTGTGAGGTTGAACGAATAGCCGGTCGGCATAACGAAGCCCACGATGTGCGACGGCACGCCGAAACGCTCCATCGATTCCATCGCCTTGGGCAATGCCGATTCGCTGCTCGTGGTCGCGAATGCGAGGGCCGCAGGCTCCCGCACCGCCCGAACAAATTGACGCAACGGAATCCGTACGATCCAAATCACCAATCCAAAGATCGACAAGATGAAAATCACCAGAGCCAGATAAAGCGACCCGATCAATTTGCCGAGATTCACCAGCACGCCCGGCCCTTGCGTGCCGATCGTGTGCGCCATCGCTGCGCCGACACCAATCGGCGCAAACATCATCACGTAGTTTGTAAACTTGAACATGATTTGCGCGAGGCTCTCCATCGCGCGGATGATCGGTTTTCCCCTTTCTCCAATCGCAGAGACGGCGAGTGCGAAAAGCACACTGAACGCGACGATCTGCAAAACATCGCCGCGTACCATGGCGTCAATCACGCTGGAGGGGAACACGTGGACGATGGTTTCGACGAAAGTTTTCGGATGACTTTGCTCAATAGTTTTAATGGCGTCGATGTTCGTGGCGACGAGAGTCACGCCAGCTCCGGGCTTGATGAAATTGACAACGGCCAGTCCGATTATCAGCGCTGCGGTCGTAACAATCTCGAAATAAATCAGGGCTTTGATGCCCATGCGCCCAACTTTCCGAAGCGCACCTGCCCCAGCGATTCCTGCGACAATGGTTGAGAAAACAAGCGGCGCGATGATGGATTTGATCAGGTTAATGAAGATGTCGCGCAGAAAATAAACTGCGTTCCCCCAATCCGGTCGCAGCCAGCCAATCACACCGCCGACAACCAGTCCGATCATGATCTGTGTCGTCAAAGACGGCCGAAACCACGGCCGGCGCGCTTGCTGAGGACCTGCGGCAGTCATCGATTCATCATTACCAGAAAGAAGACATTCGGAACAGGCGCGTTGCGAATGGCCGCCGCCGCAAATCTCCAACTTCCAATCTCCAACATCCAATCAAGCTTCAAGCTTCACGTCGAAAAATGGCGTCGTGCAGGACACTTTGGAGCTTGGTGTTTGCAGATTCTCCGGAGGTTGGATGCCGAGGTTTGGAGCTTTAATCAATCATCCGGCGGTCGAGCCCACTGTAAGCATCGACCCGCCGGTCACGCAGAAATGGCCAGTGCGTCCGATGCTCGTTGACGCGGCTCCAATCGATATCGGCCATCACAATCTCCTCCTGATCAATCGAAGCTTTGGCGACGACTTCGCCGTCCGGCCCACAAACGAAGCTTTGTCCCCAGAACTCAATGCCAGCGCCACCGGCAGGCGCTTCATGGCCGACCCTATTTGCCACGGCGACGTAGCACCCATTCGCAATGGCGTGGCTGCGTTGAATGGTTTCCCACGCCGAATGCTGCGCTTTGCCAAACTCCTTCTTCTCACTCGGATGCCAGCCAATTGCCGTCGGATAAATAATGATTTCTGCGCCGCGCAATGCAGTTAACCGCGCCGCCTCCGGATACCATTGGTCCCAGCAAACACAGACTCCGATTTTGCCGTGCTGCGTGTTCCACGATTGGAACCCAAGGTCGCCCGGCGTAAAATAAAATTTTTCGTGATACAGCGGATCGTCCGGAACATGCATCTTGCGGTATTTACCTAGCAACTTTCCATCCCTGTCGATGATCGCCGCGGTGTTGTGATAAACGCCCGCGCCGCGCCTCTCGAATAGTGAAGCAATGATCACTGTGCCGGTTTCGCGCGCCAGTTCTCCGAATGCCGCTGTTGATGTCCCCGGCACTTCCTCGGCCAGATTAAAATTCTTATGATCTTCTGTCTGACAAAAATATTGCGACCGGAAAAGTTCGGGCAGACAGACGATCCGCGCGCCTTTTCCCGCCGCCTCGCGAATGAATTCAATCGCGCGCGAGAAATTCTTCTCCGGCTCCGGGCCGCAACGCATCTGGATGAGAGCAACCTTGGTCATGTCGAGCGAAGTCTCCGCCATTGCGGGATAGCCATTTCAACAATGGGATTCCTCGACTTCGCTCGGAATGACAAGGGTGACGGCTACTTCACCGAGCTCGCCGGCACGATGTCGATCTTGTTGATCACGATGCGCTTTGTCGGCTTGCTCATTTCGCCCATGCTGTTTTTGGTTACGGGCGTGTCCCCGATTTTTTCCAGCACATCGTCGCCTTTAATCAGTTTGCCGAACGTTGTGTATTGATGATCGAGCCGGTGTATTGGTGCGAGACAGATGAAGAACTGCGAGCCGGCCGAGTCCGGATCAGGTTCGCGCGCCATCGAGATCACGCCGTGCTCATGCGGATGATCGTTAAACTCGGCTTTGATCTTGTAACCTGGACCACCAGCTCCGTAGCTGTTTTCTTTTGCCGGATCTTTCGAATCCGGGTCGCCGCCTTGGATCATGAACCCTTTGACGATCCGGTGGAAAATGGTGCCGTTGTAGAAACCGGAGCGCGCCAACTTCTTGAAATTCTCGATCGTTTTTGGCGCGGCATCAGCCCAGAACTGCACCACCATGTCGCCTTCGCTGGTTTTGATCACAGCGACTTCGTTTGATGGATTCATGGATGAAGTTTTTTTGTTTTCATCGGCAGCAAATGCTGCAGCCCACATGGATATAATCAAGCAGCAAAGTAACGGTTTCACGCCGAACATCGTAATGCTCGACGACGAACGTTCAAGCCGCCAATAAGACGCACGGTCATCCTGAGCGAAGTGAAGGATCTCACATTAGATGATTGATCGCCGAACCTCCAAAGTGTGATCAACGAGTCTTTGCGAGGTCCCTCGCTCCGCTCGGGATGACACCTGAATGGTACTCCTGCAAACTGCGCACCTGCACTTTTCGTTTTTGTAGTGACCGAATTCCATTCGCGCTCGCCAGCGCGGCGCGGACGGTCGTCATGATCGGAATTTTTGCAGCCAGCGCGGCATTGCGAATACCCACTTCATGCTCGCGCGGAATTTTCCCGCTGGGCGTGTTGATGATGAAATTGATGTCGCCGTTCTTGATGCGGTCGAGAACGTTCGGGCGTCCCTCGTGAATCTTAAAGACCTTCGTCACTTTGATTTTTGCTCTCGCCAGCGCTTCCGCGGTGCCGCTTGTAGAAATAATTTCAAAACCGAGCTTCACGAACTCGCGGGCGACGGGGATGACCGCTTCCTTGTCGGCATCCTTGACGCTGACAAAGACTTTTCCTGTTTTCGGCAGCGGCGGCGGCGCGGCCATCTGCGATTTTGCGTAGGCAAGGCCGAGATCGATATCCATGCCCATCACTTCGCCGGTCGATTTCATTTCCGGACCAAGTGAGATATCCAAGCCTTCATAGCGCAGGAAGGGGAACACGGCTTCCTTTACGGAAAAATGTTTCGGCATGATCTCTTTTGTGAATCCGAGCTCGCGCAATGATTTTCCAGTCATTACTTTGGCGGCGAGTTTTGCTAGTGGAGCGCCGATTGCCTTGCTAACGAAGGGAACAGTACGCGACGCGCGCGGGTTCACTTCCAAAACGTAAACATCATCGCCTTTCACCGCGAACTGCACGTTCATTAGCCCACGCACGTTTAGTTCACGCGCCATCGATTTTGTTGCTGCGGAAATCTCATCCAGAACATTTTGCGACAATGAAAACGTCGGAATCACGCACGCGCTGTCACCGCTGTGAATGCCCGCTTCCTCGATGTGCTCCATGATCGCGCCGATGACGGTCGTTTCGCCATCGGAGATGCAATCGACATCGACTTCGATTGCATCCTCGAGAAAGCGATCGATGAGCACCGGACGATCAGGCGTCACTTCGATGGCGCTTGCCATATAGCGCCGAAGATCCCCCTCATTATAGACAAGTTCCATGGCACGCCCACCGAGAACGAACGAGGGTCGCACCAAAACTGGGTAACCAACTTCCTTCGCGATCGCGATAGCCTCCTCAGTGCTTATCGCCGACCCATTTGGAGTTTGGCGCAAGCCGAGTTTATCCAGCATCGCGGCGAACAGTTGCCGATCTTCCGCGGTCTCGATGCTTTCCGGCTGGGTGCCAAGAATGGGGACGCCTGCCGCCTTCAATCCGCTCGCGAGGTTCAACGGTGTTTGTCCACCAAACTGGACGAACACGCCTTCGGGCTTCTCTTGATCGTAAATGTTGAGCACGTCCTCTAAAGTGAGCGGCTCAAAATAAAGTTTATCGCTTGTGTCGTAATCTGTGGAAACCGTCTCCGGGTTGGAGTTGACCATGATCGTTTCGAACCCGAGCTCGCGCAGGGCGAACGCAGCATGCACGCAGCAGTAGTCGAACTCAATTCCCTGGCCGATCCGGTTCGGTCCGCCGCCCAGAATCATGATCTTGCGCTTGGCGCTGTCTCGACGCTCGTTCTCGTCGCCGTAGGTGGAGTAGTAATATGGCGTATAAGCTTCGAACTCGGCCGCGCATGTATCGACCAGCCGGTATGTGGGCAAGGTGGTTAACGACTTCCGTTTCTCGCGGATTTCAGCCTCGGTCGTGCCATTTGCCACTGCCAGTTGCTGGTCGGAGAACCCGAGCTTTTTGGCGTGGAGCAAGTCTTTCGTCTTCAAACAGCGCGTTTCCTCCACGATCTGCGCGACGTTTCTCAAAAACCACCGGTCGATCTTCGTCAGCTCATAAATCTCATCAACTGACGCGCCTTTTTGGAACGCCTGCGCGATGTAGAAGATTCGCTCGGCATTTGGGATCGCTAATTTCAAACGCAGCGCTTCAAGATCGATGTCTTTGTCCACGCCGTCGCCTAACAAACCGAAGCGCTTGATTTCCAGACTGCGCAAAGCTTTTTGCAATGCCTCTTTAAACGTCCGCCCGATTGCCATCGCTTCCCCGACACTTTTCATTCGCGTCGTGAGCGTCGCGTCCGCCTGCGGAAATTTTTCGAACGTAAAGCGTGGCACTTTCACTACGCAGTAATCGATCGTCGGCTCGAAGCAGGCCGGCGTTTCGCGCGTAATATCGTTTTTGATTTCGTCGAGCGCGTAGCCGACCGCGAGTTTTGCTGCGATTTTCGCAATTGGAAAACCAGTCGCCTTCGATGCGAGCGCGCTGGAACGCGATACGCGCGGATTCATTTCGATCACGACCATGCGGCCATTATCGGGATGCACAGCAAACTGAATGTTAGATCCGCCGGTCTCGACGCCGATCTCGCGAATGACCGCGAACGCGGCGTCGCGCATCATTTGGTATTCCTTGTCGGTGAGCGTTTGCGTGGGTGCAACAGTGATGGAGTCGCCGGTGTGCACGCCCATGGGATCGAAATTCTCGATGGAACAGACGACCACGCAGTTGTCCATCCGGTCGCGCATCACTTCCATTTCGAATTCCTTCCAGCCCACCAGCGACTCTTCGATCAGCACTTCGTGGACCGGCGAGAGATCCAGACCGCGCGCAGCGATCACATCTAGCTCTTCGCGATTGTAAGCGATCCCACCGCCGGTTCCGCCCAGAGTAAACGCCGGGCGAATGATGAGCGGAAATGTTCCGATTTCAGCAACGATCCGATCGAGATCCGCCAGGGAACGCGCCACGCCAGAGCGCGGCACCTCGAGCCCGATGCGCAACATCGCTTCCTTGAACAATTGGCGATCTTCGCCTTTTGCGATGGCCTGCGCGTTTGCGCCGATCAATTTTACGCCGTGCCGCGCCAGCGCGCCGTTGCGATTCAACTCCATGGCCGCATTCAGCGCCGTCTGTCCACCCAGAGTAGGCAAAATTGCGTCCGGTTTTTCGCGTTCCATGATCGCCTCGATCACTTCGGGAGTGATCGGTTCGACATAGGTGCGATCGGCGAATTCAGGGTCGGTCATGATGGTGGCCGGATTGGAGTTCACCAACACCACTTCATAACCTTCTTCGCGCAGCGCTTTGCACGCTTGCACTCCGGAATAATCAAATTCGCAGCCCTGCCCGATCACGATTGGACCGGAGCCGATCAACAGGATTTTGTTCAGCTCGTTATTTCGCGGCATCTGCGCCAGCGGGGATGGTAAACGAAATCACACAAACGTCACGCGGGAACTCCAACAATGTCATCCCGAGCGAAGCGAGGGACCTCGCACAGGCCGGTAATTCACGCATCGAAAATTGTGTGATCAAAGCTGCGAGTGTGAGGTTCCTCGCCGTCTGGGCGGCTCGGAATGACAAAGCGTGGTCCTACGCCACTTGCGCCATGCGCTGGCGGTCCAGCCAGACTTTGCAAATGCTTTTGATGCGCGTGAGGACGTAATAAATCGTCTGGCTGCGGATCCGGATCAGTTCGCTGCCCACAATGCGCGTCACGAAATCGCTCGGGAGATCGAGAATCTCCTGTGGCGTTGAACCTTCGAGCCCTTTGCAAAGAATCGCCGTCATCGAGCGGGTAAGCGTTTGCACCTCGGGACCGAGCGTCATGCGGATGTGGGCCCTGCCGGTTTCATCGACTTGGAGATACACGCCCACGGTGTCCGTGCATTCTTCGTCTTTCCGCACATCGACCAGATCGAACTTCTCGCTTTCGCGCGGCTCTTGTTTCTTTGCATTGTCCGCATAGGAGACAAGCGTCTCGCGCCGCTCATCCTCCGGCAGCGATTCAAACAGATTGATAATCTTGTTAAGTTTTGTCGGATACATCGAGAATCAGAATTTACCGCGGATTCTCTTCCTGTCATTCCAAACGGAGTTGAGGAATCCCGTGGCGTAACCGACAAGTCACTTCACGGGATGCCTCAACTTTGCTCGACATAACGGATCCGCGCTTCGGCTTTGCTGAGCAACATGTTTATGGCTAATTGCATCATGAAAACTCCGATTAAAGTCGCTGTCACGGGGGCCGCCGGCCAGATTGGTTACGCGCTTCTGTTTCGTATTGCTTCCGGGCAAATGTTCGGGCCCGATCAGCCGCTCAGGCTCCATTTGGTCGAGATTCCTGCGATACTGGGCGCGCTGGAAGGTGTGGTCATGGAATTGGACGATTGCGCATTTCCGCTACTCGAATCAGTCTTACCGACTGCCGATCTGGATGAAGGCTTTCGCGACATCAACTGGGCGTTGTTGGTCGGAAGCATTCCGCGCAAGGCCGGCATGGAGCGGAAGGAGTTACTCGGAGTCAACGGCAAAATTTTCGTCGGACAAGGTCAGGCGATCCAAAAAAATGCCGCGGCCGATGTGCGCGTGCTCGTAGTCGGAAATCCATGCAACACGAATTGTCTGATTGCGATGAAAAACGCGAAAGACATTCCCCGTGATCGCTGGTTTGCCATGACGCGATTGGACGAGAACCGCGCCCGCGCGCAGCTGGCGCACAAGGCTGGCGTGGGAATTGGTTCGGTCACGAACATGACCATCTGGGGAAATCATTCCTCGACTCAGTATCCGGATTTCTACAATGCGCGGATCGATGGTCGCCCCGCGAACGACGTAATCGACGACGAGAAATGGCTAAAGGAAGAATTCATTAAGACGGTCCAACAGCGCGGCGCCGCAGTGATCAAGGCGCGCGGACTTTCTTCAGCAGGGTCGGCTGCGAACGCGATCGTTGATACGGTTAACTCGCTCACCAACGACACACCGGGCAATGACTGGCACAGTGTGGCCGTTTGTTCCGATGGAAGTTACTACGTCGAAAAAGGATTAATCTGCTCCTTTCCATTCCGTGTGCGCGGCGGCAAATTGGAAATCGTGCAAGACGTGCCGATCAACGATTTCAGCCGCGCGAAAATCGACGCATCGGTCGCGGAGCTAAAAGAAGAGAAGTCGCTCGTTAGCGAATTAATTTCGTAGAGGCACGATTTCCCAAACGGCCTGTCATGTTGAGCGAAGCGAAACATCTCTGGTCCATCTTCCGTGGACGGGCCGCTCAAAAATTTGATCCGAGATTCTTCTCCCGCGATTGCGGGATCAGAATGACATTCATTCTCTTTGCCCCACGACAGTAAAGAGCGTGTAGGGCTTGCCGCGGTGATATTGTTGGTGCGTCGAAATTTCTGAGGTCCTGAAACCCATCACCGCCAGAAACTGCGCGCAAAATTGCGTACTGAAATGCCACCAAGTGTGCCACAGGAAATTCTGCGGAGTGGGTGCGAGACGGCAGACCGATGATCCTTCCAACTCCGGATAGAACATATCAGTAATGATGAGCGATCTCGCCATACTTCCACATTGCTCAACGATCCGGAGGGGGTCGCGGCAGTGTAGCAGTACGGAACCCATTACTGCGATATCGAATTGTCCAAGGGAAGCAGGCAAATTGTAAACATCGCCGTAATAAACTTTGGCTTTGGATTCTACAGCCGCATGACTGAACCAGTAGGAATTCTTCAGTTGTTGCATCACTATTCGGCGGGGGCTGAACACTTCTTCCAATCTTTTCGTCGGATACGGAACAAAGTCCCAGCCGTGTTCCGCTGTTACTTCGACCGACACCACCTCCGCGCCGCGCTTTTCCATCTCAAAGGTGAGAAAACCGCTGGCGGGACCAATTTCCAAAACATGTTGACCGGCGAAATCGACTTTGCCGAGATACTCATCTACTCCGCCGCGTAAATCCCAATCCTGTCCCTCTATGACTCCATGATCTGGGAGTTCCATCGTGTGGTAGAAGTAGCAGTCGGCGACATTGTCCACCTTTAGTGGGGCCGCAAAAATCTTCTCGTCGCTCACGGATGATTTATTGGCTGATGCTTTTGCCTGAGCGCTCTGTCGAGTGCTGCGTTCCAAGTGAGAGGTTGATTCTTGAACCATTCCGAATCGAACTTTGGCGCGGCAAAAAGCGCCCACGTTTGGCGAGGGTGTTTCCAATCCAGAATCTCGAATCGCAAATTCGCTTCTGCTGCGGCCCCTTCTAGGGTCGCCTGCCGGTAGTTCACACAGTCGGGATAGACCCAGCCTGTTCGGACCAAGTCTTCGTCGCCGGGCAGAAACGTTGCAACTAAAGCTCCATTGTCGGCCAGTGAACGCGAAATTGCGGACAACCAACCGCTGATCAGATCCAGCCCACAATGACTGAAGATCGATTGAGCCAGCGCGAAATCGAATGAGACTTTCGCCTTCGCAATTGTCTGCGGTGAATCGGAAAATAAGAACGTCGGGCGCTTGATTTGCACAATTGCTTCGCCGAGCTCGCACTTGATTCCTGCCTCGACCAGCCACTCGTGGGGCTCCACACCAAAGTATTTTCCCCGATTCAGGTAGGGAATTAGCAAGCGCCCAATCCGAAGCGAGCCGCAGCCGACATCGAGCAATGAATGGCGCTGGCGCAGACCGAGCGTGGTCAAAAGATTAAACGTCATTGCCGCGATCAGATCATAATCTTCCGGAGGTCCGACGTACGCGCGATAATGCGGATCGCCGGGCTTCAATCCGAGGCCAAGATCCTCTGAAGGGCTCTCCATATCACTTCAATCGTTTCAAGGTCGTGCGGTCGAAATCCTTCAACGCGTCCTGTGGTTTATCCGGGAATCCGACCACACCGTGCGACCTGTCGAATTGATAGATGCGCTTCGGTGCTCGTTTGCGGAAAGGAAATCCGCGAAGCTTGTCGCCATCGAGGGCGTCGGTTGCGCCCTGGACCCGGCATGCTTTCAGAGCCAGAGCATATAGCTCGTTCCTGACTGCGGAGTGCGAACTGACGCAGTTCAGCAGCTCGTTGGGATCCTCTCTGCGATTGAAGAGTTGTTCCCGCCCGCCATTGGCCATGAAGATGTATTTCCAGTGATCAGTCATAACCATGATTTTGAAATCGTGTGAGCCGGGAATTTCAACCATCCCGACAAGATGTTTACGCGGCGCGCATTTGCCCTGCAGCATTTTGAGAACATTAATTCCCTCCCGCAGTTCACATGCGCCTGCGGCCTCGGTGGCAATTCCGAAAAGGTCTGCCAGGCTGATCAAATCAGTCCGTATAGTTCCGGCGGGCAATGTTGCCGGCCAGCTTAGTAGGAAAGGAACGCGGCAGGCGGCTTCAAAGAAGTTTTGTTTTTGCCAGCCGTCATGGTCGCCCAAAAGATCACCGTGGTCCGAAAAAAAACAGATTACAACGTTGTCCGAGTTCGGCCGCGCTTCAATTGCATCAAGGATTCGGCCAACACAATGATCGAGGTAAGTGATCTCGCCATAATATCGGGCCTTCACGATTTTCGCCAGCTCTGGGTTAATAGCGTCAGCCCAAACGGCGTATTGCATGTAGGGGATCTCCTCATCCAGGTGATCTTCCTCGACGTTGCCGAGAACGAGGTCGGGCATTCGCTCGGGATCATACATCCGATTGAAAGTAATTGGCGGAGCCAGCGGAGGATGCGGCCCCATGAACGACACAAATCCAAAAAACGGGGGCTCATCGTCTGATTTTGCAATCTCCTCTACCGCGCGATCGGAGGCCCACCACTCCGCGCCCAACTCCGCTGGAAGCGGACTGCGCTGTGGAAGGTAATACATTTCGCTGCGTTCTCCCATTGGTTGCTCCAGGAAATCGAGTTCCGGATACTCGCGAGCAAGCCATGAACCGTAATCATCACCTTCGCGGGCCGGCGGATGGTACGTCTCGTCACTTCGCCACAGCGTTTCGTAACCTACGTCTTCATCCCATGGATAGGTATGGAACTTTCCGATTCCAAACGTCCGGTACCCGAGGCGCGACATCACGCGAGCGAGATACGGTCCGCAACGCGCTTCCATTTCTTTGGCCTGACCGGCCACAGGATCTGCCTTTGCATTGCTGAAGACGCGCGTCGTCGGCGGCTCGCACCCTGTGCGGATCGTATAGCGAGCGGCGACGCAAACTGGACAAGTGGCGTATGCATTTGAAAAGGTGATTCCCCTTCGCACGAGACGATCGAGATTCGGAGTATAGATATGCGAGTTTCCGAGCGCAGCGATCGTGTCAAACCGCTGCTGATCGGTCATGATGAACAATATGTCGGGCCGGGTCATAATGTCATTCTGATCCCGCAGTCGCGGGAGAAGAATCTCGGATCAATCTACGTCATTCCGAGCGGAGTCGAGAAATCCCGTGGCGCGAGCGATTGGTAAAATAACGGGATGTCTCAACTTCGCTCGACATGACAAAGCAGTGACCAGAGATGTGATGAGTTCTAGGCGTTCGCGATTTCGCTGCCCGTCAGTCGGCGAAATGCTTCGAGATATTTCGCTGAGGTTTTTTCGATAACATCCTTCGGCAGGCGCGGCGCGGGCGGAGTTTTGTCCCAATCGAGTGTCTCCAGATAATCACGCACGAATTGTTTGTCGAAACTGGGCGGGCTCTGTCCGACAGCGTATTGATCCTTTGGCCAAAAACGCGAAGAATCCGGCGTGAGGCATTCGTCGATTAAGAGCAAATCTCCATCGACCGCGCCGAATTCAAATTTCGTATCTGCCACGATTATTCCCTGCTGCACAGCGTGATCGCGACCGCGCGAATAAATTTCCAGACTTAGCGCTTTCACGCGATTGGCGAGCTCTTCGCCGAGAATCTGAGTGCATCGTTTCATGTCGATGTTCTCATCATGACCTTCTTCCGCTTTTGTCGCCGGCGTAAAGATTGGCTCCGGCAACTGCGACGCCTGCTTCAGTCCGGCTGGAAGTTTGATTCCGCAGACGCTCCGCGACTCCTGATATTCTCTCCAGCCGGAGCCAGCGAGATAACCGCGCACGACACATTCCACTGGCAACGGTTTCGTTTTCTTTACAATCATCGAACGTCCGGCCAGCTGCTCGCGGAACGGCTCCAATTCTTTCGGGAACTGCTCGAGATCGGCCGTGACAAGGTGACTCTTGATCTCGTCGAACCGCTTGAACCAGAATGCGGAAATTTGGTTGAGCACTGCGCCCTTGTGCGGAATGGGGTCGGACAGGATTACGTCAAAAGCCGAGATGCGATCGGTCGCTACGAAGAGGAGCGTTTCGCCGAGGTCGAAGACTTCGCGTACCTTCCCGCTGCGCAGTTTTTGGATTCCAGCTAGCTCGATCGAGGATTGTGTCGCGATTTGCATTGGCAAACGCTGAACGCTTAACGCCCAACTTTCAACCTCGAATGATTGTCATTCCGAGCAGAGTCGAGGAAATCTCTGGAGGAATGACTAAGCGGCTAGAGATGTCTCGACTTCGCTCGACATGACAACGGTGCTTATTGAGCGTTGGACGTTGGACGTTGAGCGTTGGACGTTGAAGTCTCCATGGCTGGAATCGTTGTCAAACCGCGCGCGCGAATTTTGCATGGACACGATTGGGTCTTTTCCAGTGAAGTCCTGAAGGTTTTTGGAAATCCTGCGGACGGCGATGTGATCTCGCTCAAGGACGGCAAGGACCGCCTGATCGGCAGCGCCATTTACAATTCGAAATCACAAATTGTAGCGCGCCGTTTCTCGAGGCGCCGGCAAGATCTCGACATTGATTTCTTCCGACGTCGCATCGCGCAAGCTTCCGAGTACCGGGACCGACGAGACGTCGATCCAAAACTGCGTCGCGTCGTCTGGAGCGAAAGCGACGGACTTCCCGGCGTGATCACCGATCGCTATGGCGATCATTTCGTTTTGCAAACCCTCACGCGCGCGATGGACATGCGAAAGGATTTGATTACGGCTGCCATCGTCGATGTCTTCGGCGACGTCACCATCGTCGAACGAAACGATGTGTCAGTCCGCAGAGCGGAGGGATTGGAATTACGTAAAGGCATTTTGCGCGGCACAGCTTCGCAAATCACAATCGAAATCGAAGGCGTAAAGCTTGAACTCGATCTTTTGCATGGCCAAAAGACAGGCTTCTATCTCGACCAACGACATAATTATGGAATCGTCGCGGAATACGCCCGCGATCGGCGCGTACTCGATTGCTTTACAAACCAGGGAGGTTTTGCGCTCACCTGTGCGCGTGCAGGCGCGGCGGATGTGACCGGCGTTGAAGAAAGTTCCGAGAACATTGCCGCCGCGAAGCGAAATGCAGTCCGCAATGAAGTGAAAGCGCGATGGATCGAGCAAGATGTCTTTCAATTCCTGCGCGGGGCTGAAAAAGCGGGGGCACAGTACGATCTGATCGTTCTCGATCCGCCGTCGTTTACAAAGACAAGGAGCGGACTGCGCGACGCGTTGCGCGGTTATCGGGAATTGCACATGCGCGCGTTCAAGCTGTTATCCAAAGATGGGTTGCTGGCGACTTTTTCATGTTCGCATCACGTGAGCGATGCAGCATTCTCCGAAACAATCACGGATGCGCTAGTGGATGCCCGGCGTTCCGCACGACGGCTGCGCCGGTTCGAGCAGGCACCGGATCATCCAGTTCTGCCTGCAATTCCCGAAACGGAATACTTAAGGGGTTTTCTTCTGGAGATGATGCCAGGGCGCTGAAGTGCTGAAGAATTTTTCGCGCGTTGTTGATCGAAATCTCTGGAAATCTCAAACGAGCCACTTAATATCCGCTACGGCGAGCCCGCACGGCGTCGCGATTTGTCATGCCAGAAAAAGATCGACCGTTTGAACAAATGCTCGAGTTGAACGACGACGAAGCACTCTCTGCCGAGCATCTGGACTCGCAGGTGCAAAAAGCACAGGACCAACTGCTGCAGCTCAAGCGCCAGCAGGAGCAGATCGAAAAGCAAAAACGCGAGCTGGAAGAATTAAGTCGTCGCCAGGAGGAATTGGAACATGGCCGGGCGGAAATGAGCGATAAACTGACGCGCGCACTGGTTGTGCTGGAACGCGAAGCGTACAGTGCGCAAAATCGGCTGGAGCAAGTTCGCGGAGCTCGGGAAAGTTTTGCGCAACATTTGGAATTGATCGAAGCGATCGATCCCAGAAGCTGGAATCCGTCAGATTTGCACAAGGAACTGAGTAGGGCTTTGAGCACGGTGGACGACGCGCGCACCGAGTACAGCGACCAACGCAGCCGGTTGCAAGCAGCCGAAGCGGCGACTGGCGAGGCATCGTTGCCGGACGCCACGACTGATGCGTATCAAAGCAGCAATGGGCGCTCATTTCTTCACTGGTTGCAGATCGGTCTCGCACTCACCCTGCCGCTGATTATTTTCGGCGCGATCGCCCTTCTCTTTTTCTTTTGGATGGCGAGCAAGTGATGGCGATGTTTCGGCGTCCGCGCAAATCGAGCCCGCCGCTTCGCCGCAAGCAACAAGAGATAGCACGACAGGAGGCGGAGTTGCATGACAAGCTCGACAAGCTCGAACGCATGGTTACAAAAGGACGGCCGATCCCGCAGAGCAGATCACGGGCGCAGGCATCGGAAGAAGGCATAAGAGGCAACAAAACCGAAAAACGATTTCAGGTCTCGCTCGCGCTGGACGGTGGACAGTCTATCGAGGCGGGCCGACCCGCCCGGCGACCTCGTTCGATGCGCAAAGAACGGCGCGAAGGTCGGTTCATGTTTCTCGTTCTTTTGGCTGCTCTTGCCGCCGCGGTCATTTGGCTCATCAGCCATCTGCATTCTTGAACGCTGATTATGGCTAAAACTTCGACTCTCGATGTCGCATACGTTGCCAAGCTGGCGCGCATAAACCTGACTGAAGCGGAGGCGAAAGTTTTTCAGCAGCAGTTGGATGATGTGCTGCATTACGTGGAAAAACTTCGTCAGGCAGACATAAGTGATGTGGAGCCGGCTGCGCATGCCCTCCCAGTTTTTAACGTTTTCCGCGAGGACGCGCCGCGTGAATGGTTCACTGCGGAGCAAGCACTGAGCAACGCGCCTCGAAAGGCGAACGGTCTTTTTATAGTTCCGAGAGTGGTGGAATGACGGAGCAAGATCTTCCGGCGCTGAGCATCGCCGATCTGCAAGCACTCTTGCGTCGTCGCGAAGTCTCCCCACGCGAAGTGATCGATGTTTTGCGAGCGCGCATTGAAGGGGTTGATGAAGAAATCGGCGCTTATCTCTCGCTCGACATGGAAGCGGCCAAGAAAGAGGCCGAGCAAGCGAATGTTAATCTTCCGCTGGGTGGCGTCCCGGTCGCAATCAAAGACATCATCAACGTGATGGGTCAGCCATGCACCTGTGGCTCGAAGATTTTGCAGGGTTATCGCGCCACCTATAACGCCACTGTGATTCGGAAATTGCGCGCAGCGGGCGCGATTCCATTTGGCAAAACTAACCTGGACGAGTTTGCCATGGGTTCGTCCACCGAAAACTCTGCCATGACAACGACTCGAAATCCGTGGGACTTGTCACGCGTGCCGGGTGGGTCCAGTGGCGGTTCGGCAGCAGCAGTTGCCGCGGACGAGGCGTTCGCTGCATTAGGCAGCGATACTGGCGGCTCGATTCGGCAACCGGCTGCGCTTTCGGGTATCGTCGGTTTCAAACCAACCTATGGCCGGGTTTCGCGCTTCGGCCTCGTCGCGTTTGCGTCGTCGCTCGATCAAGTCGGGCCATTAACGAAAACCGTCCGCGACGTTGCCTTGATCATGAACGCGATCGCGGGTCATGATCCGCAAGACACGACTGCTCTCAACGAGCCGGTGCCTGACTATGCCGCAAAGCTCGGAAACGATTTGCGCGGCGTCCGGTTGGGTTTGCCGAAGGAATATCTGATCGAAGGCATTGATGCGCAGGTGAAAGCTGCGATCAATGCCGCGGTGAAACAGATGAGTTCGTTAGGCGCTGAAATTGTTGAGGTCTCATTGCCTGCTACTGAATACGCAATCGCCGTCTATTACATTCTGGCTACGGCCGAAGCCTCGGCCAATCTCGCTCGCTTCGATGGGGTTCGTTATGGATATCGAGCCGAAAATCCCAGAGACATGCTCGATCTTTATGGCCGCACTCGCGAGGAAGGTTTCGGGCCGGAAGTGAAAAGGCGCATTATTCTCGGCACGTATGTTTTGAGCTCCGGCTATTACGATGCCTATTATTTGCGCGCGCAAAAAGTGCGCGAGCTGATCCGCCAGGATTTCGCAAAGGCCTTTGGAGAAGTCGATGCATTAATCTCGCCAACCTCACCGGTGCCGGCATTCAAGTTGGGCGAACGCGTAGCTGATCCATTGCAAATGTATCTTGCCGACATTTTCACCATTGCAGCTAACCTGGCCGGGATTTGCGGAATCAGCATACCGTGCGGTTTTGTTGAAGTGGACGGGCATCGCCTGCCGATCGGATTGCAGTTGTTAGGCAAAGCGCTCGATGAAGCGCGCATTTTGCAGATCGCGCACGCATACGAGCAGAGCACCGACTGGCACAAGGCGCGTCCGCCGATCGCTACTGCAGTGTCCAAGGCGTGAACAAGTCAATCGCAGCTCCGAATACTTTCGGGACGCTTGACAAGCGCCTCAATAGCCCGCCCAGGCTCCGTGTCTTGTTGCTCATCTTTATTGCGGCGGCGACGGTGTTTTCCGCATTACCGCTGTTGCATTACTTTCGCGGTGGCCACCTCTTTGATTACAAGCTCTGGTACGACACCGGCCAACAGGTGCTCGCTGGCCAGGAAATTTTTGTCTTTCGTTCCGGGAAGTACGATTTCATGTATCCGCTGCCATGCGCGCTTTTTTTTGGAGGCGCGAGCTTGCTTGGCCAGGGAGGATTGATTTTTCTTCTGGTTGCGATTAACTCGGTCGCCTGGTTTTGCAGCGCGAAGTTTAGCGCCACTCTCGCTACAGGCGACCGACGTGTCACAAATCCGTGGGTATATGTCGTCCCGAGCCTGCTGGTAATCGTTTATATCTGGTCAACTTACCACCTGGGTCAGCCGAACCTCGTTTTGCTTGCGCTGATGCTTTGCGCTTTTGTCGCACTGCGTGCAGAACGCGAGAT
>WNGP01001583.1_pt1 | contig 25261 bp, 25 predicted proteins | sample 5407671 | NCBI WGS metagenome assembly WNGP01 (sample SAMN13153381, study PRJNA577476) | soil metagenome | isolation source: 40 cm soil or saprolite under Garry oak tree replicate 2 | place: USA:California | collected 2016-06-15
TGCTGCGAGTGTTGCTGATCGGGCTGGCTCGGTCGAAAGTAAGACGCCTCCTACATGACAGATAGCAGCATCATTCCATGCACTCCAATCCAAATCCTCTGCTTGTAACTGGCTATCAGCGGTACCCTGGCGAAAAAAGGTAAAGCGTCTTTGTCCATCAGCTTGTAGTGTAACCAGGGCTACCGCAGTAGCTGCCTCCCTTATTATACGAACGTACTGGGTGTCAACGTGATTCTCTGAGAGTACCTGCACGAGAAGTCGCCCAAACTCGTCTTCTGATACCCCACCTATAAAGCGTGAAGAGCCTCCAAGCCGGGCAATAGCCACCGCGACATTCGCAACTGCTCCACCTGGGTGAGGGGAGAGGCAGGCCTCTCCCAGACGTATCTGTGTACTGGGGATGATATCGATGAGTACTTCACCGAGGTTAATGATATGTTTCATGCTGCTCCCTCGCCAATTCTGGGTGTTTGAGTTGCCTCTTTTTCAACTGTTCGCCAGAACGTTTCAATTACTACACTGTAAGGAACGTCATCGATGTTTCAATTGTAATCGATTACAATGAATTTGTCAGCAGTGGGAGCCTTGCAAGCCATTCGAGAACGCAACCTCACCATTCCTGATGATATTGCTCTGGTCACCTTTGATGAAACTACCTGGGCGTCGCTGGTTCAACCCGCGATCACCCTTATTGCCCAACCAACCTATGAGATCGGCAAAGCGGCGGCAGAACTCCTCCTGCAACGTATTGCTGATCCCAGTCGCCCGGCGCGCCAGGTGATCCTGAAAGGGCAGCTTCTTGTGCGTGGCTCTAGCCAGCGCATTGGATAAAGCGCATGGGGCAGCGATGAAGCGATTCAACGCCGTCGTGCTTCACTCTCACCAATTCGCCCACCTGCACTCCCATGCGTTCATCCTCCGTGATCACGTTGGGTTGAATCACTACGACCATGTTCTCACGAAATGTGAACGGCTCTGGCGACCCGGCGCTTGTGCGGCGCGTTCGCAGAATTGGAGCAAGGTAGCCCCCGCCGAAACCGTGTACCAGGTCGTCGTAGATGGTGAATCCGGCGGCGTGGATGCCTTCAGCCGCGTCCAGGACTTCATCGCTTGTCGCTCCTGGGCGGATTACGCCAGCGATGCGATTGAACGCCTCAACCGCAACGTCATACATACGCTGGTACTCAGGTGTGGGAGGGGTGCCGATGGCGAATGGCCGGAGAATCTGCCCGGCGTAGCCATGATAGTGGGCGCTGATCTCGGTGATAAGCACATCGCCGCTCTGGAGGACTCGATTCGAGAGATGCTGCGCAGGTACGCATACGCTGGGATTGCGCATCGGCGTTGTTGCCATATAGTGAATGTGGGTCTTGCCACCCAACCCCAGGTAGGCTCCCTCCACGATAGCGGCCAGTTCGTGTTCGGTGATGCCCGGATGAGCCTCGCGTTCAAGCGCCTCAATCGCCAGATCACTAAAATCGGCTCCTCGCCTCAGGAACTCGATCTCCTCCTCGCTCTTGATCATCCTGAGCTGCATCAACTGAGGTGAGAAGTCTACAAGTTCAGCCCGCGGGAGCATTTTCCGCAACAACGCGTATTGCTTGAATGGAATTGGACCTACCACGCCAACGCGACTGTCGGCAAGTCCTCTCGCCAGCAGGTTTTCAGCAGTAGTAACAGTAATATCTGGCCCTCCCCAGCGCACATCTGCAATACTGGCGACCTGGCGGGCATTGGGGACGTGATTGAAATATTGCACGAACAGCGTAGACTCGCCGTCGAGCGGAAAAACAAGCATTGCTTCGCGCGTCGCAGGGAAGTTCGAGAGAAATAGTACCTCGTGGTATGCGCTGACCGTGCCGTAGAGGATGAGTGTGGAGAGGTCTGCTGCTCGCATCGCAGTTCGAATGGCTTCGTAGCGACGGGAGAACTCGGCTTCTGAAAAACGCGGAAATAACGTTGTATCCATATAACCTCGTGTACAAGTTTTCATCCATAGCGTTGGATAAATGGGATTACCCATCGTCTATGTAATAGAAAGGGAATGTCTCAATGGTTCAGCTGAGAACGCAGAGACACCTTCACGAAAGGATACTACTCTGATGATGATGGTACCACCTCCTCCCAATCCAGTAGTTGAAGAATTACGGATGAGAGAACGGATAGCTAATAGAGACCGAACCATTGAAAAGTTCTCCAGGAGAGCAGCGCTGATGGCGCTTACCATTGTTCTCATCTTTATCATAGGAGGCATCATTCTTTTAAATACTCTTGGCCATTAATGGCATGTCAATTGCTCAACTTCTCACGCATCCAATCGGCCTGCTGCGGTCGATGTTTGTACGGTATATTGTTACAGACGTGATTGCCGTCTTCAAACATCCACAGTTCCGCTACCTCACTTGCTTCTGCGGCCATTCTTACCGCGTCTGATGGCGGGACAAGCCTGTCACGGCGTCCCATGATGATCAGAAGCGGGCATTTTACTTTTTCCATCACACCCCGAAGGTTAAAGGCAGCCAACTTTGCGCGTGCTTCGGACTGGTTGGCGGCTTTCAGGCGGTAGGTAAATGCCTCGCGTGTCAGCATGGGCAGTCTATCAAAATGTTCTACAAAGTTGTATCCGCCGCAGTTGGCAATCGCTGCCTTTAGTCGTGGCTCAAAGGCCGCCGCGCGAGGCGCGTAGTATCCGCCGAGGCTGACTCCCATCAAGCCTAGACGCCTTGCATCCACGTCTGATCGGCCCTCAAGATAGTCGATGGCATACTTGATGGGTACTTCGTAATCGAAGCGCATGGCATGCTCAAATTCCATCTCCCCCTGTCCGGGGCCATCGATAGCCAGCGTTGCCATTCCGCGTCTCAGGAAGTCGTCGCCATAGTTGTGCAGCTCTTCCTTCACGGAATCAAGTCCAGGGACGAGGATCACTACTGGAGGCCTGGACGTGTGCCAGGGTTTTCTCAGGATGCCATATATCGTCGCGCCATCCTCGTAAGGGATGGCCACATGTTCACCGGGAACTTCAAAATAAGGCAGCGCTTTTTGGTACGCGCTCACCGTACGATCGTGCGCCACGCGCAGTTCTTGCGGCCTGTGCACAAACAAAAACTTCCCGAAGTGATAGGCAATCGCCGCGTGAAAATAATGAGATGCCGCCGACTCGTAGTATCCTTCAGCTTCCGCCTTTTCGCCCATCTGCTCGTGCATGGCTCCGCACTCGGACCACGCCTGGCACCAGTCATCCCAGCGCTCTACACTATTGGTGATGCGCTGGAAGTCATTGGCGTCGACTCCATTTGAAATAAACCTGGGAGCCCAGTTATCGATGGCGCTCTGGACACGTTCGTCTCTTGCCATGTGTTTGTCCCTTTACAAATGTTGGCACATCCAATCGGCCTGCTGCGGTCGATGTTTGTATGGTATGTTGTTGCAGACGTGATTGCCGTCCTCAAACATCCACAGTTCTGCCCTGCTGCCCGCATCCGCCGCGATGCGCTCACCCTGTTCGGCTGGCACAAGCCGGTCGCGGCGGCCCTGAATAACCAGCAAGGGGCTTTTAATCTTCTCCGCCACTCCCTGCAGGTTGAACTGCTTCAATTTGTCCATCGCATCCTCGACGGTTGCGGCTTTGAGGCGGTGGATATACGTTTCGCGGCTGATCAAGGGACGCTGCGCGAAGTTCTCAATGGGGTTATATGGGCCGCAGTTTTCAATCGTCGCCTTCAACCTGTGCTCGAAGGCCGTGGCGCGCACAGCGTAGTATCCTCCGAGACTGACGCCCATCAAACCGACGCGCCTGGCATCCACATCTGGTCGGCTCTCGAGGTAATCTATGGCGTATTTGATCGGCACTTCGTAGTCGAAGCGCATGGCATGCTCAAATTCCATCTCCCCCTGACCGGGGCCATCAATGGCCAGCACCGCCATACCTCGCCTGAGAAAGTCATCGCCATAGATATGCAGTTCTTCCTTGACGGAATCCAAGCCGGGGACGAGGATGACCACCGGGGGCTTAGGCGTGTGCCAGGGCTTCCTCAAGACGCCATACATGGTCGCGCCGCCCTCGTAGGGGATAGCCACGTGCTCTCCGGGGAAGTCAAAATACGGCAATGCCCTTGTATATGCCTGCACAACGTGTTCGTGCGCCACGCGCAACTCGTGGGGCTTGCGCACAAACAAATATTTTCCGAAGTGGTAGGAAATGGCCGCGAGAAAGTAGTGGTAGCCCGCCGACACATAATGTCCCTCCGCCTCGGCCTTCTCCCCCATCCGCTCGTGCATGGCTCCGCACTCGGACCACTTCTGGCACCAGTCGTCCCAACGTTCAATAGCGTTGGTGACGCGCTGAAAGTCGTTGGCATCTATGCCGTTGGAAATAAACCTGGGAGCCCAGTTGTCGATGGCGCTCTGCACAAGTTCGTCTCTGGCCATTGATTGATCCTTTCGAGATATTGGTTGGGTGCATCCGTAGGGGCGGTGGCTTGTCCCCGCCCGCGTTTCGGCTTGTCACTTGTGTATGTTGTTCGTCGAAAACGCGCGGGCGGGGACAAGCCACCGCGGGACAGTCGGGTTATGCGTTAGAGAGCGTTCCTCCGAGGTAGAGATGACCGATCTCAGGATTGTTCAGGATGTCTTCGTGCGAACCCTCCAGTCGCACGCGTCCGCTTTCCAGCACGACCCCGTTGTCGGAAATGCTCAGCCCCGTACGCGCGTTTTGCTCGACCAGCAGGATGGTTCTGCCGCTGCTTTGCATCGTTTTAATCGTCTCGATCACCTGTTTGAACGTTTTGGGGTCCAGTCCCATCGATGGCTCATCCAGCATAATCAAACGCGGGTCGAGCATCAGACAGCGCGCAAATTCGACGAGCCGCTGCTGTCCGCCCGATAGGCTGCCCGCCCTGTCCCGCGCGCGCGTTGTCACAATGGGAAACATCTCCTCTACTTCGCGCAAGCGCCGCTCGACCAGCGCAGTATCGTGCAGCATGTAGGCTCCCAGCCGCACGTTCTCCCGCACCGGCAGGCCGGGAAACAGGCTGTGGCTTTGCGGTACCTGCACTATGCCCAGCGCCAGAATCTGGCGGGGAGACAGGCCAACTATCGACTGCCCATCAAAGGTAATCTCACCCACACGAGGCTTCAACAGGCCGCTCAGCACGCGCAGCACCGTGGACTTGCCTGCCCCATTGGGTCCGACAATGCAGGTGGTGGTGCCTTGCTCCACCTGGAGGTCGATACCTTTGAGTACGTCGCTTCCATCGTATCCTGCATAGACATTGTGTAGTTTCAGCATCTCTCTAGTCTCCCAAATACGCTTCCAGCACCGTCGGATTCTCTCGCACTTGCGCCGGTGATCCTTCGGCAATCTTAGCGCCGCGATGCATGACCATGACCTTGTCGCACAATCCCATTACAAATTCCATATTATGCTCAACTATCAGAAACGTCACGCCGCGCTGGTTGAGGGTGCGAATACGTTCTGTAAGGTAGTTAATCATCGTTGGATTGATGCCGCCCGCCGGTTCATCCAGCAAGATGACTTGCGGCTCGGCAATCAACACGAAGGCAAACTCCAACAACTTCTTCTGCCCGTAGGACAGGTTCCCGGCTGGCAGGTTTTTGAGCGATGCCAGCCCCACAAAATCTAGCAGCTCCAGTGCGCTCTTCTGCTCATGTGCAGAACTCCAGCGGCTGAACAGCCCTTTCAAGGTATTGCGCTGGACTGCAACGTGCATGTTCTCCAGTACGGTCAGTCGAGGGAAGATGCGTGTCAGTTGAAAGGTGCGTCCAATACCCAGGCGAAAAACCTTATCCGGCGGGGCATTGGTGATTGCCTGTTCCTTAAAACGTATCTGTCCGCTATCAATGCGCTCATAGCCGGTCATCACATTAAACAACGTGGTTTTCCCCGAACCATTTGGGCCGATTAATCCCGTAATCGTACCTTGTTCTACACTGATCGAACATGTGTCCAGGGCGCGAATGCCACCGAAGGATTTGGAGATACCCTGCGCATCCAACAAACTCATAAGTTGATTCCTTCTTTCCTTTCAACATTCTCAGCCACACCATCTGCTGTGGGAAGCGCAGTGAGGATGGCGTCATGCTCTTGCAGCCTTTGGTGACGGCTCGCCTGGTATCTGGCCCAGCGCTCGCTCAACGTGGGGATAATGCCCCGAGGCAGCAGCAGGATAACCGCCAGAAACAGTGCCCCATAGGCTATCAGGTAATAGCCACCGTTCTGGGTGAGCACTGAGGTAAAGTATTGCTGGGTCGACTCCAGGAGCAGCGCGCCCAGGATGGGACCGCTGATCGTTCCGACGCCGCCCAGGAAAGCCATCAGCACAAATGCCACGTCAAAGGTGGCATCGAAGGCAGTGGACGGATAGATCACAAAAACGTAATAGGCCCAGATGGCGCCCACCATACCCACGATGAAGGCGGAGATGACAAAAGCAGCCAGTTTGGACGGGACAGTCTTCACGCCCAGGCCCAGTGCGCGGTCCTCGTCGTCGCGGATGGCCAGCAGTCCCAGGCCGTATTTCGAGTTGCGTACCCACCATGAGATAGCGATTGCTACCAGCAGCAGGATCAGCGACACATAATAGAACGGTATGTTGTAGAAATCGCCGGTCCAATCGATCGGGATGGGCAGACTCAGGCTGCCAGTAGTGGTGTATTGTTCTGTCAGATTGATGGCCAGCAACTGAAAGATAAAGAATATGGCAATGGTAATGACCACGAACGTATGCCGCCGCACTCGTAGAGCGATCCAACCCAATGGGATAGCTAAGACCGCTGCTACCAGACCAGCCACAGGAACAAACAGGAAAGGAGTATAGCCGGCCGGGACATTCCAAACCTGGCATATGATTGCCAGCGCATAAGCCCCCACGCCGAAGTAGGCGGCATGTCCCAGGGAGATGTAGCCGGTATAGCCTGAGAAGATATTCCAGCCGGTCACGGCGGCAGCGAACATCAAGGCAAACAGCGCGATACCGGTTTCTTCTGAATTGGAAAACACCAGCGGAAAGACTATGGCAATTACCAGCAGCGCAAGCAGTCCGACCGTTTTTCCATATCGCCTGACAATTGTGTAGCGGCCCAGCGTCTCGACGCGATCTAGTTGACGGCTGAATATCAGGCTGCTCTCTTTGAACATTCTCATTGCTTTCTCACCTCCACCTTTCCGAGCAATCCCTGTGGACGAAGCAGGAGGATAATAACCAGCAGGATGAAAAAGACGGTGGTGGCCCAGCTCGGTGACCAGATCACCGTGGTAACATCTTCTATGACTAGCATGCCTAAAGAAGCAATCAGCGCGCCCGATAAACTGCCCATGCCACCGAAGATAATAATTGCCAGCAGGCGCGAGATCAAGTCATAGGCGCTGCCAGCATTGAAGAGGTTGGTCGCCCCGTAGGCCATGCCTCCGGCGGCAGCCAGTGCGATGCCTATGCCAAAGGTAATCGCCGAGATTCGTTCGACATCAATGCCAATCAATTCAGCCGCTGTGCGATTCTGCATTGAAGCGCGCAGGGCAAAACCGAATTTGGTGCGATAGACCAGCAGGTAAAGCCCTCCCAACAGTACCACTGCCAGCAGGAAACCAAACACATAGATGAAGGGGAGATAGAAAATACCCACGTGAAAGTTGAAGAGGTTAAACCCACCCACTGGAAGCGAGGCTGTGATATACCAGGCGGAAAGTTGGACAGGATTAGCCGAGAAAATGATATTGAGGATGCCCTCGATAATCAACGCCACCCCAAATGTCACCAGGATGGAGAACATCGTACGGTCGCGCTTGATCGGGCGTATAAAAAAGAACTCGATCAGCAGGCCCAGGCCAAACATAAAGGGCATGGTGAGGAGCAAACCTAAAAACAGGTCGATGTGTAGTTGTTGCTCCAGGAAGTAGCTGAGGTAAGCGCCCAGGATGACCAGGGCACCCTGGCCGACGTTGATGATATTCATCACTCCGAACACCAGCGTCAGCCCTGATGCCATTAAGGCATAGACCCCTCCGGTTAATATACCGAGAATGATTGCTTCAACAATGAGTCCAAACATAAGTTCTCCTTGCATCCGGCCTGACGGCGAAGCCGTAGTACGCAGTGCTTCTGAGCTGATGGCCGGATGGATAAAGACCTCTTTCCATCGATGGAAGTCTGCTAATGACCAGGGCCGTCTATCCTAAGGGCGCAATGTAATGAAAGCTGTTAGTTACGCTAGTTAGTAATATACACTATGGGAAAGGGTAGGGATGCCTGCCGCCAGGAGCAGCAGGCGATACTCCTACCCAACGTCATACCGTGAACAAGAGACGAATTGAAACGCTAGGGCCAGCTGGGCTTGGGAAACTCAGGCGTAGCTGCTGCCTGAGAAGCGGGATACACCGAGATCAGCGAGCCTTTTTGCCACTGGAACAGATATCCTGTTCCCAGAATGTTTTGCCCTGTAGAATCGAACTTCACCGGTCCCTGTACGCTCTGGTACGTTTTGCCCGAGTGGAGTTCAGCGATAAGTTTCGTATTATCGATGCTGTTGATATTGTTTGCTGCCTGCTGGAACACCTGTCCGACCGCGAAAGCCTCTGCCACATCGGAGCTGATTCCATCGGCAGTGCCGCCGTACTTCGCCAGGTAGTCACTGACCATCTTGGCATTGTCAGGAGTGTTAATCGTGGGATACCATCCGCCGTTCGGAACGAAGACTCCCTCCGCCGCTGTAGGACCACCAATAGCATCAGTAAACTGTTTGCCCTGGTCGGGTCCTGCTGTCGCAATAATGGCCTTTGGATTAAACTTCTGCTGTTTGAAAGCCTGGATGTATGCCACGATATCATTCAGCAACGTGCCGGTAACGATGACCTGTGCGCCAGAAGCAATCATCTTTTGTGCAATCGGTGTATAGTCGGTGGTTTCTGACTGGTACACCTGGTTGGAAACGGTTTTGACGCCGCCCTTTTCCAGCAGCGCTCTCGCGGTATCCACCTGCGGCTGGGTAAATGGATCATTCTGTGTGGCATACGCTGCTGTTGTGGGCCGCTGCCCTACCGGTAGGGATAGGAGATACTGCGTAAAACTGACCAGCAGGTTGGCGACAGGCGCCGAAACGTCGAAGAGGTTGTGCAGCCCCTGGGTAAAGACAGAGGGGCCACCACCGGCGCCCTCGATCATCGCATAACCAAAGCGGCTGGCAATCACCGATGCCGGCTTCGTCAGCAGAGAGGAAAAAGGCCCAAATACTATATCGTCTTTGTTGGCGCTGATCAATTTCTGGTAGTTGGTGACGACCTGCGTCGTACTGCTGGCATCAGAGACAATGTCCAGTTGAACCTGGCGGCAAAGTACGCCTCCCTTGGCGTTGACGGTATCGGCCCACAGTTGATACCCTTGCTTGAAAGCCTGACCATCGGCAGAGAAGTCGCCAGAAAGTGATAATGAAACACCGATTTTGATGGGTGGTAGGGACTGGCCAGTACAGTTTACAGTAGGAGTAGTGCCGGGACTCCCACTACTAGTAGTGGGAGTTGAACTAGTACCACCGGTACTCCCACAGCCACTGAGTACGAAAAGCGCGGCAATGAACACTGCAACGCTCTTCAGAACTGGCTTTTTCCATAAAGCAGTTCTTCCTTGCATGAAACTTCTCCTTTGTCACTAAGATGTTACCACTATGGTAACACCTGGTTCCTTATCACCATATATGAGGTGTGTGAGCAAACTGGTTATTTCACGAATTGACGGAAACAATGCTAAAATAGTGTTTGCTCCCCTGATAATTACGTTCCATTAGTCCAGGCACTTATCACTCTGGCTATGCATTAACCTAAAAGTCCTAATGGCTCCTCTATGTAGCTGGATATGGTATCCAGGAACTGCGCTCCTCGCGCGCCATCTACAGCACGGTGGTCGCAGGAGAGCGTGAGTACCATCATGGGCTGAACGGCAGGCTGACCATTGATGGGCACAACCCGCTCGGCTATACGGCCCACGGCCAGAATAGCCGCCTGTGGTTGATGAATAATGGCGTTGAAAGCATCGATATGATACATGCCCAGGTTGCTGATGGTGAAAGTGCCACCACTTATATCCACTGGTCGAAGTTTCCCGGCTTGCGCTTTTGCCACAAGTTCCGTACGCTGCCGGGCTATCTCGCCCAGGCCAAGTGTATCCGCCTGGTGAATAACCGGTACAACCAGACCCTCCTCAATAGCTACCGCCAACCCCACGTGTACTTCTTGCTGCAGGATTACTTTGCCCTCGCTCCATGACGCATTGAGGCGTGGGTGCATCCGTAAAGCCGCCGCGACAATTTTCACCAGCAGGTCGGTGTAGGTTACATTTCCGGTAGACCGCTTCAGAAGGTGCTCGCGCCAGGAAATCAGCCGGCTTGCATTCACCTCGCGCGCCAGGTAAAAGTGTGGTACGTTTGTCCAACTCTGTGTAGTGCGCTCCGCCATGATACGCCAGGTGCTACTCAGGGTCAGTTCGCCTGCACCATTTACCATCGCTGCCGGCTGCTCCGCTGCCAGAACGAACCCGGCAGCTTCTTCCGCTGCAGGGGCTACATTTAACGCACCCGCCGCCAGTACATCTGCCGCCAGCACTGCACCCCCTGGTCCGCTGCCCTTGATCGCCGCGAGGTCTTTTCCCTGCTCGCTCGCCAATCGACGCGCTTTGGGAGAAGCCATGGCCAGCCGCGCTGTAGGGACGCGATTTTTCGTGTCCGCAATCTCTCCCACTTTCTCCTGGCTCTGTAGATAGGTCAGGACATCCGCTTTTTGAATGCGCCTGCCCGACGATCTTACCTGGCTCAAATCCAGATTGTGTTCCGCAGCTATACGCGAAGCGAGCGGGCTGGCAGCTGTTGTAGGGGCGCGATTTATCGCGCCCACGTTGCCTGTAGGAACCCGATTTGTCGCTTCGGTTGCAGGCGCCTGTGACACTTCATCAGGAGCGAGGATGGCGGCAATCACCTGCCCAACCGGAACGTCGTCTCCGGCAGCAGCCGATACGCGAGCGAGCACGCCATCTGCTGGCGCTTCGATCTCCACCGTTGCCTTATCGGTCTCGATTTCCACCAGTGGCTCTCCCTTTGCAACCTGCTCACCCTCCCTCTTGAGCCACTGTAGTATCTTGCCCGTATCCTGTGACATCCCCAGCGCTGGTAGGATGACATCTGTAGCCATCTATAGTCTCCTGTAGAAATATCTCTGTAGGGGCGCGAATTATCGCGCCCTATCTCCTGTAGGGACAAGGTGTGGTGTGGGGCGGAGGCGGGGGCCTTGTGCTCGTCCTGTGCATCTTCTCGCCTCCCCAGGAAGGACAAGCCCAAGGCCCCCGCCCATCCGCTCCGCTGCCCCTTGTCCCTACGCGCGGCGTTTGTCGTTCGTACCCGCGGGCAGGGCCCCGGGACGATTGCCGTTGGACTGTACGTTCAGGTTCGATTGCGTCTCACGTGTTGTGGACAACGGACCGGTAGCGGTGTAATAGCGGACGCCTGCTACCAGCAACTCCTCCGCCGGAAAACGCGTAATCACCTCGCAGCCGTCCTTCGTCACAACCAGCTGTTCCTCGATGCGCGCCGCCGACCAGCCATCGGAGGCGGGCCAGAACGTTTCGAGCGCGAATACCATACCTTCTTGAATCACCTCTGGGTGATCGAGCGAGACCAGGCGGCTGAAAATGGGTTTCTCCCAGATCGAAAGCCCCACGCCATGGCCGTATTGGAGCGCGAAGGCGGCCTCTTCATTCGGAAAGCCGAACTCTTCCGCTTTGGGCCAGAGCTTGACGATATCGGCAGTGGTCACGCCCGGTTTGATGGAGTTAATGGCCTTATCCAGGATATCCCGGCAGTACTTGTAGGCGTCTACCTGCGCCTGCGACGCGCTGCCTATGACGAACGTGCGATAGTAGCAGGTGCGGTAGCCCATGTAGCTGTGCAGGATGTCGAAGTAGGCGGGGTCACCAGGTCGTAAGGCGCGGTCGGTATAGACATGCGGGTGGGGGCTACAGCGCTCGCCGGAAATGGCATTGACGCCTTCGACGTGCTCGGAACCCAGGTCATACAGCACCTTGCTAACCAGGCCGACGCACTCATTCTCACGCATGCCCGGCTTCATGGCACGGTACAGTTCGTCGTAGGCCGCGTCCACCATCATACAGGCTGTAGAGAGTAACGTAATCTCATCCTGCGTCTTAATCAAACGTGCCTGTTGCATCAACTGTTGCCCATCAACCACCTTGATGCCTTCCGCTTGCAGCGCAAACAGCACCGGCAGTTCGATGGCGTCCACTCCTAAAGGTTCGTTGAGCAGTCCGCGCGCTTCCAACTCGACGCGGATTTTGCGCGCTACATCCTCGGCGCGGCCAGCTTCGGGCAACATCGCTCCGCGCAGTGTAGAAATACCGGCGCGGGATCGTTCACCGAGCCAGGGGCAATAAAGCTGGTGGTGGCGCGCTGCCGAGCCAAAGTCCCACATAATCGGCTCATCGTCCTGTGGCAGCAATGAGAAGCGCGCCAGTTTGTCCATCGCCCAGGTACCAATATGCGTTGCAGTGATGTAGCGTACATTGTTCATGTCGAAGCAGAGTAACGCCCCCATCTCCGACTCTTTGAGCAGTTTCTTGATGCGCGCCAGGCGCTCATTGCGCAGCCGCTCAAAATTTACACGCTCTTCCCAATCTACGCCCATCAAGCCATAGGTTTTGATCGCCATGACTGTGCTCCTTCGTTATGTGTAGGGACGCGATTTATCGCGTCCGATTGCAGGCAGCCTTGATTGTGGACGCGATTTATCGCGTCCCTACACCAGTTAGATTCGACCACATAATGTTTTAGCTACCTCTACAACCGAGGCGGCGGTAGGAACGGTGAGATCTTCCAGAACGGGTGAGAATGGCACCGGTACATCCATCGCGCCCATGCGCTTGACCGGGGCATCCAGGTAATAGAAAGCTCCCTCGGCGATGACCGCGGCCAGTTCTGCCGTTACACCATAGCGTTCGTAGCCCTCGTCCATCACTATGGCGCGACTGGTCTTCCTGGCGGATTCGATCAGCGTGTCCTTATCGAGGGGGAACGTGGTGCGAGGATCAACGACTTCCGCGCTGATATCGAGCTTCTCCAGCAGCTCAGCCGCGGCCAGCGCGATCTGCACCATGCTGCTTGTTGCTACAATGGTAATGTCGGTACCGGCGCGCTTGATATCGGCGACACCAAAGGGGATGGTATAGTCGCCCTCAGGCACGGGACCTTTCAACTGGTACATCATTTTGTCTTCGAAGTAGATCACCGGGTTATCATCGCGGATAGCTGTTTTCAGCAGCCCTTTGGCGTCATAGGGGGTTGAGGGCAGTACCACTTTCAAGCCGGGGACGTGGCTGACCCAGGCTTGCAGGCTCTGGCTATGCTGTGCGGCGGTGCGGCGAGTAGCGCCCAGCGTGGTACGCACAACCATTGGCACTTTGAGCTTCCCACCGGACATATAGTGGACTTTGGCCGCCTGGTTCACGATCTGGTCCATCGTCAGCGCGATGAAATCGCCGAACATGATATCGACGATGGGACGCATGCCCGTCATAGCTCCACCCACACCCAGGCCGGCGATGCCTGCTTCAGAAATAGGCGTATCAATGACACGCGAGGTACCAAACTCTTCAACCAGGCCTGTAAGCACTTTGAATGCCGTGCCAGCCTCGGCCACATCTTCGCCCATGATAAATACACGTGGGTCGCGCCGCAATTCTTCGGCTAAGGCTTCACGGATGGCCTGGCCGAGAGTGATTTCACGCACGTCCTGGCCAGCGTTCGAACTCACAGTAGTACTAAGCATAGACATCTTGATCCACCTCGCCAGGGTCTGGAAATGGTGCGTTGAGCGCGAATTGCTCTCCCGCTTCGACTTCAGCTCGCACCTTCTGTTCTATCTGCTCAAACGTACTCGTATCAGCCATGCCCTGTTCAGTCAACCAGCCCGCAAGCAGTTTCAGAGGGTCGCGTTCTGCCTTCCAGTGCTCTTCCTCTTCTTTGGAGCGGTAGTAGGCCCGCTGGATGTCGCCAACGTGATGCCCAAAAAAGCGATACGTGTTGCAGAGTATGAAGGCTGGCCCCTCGCCCTGGCGCGCGCGCGCGACCAGGCGTTGCGCCGTGTCAAAGACTGCGCGAATATCCTGGCCATCGACTGTCTCGGTCAGAATGCCAAAAGCTTTGGCCCTGGCGCTTATATCTCCGGCGGTAGTCTCGGAAAAGTGGGTATACTCGTTGTACTGGTTGTTCTCACATACGTAGATGACGGGGAATTTCCACAGCGACGCCATATTCATGACCTCGTAGAGTAATCCCTGGCCAAGCGCGCCATCGCCAAAGAAGCACACGGCCACCTGGTCGCTGCCACGCATCTTGATCGACATAGCTGCCCCGGTTGCGATACCTGCACTGCCCCCCACGATAGCATTTGCCCCCAGGTTGCCGGTGTCCTGGTCAGCGATATGCATGGAGCCGCCTTTTCCGCGACAGTAGCCAGGTTCCCTGCCGAGTAACTCGGCAAACATACGGTCAACCGAAGCCCCTTTTGCCAGGCAGTGCCCGTGACCGCGATGGGTGCTAGTGATGTAGTCGTCCCGGCGCAGGGCCTGGCATACGCCTACCGCTATAGCTTCTTCTCCACTGTACAGGTGAGCCAGACCGGGCATTTTGGCAGTGATATACAGCTGATTGACATGCTCTTCGAAGATGCGGATGGTGAGCATCTGCTCGTACATCTCCAGCCAACGGGCCTGCCCGGTATCGCCGGTGGATACCTCTGTGTCGATAGGTTTAGATGTTTCGGGTTGCGGCATACAGTTCTCCAAAGGGAATATTACCTTGAAAGCCATCCTGCCAACGGACTACGTCCTAGCTTCGCTCAGGCAGGATGCCAGGAATTACATGTCTATACCTGACATGCGGGCCAGTACCTTGTAGACAATCGCGAAATCGTGCTTTTCCAATCCCATCGCGCGAGCAGCGGTGAGGAGCTGATTGCTGACGGCGACTGTTGGCAGTGGAACATTCAGTTCGCGGCCTAATTCCTCTGCCAGCAGCATGTCTTTTTGCATCATGTTCACGTTGAACCAGGCCTCCTCAGGCATATCGAGGATGAATGGGGTACGATACTTAAGCGAGGGCGAGGCGATGACGCTGTTGAGCATGACTTCAAGCGCGGTCTCGATCGGGATGCCGCCTTTCACTGCCAGGAACAGGCCCTCGCAAAAGCCCACGAATTGCACTTGCAGGTTGAGGTTGACGGCGATCTTCATCAGGACTGCCTGGCCATTTTCGCCGACATAGTTCACCTTGGGGCCAATATCCAGCAGAATGGGCTTGACCCGCTCAAAGGTGGCTTCATCGCCGCCCACCATGAGGGATAGATTGCCCTGTTCGAGGGTGATAACGCTGCCTGACACGGGTGAGTCGAGCATGCGCGCGCCCTTCTCGGCCACGCGGGCGGCAAGATGACGCGAGGCTGCCGGGCTGACGGTACTCATGTCGATGTATATCTTACCCTTGCTCAGACCGGCCAATATGCCATCAGGGCCATTAAATACTTCATGCAGGGCCGCTGTATTAGTGACCATGGAAAATACCACGTCCACCGATTCCGCTACTGCCCTGGGCGATTCGCCCCAGCGCATTCCAGCATCTAAGAGCCACTGCGCCTTCGACTTTGTGCGATTGTATCCAGTAACAGTATGGCCTGCATCAAGGAGCCGCTTCGTTACGCGACCGCCCATGGCTCCCAGCCCGACAAATCCAAGATTAGCCATGATTGCCTCCAACAGAATAAGTGGATGGACGCAATGATGCGCGTCCCTACTGGGTGGACGCGATGAATCGCGTCCCTACGAAATATCTAACCCTTGTGATTGGTAGAACCGCTTACATCTTCGCGAACCTGCCGCAGGTGAGAGCGCATAGCAGCGCGCGCAGCCTCCGGGTCGTGTCGGATAACGCTATCAAGAATACGCCTGTGATGGATTTGCCCGCGTTGTGGGCCGCCCTCAACGTCAAAGACCTGTTTGCGCTGTTCGCTCAGCAGGTTAACAATGGAGTTTATCAGGATGATAATAAGGGCGTTTTGGGTTGCGCGCGCCAGCGCCTCGTGAAAGCGGTTATCGGCTGCAATAAAAGCGTTGGCGTTGTTCAGATTTTCGTCCATCACCTTGATTGCCGCGCGCATCGCGGCAATCTCAGTCTCCGTGGCGCGCGCGGCAGCCAACGCAGCAATCTCAGTCTCAAGAATCCCGCGCACTTCAACTAAATTGTCCGATCCACCTACCTCTCCCAGCTTCAATTTCATGACCAGGCCAATCGAGTCTTGCATAGCCTCGTGCGAGCCATCGATGACGATTGTTCCCCGTCCGGGGCGCATATCGACCAGTCCTTTCTGGGCCAGGATTTTCATGGCTTCACGTACGGCGGTTCGGCTGACATGAAACTGTTCAGCCAGCTCACGTTCGGTGGGCAGGCGATCGCCGCTGCGCAGTTCACCGTCCAGAATCCGTTTTTCAATCTGAACCGCTACCTGCTCAAAAACCTTGATCGACTGAATTGGAGTGTACATGCATGCTCCCGGACACATGATTTGCCGGTACAATATGAGACGGGTTGGACAAATCACATGATTGTTTAATCATCATACCAAATTGATTTTCATAAGTCAAGCTCGAAAACATGATATGACAGGGTTTGTGAATGAAGGAACCACAGCCCGAAATGTCTTCGCGTAAACCTTGACTTAATCGAGGTCAGATGGTATGATCATTTAACCATCATGTCATTTGTCCATCCTATACAAGAAGTAGCCGCAACATGAATGAGCATGTTCAAACGACCGGTTTAGAACACCGCAGGGAAGACTACGTACTCATTACTGGCCGCTCACACTACGTGGATGATCTGAAGTCACCGCCAGGACGACCCCCAGTGCTGCATATGGTGGTTGTGCGCAGCCCCTATGCCCACGCCGATATTGACAGTATCCAACTCGACGCCGCACGTTCACAGCCAGGGGTTATAGCGGCTTTTCAGGGCGCGGAACTGGTGGATGGCATGCCCTCACTTGATACCATTCCGATGCCGGGACTTCGAAAGCCGGAACGCCGGCCACTGGCTGTAGGCCGCGCGCGTTACGTAGGGGACCCGGTAGCAGTGATGCTAGCCGACAGTCTCTATACCGCGATGGATGCTCGTGACCTGGTGGAGGTAGAATACGAACTGCTGCCTGCTGTGGTCGACCCGGAGGCAGCCCTTGAGCCGGGCGCACCGCTCCTCTATGAAGGGGTTAGCTCCAACACCGCTTTCGTACAAGAAGCAGCCTGGGGGAATGTTAGGGCCGCTTTTGAGAACGCGCATCGTGTCGTCCGCCTGCGCGTCGTTAACCAGCGACTCGCGCCAAGTTCACTCGAGCCGCGTGCCTGTATGTTCGATTTCGACCCGTCCACCGGAGTGCTTTCGGCCTGGGTGTCGTCTCAAGCGGTCTTCCGGGCGCGAGACACGCTGGCCAGGTTCCTGGGTCTGGATCGCGCTCGCATTTCGGTACACAATGCGGAAGTAGGCGGCGCTTTTGGCGCTAAAAACAATTTTTTAGGCGAGGAGATTATCGCCGCGCTCCTGGCGATGAAATATGGTCGTCCGGTCAAATGGATCGAGCAGCGCAGCGAAAATTTGCAGGCCCAATCGCAGGGACGCGGCCAGGTCAACTACATCGAGGCTGCCGTTCAGGATGACGGCAGGCTGCTCGGCTTGAAAGTGAACTCAATAGCCGATCTTGGGGCGTACCTGGCTTTCGCGACCGCCATGGTACCCAACCGCACGCCGTCAATGCTATGCGGCCCCTACCAGGTGCAGGCTATAGAGAGCAAGATGACGGGCGTTTTCACTAATAAGGCGACCACTGCTCCCTATCGCGGCGCGGGGCGACCCGAAGCTGCCTACATCCTGGAACGCACAATGGATTGCATCGCCCATGAACTCGGCCTCGACCCGGCAGAGGTACGCCGCCGCAATTTTATTGCTCCGCAAACATCCCCCTATAAAACAGTGACCGGCATCGTGTACGATAGCAGCAATTACCAGGCCGCCCTGGACCGCGCGCTGGAATTGGCCGATTACGCGGGCTGGCGCGCGAAACAGCGTGAGTACCGCGCTAACAACAGGCTGCTGGGGATCGGCCTTGCTTCTTTTATCGAGTTATCGGGTGATGCTGTCCCTATGACCGGTGCGCCGCGTGAAGCAGCGACGGTGCGTATTCGCCGCGATGGTACTGCCCTGGTGCAGAGCGGCGTCTCCCACAACGGTCAGGGTCACTTCACCGCCTTCGCGCAAATTGCGGCGACTGCCCTACATTTGCCGGCAACTAAAGTAGAGGTTCGCATGAATGATAGCAACCTCCCTGGCTACAGCGCCGGCACATTTGGCAGCCGGGTCACGCAGGTAGCCGGGTCCGCCGTGCTGCTGGCAGCGGAAGCTGTCAAAGAAAAAGCCTTGCAGCTTGCCGCGCATGTGTTGGAGGCTGCGCCCGCCGACCTTGTAATGGAGGATGGCCAGGTAATGGTGCGAGGCGTCTCGGCGCGCGCGATAGAGCTGGGCGAGCTTGCTCGCATGGTGGAGGAGCAGCCCGACCTGATTGTGCGGGAGTCTCCCAATCCCGCGAATGGCGCGCCTATCGAGGGACTGGCCGCCTGGCGCGATTTTAGCTCGCCCATACCGGCGAGGTACAGGTGCTCAAATATGTGGCGGTGGATGACTGTGGGCGAATAGTCAATCACTACCTGGTGGAGAGCCAGGTACACGGCGGACTTGCGCAGGGGATTGGCCAGGCGCTGTATGAAGAAGTGCTCTATGACCAGGAAGGTCAATTGCTCAGTGGGACCTTGATGGATTACGCCTTGCCGAATGCCGCGATGGTACCGGAATTTGTCACTGATTTTATTGAGACTGCTTCGCCCTACAATCCGCTGGGCGCAAAAGGAGCCGGTGAGTCGGGCTGCATAGGCGGCCCACCGGCTATCGTCAATGCCGTGCTGGACGCGCTCTCTCCTCTTGGTATTAAAACAATCGATATGCCGCTCAAGCCGGAGAAAATCTGGGCGCTCGTGCAGGCCGCCCGGCAGGAGGCACTTATTCACTGAAAGGAGACAGAAATGGCAGAACAATTTGATATCGTCATCGCCGGTGCGGGCCACAATAGCCTGATCACGGCTGCCTATTTAGGGAAGGCGGGATTCTCCTGCCTGGTTCTGGAGGCCCGGCCCGTCATCGGCGGCAATACCATGACCGAGGAACTAACGCTGCCCGGATTCCTGCACGATACCTGCTCGACCACGCATTTCCTGTTACTGCTAATTTGAAGAAGGAGTCAACACCATGCAGATGCGAGCAATGGTACTTGAAGAGTTCGGGGGAACGCTCAAGCCTTTGATCAGAACAGTGCCTGAGCCGGGATCAGGCGAGGTGCTGGTGCGTGTCATAGCATGTGGCGCTGGCCTGACCCTTGAAAGTATCCGCCTGGGGCATCTGGGTGGGTCGACGCCGCGCATCCTGGGACACGAGTATTCTGGGACCGTTGCAGTGACTGGAGCCGGGGTTGAGGGTTGGCGTGAGGGCGACCCGGTCACCGGCTCGTTTTACCTCTTCTGTGGCAACTGTGTTATGTGTGCCTCTGGACGGGAGACGCTGTGTATCAACAACAAGGGCAATATTGGGGCGAAGATAGATGGCGCCTTTGCTGAATACGTGGTCGTGCCTGCCCGTAACCTAGTGCGTATTCCTGAAGGCGTCGTCTTGCGCGTAGCTGGCGTTATCGCCGACGCGGTGGCAACTCCTTACCACATAGCGCGCGAGCGGGTGCGCATCGTCGCTGGCCAACGGGTCGCGGTGATCGGCGCTGGTGGAGGCGTCGGTATCCATATGCTCCAGATGGCAAAGGCTTTCGGCGCCTTTGTGATTGCCGTCGAGCGCGATGCAGAGAAACTCCGTCGTTTACAGGATTTTGCTCTCGACGCTGTCGTTGATGCCTCGTCGGAATCCTGGCAGACAAACCTCGTGCAGGCGGCAGATGGTCAGCTTGATGCCTGCATCGATTTCGTTGGTTCTCCCGAAACAACTGGCAAGGGCTTAGCGGCCCTGGGGCGCGGTGGAACTTTTGTCATTGCCGGGGCAATGCCGGGCCTGCGCTCCGACAAAAACGCCGTAATTTCGGCTGCCCCTATGTACCTGGTAAACAAGGAGATCAGCATTCTGGGAACAAGGTATGCCACGCGCGCCGAGATCGCCCGTTCGTTAGAACTCGTACGCGACGGAAAAGTCAAACCAATTATTGGCGCATCATTTCCACTGGAACAGGCTGAAGAAGCCCTTGAAGCCATACGTCGCAACCAGGTATTTGGGCGCATCCTCATAGATTGCACTGCTTGAACTGAGACTCCCCCGCATAAATGTCGGGGGGTTCTGATCGACTCACCCTCAGTTCATTTCTGCTTCGGGGTCAACGTGTCACAGTTTAGGGCTGTCTCAGGCAGCCCGTCCACGGGCCGAGCGTCGCGCTCCCGTGGCACTTGCCCGCTTATCAGGCAAGCCAGCCCTGCGGCTGATAGTGATCGCTCCTACCCCGTCTCGATGTCCATGCCAGCCACAGTCGGCACAGACATAGGTGCGGTCTTGCGCCTTATTGCGGGCTCCGCAGGCAGGGCATTCCTGGCTCGTATAGGCAGGGTCTACTTGCTCTACCTTGATGTCAACTGATAGAAGCTCCAACTGTTTTTCATGCGGTTGTTTTTGCGGGCCGTCGCCCCACGACTTGTGCTTGTCGTGCCCTTGCGTACTCCTGCAAGAGATTCGACTTTGATCGTACCCACCCCTTGCGCCTTTGCATGGTTCACGATCTGGCGGGAAAGCTGGTGGTTGATATTCTTCATCCACCACGCTTCTTTGCCCTTGCTTTTCCTGATGGCACGGGTTTTCTTCGCCTTGTGCAAGGTCTTGCGGCGGCTGTAGAAGCGACGGCGCATCATGCGCTGATAACGTCCATTGCCGTAGAAGCGGATGCTCTGCCCGCTCACATAGGTGACCGCAGGCACTTTGATGCCCAGGTCAATGCCCATCACGCGCTCCGCTTCTACGGGTTTCGGTTTAGGGAGGGTCATGGTGATATCGGCGACCCACTTGCCTCGCTTCTTCTTGACGCGCAGGATGCCTGGGAGTCCAGCCAGAGAGACGGCGGCACAGCGGATAGAGAGTTGTTGCACCTTGCCATCCAAAGAGATGGGTACAATCAAGACGTTCCCCTTGATGTGCCAGTTCTGATTGTTCCATTGGCAAATGGGCTTCTTGAGGACGGGCAGTACGTCCAGATCGAGGGAACGCGCAAAGACGGAGCGGGCATCGCGCAGGGCTTGATTTTTGACGCACGAAGGCAGTCGGGCAGTGAAGTCTTTGGTGCTGAAGGTGTCATCGTGTGGGATGAGATCGGCGTCCAGGGCAGAGGCCAGCACATTGACCGTACTGATATATTCCAGGGCATGTTCCATGAGCAAGCGACCTTGTTCGGGTGTTGGATACAAGCGCACCTGGTAGGTCTGTTGAAGTCCCTTTGGTTTTCTGCTCATCCTTCGCCCCTTGCTGTTTGGCTCGGCTCCCAGCCGAAATATCTCTCATGCATCTCTTCTTTTTCTCTGTCCCAAAAGCGGAACGCCTTTCATCCCCCGCTTGAAAGACGGGGGCTTTCAGGCGATCTTCACTGTAAGCGAGGCGCATTTTCTGTTGCTTTTCTGATAATCGTCTATCCTAAGCAGGGTCTTCGGCATTCTCTCATGACTGCTTATCAGAAATGGGACACAACCAGTAGCTTCAGGGAGTGAAGCTTTTTTCAAATTGGCACGGCTAAACTGGGATTAAGCCGGGTGGCATCGCCAAACATAAAACGGTTGATAGCAGCGCAGGAGCGGCTTCGGCGTCGATAGGCAGTTGGCGTGAACCGCTGCGTCTCGCTCTAAATGTATCAACGCGAAAAAAGCTTCACTCCCTGTAGAAGCATAAGGACGGCGAAATCCAAATACATTCAGCAGTGGGCAACCCAAGCGTTTCATTTCGGAGATCCAGTATTCTTCTCGCTCTCTGGCAAGAGCATACCTATCGTCGCCCGTATCGATAATCTCCAAGACTTGGAGGACAGGAGATAAACCGTCTCGCTGTAATTCTTCAATCCAGCGTTGCTCTTGTACATTACCGGCGTAGCCACGGGTATGATGATACTGCCTGACCTTTACATCATCGCTTAGGCCGACATATCGTATGGCGTTATCTCTTGGATCGATAAGTGCGTATATCTGGTATTGCTTCTTTGCCCATTTTAGCCGCTTGAGCATGAAAAAATCCTCCTGCTCACTGATCGTCTATTGGCTTATCTGGAGGGCGCCGAATTTGCCGCTCGATATACTCTTGGATATCTCTTCGTCGGAATTTCCATAGTCTCCCGACGCGGAAACCCGGTATTTCCCCCCTCTCAGCCAACCTAGTAACCGTCCGAGCTGTAACACCAAGCATTTTAGCTGCTTCCTCTGCGTCGATTGGCTCGTCTGAAGCCATAGTATCTATGAAACCTCCTCATTGTCTTGATACTGAGGAAGATATCATGCAAAGCTTGGTTAGTCAATAGTGTCCTGAATACGCCAATGGATACGTAAATTAAAATATGAGACTTGTAAGAGCATCGAAGTCTTGAAAATCTCGAAAAAACGTGATATACTTAGAACATCACGATAACACTACAGTATCCGAGGATTGTAGACAGAGTTCGTGTTTTAACAGGATTTTGTAGGAAAGCGAATTTGTCAAGGTAGAAAGTGGTAAACATTAGTAATCTTGTAGGTTGCTCGGATGTAAAGTTGTATAGGTAGCGCGTCTTCGTAGCGTATCACTGTAATGCGGCTATATAACGCGGTGCTTACTTGGCATGGTTCAGATGCCAAGTAAGCCTTTGAGAACCAACAGCCTATTAACACCCCTGGTTCTCACGAGCATTATAGCGCATCGTGAGGCCGGGCGAAAGTCTTGGAGGAAGCACGATGCAAGATCAACCACAACCCCTGGTCGTCCTGATGGAAGACGACCTCATCCACGCCCCAAAGAACCCGTTTTGTAGCATCGACCCCTGCTGTGACTGCCATACCGATCAGGACTTGTGGGCAGAAGTAGCCCAACAGGTGACCAATGGACTGCTGACCTTGGAGGAGGCCACCCGCCTCATCCTGGGTCAGCAACTCTAGTCGCGTCGTCCCGCATAGACACACAAAGGAGCATGGACGATGCGCTTAGAACTCCCCCCCATCACCACGACGGGTGTACCGTCTCCCGTTCACACCTCTGATCCTGCTGCTCAGAGCAAACTCAGTACCTACTGGATGCCGCTCTGTGAACCGATCTACGATTGGGCGAGCTTTGCCCAGCATGCCGAGCAGCGTGTGCCTGCGCTCACGGCGGTGGGACACGCCTTTTTCGCGATCTCGCATGAGACCAAAGCCCTACGCTACTTTACCCTGGCCTGGAAGCAGCAGCAGGGCCGCTACCCCAAAGACACCGACTACTGGTACAATCAAACAGGTCGCGCCCTCCAAGACGCCACCCATCATTGGAGCCGCGCCGCCTGCGCCCTCGATACCCTTACGCCCGATGAACTCACAGCCGAGGACCTGGACGAGGTGCGTCGTATGTCCCGCGCGGCCCGCGCCCAGCAAGAACGCCTGTGGAAGCTCACCGATGAAGTGCGTGCCGAGATCGCCGACTGGCGCAGCCAGCACCAGCCGAGCCGTGAGGAGGAGGAGAGGCCATGAGCCAGTACACCTCTGCATCACGCACGACAGCAGGACGCCAGACCCGACGTGCGTCGTCCCTGACCCCTACCACCTCTGACGCCATCGAGGACGAGGAGTTGGACGGACAGGAGGAGGGATGGCCGGGCCGTCTGCCGACCAGCGCACGCCGCTATGCCATTCCCCCACGTGCCAGCGCGCCTCCCACCACCAGGAGTATCATGACTCCCAGCAGGAGTGGACGCCCCCTGCCTGCCGTGCTGGGTCCCGATGCGACCACAGCAGTCCCCAGGCGCGCATGGCGGGTGCGCTTCCACTGGCTGGCGTTCGTCGGCCTGGCCATGTTTATCGTGATGATTGGCTGGCTGGCCTTCAGCGCGCTCTCATCATAATGGCAGACCACCCAGGATGACTGGCATTACGGACGCCCGCGCACGTTCCAAATAGATGCGGTGGTTGGGCATGACGATTCCCCAGCGCATCCCAGCCACTTCATCGCGATCAACCTGGATCGCCACGTGGTAGTGATCGAGCTGCCTGGGGGTGATGCCTCCAAAGCTAAAATCTACAACGGTCCCACCTTGCTGGGGCCAGGGCAAGACCTGCCCCCGGTTACGCTCAGCTTCCGCGATGTGAACGGGGATGGCCTGCTCGATATGCTGATCACCATCGCAGGCAGTTCGATCATCTTCGATAACGATCATGGCAGCTTCCGCCCGCCTCGTCCGGGCGAAGTCGGCTCGCTGTAGCAACCGCAACGGAAAGGAGATCCCACCGATGTATCACTCTCGCCCCCGTCGCAGCAAGAGCGACCGACCGATCACCTTTCGCACGTCCGTGACGAAGGCGGCACATGAGGCACCCTCGCAGCAGCCAACGCCCGATACACCGGACGCCGCACCGCTCACGCCTGCCGAGACCCCCGCACCCACTGGGCCACAGGACACGGCACTCGCCACGCTTTCGCCCTTTGACGTGCAACTCTACCTGTTGCTGCTGTGGTGGATGCACCAGCAGCAACAGGCACAGGACAAAACGCCCCCGCCTGACGCACCGATCGACACGATCGTGGTGGAGGGCGTGATCCCGCCGCAGGGTCTGGATGATGGGCCAGACGAAGAGGCCAGTATGCCTCCAGGCCGAGCACACCCACGGACACGACGCCGCATGTTCGCGCTCGTGGGGGGTGGCCTGGCGTGTCTGCTGGCGCTCACGGCATTGCTGAGCAGCGTCATCTTCACCCCCAGCGCCTCGGTGACGATCATCCCGGCACAAACCACCCTCAGCACGAGCGAGAGCCTCACTCTCCTGACAGCGGGGACCAGCACCCACCTGAGCGGCCCCACCATTGCCGGGCGCATACTCTCCTTGCTCACCCTCGCCCAGGCCAGGACGATCCCGACCAC
>WNGP01000778.1_pt1 | contig 25223 bp, 15 predicted proteins | sample 5407671 | NCBI WGS metagenome assembly WNGP01 (sample SAMN13153381, study PRJNA577476) | soil metagenome | isolation source: 40 cm soil or saprolite under Garry oak tree replicate 2 | place: USA:California | collected 2016-06-15
TCGGCCAGATGAACAAGCGAGGCATCGGCGAGCTGTGGCCTCATGGATTCGTATTTCTTCAAGAGATCGGCGATGGGCCTTGCCTCCAAACTCGATAATGGGAACATGGCGGGAATGCCTTCGCTGACTCGCCGGAGCAACAATGACACAACTCCCGGATACGCGCGGAGAAGCCAAGCGGCTTCGGTTATGACGGGCCAGCAAGAAAAGGGTGATCCTGACAGGCTTTCGAGCGTGCGGAGACAGACGTCGCGCTCCGACAGGATGGCGACGAGGGGGCCAGCGTCCACGAGCACCCGATTCACTTCGATTCGCCGAAGCCTTTGAAGTATTTCTTGTTTGTGCTGAGGTCCTTCGGCGCTCCCTTTGCACAACCAATCAAGCCCGCGGCCTTGAAAACATCGTAAGCAGAAACACCTTTCAGTTTTTTCTTCAAGTGCTTCTCCAGTGCTTCGCGGATGACCTCGGATTCGGATTGTCCCCGCAATTGGGCGCAAACACGAAGCCGCTGGCTAAGACTGCTTGGAACGCGTACCGTGAATCGTTGGGTAGGCATCATTCTGCCCTGTTCTGTCTGACAGAATAGCAGAGACGTCAGACATCAGCAAGATGGGAGGGCCAAGAAAGTGCCAAGAAAGCAGGCGAAAAACGGCGGATGGGGCAAGCGCCGCCTTCACAAGCGCCTAAATTTCAAAGATAAGCGGAGATGGTAGAAGCAGTTTAGTCGGAGTGGGCGGGAACTGGTGCGGGGGCGTGGGAGCGCGCGCCCTGGATCCAGGATTGCAGGCGGTCCATGTAGATGTAAACAACCGGCGTGGTGAAGAGCGTGAGCATCTGGCTGAGAATGAGGCCGCCGACGATGGTAATGCCCAGGGGGCGGCGGAGCTCGGAGCCGACGCCCGCTCCGAGCGCCAGAGGCATGGCACCCAGAAGCGCGGCCATGGTGGTCATAAGAATGGGACGGAAACGCAACAAGCAGGCCTTGTAGATCGCCTCCACAGGCGACAATCCTTCTTCCCTTTCCACTTGAACGGCAAAATCAATCATGAGGATGGCATTTTTCTTGACGAGGCCGATCAGAAGGATGATGCCGATCAGCGCGATGATATTTAGGTCCGACTTGATGAATTGAATCGCGAGAAGCGCGCCGATGCCGGCGGAAGGAATCGTGGAAAGAATCGTGATGGGATGAATGAAACTCTCGTAGAGGATGCCGAGAACGATGTAAACGGCGGCCAGAGCGGTGATGATGAGAACCAGCTGATTTGAAAGTGAATCCTGAAAGGCCTGGGCGGTGCCTTGGAACGTGGCATGGACCGTCGCGGGAATACCGAGTTCGTGCTGGGCGGCCTGAATATGCAGAACGGCAGGGCCAAGCGAAGCGCCAGGCGCGAGATTGAAGGAAAGGGTGATTGCCGGGAAGATGCCCTGGTGGTTGACGGAAAGGGCGGTGTTGGAATGCCCGTAATGGGCGAAGGCGCTTAGCGGGACAAGCTTTCCGGACTTCGAAGGAACGTAAACCGACTTGAGCGCGTCCGGACCGAGCTGGAATTCCGGAGCAACTTCCAGCACGACGTGATACTGGTTGAGGCCTTTGTAAATGTTGGAGACCTGCCGCTGGCCGAAGGCGTCGCTCAGGGTGTTGTCAATGTCCAGTACGTCGACGCCGAGACGGCCGGCGGTATCGCGATCGATGACGATGACGCTTTCGAGCCCGTGCATCTGCTGGTCGGAATTGACGTCGCGCAGCTCGGGGATTTTGGCCAGGCGCTGCTGAAGAATGGGAGCCCAATGAGTCAGATCGTTGAGATTATCGGCCTGCAGAGTGTATTGATATTGTGCACCACCCATACGGCCGCCAACGCTGAGGTCCTGAACGGATTGTAAATACAAGGCGGCTCCGGGAATTCCGGCAGTCTTGGAGCGGAGTCGCGCGATGACCTGGTCGGCGCTAAGCTTTCGCACGTTGAGCGGTTTGAGCTGAGCGAACATGCGCGCCGTGCCGCCGCCGGCAAAAGCGGTGACGGTATCAACGGCAGGATCTTGCGCAACAACGTCGGTAAAAGTGCGCATCTTCTTCGACATAGCGGCAAAAGAGAGATCCTGATCACCTAGAATTGCTCCGTTGAGGCGGCCGGTGTCCTGCTGCGGGAAGAAACCTTTGGGCGTCTGGTAGAAGAGATAGACGTTCAAGCAAACCGTGCCGATGGTGGCCAGCAAGATGAGGAACTGATGGCGAAGAACCCAGCGCAAGGAAAAATCATAGGTTTGGAGAAGCCAGTTAAAGACGTTTTCAGAAAGGCGGTAGATTCTGTTGTGTTTGCCCGATTCATGGCGAAGGAAGCGGGCGCACATCATGGGCGTGGCAGTAAGAGAAACGAAAAGAGAGACGCCGATGGCCACGCTGAGAACGACAGCAAACTCGCGGAATAGACGGCCAACGATGCCGCCCATCATCAAAATGGGGATGAAGACGGCGACGAGCGAAGTGCTCATTGAGAGAACAGTGAAACCGATTTCGCTGGCGCCCTTCATGGCGGCGGCGAAAGGTTTCATGCCTGCTTCGATGTGGCGTGCGATGTTCTCGATGACCACGATAGCATCGTCAACCACGAAGCCGGTGGAGATGGTGAGAGCCATGAGAGAAAGATTGTCCAGGCTGTAGTGACAGAGATACATGACGCCGAAAGTGCCGATGAGCGAAAGCGGGACGGCCACACTGGGAATGATGGTGGCCCAGACATTCCGCAAGAATGCGAAGACCACGAAAATCACAAGAATGATGGAGATGATGAGCGCGACCTCCACGTCGTGGACGGAAGCGCGAATGGTGGTGGTGCTGTCCATGGCGACGATCAGATGGAGGGAAGGAGAGATGGAAGCGCGGAGTTGCGGAAGAATGGCGTTGATGCGGTCCACCGTCTCGATCATGTTAGCGCCTGGCTGGCGAAAAATGCCCAGCGGAACGGACGGTTTTCCGCCTGAAAGTCCCAGATTGCGGCTGTCTTCCACCAAATCCACGACCCTGGCTATATCGCGCAGACGCACGGGAGCGCCCACATGCCCCGCGACGATCAGAGACTGATATTCGTAAGCCTTGAAAAGCTGGTCGGAATCGGTCAAGGCCCACGTTTGGTTGGGATCGGACAGAGCACCCTTCGCGAGGTTTGCGTTGGCCGCCTGGAGCGACTTGCGAACCGTATCCAAACTGATTCCGTAGCTGTTGAGCTGGTAGGGGTTCACTTCGACGCGCACGGCGGGCCGTGAGCTACCGAACACGCGCACCTGGCCGACACCTTCGACCTGCGCGAGCTTCTGGCCTAGGATGGAATCAGCAGCGTCGTAGATTTGCGCAGGCGGAATGTTATCTGAAGTGAGGACCAGCAGCATGATGGGAGCGTCCGCAGGATTGACCTTGCGGTACGTGGGTTGGCCGGGAAGATCGGCAGGAAGCTGGCTGCGAGCGGCGTTGATGGCGGCCTGAACGTCGCGAGCGGCGGCGTTGATATCGCGATTGAGATCGAATTGAAGGGTAACGTTGGTGGACCCGAGACCACTGGAAGAAGTCATCTGCGTGACGCCTGCAATGCGGCCGAACTGACGCTCGAGCGGCGTGGCGACAGCGGAAGCCATCGTTTCCGGACTGGCGCCCGGCAGACCGGCGCTGACGGAGATGGTCGGAAAGTCTACGCGCGGGAGCGGCGCAACCGGCAAAAACCGGAAGGCCACTAAACCCGAGAGCAAAATGGCGAAAGTAATCAGCGACGTGGCCACGGGCCGTCGGATGAAAGGCGCCGAAAAGTTAGAAGAGAAATTCACAATTCAATCTCCGGGCACGGCCCCGTGCGCGGGTTCCTCGGTGGGGTTCCCGACGTGGAACGAGAAGCGGTGCGCCAGCCAGTCAAAGGCGAGATAAACCACCGGCGTAGTGTAGAGCGTGAGCAACTGGCTGAGAATCAGGCCGCCGACGATGGTGATGCCCAACGGGCGCCGTAATTCTGAACCGACGCCCGTGCCGAGCGCGAGCGGCAAACCGCCGAGCAACGCGGCCATCGTGGTCATCATGATGGGCCGAAAGCGCAGGAGGCAGGCTTCATAAATGGCATCGAGCGGCGCCTTTCCTTCCTTGCGTTCAGCCTCCAGCGCGAAGTCAATCATCATGATGGCGTTTTTCTTGACGATGCCGATGAGCAGGATCATACCGATGAGGGCGATGACGCTGAAATCGGTGCGGCAGATCAGGAGAGCAAGTATGGCGCCGACACCGGCGGACGGGAGCGTCGAAATAATCGTGATGGGGTGAATGTAGCTTTCGTACAAAATGCCGAGAACGATGTAAACCGTGATCACCGCCGCGAGGATGAGGATTGGCTCATTCGCAAGGGAGTTGAGGAAGGCCGCCGCGGTGCCCTGAAACGTAGCCTGGATGCTGGGCGGCATGTTCAGATCCTGCTTGACGCTGTTGATGGCGTTAACCGCGTCGCCGAGCGCGGCATTGGGAGCAAGGTTGAACGAGAGCGTGACCACGGGAAACTGACCCTGGTGGTTCAGTGCCAGCGCGGCGGCGCCGGGCTCGAAGCGCGTGAACGCGCTGAGGGGAACCTGCGTGCCGTTGGAGGATTTTACGTAAATGTATTTCAGCGAATCGGGGTCCTGCTGGAACTGCGGATCCACTTCGATGACGACGTGATATTGATTCAATTGGGTGAAGATGGTGGAGACCAGGCGCTGGCCGAAAGCGTCGTAAAGTGTGTTGTCGATATCGGCGGGAAGAATGCCGAGCCGCGAAGCGGAATCGCGGTCGATGGTGAGTGCGGCGACAAGTCCCTGGTTCAACTGGTCGCTGGCGACATCGCGAAGGTCGGGTAGTGCTTTCAGTTTCTCAATGAAGCGGGCTGTCCAGTAAGCGAGTTCCTTGGGATCAACATCTTCCAGACTGTACTGAAATTGGGTGCGGCTCACACGATCTTCGACGGTCAGATCCTGAACGGGTTGGAGGAAGAGCGAAACTCCATCGATTTTTGCAAGTTCTGGCTGGAGGCGGCGGATGACATCCGAAGCGCTGATTTTACGCTCGACGAGCGGCTTCAGATTGATCTGGATGCGGCCGCTGTTGAGCGTGGTGTTCGTGCCGTCGATACCGATGAAGGAGGAAAGGCTCTCGACCGCCGAGTCTTTGAGGATGATGCCGGCCAGATCCCGCTGGCGCTGGGCCATGGCCGCGAAAGAAATGTCTTGTGCGCCCTCGGAAACACCCAGAATAACGCCAGTGTCCTGCACCGGGAAAAACCCTTTGGGAACGTAAATATAGAGAAGAATGGTGCCGACAAGCGTGGCGACGGTAACGAGGAGCGTGGTGGAGCGGAAACGCAGGACAAATCGCAAGGTGCGGCCGTAGAAAGCGATGACGGAGTTAAAAGCATTTTCAGACTTGCGATAGAACCAGCCTTCTTCTTGCTTCTTGTGATGACGGAGGAGCTTGGCGCACATCATGGGAGTGAGCGTGAGGGAGACAAAGGCGGAAACCAGGATGGTAACGGCAAGGGTGACGGCAAATTCACGGAAGAGGCGGCCGACGATATCGCCCATGAAGAGAAGAGGAATGAGCACAGCAATGAGCGAGACGGTAAGCGAAACGATAGTGAAGCCGATTTGTTCGGAACCCTTCAGCGCGGCTTGCAAAGGCGATTCGCCCTCTTCGATGTAGCGGCTGATATTTTCGATCATGACGATAGCGTCGTCGACGACGAAGCCAGTGGAAATGGTAAGGGCCATGAGAGAAAGGTTGTTCAGGCTGTAGCCGAGGAGATACATCACCGCGAAGGTGCCGATCAGAGAAAGCGGAACGGCAACGCTGGGAATAATGGTGGCGCGAAAGCTGCGGAGAAAAAGAAAAATGACCATTACGACGAGCGCCACGGTGAGCACCAGCGTGAATTGCACGTCGCTTACGGAGGCGCGAATGGTGGTGGTGCGATCCGTGAGAATCTCCACCTGAACCGAAGCGGGTAGCGCGGCCTTAAGCTGGGGCAGAAGGTTTTTCACGCGGTCGACAACGGCGATGATATTTGCGCCGGGCTGGCGTTGAATATTCAGAATGACGGCGGGATTCTGATTGGCCCAGGCGGCTTGCTTGGAGTTCTCCACCCCGTCGATAACGTTGGCGACGTCAGTGAGGCGCACCGGCGCACCATTGTGATAGGCGATGATGAGCGGGCGATAGCTGTCGCTGGAGATGAGCTGATCGTTCGCGCCGATGGTGTAAGCCTGATGCAGGCCATCGAAAGTACCCTTGGCCTGATCGACATTTGCCTGGCTGAGGGCAGTACGTAAATCTTCGAGACTGAGCCCGTAGGAAGCGAGGGCCGTGGGATTCGCCTGAATGCGAACGGCGGGGCGCTGGCCGCCGCTGATGCTGACGAGTCCGACGCCGGAAAGCTGAGAAATCTTTTGGGCCAGAGTGGTGTCGGCGAGGTCCTCAACTTTGGAGAGTGGGAGAGATGTTGAAGTGAGCGCGAGCGTCATGATGGGCGCGTCGGCGGGATTGACCTTGCTGTAGATCGGCGGATTGGGAAGCCCTTGCGGGAGGAGATTGGAAGCGCTGTTGATGGCGGCCTGAACTCCTTGCTCCGCTACATCAATGCTCAAGTCCAGGCCGAATTGGAGGGTGATAATCGAGCTGCCAAAGGAGCTCGTGGAGGTCATCTGGTTCAAGCCGGGAATCTGGCCGAACTGGCGCTCGAGGGGCGCCGTGACCGAGGAAGCCATGACGTCCGGGCTGGCGCCGGGATAAAAGGTTTGCACTTGAATTGTGGGGTAGTCGACCTGCGGCAAGGCAGAGATGGGCAATTGCCGGAAGGCGACCCAGCCCACGAGCAGGACGCCAACCATCAAGAGGGTAGTGGCGACCGGCCGCAGAATGAACGGCCGAGAGGGATTCATCGCGGGGACCCTCCGGCATGGCCCCTCGATGCGCTTCCGGGTTGTGGGGAACCTTGCCCGGCGGACGGAGGGACGACGGTGCTGCGACCTGCGCCCTTCGCGGCGGTCGAGGGGCTGGGATTAATTTTGGTGCCATCCTGCAGTTTGTCCAGGCCGTCTATAACCACGAGGTCGCCGGAATTCAAGCCGGCGCTCAAGCCGACACTGTCGCCGGTGGTCTGCGCGATAGTCACGATTCGAATCTTCGCGGTGTTGTCGGTATCGGCGGCATAAACGTAAGTTCCCTGGGGACCGCGCTGAATGGCCGCGGCGGGAACGATGGTGAGGTTGTGCTTGGTATCGACGCGAAGGTGGACATTGACGAATTGATTGGGGAAAAGAGCGTTGTCCGCGTTGGTAAACATGGATTTGAGTTTGTATGTGCCGGTGGTTAGGTCGATCTGATTGTCGATGGTCTCGAGTTTCCCGCTGGCGATTTTGGCGGTGTCGTCGCGGTCGTAGGCATCGACGGCAAGTTGGACACCAGAATGGAGCTTGGCGTTTACCTGAGGAAGCTGATCTTGCGGAAGACTGAAAATTACCGAGATCGGCTGGAGCTGGGTGATGACGAGAAGTCCGTTGGTGTCTGAGGCATGCACGATGTTGCCGGCATCCACGAGGCGAAGACCGATGCGGCCGCTGATCGGCGCAGTGATGCGGGAATAGGTGAGCTGGAGCTTGGCGTTGTCAATCTGGCTTTGATCCGAGGTAATGGCCCCATCAACCTGGCCAACCAATGCGCCCTGAGTGTCGAGCTGCTGCTGGGGGATGACCCCCTCTTTGAAGAGAAGCTTGTACCGCTCAAGATTGACCTCCGCGTCTTTGCGTTGGGCCTGGTCTTTAGCGAGTTGCCCCAGAGCCTGCTCAAGCTGGACCTGGAAGGGACGCGGATCGATCTGCGCGAGAAGATCGCCTTGGTGAACGAACTGGCCTTCCTTGAAGGCAACGCTGACCAATTGGCCGTCAACGCGGCTGCGGACGGTGACGGTGTTGAAGGCAGTGACGGTGCCGAGGCCATTGAAGTAAACGGGCAGGTCGCCGCGCTGCGCAGTGGAAACCACGACCGGCACGACAAGTCCACCGGCGCCGAAGCCTCCCCTGCCCTTTCCGGCTGCTCCGGGCGCGGCGGTAGTTGCGGCTGCCTGGCTGGCGTTCCATGAGTTGCGGTAATACCAGCCACCAAAAGCGAGAACGCCAACAACGAGCACCCAGAGCCACCAGCGGCGCTTGGAAGGCACAGCGGTCGTCGCGCCGTGGGTGCGGTGCTCGGGAAGGTCTATGGAATTGAGTTGGCCCATTCGTTCGCTCCTGTCATGTACCACCGTTGTGAGAGCCAGTCTGTCCAAGATTAGGACACTCGCAAATCCACGCTACGGGCAGCTCCGGATGGTGCGGAGGGCCTGCCCGAAACTATATGCTACGCCTAGATAAGACGGTTTTTGGGAGAGAAAGGTTACTATTGGCCCAGGCCGCCGGCAAAACCAAGATGGGGCAGGCTGGGAGGTGCGTAACGTGGAGGAGGGAGAGTATTTCTGGGATCTATGGAAATTGCAGGATGCAGATAGGGCTGAGAAAACGTAAACTATCGCGGCATCCATGTGGCATTCGAACGGCGAAACAACCTGGCCAAATGGCAAAGGGAGACAAGAGACATGATCAAGGGTCTGGTGCTGGGAATCTTGGTGGCAGTCCTGTTAATAGTGGTGAGCGTATTTTTTTACTTCTCGTCGGGGCACGCGCCAGTGGCCACGTCGGCGTCGCCCATGCCTTTTGAGAAGAGGCTTGCACAGATGGGACTGCATGCGTACCTGAATAAGTTGCCGCACCCGGAGCCACAAGTGCCGGCGGATGAAGTCAACCTGATTGCCGGGGCCAAGATTTACAAGGAGCATTGCGCCGTGTGCCACGGCCTCCCGAACGAACCCAAGACCGCGGTCGCGCAGGGAATGTATCCCGATCCGCCGCAACTCTTTCATGGCACAGGCGTGACGGACGACGACGCGTGGGAATCGTATTGGAAGGTGGAGAATGGCATTCGCATGTCGGGGATGCCGGGATTCAAGGGTCCATTGACGGAAACGCAGATCTGGCAGGTCACCGTGCTGGTAAAAAACGCGGACAAAATTTCAGCGTCGGTGAAGAGCGAGCTTGCGGCGGGCGCGACGACTCCTATGTCGATGGCGATGCCAGCAAGCAGCCCCGCGCCAGCGAAAAAGAAATAAATCGAAGTTGTCGGACTAGGCCGCTGGTTTAGGGCGTTCCCCGGGACGACGCAACTCAGGAAAACACCAGGCCCACAATCCAGTCACCGCGAGTGTGCCCAGACCGCCCAAGACCACGGCGCGCACCGCGCCGAACCATTGCGCCGTGAGACCGGATTCAAACTGGCCGAGTTCGTTGGAAGCGCCGATAAAAATCACGTCCACGGCGTTCACGCGGCCGCGCATTTCGTCGGGCGTGCCAACCTGGATAAGCGTCTGGCGAACGATGACGCTAACCATGTCCGTCGCGCCGACGAAAAAGAGCGCGATTAGGGAAACCACCAGGCTTCGGGAAAGTCCGAAAAGAATGGTGGCGACGCCGAATCCGGCCACGCACCAAAGCATCGTCGATCCGGCCCGGCGCCCCAAAGGCTTGTGCGCGATGAAAATCGCCATGGCTGCAGCACCCGCAGCCGGAGCACTGCGAAGAATCCCCAGCCCCCAAGGCCCGGTATCCAAAATTTCCTTGGCATAGACGGGAAGGAGCGCAACAGCGCCTCCTAGCAGAACGGCAAAGAGGTCCAGGGAGATCGAACCCAGGATCAGTTTTTCGCGCCCGATGTAATGAAAGCCCGCGAGCATGGTTTTCCAACTCATCGGCTCCGGAGCACGCGGTATCGATTGCACCTTGATTCGCAACGCAGAGAGGGCAGCGGCAGCCGCGGCAATGAAAGAAAGTGTGTACACGGCGGCAGGGCCGCGAGAAGCCGCATAGACGATCCCACCCAGTGAAGGGCCGAGGACGATAGCGCACTGGTAGATGCTGGAGGCCCAGGCAACGGCGTTGATGAAGTCCTTTTCGGGGACCAATTGCGGCAGAAGAGCGCGGCCCACCGGTCCGCTGAAAGAGCGCACGACACCCGACAAGACGAGCACCGCATAGATGGGGTAGACGGAGTGGAATCCGTGTAAAGCAAGATAGAGCAAGGAGCCCGCGCAAATGGCATAGCCGGAATAACAAGAGACGATTAGCACGCGCCGATCGTAGCGATCCGCGGCGTGGCCCGCGACGAGGAACAGGAAAATGCCCGGGAGGAATTGGGCCAGGCCGACGAGGCCGAGATCCAGCGGCCTCTTCGTGATTTCGTAGACCTGCCAGCCGACCGCGACCGACTGCATCTCCCCGGCAAGTACGATGAAGAAACGCGCCAGCTGGAAAAGAACGAAACTGGGATAAGTGAAAGCGACTCGCCCGGCGGCCCTGGAATTCTCGGATGCAGCCATCGCGCATTACTTTGCCACAAAACGAAAACGAGCACGAGAACCGTGGAAGAGTCGAGCAAGCCTTGGCTTGCATCCGCAGAAAATCTCTGAATTTAGTGACAGGCACCGCCGCCGGAATCAGTGAAGCTCTTCCCCGCTTCGGGAATGAATTGCCAGTCATAAGCTTTGGGCTTTAGGGTGAGCTTCAAGACGCCGAAGGCCGTCGCGTCGCGCAATTCGCTGTTGGGCTTTGGGGAGCCGAAGGGGCGGTGATTCTTGCCACCGGTGCCAACGACGAATTCGCGAATGCCGCGCTCGGGATCGGCGGCGCCATCAGGCGTCTGGGGGGCGAAGCGCTCGTAATCGTGGTCATGGCCGCCGACTACCACATCAGCGTTGGCTTCGTAGAGCGCCTGGAAAAGTGGCTTAACGGTGAAGTCGTTGCCATGCGCGCTGCCGGAACTGAAGAGCGGCTTGTGCCAGTAGGCGAGTGTGCAAGCGGCGGGATGCACGACGAGATCGGCGCGGAGCCATTTTTCCTCGGGCGAACCGGCTTCGCAGCCGCCGACGTCTTTGCACTCGCTGTTGAGCACGATGATATGCCAAGTTCCGAGTTCGTAGTTGTAGTAACCAGTTTTCGAGTCACCGGCAGCAGCGCCGAAATAATCGAAACAGGGAGTGGCTCCGGCAGAACGAAATTCGTGATTGCCTGGGGCAGGACGAGTGCGGGATTTCGTGCGCCCCCAGGTCTTATTGTAGCACTCGAAATTTTCCTTGCTCCCCTCCGGATAAGCGAGGTCTCCAACGGCCATAACCGTGCCAGGGACTTGGTCGAGCAATTTCGCGGTGGCTTCGGCGCCCGAAAGGTCCGTGCAATCAGCGATGTCGCCTGCACCGACAAGCACCACTCTTTGATCGTCCGCCGAGGGAAAGGCGGACGATCTTGTGCGCATTTCGGCAAAGGAAGCAAAGAAGCATCCGATCAGTAGAATACCTGCGCTGAGCGCTGTTTCCATGCGAAACCTCGCAATCCATCGAAGCTGGAGCATAGAGGATATAACTTTCGACCTGAATACAGCCTAAATCGCTGCCGAAAGACTCGAAATTCGGTAAGACGATCTTCGGGAAGAGCGAAAAGAACCCTGCTCCGGCCTACCCGAAGATTCTTACAAGGCTTTCGAGGGGGTACCCACCCCCGGGTGTTTTTGCCAAAGAGTGCGATAGTCGTGGCGAGTAGCCAAGGTGGGCTCGCCACGGCCACGCGCGATGGCTTATTTTTCGTGCAAGGGGGACCAACGGAAGCCAGCCGCGACTGACGGTTTGTAATATTCGCGCTGAATCATGTATTGGGGGCTGCCCTGGTAGAAGCCGAAGACCTCGTTGTTGATATTGAGGCCATACATGACGAACTGCAGACCATGAACCAGGCGGTAGCTACCCTGAACATCAATCTGGAGATGCGGATAGAGGTAGATGTCGCTCAGGGGCCCTTTGATTCCGCCAGGAGTTAGGGTAGTCGGTCCTCCAGCGAGAGGATCTGAGCCGTCCTGGTATACATAGGAAAAGATGTTCGCGGCGTTATAAGAGAGGCCGGCACGGAATGAAAAGCGGCCACGGTCGTAGGTGGGGCTGATATTCCATGTATTCGGAGCGGAACGCAAGAGTCTCGGGTTGTCCGACCGATTGAAGAGACCGGTCGTCTGGGAGTAGGTGTAACCGTAGTTTGCGGAAATGCCGAAGCCGCTGAGTATGCCGGGAAGAAAAGACAGATGATGGAGATAGGCGAGCTCGAAACCAGTTACCTTGGCGCTCCCGGCGTTGATCGGCTGTGTGACCCGGTAGAGACCCGGGGGTGCTGCGGGCGTAGGCTGAAAATTCTTGTCAAAGGTCTTGGTGACGATAGGGTCGGAGATGTCTTTGTAGAAGAACCCCGCCGAGACGACGCCAAAGGGTTTCAGGGTGTGCTCAATGAGCACGTCGTAGTTGTTGGCCGTTTCCGCTTTGAGGTTTGGATTGCCAAGAGAAGCGGTATTGATGGAGCCACCGACCGAGAAGCTAACAGACTGTGCGATGTCCTGAGGATTAGGACGCGATAAACCGCGACCATACACCAGGCGGAGGTCGCTGTTATGAGCAAGGGCAATGCGGACTGAGGCGCTGGGGAGAATTTTGACGTACGATCCGTTGGCCTTGTCGGACAGACTGTTCGTTTGATTGTCAAAGCTGAGGGTATCGAGACTGGTGCCCTCGAAGCGAACCCCGGCGACAAAGCGCAGCTTGCTGAAATCAATGGTGTTCATCAAGTATCCAGCGGAAACCTTTTCAATCAGGTCAAAATTGTTTCCGTTGACCATCGGTGTGGCGGCTAACGCACCGGGCATGGCGGCCTGAAAAGCTCGGAGTACATCCTGGTAGGCCGGATTGGGTCCGAGCGGATACGCTCCGTTGTAGTAATTGCTGTTGGAGAGCACGCTAGGAAATTGACTGAGGGGGAGTATGGTGGTCCCGTCGGGGACCGCAAAGCTGGGAGTGAAAGAATTATCGAATTTGTGCTCGTTCCGGAACCTTCCTCCTACTTCGATGGTGGAGAGATGCGAGCCTAGATGGTAGTTCTTGGCCACCGCACCTGTAGCCTGCAAATTCAGCTGCGCCGTCAGGCCGACGGCGGCGGCGCTGATCTTGTTCAGGGACATAGTCGTTGGATCATGAGCCTCCGTGCAGGCCTGCGTCCACTGCGGCAGATACAAACTCGTTGTTACTGTGGGATCAAACTGGCAATTGCTTGTGCCGATGTTCGATCTGAAGGAGGCTGTGGGATCGTTCTCACCCAACTGGCGCGAACGGGACGCGGATACATCCCAGGCATACCACGAAGAAGAGAGCACATGCTTGCCACCCAGCACCAGGCTTCCGATGCCGTAATCGGGAAGGCGAATCTGGGTATTAAAGCTGGGGGTTCCACCGTTGCCATTGAATGTCGTCACCGAAGAATTGTCGTTCAAACTGTAGACCCAGCGATCGCCGAAATTCTTGAAATCGGAGTAAAAGCCACGAATGTAAATGCTGGAGCCTTCGGCGAGCTTGTAGTCCGCGCTCCCGGCGAGCCCCCAGCGCGTGCGATGGTAACGATACTCGCGTTGGTCGATCGAATCGAACCAGCGCGGGCTGCCCGGAAGGTTGGTTGCCTGGTCGGGGACAGGTTCGATGTCATCGATGCCACGGCCGTTCCAGTCATAAGTGCCGCCGATTAGCGCACCGAAACGCTTGTTGGTTCCGAATCGCTGCCCGATGGTGGTTGCGGTCTCAACGAGACTGCGGCCGTTAACGATTGGGGTGTAGCCGCCCATGCCACTCAGGGTGATGTTGGGCCGTTCACCGGCAGTCTTGGTAACCAGATTTACCGACCCGCCGATGCCGTCCGGGTCTTGGTTGGCCTGCAGGGTCTTGTTGATCTCAACCGACTCGACGATGTCTGCCGGAATGGCATCCAGCTTAATCTGGCGCACGCCGGATTCAGGCGATGGCACGTTAATGCCATCGATGGTTACGTTTGTCAGGCGCGGCTCGGTACCGCGAATCTGCACGTACTTGCCTTCGCCTTCGTCCCGCTCCAGAGTAACGCTGGGCAAACGTCCGAGAGCATCTGCCATATTGGCATTGGGCAAGCTGCGAATGACGTCGGCGGGAAGAACCTGCAGTATGTTCTCGGCGCTGAGTTCGCGGTTGACGGCTTCGGCTTCGGCGGAAGCGCGCTCCGCGGTGACGAGGACTTCCAGATTCTGCGACTCCGGCGCGAGCTTGGCTTCAACCGTGGCGAGCTCCCCGGTGGTAACAACCACGGTTTTGGTGAACTTCGCGAACCCGAGGTAAGTCACGGCAAGGGTGTAACTTCCTGGCTCAAGGTCCCTGATAAGAAATTGACCCTGAATGTCCGAAACGACCTTGATGGCCTGGCCTTCGCAGGTGATCTCCGCACCTTGAAGGACTCCCCCGGAGGTGTCCGTAACATGGCCCGAGATTGTCCCTCGGCGACCTTGCGCCGCGGGACGATCAGACTGCGCGTAAGCGGGCGACAGCATGAGCGAGCAAGCAACAGCGAGGAGAAAACCTAGAAAACTTCGCATGATTACTCCTTCCGAGTAAATTCGAACCAAGGCGCGATTCGGGCCGAACGATTCGAACGGTCCAGCTCCGCTAACAGGATTTCGGCGCTCGAATTCCTGGGCATACCCCGAATGATTCTGGAAAGGAGTAAACGCCTGGCTTGTGACGGCGAGATAACGGAATAATGAGAAGAATGTGAATGAATGAGATTGCCTGTTCACATTCTTTGAGGCGGGGCGATGCAGCAGCCGTCGAAGTAGTGAAATTATTCTTGAGCGGCTTTTCTTGGCTGCAGATAGAAATGGATGGCGGGCGTGAAGACGAGCGAGAGCACCATGGAGCTGAGGATGCCGCCGACGACGGCAATGGCCAACGGTTTTAGCATGGCGGAACCAGCCCCGATGCCGAATGCCAGAGGAAGCATCCCGGCGACAGTGGCCAGCGCCGTCATGGCGATGGGACGCAGCCGGCGGCGGCCGGCATGGATCATGGCTTCTTCAGCGGAGAAGCCAAGTTCGCGGAAGCGATGCTCGGCGTCGAGGAGGAGGATGCCGTTCTTGGCGACGATGCCGATGACCATGATCATCCCCATGCGTGAAGCGACATTAAACGAAGTCTTGGTGATGAGCAGCGCCAGAAATCCGCCGAAGCTAGATAGCAACGCAGAGGCCAGAATCGCCGTGGGCGCAGAGAAAGTACGAAATTCGAAAAGCAGCACAGCAAACAGAAGCAGCAGGGCCAAAAACAATACCACCAACATGTCGCTGGACGATTTCTGTTCTTCGGCATACAGACCGCCGTATTCGACGCGGATGGACGAAGGCAAATGCAAATTGTTCACCGTTTTCTGTACGGCGGCGATCCCGGTGCCAAGGTCCACACCTTCGAAGCGCCCCGTGACTTGCACCAGGCGCTGCAGATTTTCCCGGCGGATTTCCGTCTGGCCGGGATCCATGCTGATGGCCGCTAGTGAGCCAAGCGTTGCCGTGCGGCCGCTCGAACTGGTCAACAAAGCGTTGCTCATACTGTCGAGCGAGGAGCGGTTTTGGTCTGGAAAGCGGACGCGAATCGTATAGGCGCGATCATTGAGAATCACGGGGGTTGCGGCAGGCTCACCTTCCAGAACCGCCGCGGCGTTGACGGCGACTTCCTCGGGAGTGAAACCAGCGCGCGCGGCAACCGTGGGATTCACCTGGTACGTCACCGCCGGGCCGCTGATGGTGTTTTCGATCCCGTTCAAAACGTCGACGACCGGGTGCGGGTTCCCCCCGATCTTGATTTTGTCGATGGCTTCCGCGACGCGCGGCGCGGTTTCATTCAGGAGCTTGCCGTCCTGCGAAAAAAGTTTGATCACGACGGGCTCGGGCGCGCTCGTCAAGTCACCGATCATGTCCTGCAGGAGCTGAATGAACTCCACTTTGGTGCCGGGCTCGGTGGATTCAATTTCGGATCGGATATCGGCGATGATGTCGTCAATGTCGCGCTTGCGATCTTTCTTCAGCCGGACGGTGAAATCTCCGTTGTTCGCTTCGGTGACGGCAACCAGCCCCAGCTGCAGTCCTGTGCGGCGCGAAGTGTTCTCGACTTCGGGCGCGGACTTCAGAATCTCTTCAATGTGCAGAAGGATGCGATTGGATTCGGCAAGCGAGCTGCCCGGCGGCGTGAAGTAGTCCAGGATAAACCCACCCTCATCCATTGCTGGGAGGAAGTCCGCGCCGAGAAAGCTGTAACACAGTACCGAAAGAGCAACGACCAAGATCGCGCTTGCGGCTAGCGCCCAAGGCCGCTTCAAAATGGCGCGCATGGTGCCTGCATAAAACTCGACGATGCGTCCGAAAAAACCCGAGAGATCCTTTTCTTCGGCAGCGAGAAGAGCAGCAGCGTCCGGACCGCCCGCGGAGGATGGTGCCGAAGCTTCAGCAGTTTCCTTCCGGCGCACCAAGTAAAGACTCAGCGTCGGAGTCCAGGTCAACGCCAGAAGAAGCGAAGTAAGCAAAGAAACGGTCATGGTGACGGCGAGGGCGCGGAAGAAGCTCCCCGTCACTCCAGTAATAGAGACCAGGGGAAGAAAGACGACGATAGGGGTAATGGTCGAGCCGATGAGCGGTATGGTCAATTCCCGCAGAGCGCTCTGGATGGCCTGAAAACGGGTTTGCCCCGCGTCCCGGTGCAAGACGATATTTTCGAGGACCACGATCGCGTCGTCGATGACCAAACCAACGGCGGCTGCGAGGCCGCCCAATGTCATTAAATTGAAACTCTGATTCGTCATTTTCAAGACGATGAAGGTGATGAGCAGAGTTATCGGTATGACCAAGCCCGCAACCAGCGAAGTTCCCCAGTCGCGCAGGAACAACACAAGGATGATCGAGGAGAGCAAAATCCCGATGAGCACCGCATCGCGCACGCTTGAGATGGAGTCGTGAACGATCGTGGATTGATCGTAAAACGGCTCGAGATGAACTCCGGGAGGCAAACCCGGGGTGAGTTGCTGAATGAGCGCGTGCACTTCGTTTGCTACGTCCAGGGTGTTGCTTTCGGGCTGGCGATCCACGTTTAGAAGCACAGCCGGTTTGCCATTCGCGGTCACCATGGTATAGACAGGGGCGACCGACGGCGCGATTTTCGCGATGTCTCCCAAACGTATGGGAATACCGGTTGGGGAACTCTTGACAACAATTTGTCCGATCTGTTCGGGAGTGCGCACCTGTCCGCTGATGAGACCCAATACGAGCTGATGACTATGCTCGATCAACCCAGGCGAATCGATGAGATTCGTGCGCTTGATGGCGTCCAAAATGTCTGGGACCGTAATCCCCGCAGCATGGAGGCGCGCCGGATCCGGGGTCACTTGAAACTCGGGAACGCGGCCGCCTTGTATGATGACCGTCGCAACGCCGTTCAGTCGGTTGAGGCGCGGCTTAAGATCATAGGTGGCAATCTCCCACAGCTTGTTTGGCGGCACGGTGTCGGACGTCAGGCTGTAACCAATGATAGGAAAGACCGCAAAGGTCATCCGGTGTGTTTCCACCTTTGCCGTAGGAGGAAGGTCGGCTTGCAAACGAGCGACGACGGCGTCCACACGCTGCAGAGTCAAAATCATGTCGGAGTTCCAGTCGAAGAACAGATCCACTTCGGCGGAACCACGGCTCGTTATGGAAGTAACCTTTTGCAGGCCCGGCACGCTATTTACCGCCTCTTCGACGGGCCGCGTGATGGTAACGAGCATCTGGTCGATGGGCATGACGCCGTTGTCCACGCCGACGACGATGCGCGGAAAATCGGTGTTCGGAAATACGGAGATCGGGACCGAAAGAGCGAGGTAGCCTCCCACAAACGCCATGCTGATGGTCAGGAACAACACTGGCCGCGAGAGCCGATAGAACCAAAGTGTGTGCGAACTATTCTTACCTGACGGGCCTGCGCCGTTCACGACTGGGGAAGAATCCATGCGCAGTTACTCCTTGCCTTCCGGAGCAGCGTTCTTTGGGGGTGCCGCTTTCTCTTTGGGCTTGTCGGGCTTCTTAGCCTCGGCGGCCTTATCGTCCTTTTCGCCGCCCTTCCCTGCGTCCTTCTCGTCTTTGTTGGCCGCTTCTTTTTCGTCAGCGCCAGGTTTCTCAATTTTAATCTGCGTCCCGTCGGGAACTGCATAGCCGCCCGTCGTTACGACCGGATCCCCGGGATTGATACCACCAGCGATTTGCGTAAGGTCTGAGTTGCGAATGCCCAACCGAACCGTTTTCTGATGGGCCTTTTGATCCGACCCAGCGAGGAGGACGTAATCCGCTCCTTCAGCATTTTTGAACACTGCGGCCGTGGGAACTACAATTGCGTCCTTCACCGTTTTCGCGGTCATCGAGAGTTCCAGGGACATTCCCGGTCTTAGCGCGGGGTCCGGCTTGGACGCTTCGACCCACACTTCAATCGTGGTGCTGCCGGGATCGAGAGCCGGGCTAACCAAACTGACTCGGCCTTTAATGGGCTCGTCGAGGCCGGGTACTTTCAGTTCCGCGGCGTTCCCCACTTTCAGAATCGCGGCTTCCGATTGCGGAATGTGCGCCTTGGCAATGAGCCGGGAGGTGTTCATCACGGTAAGAATCGGCTGATTGGCATTTGCAAGATCCCCTTCATAGAGGGGGCGATCCGTCACGACGCCATCGATGGGGCTTGTAATTCTCGAGTAACTGAGCTGTGCTTCTGCACCAAGCATGTGCCCTTCGGCAGAAAGGCGCGAGCCTTGAGCCGCTCTAAGCGCTTCTTCCTTGCCCAAACGCTGCAAATCGGCGAGCTGCTTCTGCGCTTGTTCGTTCTGGCTGCGAGCCTGCAAGAAAGCCACTTCCGCCAAGTCCAGGTCACGCCGGGGAATCGCACCCTGTTGGAAAAGTGTTTTTCGGCTGTCGTAGACCTTTTGCTGCGCATCAAATGCTGATTTTGCAGTCGCGGCATCGAGCTCGGCCCTTTGAATCTGCTGTGGCAGGCTGGCACCCACGGTGGTTTTGTAGGTGGCATCGGCCTGCTGGAAATCTCCTTTGCTGGCTTGCGCGGCCGCTTCCAGGTCTTTGTTTTCCAATTCGGCGAGCAACTGTCCCTTTTTTACGCGGGAGCCGCGCTGCACGAGGAAATGCTTCACCGTCGAAGTGATTTTCGGCGCGATAGTGGCTTGCTCCAGCGGATACACCACCGCATCCGCCGCAATGATCTGTGAGATGGGGCCACGCTGCGCAGGCGTGGTCTGCACGGAGACCACGGGCACCTTTTCTTTTTCAGCGTCGCCGCATCCGCCGAGCAAAAATAGCCCTAGAGCGGTGAAGACCAGAGGCATCGAATTTCGGCCCATTGGTGATGGATAATTCTTCGCCAGTTTCATGGGGTTGTCAGCGCTCCCGTCAAAGTTTGGAGATTTGCGAGGGCCACGCGATAGCGGACCGCGCCGTCCTGATAAGCGGTGTTTGCCTGGACAGAAGTATTCTGGGCGTCCACAACTTCCAGAATCGTCGCTTCGCCACCCGTGTAACGAAGCATGGTGAGCCGCAGGCCATCTTCCGCAAGTTCGGCGGAACGATTGAGGTCGGCAAGTTCGTTCAGCGCCGTGTCCGCTTCGGCATACAAAGATCGAATCTCGGCAAGAAGTTTGCGCTGCGCCAGAGAAAGCTCCCGCTTGGCCTGCGTGCGCCGCAGCTCAGCCTGCTTGATGCGGCTCTGCGTGGCGCCCCAGTTCCAGATGGGAATGTTAAGAGTGGCCGCAGCGGCAGAACCCAGATTCGAAACACCATTCGGACCGTTCACGGCGAACTGCGCGGCATCAATGCCATACCAATAATCGAAACTCAGGGACGGCAGATAGCCGGCGCGCGCGAAAGTAACGTCTGAGCCCGCCGCCCGGACGGCCTCGAGAGCAGCGCGAACGTCGGGATTATCGTGGGCCGCCTGCTGCTGCACTTCCGCAAGCGTGGGCAGGGGCACAGGAGAATGGAGATCGTCGGCAACCTCGTAGTTCTCGTTAAAATCCGGGAAAAGCAAAACCGCCAGGTCAAGGCGGGCATTAAGAAACATAAGTTGCGCTTCCTGCAATTGCCGGCGGCGGTCGTTCATCTGCAGTTCCGCTTTGATTACATCTGAGTGCGCCACTTCCCCGCCCCCTTGGAGGTTTTGGGTAAGTTTGAAGAAACGATTGCCCTCGTCGGCAGCCTTTTGCGCAGCCTGAAGCTTTTGCTGGGCGGCAGCGAGTGCGTAATAGCCCTGCACGACGGTCACGACTAGACCGCGAGAAGCGATTTCTGCGCGGGCACGAGAAAGGGCAGCGGCCGCCGAGGCGCGGCGGAGATTCGATATACCTGCGAGGTCAATCGTTTCATGGATGTTGGCCTGGCTGATGTATTCGTGAACGGCGTTGTTGGCGATGTACCTCACACCGTTACCCGGGCCGTTGCTTTTCGTATAGAGCGCCTGGTTGTTGTAGGTCACACTAGGAAGCAACGCCGTTGCCGCTTGATAACGATCCTGGCGCGAAATTGCGGCATCGGTTTGCGCGGACTGAAATTGCACGCTGTTTTTCCTCGCCAAAGCAAGCGCATCCTGCAACGTCAGTCGACGCGGCTGCGTTGAATTGGCGGGGCCCTGACTGGCAGCTTGAGGGGAGGCGCTGCTCGCGGGCGCTTCCGTGCCTTGCGATCTAGAGCTCCCGGCGCAAAACAACATACCAGCCGCAATCAACACAGACGGCCGAGCGATGATGCGATGCAATTTCATAGATCGTTACTCCTGAGCCGGGTCCACCCCTGCTTCCGGCTGGGAACAACGTTAGCGAGACAAAGATAAATACACGATTAATGGCATCTACGCGGCGCTCGACTGCCTCGCGGGCAAATACGCCGTAAAAGTGCTTCCAATCGAGTCAGAGCGTGTCAGCTCCAAACGCCCGTGGTGGGCCTCGGCGATCCAGCGGGAAATGGACAGGCCCAGCCCAGCTCCGCCTCCATCATTCTCCGCCCGGGAACGGGCTTTGTCGGCGCGGAAAAAGCGCTCGAAAATGCGTGGCTGCAGATCTGCGGGGATCCCTCCTCCGGTATCCATGATGCTCAAAGCGTATTCCTCCCCAGCGCGACTGCACGTCACAGTGACGCGTCCGCCCTCCGCGGTGTACTTAATCGCGTTATCCAGCAGATTGAGGATCATGCGGCGCAGGAGGGATTCGTCGGCGTGGATGGGAGATTCGGATGCTTCCTCGAAATTGAGAGAAATCTTTTTTGCAAGCACCAGCGTCCGGGCCGAATGCACACACTCAGCGACGAGTTCATCGAGATAAAAATCGCGAGGCTGGAGCGGATACTGGCCGGCGTCCGCGCGCGTAAGCGTGAAGAGATCCTCCACGATGTGCGTGAGCCGCTCGGCCTCCTGGTGAAGTACTCCCAGCGATTCCCGGTATTCCTCCGGCGAACGTGACTGTTGCGAAAGAGCGACCTCCGCTTCGCCACGCAAAATCGCAACCGGCGTCCGCAATTCGTGCGATGCATCGGCCATGAAGCGCTGCTGGCGCTCGAAAGATTGGCTGAGACGGTCGAGCAGGCTGTTGAACGAACGTGCCAGGTGCCCCAGTTCGTCCTTGTCGTTCTGTACCGCCAGCCGCTCGTGCAGATTGACGGCACCGATGCGCCCAGCCTGGCGGCTCATCGCCACGACAGGGGCGAGACTCTTGCGCGCGAGAAAGTAACCGCCGACGCTGGCAAGTACAATAGCGATCGGGATGACCCATGCAAACGTTGAGGTGACTTCTTCGAGCATCTCTTCCTGCGGGTGAAGCGATTGCAGGATGACGAGAATATACGTTTTCCCATCGGAGGAAAAATGCCGCGCAAATCCCCGATAGCCATCTTCGCCTCCCTTGACGTTGCCGAAAAGGCGTTCGTTGCGAGAGGAGGCCTCGAGAAAACGCTGAAACGAATGCGAGGACAAAGCTCCGGCAGCGAAGGAGCCTGTCGCCGGGGCTGCGGGCGGAACATCCTGGGAGCTGACAACGATTTTCCCCGACTCGTCAAAGATCGCGAACACGTGATCGCGAAAGCGATGTTCGGTGATGGCTACCTGACCGGCGAGTTCGAACGAATCCGGGCTGCTCTGATCTTTCACTTCCGCATCGAGAGTGGTAAGAAACGCTTCGGAGAGTTCGGAGAGATTCACGTCGGTGCGCTGGAGGGTGCTCCGCCAGAAAATAAAATAAGTGATCAGCGAGAGAACAATCAGAACCAGCGTCAATACCGCCGTGTACCAGAGCGTGAGCCGGAAGCGAACCGAATCAAGCATGGCCCTTCCGGACGGAAGAAGCCGCCTTAGCGCGATGCCGCGGCGAAGCACTTTCGTCTGCCGCGTCCGCTGCTTCCGAGTCGTTCAGAGGGCCAAAGAAGTAGCCAGCGCCGCGGCGAGTGTGCAGCAAGGGCTTGCTGGAATCCGCGTCAATTTTCCGGCGCACGCGATTGACGTAAACCTCGATCAGATTTGAGAAGGGATCGAACGATTCATCCCACACGTGTTCCGCGATTTCCGCCCGTCCCACAACGCGGCCGGCGTTGCGCGCAAGATATTCGAGCAGCGCATACTCTTTGGCGGTAAGCGTCACATTGCGGCCCGCCCTGGAAACGCTTTGCGCGGCAGTATCCAGGACGAGGTCGGCGAGGGCAATTTTGGCGGGGCGGAGCTCCCCGGAGCGGCGCAGCAACGCACGAAGACGCGCGAGCAACTCGCGGAATTCGAACGGCTTGGTGAGGTAATCGTCAGCACCGTGGTCGAGGCCGGTGATGCGGTCCTCCACGGCATCGCGCGCGGTCAGCATAAGAATGGGCATGCGCTGGCCGGACTTGCGCAACTCGCGGCAAACTTCGAAACCGTTGCGGCCCGGAATCATCACATCGAGAACGACGAGGTCGTAAGTATTGATCGCTGCCTGGTAAAGCGCATCATCGCCGGTATTGGCGACGTCAACGGCGTACGCTTGTTCGCGCAGGCCCTTGGCCACGAATCGCGCGATCCGCGCATCGTCTTCGACAAGCAGTAACCGCATGCCAGCATCATACGGCAGGCGCAAGGAAAAGTGAGATACTTGCTGACAGCGTATGCCTCCTGTCCGTCGTTGCTGCCGGGTCGAATTACTCGCGCGGATCAACACGCAAGGCCCTGGTCATCGACAAAGACTGAACCTAAGAAAGCCCGTCAAGCATCCTAATAGGTATGAAATTCAAGAAGCTCGAACCCCAACAACTTGATTGCACGAGAACCGCAATGCGGCCCTTCGGCTGCATGGAACTGTGGGCCGGCAACGAGAGAGCGCACCGCTCTCTGGACCTGGCGGGATTGGAAAGCGATGTCATCGCCGTGCCCTCCGGTGGCGACAAAGGCGGCGATCTTTCTGCGGTGTTCTCCTGCAGCGACAATACCGCCCGCGTGGTTCTTGCGGATTGCGTCGGTCACGGCTACACCGCCAGCAGCGTGGCCCGGCATGTCCATCACCTTCTGCATAAATTTCAAGACATTCGAGACACGGCGGGGTTGCTGGCGGCGCTGAATGACGCCTTCACGCTTTCGAACGAAAAAACGGATGGTCCATTGCGGCTGACGACGGTCGTCACGGGAACCTTTGACGGAACAAGCGGCGAATTTAATTTTGCCTATGCGGCGCACCCGCGGATGCTTCTCTGGCGCGAGCGCGAGCGGCGATTCCTGGAACTTGGGGAAGGGCTGGAGGGCTTCCCGCTGGGATATATCACCGGTGAAATCTACAGCCAGCAGAGCGTACGGCTGAACCACGGCGAGATGATTCTGGCCTTCTCAGATGGTGCAACCGAAGTTCGCTCGCCAGCCGGGGAACAACTCACTTCAAAGGGCTTTTTGGGACTTGCGGAAAAAACTTTGAGCGGATTGCCTCAGCCGCTCGTGCTCCAGGATTTTTCCCGGGCACTGCTCGAAGGCGTGCAACTTTACCGCGGCCAGGAAGGCGAGCTGGAGGACGACATAACGCTGCTAACGCTTCGGCGCGTGACCTAGCGGCGCGGCCTGGGAAGAAGCACTGAAATTTGTGGCATGCTCTATGCTATTTGAGGGAATGGGACGCGAAGTACTGGTCCAGACTTTCTACAACTTCTTTCACGCCACGCTGGACATTCTTGTCCAGTGCCGCGACAAGGGCCGGCACATCTTTTCCACTCGCCGGTTCGTCGTGGGTGTAGTAATGAGTCCAAACAGTCGCACCACTCTTCAGGTCACGCATTTCCAATTCCAACGTGACCCTCGCTGACATTTGACCTCCATCGACCTCTTTGAAATCATAGAGGTTTCCGCGAAGCGCAAAGTCTCCCTTCATATTGCTGCGTCGGTAGTGGACAGCCCGGTAGCGGCCTGATGATCGCAACTCTCGCAGCAAGACTTCCTGGATCATTTCCGTGGGAGGTTCAGCCCAACGCTGATACTCGTAGGTGCCCAATTGCTCGGCACCGTTGCCGTAGACGATGCGGTCCTCACGATAGAGATGTGAGGTCGTCAGCTGGCCCAAGAGTAGCGTCGCAGGAAGCACGTCCGCTTTCTCGACCGCACCCGCATCGGCCGGAACCGTAAGCTGGTAATACCTGCTTGGCCGCGTGGCGCGGCAGCCGCTGAGCAATCCAAGCATCAGTGCAGCGCCTATGAATACGGCTCTTCTTGCCGCTCCAAGAGCTGCTTCTTCGCGTCCCGTTGGGACTCTTTGCAAATGTCGCACTTCCAATTCACCTCGCGCTCGGCTCATTGCCGCTCTCCCGGTTTGTGATCGCGTGGGTTATTCGACCGAATGAGCGTGTAAGGTCTAGTCTTGATCGTATTCGTAAATTCTTTGAGATTCTGACTCACGTGGCGCAGGTTTTCGAGCAGCTCATCAATGTTTTCGGAGTTGACATCGAGCGTCTGGTCCAAACGCCCGGTAAGATCCGTCACCGTTGCCAGCGACTGGCGCAACTCGATCACCGCTTGGCGAATGTCGGCGCGATTCTCTCCGATCAATGAATCGACATGACTCAGCGTCTCATTGGCCTGCGCCGAGGTTTTTCGCAGATCCTGGAGCAACGGCTCCAGTTTTTGGCTGGCGGAATTCAAGTTCTGTACCGTTGTCTTTACCGAGCCACGGTTTTCCGCAATCATCCCGCGAGTTTCCGC
>WNGP01005488.1_pt1 | contig 25213 bp, 24 predicted proteins | sample 5407671 | NCBI WGS metagenome assembly WNGP01 (sample SAMN13153381, study PRJNA577476) | soil metagenome | isolation source: 40 cm soil or saprolite under Garry oak tree replicate 2 | place: USA:California | collected 2016-06-15
CCTCGCGACAAAGTCGCGGGCAAGATCGTGCTCTTCAATTATCCCTTCGACAAACAAATGGCCGCGGAAGGCCGCGGCGGAGAAGCGTACTGTGGAGCAGTTGTTTATCGGAGCAACGGTCCCAGTGCGGCCGCGCGACAGGGCGCTGTTGCATGTTTGATTCGTTCAGTCGGCGGCGCCGATTATCGGCTTCCGCATACTGGACAGACAAACTATGCAGATGACGCGCCGAAGATTCCTGGGGGCGCAGTCACCGCGGAGGATGCAGATTTAATTGTCGATCTGGTCCGGCAAGGATCTGTGAAAATGAAATTGACCCTCACGCCGCAGCAGTTGCCGGACGTCGAGAGCTACAACGTCATCGGGGACATCAAAGGCAGTGAACATCCAGAACAAGTGATCATCGTGTCCGGTCACCTGGACTCATGGGATCTAGGCACTGGCGCGATCGACGACGGCGCCGGCGTAGCGGTGTCAATGGAGGCGGCGCATCTAATTCAAAAACTTCATTTGAAACCGAAGCGCACGATTCGCGTGATCGCGTGGATGAATGAAGAGAATGGTCTGGCCGGATCAAAACAGTACGGCAAAGATCACGAGAAAGAATGGTCGAACCATTTTGCCGCAATGGAAACCGATGACGGCGCTGGACATCCCATCGGCATCAACATCAAAGGAAAATTGGAAATTAAGAAGCTACTCGCGCCGGTTTTAGCGGTCCTTCAAGAATCCGGCGCCGGCGGAACAAATTTTACCGAACACATCGGCGCCGATATCGAACCGATGGAAAAAGCCGGTGTTCCCGCTTTTAGTCCGATTCAGGACAGCCGTTTCTATTTCAATTATCACCACACCACCGCGGACACACTGGACAAGATCGTCCCGAAAGAATTGGCGGAAAATTCCTTGGTCGCCTCAGTCCTCGCTTATGCACTCGCGAACATGGAACAACCGCTACCTCGTTGACAAAATATCTGCTCTGACATTCGGGGCGATCAGTTCAGCGCGCCCGAAGCGTATCGTCAACGTTTCATATTGCGCATCTCATTGAGCACAAGATTTTGGATTCGCCGGCCGCGATTGCGTAGAAATCTCCACGCCCCAGCGTCCACGAAATAAGTGAGCAGGATGCTGTCCCGCGTCTTTACCTCCGGTCCAACCGGATCGGCCGAATGCCAGGTATTATCTGCAACTGCGAAGGCGTAGCCGGTATTAGGCGAGAATGGCATCTGCGCCTTCTTCGGCTTTCTGCCATTGGGGAGCACCTCGTGAAAGATGGTGCCGACATGTGGCGTCGAATTGTCGGGCGGCAGGTAGAACTGCACGGTGATGCCCTTCCAGAGGCTGTCAGTATGTTTGAAGATGCGATATCCCGCAATATCGCGGGTCAGTATCGGCACCGGATACATTTGCACCTTTGTAAAGTTCGCGCCGAACCGGCGTTCCAAACCCGGCGCGAGTCGCTGCACGAAGGCCCCCTCCAACTCTTTGGAACGGAGGACGCCGCCTGCGACGTCCCAGACTGCGCGTTTCTGCGGCGTCAAGTGGCGGATGTATTCGGGAAAAAGATCGATCTTGGCACGGGTTGGTTTGCCATCAGGCCTGGTGCTTCCCATTTTACTTTTGCCGGACATTGCCCGGTAATCCTCTGCCATTGGCATCGCTTGCAGCATCGCCGCGTAGAAATCGTCAGGAAACACGCGGTCGAATCTTAAATGGCGGAAGGGCGAGTCATCCGCGTGCGCCTTTTGGACAGAGTCCACGACGAAATGGGTCAAATTGTTGACTGACCACGATTGTCTCATTGATTGAATTGTTCCCGTGAATCATGAGTCAAACAACTGAAAAACACTCGCGTTTCTCGCACTTCGGCGGCTGGATTGCCGAATTAGTTCTGGTGTTCGTTGGCGTTTACGCGGCGTTCTGGCTCAGTAATTACCAGCAGCATCAGCAGGATGCAGAACGGCGCGACCGAATCTTGGCGTCGATCGAGCAAACGCTGCGCGAAGGAATCGAGAGCGGAAAAATTAACCGCGCGACTGAAGAACGACAAGCTGCGGAGTTTCAGCGTGCGCTCGACGCCGGTGAGATGCCGCCGCTGCGCCCATTTGTTTTTATCACGGATTACAGCCCGGGTGACTTCGCCACGATGCTGCAAGCCGGGGGCATCCAGCTGCTCGACTTGCAGACGCTTACGGCGCTGCGCAACGACGAATCGGTTATCCGCTGGGGACTGGCCGCATGGCGCGCTATCAAAAATTAAGCGACGAACTGATCGTGCCGAATCTCGACCAGGATATTTCCTTCTTTTACGAGCCGGCCACCAAGAAATTGCGAAAACGGTTCGAGATATATCCCGAAGCCTTACAAGCAACTGTGAAATTTGCTAACGACCTCGAACGAACCCATACGGAGCTGCTCAAACAAATCCAAGCCGAACGGCAACGGACTCGTTAACATGAACCCAACAATCCGAATATTCGCACTTCTTTTGTCCCTCTTGGACGCGAGTTTCGCATCGGCCACCGATTATCCACCGCCGATTGAGGGTGACTATGCGATTCGCGATTTCAGGTTCGCTTCAGGCGAAACGTTGCCGGAGTTGCGCATTCATTACCGGACGTTGGGAAAACCGGAGAAAGATGCACAGGGCAAAACGACAAATGCCGTGCTAATCATGCACGGGACAACGGGCAGCGGCGCGCAATTTATTCGGCCGGAATTTGCTGGCGAACTATTTGGGAAAAATCAGCCGCTCGATGCGACGAAGTTCTTCATTGTGTTACCGGACGGGATCGGTCACGGCAAATCGAGCAAGCCAAGCGACGGGATGCACGCGAAATTTCCCCGCTACGGTTACGTCGACATGGTGGGAGCGCAGTATCGGTTGCTTACCGAGGGACTCGGTGTGAATCACGCGCGGCTAGTGATGGGAACGTCAATGGGCGGCATGCACACCTGGCTCTGGGGTGAAACACATCCCGATTTCATGGACGCTCTCATGCCGCTGGCCAGTTTGCCCACCCAAATTTCCGGGCGGAACCGCGCATGGCGATGCATTGTTATCGATGCAATCCGCAACGATCCTGATTGGCGCGGCGGCGATTACGCCAAGCAGCCACCCAGTTTGCGCACCGCTACGGAGATGCTCTGGTTTATGAGCAGCAACCCGGTTCTGCGACAAAAGGAAGCGCCGATGCTCGCGAAAACTGACGAGGTGCTCGACAAATTCGTCGACGAACACATGAAGACCAGCGACGCGAATGATGTGCTATACGCAGTCGAAGCCTCGGGCGATTACAATCCTGGCCCGAACCTGGAAAAAATCCGTGCGCCACTGCTCGCAATTAATTCCGCCGATGATCTGATCAATCCACCTGAGCTCGGAATCCTGGAGCGCGAAATCAAGCGCGTGCCAAATGGCCGCGCAGTAGTGATTCCGTTGAGCGACAAAACTCGAGGGCACGGCAGTCACACCGTCGCGACGTTGTGGAAGGACCAGCTCGTGAGACTGCTCAACGAGACGGGAAAATGAGCGGTGGCTCAATCTCCGTAGGAGTACGCTCCGCCATAATAACTGTAATACGGATAGTACGGATAATAATCCGGCCCATAATAAGTGTTGTAGCGGTACTCCGGTGTGTAATAGGTGTTAGCGTAATACTCTTCAGCGCATCCACTGAGTGAAAGGGCAAAGATCCCCGCGCACAGTAGGGAGAGCATGGTTGCCGCTACATCGCCACGTGTATTGGTAGTTGCTTTCACCAGAAAACCTCCTCCATCGAATTCTGAAATTTGGGTCGATCGGGAACCGGGCTTCGTCTTCTGCTGAAAGCCATTTGGCCATATCACGCAGCGCGACGCGACCTGCTCCCATAAACAAGTCTCACTATGACAATCGCGGCGCGTTACTTATTCGGTCGTAGGAACGCGCAATGGGTAACTCCTTTGAGCGACAACACAAGAGCGCACGGCAGTCACACCGTCGCGACATTTTGGAAGGACCAGCTCGTGAGACTGCTCAACGAGACGGGAAAATAAATCGCGGCTACGCAACAGACCTGATCCGAAGCGGAGTGCAACACTAGTGTAAGCAGTCCATCATTGACGGCGCGTTAAGCGCATCGGCGCAATCGCCTGCACCGATGCGCGACTAGGCGTATCGCAAACTAGTTAATACCCGTAGTAGTGATACGTGGTGTAAGAGCGCGTGTACGGCCTGTAATAAGAATACGGATAGCCGTAATAGTCGTAGGAATTGGGCGTATAATATGCGGTCGGATAATAATAACCGCTGTCATACGCGGTCATGTAAGGACCCTCCGCACATCCGCTCAGAAACGTTGCGACGACGCCTGCACAGAGCAGTGAAAGCCAAAGTGCTCGTTTGCGGTGCCTTGCTTCACAGTTAGTTATTGTTTTCATCAGATCATTCCCTTTCGTTGAGTTCTGAATTTCCCTTCTCGTATTGAACCCGTCAGTTTCCGCCTTCACAACTGCCCAGTCGGAACATCACTCTGCCCCGACCGTGACCTGCTCGTACGAACAAGTCTCATTATAAGAATCGCGTCACGGTGCACTTTCGGTCGTGCGCTGCGCAGCGGCGATTAGGCCTGGCGACAACAGGCGTGTGCACAGCAATCGCACCCTCGCCGGGGTACTGAAGGAATCCCATTGACACATATATGTTTATCCGTATATGTCGTCTGCATGAATAAACACAGCAATGGCGAGCCGGCGTTCCTCTTTAAGACGTTGGCTGATCCAACGCGATTACGCTTGCTCAATCTACTGGCGTGTGGCGAGACCTGCGTCTGCGAATTGACTGACACCCTGCGGGTGGTACAGCCGAAAGTGTCCCGACATCTCGCGCACCTAAAGCGCGCCGGATTGGTGGAAGCGCGTCGCGATGGAAAATGGATGCATTACCGCTGGGCGCAACACGGTGATCCGCTCGTCCGCCATGTTCTCACCGGGTTGCGCGAATGGATGGCGAAAGACGACCGCATGAATGGCGAGCGCAGTAGACGTAGCAAGATTTGCTGCAGAGTGAGTCGAAGAAAACCGAACAGAATCAAAACCAAATGAAAACGAACGAATTCATCTCTGCGTTGCGCGCCGATCCACGTAACCAGTTGGTCTTTGCCGACCTTGACGGACGCGCTGTGCCAAGTGGTTATCATCTTACGGAATTAAAAGCAGCGTCATTCGAAACGGTCGATTGCGGCGGACAAACCAACCGCTGGCCGGAAACAATCGTGCAACTTTGGGTTCCGTCGCACCGGGCTAACGAGTACATGACTGCGGCAAAATTTCTAAAGATTTTCGACAAAGTGCGCGGGATGATTCCACTCGATCTCGACGCCGAGATTCGCGTCGAGTACGGCGACGAAAATTTCTTTCCATCAACGTATCACATTCGTTCAGTGACCCATGGTGAAAGCACGACGCGCGTGTTGCTTGAGCCACCGCACACGACATGCAAGGCGCGCGATCGCCGTGTTGCGACTTTACCGGCAGCAGATTCGTGCTGTACGTCGCCCAGGGAGGCGTGCTGTCGGCCCTGAGTTTTGAGATCGACATCATTGCACAGCGCTTCTTGAATCAGAACGATGAAGCGAAATCTCTTTTGCCTCGGTCTTTTTTTGACATTTGTCTTCGCAGTGCTCGCGCAAAATCGGTCGCCATCGCCAGGCACCGCAGATTTCGACGTTATCATTAAGGGCGGCACCGTTTACGACGGAACCGGCGCCGAACCCAAACAGGTTGACGTTGCCATTCGCGGCGATCGGATCGCCGGCATCGGCGATTTTAGAACGGCGAAGGCGAAGACGGTTATCGATGCAAACGCACTCGCGGTCGCGCCCGGGTTCGTCAACATGCTCTCATGGTCAACCCAATCGCTGATTCAGGATGGCCGCTCCCAGAGCGAGATCCGACAGGGCGTTACGACCGAGATCATGGGCGAAGGCGAATCGATGGGCCCGGTGAACGATCGCGTGCGCGAGCACATGCTGCGAGAGCAGACAGACATCAAATACGATATCAAATGGAATACGCTCGCGGAATATCTGCGTTACCTGGAAACCCGCGGCGTTTCCTGCAATGTGGCTTCGTTTATCGGCGCGACTACGATCCGTGAATATGTGATCGGATTCGAAGATAAAGCGCCGACGCCCGAACAGCTCGACCAGATGCGCGAACTAGTTCGCAAAGAGATGGAAGCGGGCGCGCTTGGAATCGGCACGTCGCTGATTTATCCACCGGCCTTTTACGCGAAGACCGAAGAGTTGATCGAGCTCTGCAAAGTCGCGGCGAAATATCAGGGCAAATACATCTCCCACATGCGCAGCGAAGGGAACCAATTGCTCGAAGCAGTTGATGAATTGATTCGGATCAGCCGGGAAGCGGGAATTCCCGCCGAGGTTTACCACATTAAAGCAGCCGGCAAACAAAACTGGGGCAAGCTCGACAATTTACTTTCCCGAATCGAAGCTGCGCAAAAGGAGGGGCTGAAAATCACGGCAGACATGTACACCTACACCGCTGCCGGTACCGGGCTCGACGCGTGTTTGCCCCCGTGGACGGAGGACGGCGGCTATCCTGCTTTGTTCAAGCGGCTGCGCGATCAGGCCACCCGAGAAAAAATTGCGGCAGAAGTCAGCAAGGACAGCGATGCATGGGAGAATGTTTATACTGGCACAGGCTCGCCAGACAGGATTTTACTCGTTGGATTTAAATCGGAAAAACTGAAACCGCTGACGGGAAAATCGCTCGCCGAAGTGGCGAAGATGCGCGGAAAAGATCCAATCACGACGATAATGGATCTAATTTCCGAGGATCAGTCGCGAATCGAAAGCATATATTTCTTGATGTCGGAAGAGAACGTCAAAAAAGAACTCGCCAAGCCGTGGATTTCCTTCGGCTCAGATGAAGCGTCGCAAGCCCCGGAAGGCGTGTTCCTGAAATCGAACCCGCATCCGCGCGCCTACGGGAATTTCGCGCGCGTGCTCGGCAAATATGTCCGGGATGAGAAAATTATCCCGATGGCTGAGGCGGTGCGACGGCTGAGCGGATTGCCAGCTACTAACCTCGGCCTCGATCATCGCGGTTTCATTAAAGAAGGAATGTTCGCGGATGTGGTCGTGTTCGATCCAGGGGCGATCACCGATCACGCGACGTTCGACAAGCCGCATCAGTATGCCGTCGGCGTGAAACACGTTTTCGTTAACGGCGTGCAAGTTCTTAAAGAGGGCGAACACACTGGCGCCAAGCCGGGTCGCGCCTTGTGGGGTCCGGGGAAAATTCATTAAAGACGCGGCGCGAGATCGACATCGTCGCTGCTTCGTCCATGAGTCGTATGAGACTCACGGCACACAAGGCGCTTCCCGTAGGTCGAAAAAGAAACACGCAACGAAGGCTGGGCATTGATGATTGCGCTTCGGTTGAAAACCGAGCGTGCGGGGTGGAGGTTTACGTTCCGATGGACCCGATTAGCAGCATCAAGTTGCGCTGGCTGCACGGCGCGCTGCATGACGTGACTTCCGAGCTGGCGCGCTCGCGATTCTCGCGATTTGCGCCGCACACCTGGGAGCCGGCAATCAATGCATATCGCTGTGAAGAATGCGTCCGCATCTATGTTGACCTTGCTGGTGTTGAACGTTCGCTCATCGACCTGACGGTGGAACCGCGGCGCGTGATGGTTCGCGGCACACGCGAGTTGCCAGAGCCGACCGACGCCGAGGGGCGCCAGGTGCAATTGCTGGCGATGGAGATCGATTACGGACCGTTCGAACGCGAAGTCATAATGCCGGCGGAAGTAGAGATCGACAAAGCGCACGCGGAACAACGCAACGGATTGCTCTGGATTTCGTTGCCGTTGAAAAAGACATGAACGAAGAGCAAATCACTGCATTGCGGGCAGACACCGGACCGAAGCCCGGAACGGAAAGCACTATCGCGGCGGGAACGGATGAAAGCCGGTTGCCGCGGATCCCGGAAGAATTGTCGATCTTGCCCGTGCGCGGCTTTGTTGTTTTTCCGGGGACGGTTGTGCCGCTCAACATCCAGCGGGCGGCATCTATCAAGCTGCTCGATGATACTTTGCCGCGAACAAAAGTGATCGGTTTGGTAACGCAGCGCGATGAAACAAAGGAAGATCCGGAGCCGCAGGATCTTTACGCCGTCGGAACAGCCGCGCTCGTGCTCAAGCTTTTGCGTCAGGCGGACGACCATGTGCTCGTGATCGCGCAGGGACTGCGCCGCTTTTCCTTGCGCAAAATCGTGGCGACCTCTCCGTTTTTGCGGACGGAAATCGACCTGCTCAAATCGGTTTCGCCGCCGGAGAGCAAGGAATGGGAGGCGACATTCAGGAATTTGCGCGACTCGGCCGCGAGACTCTTCGAGCTGACGCCGGACGCTCCAGAACAGGCGCGCTTGATGGTCCTCAACAGCGAGAACGCCGAGCAACTCGCTGATTTTCTGGCGCCGAACCTGAATGTCGATGTCGCGCAAAAACAGGCGATCCTCGAAGAGCTTGATGTTGAAAAGCGCGTGCGCGCTGTGCAGAAACACATCTCGGCGCAGCTCGAGATTGCGGAGATTCAACAAAAACTGCAAAAGGATGTGGCCTCGCAATTTTCCGATGCGCAACGGCGCGCCTACCTGCGTTCGCAAATCAAGGCGATTCAGCACGAGTTGGGCGAAGGCGAGGCTGGCAGCGAAGAACAGGCGCAGCAATTGCGCGCGCGACTCGAGGAAGCCAAGCCGCCCGCCGAAGTAATGAAGCAGGCCGAGCGCGAATTGAAGCGGCTTGACTTTATTCCGCCCGCCAGCCCGGAATTTTCCGTCATCGTTAGTTACATCGAAATCATCGCCGATTTGCCGTGGAATAAATTGAGCCAGGACAATCTTGATCTCGATCAAGCGCAGCAAATTCTCGACCGCGATCACTACGATCTCGAAAAAGTAAAAAAGCGGCTGATCGAATATCTCGCCGTGCGCAAACTCAATCCACAAGGGCACGGGGCGATTCTCTGTTTTCTCGGCCCGCCCGGCGTCGGCAAAACGAGCCTCGGCCAATCCATTGCCGACGCGCTTGGTCGCAAATTTGTCCGAATCAGTCTCGGCGGGATGCGCGATGAAGCGGAAATCCGTGGACACCGCCGCACTTACATTGGCTCAATGCCGGGCCGAATCGTCCAGGAACTGCGCCGCGCCGGCACGCGCAATCCCGTTTTCATGCTCGATGAGATTGACAAGATCGGGGCCGACTTTCGCGGCGACCCAGCCAGCGCATTGCTCGAAGTGCTCGATCCACGGCAAAACAACACGTTTGTCGATCGTTACCTCGATGTGCCGTTCGATCTCTCGCAGGTGATTTTCATCGGTACCGCGAATTACATCGACGGTGTGCCGGAACCATTGCGCGACCGGATTGAAGTGATTTCGCTGCCCGGTTACACCGAGCGCGAGAAACTCGAGATCGCGAAACGATATCTCGTTCGGCGGCAGTTGGAAGAGAACGGGCTCAAACCCGAGCAATGCGAATTCCAGGAGGAAGCGCTCCGCCGGATCGTTAACGATTACACGCATGAAGCCGGTGTCCGCGAGCTCGAACGCCAGATTAGCGCGATTTGTCGATCGGTGGCGGCCAAATGCGCTCGCGGAGAATGCGACAAAATCGCGGTCACGCCCGAATTCGTCGCGCAAACACTCGGGCCGGCGCGTTACGTCCGCGAGAGCAAACTAAAGACAAGTCAGCCGGGCGTAGTCACCGGTCTGGCTTACACCCCCTACGGTGGCGAGGTGTTGCACATCGAAGCGACTCGTTACCCGGGCAAAGGTAACATCACGCTAACCGGCCAGATCGGTAACGTCATGAAAGAATCGGTACAAGCCGCGCTCAGCCTCGTCCGCAGCCGTGCCAGCCAGCTTGAAGTAAAGGCGGAAGATTTTCGCGAGATGGATATTCACGTGCACGTCCCGGCGGGCGCGGTTCCCAAGGACGGACCGTCAGCGGGCATCGCCATGTTCACTGCGCTCGCGTCGCTTTTCAGCAACACGCCGGTGCGTTCCGATGTTGCCATGACCGGCGAAATCACTTTGCGCGGACTCATCCTGCCAATCGGCGGCCTGAAGGAAAAAAGTCTGGCCGCGATGCGCGCCGGCATTTCCACCGTCATCATCCCCAGGCTTAACGAAAAAGACCTTATCGATGTCCCGGAAGAAGCGAAACAAAAACTCAAATTCATTCCGGTTGAAAACGTGGATGAAGTCCTGAGCGCCGCGCTGGAAAAGAACGGCACTGCATCAAAATCGAAAGCGGCCTAGCAGTTAGGATCTCACAGCGCCCTTGCTGCGAGCTACTTCCATTCCCAGAGTTCCGAGCGTGAGTTGCCCTGCCCGTCCACCTCGTATTCGAAGACCGCCGCGACCTTGTTCAGTCGGGACCATCGTGGGGACGAACTCTGATAATAAACAGCACCGCGATAACTTACGGTCCCGTCTTTCTTCATCGTTCCAACACCTTGGCCTATCCAAGTGGCCATTTTCCCGTCTTTGGCCATCATCACCCCTTGCCCCTCACCATAGAGGGTTCCGTCAGGACGGACAACGGACGAATAGGTGCCCGTTTCCGTTACGTCCGTGCCTAGCAGCGATCCCTTTGCCTGAAATGAAGTTTCCATCTTTGGACCTCCACCCGGATTTGGCAACACCCGCTGCGAACTAACCTTGCCCGACGCTCCACCAATCTTCTCGCCTAGCATGAATATCCTCCTGTTGAAGTTTTCTTTCTCGAACCCGTTGGATTCAGCTCCGAGACTATAGCGAAGAAAGCTCGGTCGTCTATGAAGCCAGGTTCAGCGGCCTTCGGCGTCGGCACGCTGCTCGATCTGCTCCAAGCTTGGCTCGGCTCGGCGAATCCATTCGCGTGCATCACCGAGCTCGTTCTCATTCACAGGGATCGCCCGCGGAATTTCTTCTCCCCTTGCGACCATCGTTCCCTCGAACTTCACTGGTTTCGCGCGTTTGATCGGGAACTTCCAATGGTGCCCGAAGCGATAGAGTGCGTAAAACATCGTCTTTGCTTCGACAGCGCTTACACCGCTGCAGCGCATCGCGTTGTAAAACATGCGGTCGCAATCCTGCCACGGCCGATTGTGTTGCCCATAGGCAACATCGTGCAGCACGGATGCGTTCCGATACTTTCCTTCGAACGGCCCACCCATGATCGACCAAAGCGAGCGGGGGATTGACGCGCCGTCCACTACCGAGCCGGCAGGTGCGGTCCAGACGATTCCCTGCGGATCGGTGTAGCGCAATTCGCTCAGCAGCGTCATTGTCCGCCCATCTGGGTTCCACCGCGTTACCGGGGCATCGCTGTAGTAACCCCATGTGGGTTCGCCTGAGGCGGATTCCTCCGTGCTGGAGACCCAACCCAGTTTCTTGGTTGACGCGCACGCGGTCAAAACCGCCACCACACTAACGAGCGCGAGTGTCTGAATGCCCTTCCCGTTTCGCATGTGAAAGCGGAACGTTCAACATCTTGGCGTGCCTTTCAATGCTGAATCCCGCAATCGCGGGACTGGAATAGCAGACGAAGTTTCGCGTTGTCGCTTTGTCGGTTTGGGACCGGAAGGCGTGATCGGTTCGCCTTCGGTTTGTTTTCGGTATGGCTGGAGATAAAACATCATGAACACGCCGATCACAACCAGCAAAGAGCCGATCCATTTCAATAGCCAGCCGGGATCTCGCAAAATCTGCACCGTACTTTGTCCGAGATTTTCCGGATTCCAGGACGCCTGCGAAATCTTGTAAGTCAGCCCGGTCCAAGTGCGCCACCACGCGCCGGGATAACTGAACGGATTGTTCATCCAGCACGAGCCGTTGGCGGTTTCGCCATCTGCCGTGACAATTCGCAGCGTACTTTTGAACCCCGCTGGGCTGTCGCTGCCTTCGTTGCGTTTCACTTCAAAATTGAGCAGCTCGAGCCCGATCGGCAGCGGAATAATTTTCCAACCGTAAGCGATCATGGTTTGACCAGGTGAGGTCGGCACCGTCACTTGCCAACCAGCCGGCACCCATTGCTCCGACGTTCGGCCATTTTGTTGAAGGCGCACGCACACACCGTCGGGCAAATCTGTGGAAGATATCGCTGTTTGATCGGACTTCACCGGCGTGAAGTTCATCCATTGCTCGGCATGCGGCATCATCTTGTCGACACTGAGTTGCCAATCCGCCCAACCGGTCGGGAGGGGTTTGTTTATCTCGATGTTGCCGGATGATTTCCCATTCTTTCGAGAAACAAGTTCGTAACTAATTGCGCCATCGTCAGCGACGAAAAGCGTGAGATGATCGGGCGCTTCTTGGCCGGGCGGAGGCATTGTGGGCGGGCCACCCGTTGCCGGTATTTCAGTGCCGTGCGGATTCGGTTTCGTTTCTGTAGCGGGCACCCCTTTCCCGCGAATCGTCACAAGCACTGCGGGATTGTTCGGCTGATCGCTTAGCGAACTCGGCTTGCCATCCGCGATCCGGAAATCGGGCCAGTAACTGTCGATTTTGAGCGTGAACGGTGTTCTGCCGATCACCTGGTCCTGTCCGAGATTTTCTGCGACATCGAAGCTGGCTTCCTTTTCGCCAAACGAAATTACCACGCGTCCTTTACTTCCGTTTTGTGGCTGTTCCAACCGCACTTTCGCCCCGGTGCTACCGCCTTTACGAACGCGACCGATCTGTTCGTCGGGAGCTTTGCTAAACGCAAAAATCGATTCCTCAAGATCGGTTTCTTCATTCTTACTCGCCTGCCCTTCAGTGGTGTTGTGAAGGCCGGCGCTCTCGCTCGTTTGAAGGCGATACGGTAAATCGCCCCTACCTTCCGCAGCATTCGGCGCGGTGCCACGCTTCAATTCGACATTTGCGAGACCCATCGAGAAATTTCCGTGCTGCGGATCATCGGCGAGCAGCCAGCTATCGAGATGCTGGTTCATCATCGCGGTAGACATAGTGAAGTGCAGCGCAGGCACGCCGCCATCGGTCAGCGGTTTCGGATTCAGCTTTCCCTCGATCGCGGGGGCGTAATCGACGATCTGCAAACGCGCACGGCTCGCGAGCAGACCGAGGTTGCGCGGGTGCTGCGGATCAGGCGGATGATGCAAAAATTCTGCGGGATAGCCTTTTACGATTCCGTCGATATCGTGCACGCGTAGCTCGCGTTGATCGATAAGGAGACGATTCGTTGGCCCCTCGCCTTTGAAGAGCGTCGTGGTCCCTTCGATTCCAAAAATCCGGCCAATGAGCGATCCGATCAACAGTGTGATGATGCCAAGATGCGTGATGAGAAACGCGAGATGATGTTTGTGCCACGGCCAGCGTGAGAGGGCCGAAGCGGCGAGGTTGGCGCCGAGTAAAACGAGCCAGAGATTGAACCACGGCGCCCCATAAACGTAAGCGCGTGCGACCTTCGCATCGAAACTTGATTCGGAGATCGTGCCCACGATCGCGGCGACGATTAGGACCGCGAGCAAAACGACCGCGAGCTTCAGCGACGCAAAAAATTCAAAGAGCGGGTTGCGTTGTCCGCCTAAGGCGGATTGCTCAGATGAATTCGAGTTCGCCATGCGAAGATCGACATCTTCCGCGAGGATAATGTTGTGTTCAAGGTGAAGTGGACGACCGCTGCTGGTGCTCAACGGCCTAGCCGCAACGAGCGCCGACTGGGACGCCTCGTTCATCGACGGACTCGCGGCTGCCAGCGAGCTCGTCCTCCTCGACAACCGTGGCATCGGCGCCTCGAGTGACAACGGAGCGCCATTCGATATCCGTCAGCTCGCCGAGGACACCGCCCGAGTAATCGAGGCTCTTGAGTTCGAGCGTGCAAGTGTGCTGGGATGGTCACTGGACGGATGCATCGCCCAGACGCTCGCCTTGGAGCACCCGGCCCGCATCAACAAACTCATCCTGCTCTCCACGGATCCGGGAGGAACCGATGCCAAGCTCGCCTCACCTGACGTCCGGTCGCGACTGGCCGACATGTCTGGCACGCCGCATGAGCAGGCTCGCCGACTGCTTTCGGTCTTGTTTCCCGCCGATCTGGCGGAATCCATTTACCAAAAATTCGGCGGCATCGTAGCGGCCGCGCGCGCTCAGCTGTCCGCTGACCTCGTCCGCCGGCAGGTCGCGGCGATGGACGCTTGGCACCGCGATGGCACTGGCGACCGGCTTCGGGAGCTAAGCACGCCCACATTCGTCGCTGCTGGTATTGAGGACATCGTGATTCCTGCTTCCAACGCGCTGGCGCTGGTCAATGCGATTCCGGGTGCCTGGCTCGCCCAAATTCAAGGGCGGCGGCCACGCTTTCATGGCGCAGTATCCACGCCCACTCGCAGATCTTATCAATGGGTTCCTCGCCCTTTGATGAATCGCAGCATTAATCAAGAAGGCCCAACCTGACAAAGATGCCCTACCACGTCCACGCCTTCCAGCGCTTGCGGATCGGCTTTGCGTAACGATGTACGTCGATTTTTTTCAACCGTTTGACACCATCTTTCATTGCTTCGGCCGAGCTTTCGTATTTCTCCCTGGCCGATTTGAATAACGGCCAGAGAAAAGGCAGCGAAAGAAGACTCCAGTTCAGATTCGCGAGCGGCGACTTCATTTCAATTTCTGCCTTCTGCTCGCTATTCGAAGCGTAGCGGATCGCTAATCCAATCGCGATTCCCAGTCCCAGCGCACCGAGTATTGTCGGCATCGGATTTTCGCGCACGAAATACTGGGTGCGTTCGCGCGCTCGGCCCGCTTTCTCCTTTGTCTCATCCCACGTCTGGCTCATGGCCGTGGAAATTTTCCTGGTTGCTCGACGAAACTGCTCACGCCCACCCGAGCCAATTTGTTCTTCGCCCGACTGGAGCTGCGTCGGAAGCGGTTCGTCCCTCGTAAGATCGTTTTCGTTCGGATTAATCATCGTAAATCGCGCTTTCGTTGCGTCTCTCAAATTGCCAGCGGTCTTGGATTTTCACCGTGTCTGTGTCGCGCTTCCCACAGGGAAGCGGCTACAGTAATCGGCGATAGGCCTCGTAAATATCTTGGCTCCAAAGAACGAAGATCACTTTGTCGATTTTGTCGGTGGTCGCCAGGAATCCGCGGGTTGTTTCTACCGCGATCCGCGTCGCTTCGGAAATCGGATAGCCGTAGGCGCCGCAACTGATCGCGGGAAACGCAACCGTCTTGATCCCGTTTTCAACCGCGAGTTGCAATGAATTCCGATAACAATTCGAAAGAGTCTGCGGTTCACCATGTTTCCCGCCTGCCCAGACCGGGCCTACTGTGTGAATGACAAACCGGGCGGGCAAACGATATCCGCGGGTCAATTTTGCTTCACCGGACTGGCACCCGCCGAGCGTTCGACATTCTGCAAGCAATTCGGGTCCAGCGGCGCGATGAATCGCGCCATCCACTCCGCCGCCGCCGAGAAGTGTCGTGTTCGCCGCGTTCACGATGGCATCAACATCGAGCGCCGTGATGTCGCCGCGGACGATCTCGATCTTGGCTGCGCAAGATTTCATTTTCAGATATACGCGAATTGAGGTCGCGTTATGGCGATGGCCGCGCTGGTGGTAGATTCGCGAGCACCTCCTTCGCTGCGCTCTGGTTCTGAACGACCTCGTCATCCTGATTGATTTGCTCCCGAATTGTTCTGGCCGCGGCAGCCGACAGCATCCAGCCAAGGGGCAATGGGACCTTGGTGTCACGAAGTTTGAAATAGACGATGTCTCTGGTTTTGAGCTCGGCGGCTTCGGAGTCAGGCGGCGCTTCGACTACGCCGGCTTTGAAGCGTCGCTGCTCGCGCCCAATTGCCTTTTGCGCGTAGGTGCCACGTGCATTGCGCGTGTTCAGCAGCGCGTAAAGCGGAGCCGTAAGCTCGCCCATAAATTGACCCTGGACGAGCAATGATTTCGTGTGTTTCGGTCCAGGCAGTTCCGGTTGCGGCTTGGCCGGGCCGATTGGTGGTTTGCGCGGATCATTGCTAATCATGATGACTTTCACATCGACGTTCGTGATTTTCTTAAAGGCGCACCAATCCTTGATGCGCGTGGCGATCTCATAGGCAGTCGTGGCACCGGAGTTTTCGAAATAACCGCCGTCAACGATGTGCGAGCCGTCGGGGAAACGTCCGGCTGGGCTCACGAAGGTGAAGCGCGCGCTCATGTGCGCAGCGGTGCTGAGCGGAATATGGCAAGCGTTTTTCGTCGCATCCAATCTGCGATTGGAGAGTTTGTCGGCGGCGTCATCGGCATCGAGGAAAATATTGGTCAGCCGGAGATTGCTGGTGATGATGCGGTTGCCTTTTTCGACCGAGGTGCCGTTAAGAAAAAGGGCAGGCATCCATTCCCGAGAATCGGGATTGGGCTTCCAAAGATCGACAAACGATTGCGCGAAACGATCGTTCCCCATCGTGTCGCGCCATGCTTTCTCCCAACCCATCTCCAAGGATCGGCCGCGATCGAAATAGGGAATTGGGAAAGGAATGAAGCGTTGGACCAAATCCGGATAGAACATGGAGGCGAGAGCCGGCGAAAGAAAGTCCTGGCCGAGGATTGCGTGCGCTTTGTCTTTGAACTTGAGTGACGCGGTCGTTGGTTCGGCGAGAAGTGCATCAAACGCTGCTGCGCCCAAGCTTCCGCCGGAAACCCCGCTAATGGCGAAGAGATGAGGCGCGAAGTTTGGATTCGCATCCTGCAGCGCTCCCAGAACGATCGCCGTCCAATACGCGGCCCGAATTCCGCCGCCCTCCGTGGCGACGATATAAAGCGGATGCATCTTGTCGGCACCATAGTTTTTTTCGATCAAATCGTACCACTTTTGGAATGAGGCGAGGACATCGGCGCGTTTCACTTCCTGGCGTGGAACCAAGCGGATGAGATGATTGTCGTTCCACAAGCTGAAGAGCAGAGCCAGCAAGACAACAACCGTGATCACAGGGAACTGCCATCGGCTGCCCAGGAAAACAAAGAAACCTCCGAAAACGACCCACGAAGCTGCGGCCAAAAACAGGATCGAACCCGCGCCGAGCCGCTGAGCGATAGAGACGGGAGCGACGGTGAAGGCGATGAAAAGCGCGATCGCCACAAACGCCATCACACCGAGGCTGATGATCGTGCCGGGTTCAAGTTGGCTTGCATGTCTAACCTGCTGCGTGCGCATGGCGCCGAGAAAGCGACGGCGCAACGCGACGAGTAGATAAAAGACAATCGCCAGGACAATACAGAGAACAGCGAAGCCAAGCAGCCAGCGATGAGCGGTCGCCGTCGGATCGTAAGAACGCGCCGCCACCACGAATCCCCAGCCGACAATTAAGATCGGCATGATGCCCAAAATTCGCGGGACGTGCGTCTCGGCAAATTTCGAGCGGGCGACTCCACGTTGCGCGGGAAAGTCGAAGTAAAGCAAGACCCGCGCAGCATACCAGCTAGTGATCGCCCATAGCATCAGCGCCGAGAAGAAGACGAATATGCGGAGCAATTCCCACCCTCCAATCGCGGTGCCTTCGCCAACCGACCGCAATATTTCGGTACCTTGCGCGACAGAGACAAACACGGGCCAGGCAATGAGAGCGACAATGACGCTAAAACGACAGGGCTTTAATTCGTGGTAAAGATCGCGAATGCGCCACCATGTTCGTTGAATAACGGTGCCGGGTTTGTTGTCGTTAGGCATCGTCAGATGATTTGTGTTTTTGTCTCTGGTTCGCCAACTAGTTTGCGCAACACGTTATTGCGCTTGAGCCAGCCCCCGAGGAATTTCCGGCTTGCCGGCGGGTTCGCGGCAATATTGCGAACTAGCTGTCTGCGCGTGGAAATGGCGTTCGAATTCCAAAATCGTAGCCCCAAAGTGAATTCGGAAATCAGCGGGCATTCGACGATGCAAGAAAATTATGCCGCCGCGACAATCGCCATGACCGCGGTTTTAACCATGATCTGCAGGACGGAATCTCTGAATTTTTCGATTCGCATGGTTCCTGCGTTGGCCTTTCGCAACGCCTCCATTTCGGCGGCCGCCTTCTGCGATTCCACCAGCCAGCGAAATTCGTCTTCGTCGATCTGCTTATCGGCCAGGAGTTGCATCCATTTCTCCAACTTGCTGCGTGACTGGGCCAGAAACGCCTCCGCGTCCTCCTTTCCTTGGCTGGAAAATTCCTTCAGGTCCTTTTCGGCCTGTGCTCCAAGCTGGTTTTTGATGTCGTCGAATATTTTGTCGAAGTCGGCCATATCGAGTTCCTCCGGTTCAACCGCGTGCCCGCTTGTCTTCTTCGGTCCGAATCAGCGTATCGAAAAGACCGCTGACCTGTTCCTTGCCCTCATCCACAAACGCGGACGAGAGCGTCCCTTTCTTTTTCCACAGATCAAAAAAGTGGCTCAGCTGCGATCTGAGCTTTTGCCACTCAAGAATGGTGGGAGCGTTTTTCGTCCGGCCTTGCTCAGCGCCAATCGCATTGTCGATCTCTAGCATAAGCGCATCTACATTGGCCGCGACGCTCGGGTAACGCGTCCGGTGTTTCGCCTTATCGATTAACGCCAGCGATTTGTCCTTGAGTTCCTTGTCGGTGTCGTAGGCATTTTGACTAAAGTGCGTAGACGAAACTAAATTCGTAGCCGTTTCACAACTGGAAAACCCGAACAGCAACGAGAAGCCTACCATCGCCAGCGCCAGCCGCGCGCTTTGTTTCCGGAACCGATTCATGATTTCTCCTTCTCATTAAGGTTGTGTGGGAAGCGATCGAACGCGTCTGCCGAGTCTGAATGCCGACAAGATTGAAGCACGCCGTTGCCGAGCCATCGATGATGTCGATATTGACTGGCCATTGGCGGATATTCTGCCGATCGGCCTATCACGCTGATCGTTACTCTGAACGTAAGGGGCAGCTCGTTATCCTGTAAAGCCAATTGTCGGGTGTCGCGCCTGCAACGTTTACGGCGCCAGGCGTTCGATTAGCCAATTACCATCGGCCTGTCGCGTATAACGGAAGCGATCGTGCAGACGATTTGGCCGTCCCTGCCAGAATTCGAGGACTTCCGGTTTGACGCGATACCCGCCCCAGTGTGGCGGCAACGGAATGGGCTTGTCGCCAAACCGTTCTGTCATCTCCGCCATGCGCGCGTCCAATACGCGGCGCCCATCGAGCACCTCGCTTTGACGCGATGCCCACGCGCTCAATTGGCTGCCGATTGGGCGCGAATGAAAATAAGTCTGTGACTCTTCACGCGAGGTTTTTTCCGCTTTCCCGCTGATGCGAATTTGCCGATCGAGTTCGATCCAATAAAACGCCAGCGCCGCATACGGGTTTTCTTCGAGCTGCTTTCCTTTTTCGCTTTCGTAGTTGGTAAAAAAGATAAAACCGTCCTGGTCGAAACCTTTCAGCAGGACAATCCGCACTGATGGTTTGGTATCATGGCTGGCTGTGGCGAGGCTCATCGCATTGACATCGCGAATACCGGCCTCGATTGCGGCTGTGAACCAATTTGAAAATTGCTTGATCGGGTCAGGATCGAGGTCGCTGCGGCGCAGGCCGTGGGCGGCATGCTCGTAACGTGAAGCGGCAGGATCTCGCGGCGTCTCCATCATGAGGACTGCTCACGGAGCCGTGGCTACAGACGAAACCGCGCTGCCACGAGGCGGTGCCGCCATTCCCCGCAGCTTTTCGATCACTTTCGGGACGATTTCAATAGCGCGCTCGAGCTGCGCGTCGGTGTTGAACCGACCGAAGGAAAAGCGCAAACTGCGCCGGGCGCCGTCTCCGCTCGGATCCATTGCCCGGAGCACATGTGAGGCTTCCTGCGATCCCGTGCGACAGGCTGAACCGGCCGAGCAACAAATACGATATCGATCCAATAAGAGAAGGGCTGTGGGCGACTCGATCCCTTCAAATGAAAGACTCGATGTGTTTGGGATTCGCGTAGCACCGGCGCCGTTCACCGCTGCTCCGGTTACGGTTTCAAGGATTGCTTTTTCAAATCGATCGCGCATCGAGCGAACGTGCCCTTTTCCCTCCAAAAAGTATTCGGATGCTCGCTCGGCAGCTTTTCCCAGACCGACGATCGATGCGACGTTTTCCGTTCCGCCACGGCGCTCGTTTTCCTGACCTCCGCCAGCGATCAACGGCCTAAAGCGAGTTCGCCGATTGACATAAAGTGCGCCGGCGCCTTTTGGCCCGTGAAACTTGTGCGTGGAGAGAGAAAGAAAATTGATTGCGGTATCGCGCAGGCGCATCGGGATTTTGCCGGTCGCTTGCACGGCGTCCGTGTGAAAGAGCACACCTTTCTGGCGACATATTTCAGCGATTTTCTCGATGGGAAATAACACGCCGGTTTCGTTATTTGCCCACATCATCGAAACGAGTGCCGTTTCCGGGCGAATGGCCGCTTCCAATTCGCCAAGATCGACATTCCCATCTCGGTCCACACCGAGAAACGTCACGTCGCATCCTCTTTTCATGAGATCCTGGCAAGGGCGCAGCACGGCACTGTGTTCCACGGCGCTGGTCACCACATGTCCACCATCGCGGATTCGTCCAGTGGCGAATTTGCCGCGCGGTTCAAATTGCAGGGCCGAATGGATGACCGCATTGTTCGATTCCGTCCCGCCGCTCGTAAAAACAATTTCCGATGGTTCACAATCCAGCAACGCCGCCAGCCGTTCGCGAGCAAGATCGACGGCTTCTCGCGCTTTCCCGGCAAAGCCATACCCGCTCGAAGGGTTGCCGTAATATTTGGTCAGGAACGGCAGCATTTCCTCGACCACGGCGGGATCGAGTTGGGTCGTGGCGTTGTTATCGAGGTAAATGATTTCATCATCCGCCATCGCTCTCCATTGTAGAGACGGCCGCTCCCACTGCAATCTTCGTGTTCACAGAGATCAGCGTTTTGTCCATTATGGTAATTCTGTCTAGATTGCGCGCATGACTTCAATTTGGGAGCTGGCGAATCCCCAATTTCGCGATCTCGCTGTTTACGAACCAGGAAAACCGATCGAGGAAACGGCACGCGAACTTGGCGTCAACCCAGGTGCGATCATTAAGCTGGCTTCCAACGAGAATCCGCTTGGCCCGTCTCCTAAAGCAATTGAAGCGATGCGCGCCGCGGCGGAAAGCGCGCACCTGTATCCGGACGGCGGCGGATTTTACTTACGCAAGGCGATCGCGGCCAAGCTCGGTCTCGCTTCGCAGAATATTATTTTGGGTAATGGCTCGAACGAAGTGATCGAATTTCTCGGCCATGCATTTCTCAATTTTCACGATGACGTCATCACGTCTGAGCATGCCTTTATCGTGTATAAATTGATCGCGACCTCCTTTGGCGCGCGCACAATCGAAACGCCGAGCCCGGATTATCAGCAGGACCTCGAGGCGATGGTGGAGGCGATTACACCAAAAACCCGACTGATTTTTGTCGCCAATCCGAACAATCCAACCGGCACGCTGATTTCGCAGCGCAAGATCGACAGATTCATGTCGCAAGTTCCGGAAAACGTCATCGTTGTTTTTGACGAAGCGTATTTTGAGTTCCTCGATGATCCGCCCCAAACGCTTCAATATATTCGCGAAGGCCGGAACATCATCGTTCTGCGCACCTTTTCGAAAATTCACGGGCTCGCCGGTCTGCGCGTCGGATACGGCGTCGGACGGCGCGACTTAATCGAAGTGCTTCAGAAGACGCGGCAACCATTTAACGTCAACAGCATTGCTCACGCTGGCGCGCTCGCGGCTCTGGGCGATGACGCGCATCAGCGCGAGACGAAACGTGTCGTCGATGAAGGCCGCGCTTATCTCCACGAGCAATTTGCCAAGATGAAGATCCAGTTTGTTCCGGGCGTAGCGAATTTCGTGATGGTCAATGTCCGCAACCGGCCCGCCGTCTTCAAAGAGTTGTTGATGAGAAAGGTGATTGTACGACCGCTCAAAGGCTACAAATTACCCGACTGGCTTCGCATTTCTGTGGGAACGATGGAGCAAAATCGAAAATGCATCGCAGCATTGAAAGAAATTCTGCTGAAAGCCTGACAAATCTGAAGACAGAGGAGGAATCGATCATCGCGGGCGAGACGATCGCCGCAATTTCTACTCCTGCGGGTGAAGGGGCGATCGCGCTCGTCCGCATCTCCGGTGCCGATGCAGTTGCCGTTGCGGACAAAGTGTTTCGCGGCAAAGAAGAGCCGTCGCGATTCGCATCGCATGTGCAGCATTTCGGAGAAATTTTCGACCGAGCAGATCGATTGATCGACCAAGTGGTCCTCTCGATCCATCGGGCGCCGGCGAGTTATACCGGCGAAGACCTGGTCGAGATCAGTTGCCACGGCGGGACGCTGGTAACGGCGAAAGTTCTTGAAGCTTGTTTGCAGGCTGGCGCGCACTCAGCCCGACCGGGTGAGTTTACAGAGCGCGCATTTCTCAATGGAAAAATGGATCTGACGCAGGCCGAGGCCGTGATCGATCTGATTCGTGCCAAGACCGATCTGGCGCTTCGTTCCGCTACTGAACAGCTCGAAGGAAGGCTCGGCGAGAAGATCAGAAAAATTCGCGATGACTTAATTTCGTTGCTCGCCCACATCGACGCATCGATTGATTTTCCAGAAGAAGGGATCGCACCGGATGAAGGTGAAACGTTGCGCGGGAGACTCGATTCTGTTCGTGAGGAAATCGATGCGTTGCTCGCCACCGCCGATCAAGGGCGCATCCTACGCGAAGGCGTGCGGGTAGTGATTTACGGAGCGACGAATGCCGGCAAATCGAGCCTGCTCAATCGACTCCTCGGCTACGATCGAGTGATCGTCAGCGAAACACACGGCACGACGCGGGATACCATCGAAGAGACGGTCAATCTGGATGGTGTGCCAATCCGTTTTCTGGATACTGCCGGCTTGCGAGCATCGGCGAGCGAACTTGAGCGCGAAGGAATTGCGCGCACGGAAAAATCGCTGCAACTGGCCGACTTGCGTCTTCACATCGCGGATCGCAGTGCGCCGAAGCCTCCGCATTTCGATGAGAGCGCGGGCGATTCCAATGAAATTGTCGTTTTGAATAAGGGCGATTTGCCTGAAAACAGTGACTGGAAAAATTTCCATGCACTGCGGATTTCGTGCCTGACGGGAGAAGGCCTGGCGCAACTACAAGAGGAAATTCTGTGGCGCATCACTAAGCAAAATCTGAGACCGGAAAGTACAGTCGCGATTAATATTCGGCATCGCGATTGTCTGCGCAGGGCATTGGAATCGTGCGATCGCGCGCGCGCTGCGCTGGGCCAGAAGTTGCCGCCCGAATACGTTGCGATCGACCTTAACGAGGCATTGCGGGCGGTCGGGGAGGTCATTGGCGCGGTCGACGTCGAACAAATTCTCGATTCAGTGTTCGGACAGTTTTGCATCGGCAAATGAAGAATGGCTACGAGCGATTCGTCAGGCCGCTACTTTTTTCGCTCGATCCAGAGACAGCGCATCATCTTGCAATCGCGCTTTTGCGCGTCGCGTCGCATGTCGATCTTACGCTGCGTGCGCTGAAGGTTTTTCAGCCCGTGCCGAAACCAAAGACTGTCTTCGGCATAAAATTTCCGAATCCCATTGGGCTTGCAGCTGGATTGGATAAAGACGGTGTCGCCCTCCCCGCATGGGGAGCCTTGGGCTTTGGTTTCATCGAGATTGGGACCGTGACCGCCAAACCTCAGCAGGGAAACCCAAGGCCGCGCATTTTCCGTTTTCCGGAGCAACGAGCGCTAATCAACAGTCTCGGTTTCAACAACGACGGCGCGGATGCTGTCGCGAAACGGCTCCGCAGGCTGCGCGACAGCAGGCGATGGCCGTCGATTCCAGTGGGCATCAATATTGGAAAATCGAAGGTCGCGCCGCTGGAAGAAGCAACAGAGGATTATCTCTGCTCCTTCCGTTTGCTTCACGAATTTGCCGATTACATCGCGCTGAACGTCAGCTCGCCAAATACTCCGAGGCTGCGTGAGTTGCAGGAGCCCGCAGCGCTTTCACACTTGCTTCGCGCGATCCGCGATGAGAACCGTGCCGCCAAGCCCCTTGTCGTGAAAATTTCGCCAGACCTGTCTTCCGCTGAGCTGGAAAGGATCATAGCAACCTGTGAAGAAAATGGAGTTTCTGGAATTATCGCGACGAACACGACGCTCGACCATTCATCAATTCCGCCGATGCGTGATCAAGCCGGCGGATTAAGCGGCGCACCGCTGCGGGCAAAATCGACTGCGCAGGTGCGGAGCGTCGTTGCAAAGTCCAAAATCCCGGTGATCGCTTCGGGTGGAATTTTGGATGCACAATCCGCGCGCGAGAAATTCGAGGCGGGCGCGGAACTTCTTCAGATTTACACGGGCTACATTTTTCGTGGCCCGCGACTTCTTAGCGAAATCATGGAAACTGTTCCGTAAGATCGAAAAGCCCATGCCGAACTATTCGGCGCGCCCGGCCCCGCCCGAGCGGGCCGTCTACCAATCTCTCAAATGAAGCTTCACCGCAAGATCCGCAAGCTTGTGCATCCCTTGACTTACCGGCGCGCATGGCGCAGAGCGCAACGCTCTATTTTTCGCCTGCCGCTTGGGCCACTGCGGGCAAAAATCGATCCCAAACGTCTGCGCGACATACAGGAACGCTACGCCAACTTGCCCGTTGGATATGCCAAATACGCGAACGTGGATCCCTGGTTGCGCTTGAATCGCGAACGCGTGCAAGATTTAAAACTCCATCGCTCGGCACCGAAGCGTGTGCTCGATCTCGGCTGCGGAGGCGGATTTTTCTTGTTCATTCTGAAAGGACTTGGTCATTCCGTCCTCGGCCTCGATGTGGGCCACATATCTCTTTTCACCGAATTGCTCGATCTTTTCGGTGTTCCGCGGGTCGTCTGGAGGATCGAAGCGTTCAAGTCGTTGCCCGATCTTGGTGAAAGGTTTGATTGGATCACCGCGTTCTCAGTCAATTTCAATCTTTATCATCCGTCGCAACGACGCTGGGGAACGGCGGAATGGGATTTTTTTCTGCGCGATTTGCAGCGATACCTGGCGCCAGGCGGCAAATTTTTTTTTGGGCTCAATCCTCTGTACGCCGGTGATTACTACACACCGGAGCTGCACGATCTTTTCCTGAGTAGGGGTGCGAGCGTCGAACGCGAGCGAATCTTCTTCGAGAAGGGGCTGCGCTTCTAAACTGATGCCGG
>WNGP01000956.1_pt1 | contig 25202 bp, 19 predicted proteins | sample 5407671 | NCBI WGS metagenome assembly WNGP01 (sample SAMN13153381, study PRJNA577476) | soil metagenome | isolation source: 40 cm soil or saprolite under Garry oak tree replicate 2 | place: USA:California | collected 2016-06-15
CGCGATACCGGGCGAGATCCTGTCGCGTGATCAGTCCACCGCCCCGGGTCATCTCCTGGACGATCAGGTCGGCGATGCTGCCGTCATAGAGCACCGTCGGCCCGCTGTCCGCGACGAGCTCGAGCGTATGCGCCAAGTCGGGCTGGGTGAACAGGGTGCCAGGCGGGGGTGCCTCGCTGCTCGGGAGGAACTGTGCGCGCGAGGCTGGGAACCGCGCCAGGCGCTCCGACTCCCGGGCAATCTGGTGGCTGCGTGGGCCGTCCAGGACATGCCCCTCGCGCGCCAGGCGAATGGCCGGCGCCAGGAGCGCCCGCCACGGCAACCGCCCGAGCTTGCGGTGTGCTTCGTACAGCCCCGCGACACTCCCCGGCACGCCGACCGAGAGGTGACCGGTCAGAGAGGACTGCCTGACGTTTCCCGCCGAATCGACATACATGTTGGGCCCGGCACCGGCCGGCGCGGCCTCGCGGAAGTCGAGCGCGTGCACCTTCCCGTCGTGCGTCCGGATCACCATGAATCCGCCGCCCCCGATGTTCCCAGCGACGGGGTGCACCACGGCGAGCGCGAACGCGACCGCCACCGCGGCGTCCACCGCATTGCCGCCGCGGCGTAGAATGTCCACGCCGACGTCGCTCGCAAGGGGATGCGACGTCACCACCATGGCGTGCTCACCGGCGACGGATCTGACACGCTGGGCGAGGGGCCAGTCCGCCGCGATCAGTGCGCCACGGGCCGGACTTGCCGCCGGCCTCGCGGGCGTATCGAGGGCGGGGGGCGCGATGGCGGGCGAGATGGGGGCGGGGACGTCGGGCGGGACGGGGATGGTCTCAGGCAGCTTGACGCCGCCACGGCACGCCGTCAGCACCAGCAGGCCCAGACCGAGGGATCTGCGCATGCCGAATTGTGCACGTTGACCCGAGTTCGGGTCAACGTCTAACTTGGGGGCCATCCGACACCCGTCATGACCGTTCCCGACTACCGCGACCCGCGGCTCACCGAGCAGCGCAACCCCCGCACCGAGCGCATCGACGTCGCGTCGCCGCTCGACATCGTCGACCTCCTCAACGCGGAGGACGCGACCGTGGCAGGGGCGGTGCGCGCCGTGCGCTCCGAGCTGGCCCGCGCCATCGATCTCGTGGTGGAGGCCCTCGGCCGAGGCGGACGGCTCATCTACGTGGGTGCCGGGACGTCCGGGCGGTTGGGCGTGCTCGATGCAAGCGAATGCCCGCCGACCTTCGGCACGCCGCCGGAAATGGTGGTGGGCGTGATCGCTGGTGGCTACCCGGCGCTCGTGAGGAGCAGCGAAGGCGTCGAGGACGACGTGAACGCCGGCGTGGCCGCGATGGACCAGGCGCTGGTAGCGCCCGGTGACTTCGTGCTCGGGATCGCGGCGAGCGGTACGACGCCGTTCGTCCGCGCGGCGCTGTCCCGCGCACAGACCATCGGGGCGACGACCGGGCTCGTGTCGTGCTCCGATCCCCCACGGGTCCTCGTCGAGACGTGCGACGTCCTCATTCTCCCGAAGGTCGGGCCCGAAGCCCTGACGGGGTCGACCCGCATGAAGGCCGGGACCGCCACGAAGCTCGTCCTCAACACGCTCTCGACCGGCGCGATGATCCGGCTGGGGCGCGCGTACGGCAACCTCATGGTGGAGCTGATGGCGGTGAGCGACAAGCTGCGCGACCGCGGGGAGCGCATCGTGATGGAGTGTGCCGGCGTGGACCGCGGGGCGGCGCGCGGAGCGATCGCCGCGGCGGGCGGAAGCGTGAAGCTGGCGATCGTCATGACACGACGCGCGGTGGGGAAGGCCGAGGCCGAGCGCTTGCTGGTCGACGCGGGCGGATTCGTGCGCAAGGCCGCGGGCGATCCGCCGCCGGTTTCGCCGGCGTGACGACGGCCCTCGCCGTCGGCCTGATGTCGGGCACGTCCCTCGACGGGGTCTCCACAGCGCTGGTGCGGCTCAAGAACGATCCCCTCGACGCACAGCTCGTCGCGTTCCGCCAGGATGCCTACACCGTGCCGGAGCGCGGCCAAATCATCGAGGTGATCGCGCGCGGCGGCTCGAAAGATCTGGCCCTGCTGCACGTCGCCCTGGGAGAGCGCTTCGCGGGGGCGGTGCTGCAGCTCCTGGCCGAGGCCAAGGTCGCGCCTCGGGATCTGTCCTTCATCGCGTCACACGGGCAGACCATCTGGCACGAACCGGGCTGCGCCACGCTGCAGCTGGGCGATGCGGCGGTGATTGCGGAGCGCGTGGGAGTGCGGGTGGTGAGCGACTTCCGCTCGCGCGACGTGGCGGCGGGCGGCCAGGGCGCGCCCCTGGTGCCCCTGGCCGACGTCGTCCTGTTCGGTCACGCGGAACAGGGGCGGCTACTGCTGAACGTTGGCGGCATCGCGAACGTCACTTTCGCCCCCCGGCGCGGGGTCACGGGCGGGGCCATCGCGTTCGACACGGGTCCCGGAGTTGGGGTGATCGACGCGGTGACGCGTCGGGTGGACCCCGCTGCGCGATTCGACGCCGGCGGCGAGCGCGCGCGGCGCGGTAAGCCGTCTCGCAAGGTGCTCGACGCGTTGCTCACCGATCCCTACTTCGCCGCGCCGCCACCCAAGAGCACCGGGCGCGAGCGTTTCAGCCCCGACTACGCAGCGCGGCTGGTCGACGACGTCAAGCGGGCGGGCGGGTCCGACAACGATGCGGTGGCCACGGCGACGGCGCTGACCGTGGAGACCATCGCCCGCGGGATCGAGCGCTGGACGCCCGCTAGGGCCCTCGACGAGCTGGTGATCTCGGGCGGCGGCGCGCGCAATCCCCGGCTGGTCGAGCTCCTCACGGCCCGCGTGGCCCCGCGACCGGTAGTGCCGTTCGATCGCCTGTTCTTCGACGGGGAAGCGAAAGAGGCCCTGGTGTTCGCGTTCCTCGGCTTCCTCACAGTCCTCGGGGAACCGGGCAACCTCCCGGCCGCGACCGGCGCTCGGGGCCCCCGCGTGCTCGGCCACATCACCCCGGCGTGACGGGGTCACTCGCTCGGCTCGTCTTTCCCGCGCTGCGCTGGCGGCGCGCCAGTTTCGCGCACGAGCGTCCCAAGATCGACGCCGCGCTCGCCGCCGGGGTGGGTGGGTTCATCGTCTTCGGGGGGACGCGCGAGGCGGTCACGACGCTCACGCGGGAGCTGCGGCAGCAGGCCGGGCGCCCGCTGCTCGTCGGCGCGGACTTGGAGCGCGGCCCGGCCCAGCAAGTCCAGGGACTCACCGAGCTGCCGCCGCCCGCGGCACTCGGCTGGCTCGATGATCTCGAGGCCACCGCCGCGTGCGGGATGATCACGGGCACCGAGGCGCGCTCCATCGGGATCAACTGGGCATTCGCTCCCGTGTGCGATCTCGATCTCGAGCCCAAGAACCCGATCGTGCAGACGCGCGCCTTCGGGGCCGACCCGGTGCGCGTGGGCGAGCAGGCGGCGGTGTGGATCCGCGGTCTCCAGGAGCACGGCGTGCTGGCGTGCGCCAAACACTATCCCGGGCACGGGCGCACCACCCAGGACTCCCACGCGACGCTGCCGCGCGTGCGCGCCGCCCGCACCGAGCTGCAGCAGGTGGACGTGGCGCCCTTCGAATACGCCATCCGCGCCGGTGTGGGGAGTGTGATGAGCGCGTTCGTAGCCTACCCGGACTGGGATCCCGCCGGGCGAGCGGCGAGCTTTTCGCCCGACATCTTGGGCTATCTACGGGACACGCTCAACTTCGGCGGTCTGGTCGTGACCGATGCGCTGATCATGGCGGGGGCGAGTGCCGCACAGCCGGTGCCCGCGGCCACCGTAGGCGCAGTCGCCGCTGGGTGCGACGCGCTGTTGTACCCGGAGAACTTCACGAGCGTGGTCACGGCGCTCGACCGCGCCGTCGGTGGCGAGATCTCGGCCGCCCGGGCGGACGAGGCGCTCGCGCACTACGACGACGCCCTTGCGGCGTGGGCGGACCGGCCCGACCAGGGCGAGCCGGACCTCTCGGGTCATATGGCGCTCGCGGACGGCCTCGCCGACCGTGCGGTGCATCTGGTGGGCGGCGAGCCACCGGCGATCCGCACTCCTGCCGGCGTGTCGATCGTGGATGATGACGTGGGTGGCCCATATACGGTCGGACCGCGAGACGTGTTCCACGCGATGTTGCGCGAGGCGGGAGTCGCGCTCGTGGAACGTGCGACGCGCAACGTGCAACGCATTGTCTTGGTGTACGCCGAGCCCCGCTCGTGGAAGGGACGGGCCGATCTCGGCGCCCGCTCGCGCGCGGCCTTGCGGCGTCTCGTGCCCGGGGCGCAGCTCGTGGTGCTGTTCGGCCATCCGCGACTCGCGTCACAGATCCCCGGCACGGCGCCGATCCTGATGTGCTGGCATGGGCAGCCGCTGATGCAGCGCGCTGCTGCCAGACGAGTAATGAGCTGGCTGAAGTGAAGGGCGCCACGCCATGACGTCTCTGCGTGACGTCTCTGCGAGACGGCTCTACTTGACGGTGTCCAGCAGTTTCAGGTAAGCGACGATCGCAGCTGCAGGGACCGCGTAGATAATCTTGCCCTGCGATTCCCGGTTGCCGCCGTACAATACAGCCGCCACGCGGCCCGTGCGATCGAAGATCGGGCTCCCCGACGACCCCGGCGCGCCGTACCCGTCGACCTGTACGACGTTCGCCAGCGCCTTGCTGACCGTGCCGACTGTGAGCGTCGGGTCGGCGATCACGCCGCCCTCGCCGATGTGCTCCATGGGGAGGTCCTCGCCCAGCGGGTACCCGATGATCGCCACGGGATCGCCCCGCGCCAGCGCTTGCGGCTCGGCCGCGAAGCCCGCGACGCGCGGCGTGCCACCGCGGATCTCCACCTTCACCACGGCGACGTCGGCGGAGTCGGCGACGCCGATCAGGCGGCCGGAGAACCATTGACGGCTGCCCGAGAACTTGATCGCGATGCGCCGGGGCTGCCGGTTGCCGTCTTCGCCCACCAGGACGTGCCGGTTGGTAACCAGGGTGCCTTGCGAGTCGGCGGCGAACGCCGTACCGCTGAAGATCTCGCTGTCCGACAGCTGAACGACGAGCAGCGCGACCGCGTCCTGGTTCTTGAGCGAGATGGCGCGGTAGTCCATCGCGACCGCGCCTGCGAGGCCGCGCTGGCGCGTCTCCGCGGCGTCGAGCGCGGCCCGCAGCCGCGCGACGGCGCCGGCGTTGCCGCTCGTGCCCGCAGTGGCAAGCTCGGTCCGCAGCCGGGCGACTTCCGCTTGCGACTGCCGCAGCGCGTCCCGCACGCTCGCGAGCTCGGCCTGGAGTCGTGTGAGGAGCCCCTGCGCCTGCACCTCCATGCTGTCCGCCCGCGCCTGGAGCCGGGCCACGTCGCGCGCGTCGCGCGCGCTCTGCCGTTGCAGCGCCCCGAACCCGGCGAGCACCACGACGAGCAGCCCGATCAGCAGTTTGGTCCTGCGGTTCAGTCGCGCCACTTCCGCGACCATCCGCAGCGCGGTGCTCGAGCGTCGGGATCGAGGCGCGGCCCCTGCGGGGTCGGCCACCGGCTCGCCCGCCAAGATGTGAAACTGCACCGAGGGCCCGTCCGGCCCGAGACCGATCACGTCACCGTTCGCCAGCACGACGTCGCCCGAGATACGGGCGCCGTTGACGAACGTGCCGTTCGTGCTGCCCAGATCCCGCACCACGAAGGTTTCGCTGTCGCGCACGATGCTGGCGTGGCGCGAGGAGACGTCGAGGTCCCGCTCGGCATCGAAGCGGACGTCGCAGAGGGGATGCCGGCCGAGGCCGATGTACGCCTTGCGAAACGTCTCGACCTGCCCGACGCGCGCGCCGGAGAGGAATGTGAACTGGGCGGTCACTGGCTCCGGTTGACCAGGTAGAGCGCCACGGCCGCGGCGGCTGCGAGGACCAGCAACCCGATCACGCGCCGGCGATTCCGCGCCGCGGGCTCGGGAGCGCGGCTGCCGCGGTAGACGGGGACCGGCTCCGTGCTGGTCTCGGTGTCGATGAGCGGATACGCCTGATGGCCCACCTGTCCGGTGGGCTCCGGCGGCCGCAGTCCCTCGCCGTCGAACCGTGCCAGCACGACTGTGATGTTGTCGGGCCCACCCCGCCCGTTGGCGAGCGCGATCAGCTTATCGCACGCCGCCGGCAGGTCCCGCTCGCGCGTCGCCACGGCGGCGATCTCCTCCTTCTTCACCTGGCCCGACAGGCCGTCGGAGCACAGCACCAGGATGTCGCCCTTGCGAACCTCCTGATGGGTGAGGTCTACCTTGACGCGCGCGTCGGGCCCCAAGGCTTGGAGGATGATGTTGCGGCGCTCGCTCCGCGCGGCTTCCTCCTCCGTCAGCTCGCCCGCCTCGACCAGGCGCTGCATCAGTGACTGGTCCCGGGTGAGCTGCACCGCCTCCCCGTTGCGGATCAGGTAGGCCCGGCTGTCGCCGACCTGGGCCAGGAAGAAGTGATCGGCCAGCACGCCCACCGCGGTGGTCGTGGTCCCCATCCCGCGGACTTCGGGGTGCGCTGCGGCGTACGTGTGGATCTGCTCGTTCGCGACCTCCACCGCTTCCTTCAGGCGGTAGGCGAACCGCTGGGCGGTGACCTCCCGCTCGGTCCCCCACCCCCGAACCAGCTGCTGGTAGATCGTGTCGGTCGCCATCTCGCTCGCGACCTCGCCGGCGGCCGCGCCGCCCATCCCGTCGGCGACGACGAACAGCGAGCCCCGCTCACCGATCTCGTGAGCGCGCACCGCGGGCAAGAGCGAGGCCGCGCGGCGCGAAAGATCCGCGACGAGGAAGCGGTCCTCGTTGTGGTCGCGCGTCTTGCCGAGGTCGGTCTTGGCGAAGACCTCGACCTTGATCGGCTTGGAGGAAGGGCGCCCGAACATGGTCAGGTGCGGCACTGTCTGGCGAGGTCGCGATAAGACGGGTTGGCCGAGTCGAGTCGCACCGCCGTCTCGAGCCACTCGCACCCCCGCGGCCGGTTGAACTGCTGGAGAAACGCGTTGCCCAGGACGAAGGCCGCATGCGCCTTGTCGGTCGACCCGATTCCGGGTGCGTAGAAGATGTGTGTCGCCGAGTCGCGCACCATGGCCGCATTCATGGGGGTCAACTTTATGAGCAGATCGTCGAGCAGGTCTCGTGCCCGGGCGACGTCGATGCGCGGCCGTGTGGCAGGCGCCCGCGGGGGTTTGATCGGGTCACGTCGCGGCGGCGCCACGGGCGTCCGAGAGGCCGTGTCCACAGGCCGGGGGACCACGACCTGTTGCGTCGTGTCTGCGGGCCGGACGCTTCTGGCCTGCTTGACGGTACGACCGATCATGACCACCGCGCCCACGGCTCCCAGCGCGACGATCGCGCCGACGACGATCGGCCCGCGTGAGCGCTTCCTGGCGCGTATGGGCTCGAGCCGCTCCGTCTCGTCGTCAGCCAGCGTAGAGGGCAGGGTCGCGCCGGAGTCCGTCCGCGGCAGGCCGACCACGGCGGCGAGATCGTGGGCGAACTTGGCGGCCGATTGATAGCGGTGCACTGGGGTGCGGGCGAGCGCGGTGTCGATTGTCTGCTGGAGCCCCGGGGCAAAGTGCAGATCGGGTCGCATCTCGATCAGCTCCAACGGCTCGTCGGTGAGGCGCTTGATCATCGTCTCCTGCGCGGAGTCGCCGGGGAACGGCAGCGTTCCCGTGAGCATTTTGAAGAGCACCAGGCCCAACGAATAGACGTCGCTCCGGCCATCCAGCTGGTCGCCCGAGAGCTGCTCGGGGCTCATGAACTCGGGCGTGCCCACCACCAATCCGGTCCTGGTCACCTGCTGGCTACCCCCACCCGCCTCCCCGCCCACGGCCTTGGCGATCCCGAAATCGACGACCTTCACCGCGTCCGCCCCGTCGCGACCGCGTGCCAGCATGATGTTGTCGGGTTTCAGGTCGCGGTGCACGATGCCGAGGTCATGCGCCGCTTGGAGCGCGGCCGCCACCTGGATGGAGATGTCCGCGGCCCGCACGACGGGCAGGGCTCCCTCGCGCGCGAGCAGCTCCGTCAGCGGCTCGCCCTCGACGAACTCCATCGCGAGATAAATCAGCCCGTCCGGGGTCTCACCGAAATCGTAGATGGCACAGACGTGGGCGTCCGAGATGCGGCTGGCGTTCGCGGCCTCGCGGTTGAAGCGGGCCACCGCCTCCGGGTCGTGCACCATGGAGGGGTTCATCACCTTGATGGCACTGCGGCGCCCCATCTTCACGTGTTCGGCGAGGTACACCTGGCCCATGCCTCCCTCGCCCAGCTTTTTCATGATGTGGTAGCGGTCGGCCAGCACCTGGCCCACGAGATTCTGCGTCCGCCCCGACGAGCGCAAGGTCTGCCCGTCGTTCGGGCAAAATCGCACGTCGTCGCGATACTCGGTCGAGCAGAGGGGGCAGATCTTCATGCCGGAATCTCGATGCGTAGCAGCTTGTCGCCCACCAGGACGCGCGACTGGTCGCGCAGCACCATGTCGCCCCGGGCGGCGAGTGCGATGCCGTTGCGGCTGTTGGCGTCCACCACCACGAAGTCCGCATCTTCGGAGCGCACCAGTGCATGGCGCGCGCTCATCGAGGGATCGTACGGGAACACCCAGTCGCCTTGCTCGCGGCCGATCGTGACGTCGCGGCCGGGGGAGAGCTGGAGCACGTCGCGCACGCTGCCGTCGGAGCGCAGCTGGGTGAGGCTCGCGATGTCGGCGCTCGGGATAACGCTGCCCATCCGCTTGGTGGCGTCGGCGTCGGGCGGGTGCGGCCCGGGGTACCCCAGGCGCCGGAACCGGATCACCTGGGAGCCGATCAACAGCAGGTCACCGTCGACCAGACGGCGCGCCTCCTCGAGAAACACCCACGTGCCGTTGCGGCTGCCCAGATCGCGCACCACGAGAGCGTCCTGCTCCCACGACAGCTTGGCGTGCAACGGCGACAGGAACACGTCTTCGGGAAAGCGGATGTCGCCGTCCTGACGGCCGATGGTCGTGTCGGGCGTCTTACGCTCGAAGCGCTGCACGGACCTGCCCAGATCGTCGAGGAGCACGAGCACGATGGTCGCGCCCGCCCGCGACGGTCCCGAGGGGCCGCGCCGCGCCGCCGCAAGATCGACCAGCGGCACGCCGCAGGTTGCGCAGAACTTGATCCCCGGTTCCACCGGTGAGGCGCACCGAGGGCAGTTCGGCCCGGAGCCGGGGGCCGTGAGTCGGCGACCGCACTGCGGGCAGAACGGCTGCAGCCCGCTCGCCCGGCCGCCGCAGAACGGGCAGGAGACCGACTCGCCGTGATCACGGGCGACCGCCGGGCGCGCGACGACCCGCGTGTCCGGCACCGACGCCCCCGCCGCCGTCCCCCCCCGACCGCCACCCCCCCCACTCCCCCCACTCCCCGCACCCCCCCCGCCCGCTGATGACGCAGCGGCCTTGCGTCCTGTGGGTCTGTCCATGGGCTTACCGCAGTCCATGCAGAACTGCGCGCCCGGGTCATTCGCCCGGCCGCAGTAAGGGCAGGCGGTCACTGACGGAAGCACTCCACTGGGCGCAGAAGTTATGGTTTGCCAATCTATTCGGCAAATTGACGGGCTGAAAGGGCCGATGCTACCTTGCGCGTCCTGTGCGATCGGTCGGCGTGTTGCTCGTGAGCGTCGTGACCGGCTGCGCGGTCCCGCGCTCGGGTACCGCGCCCGTCCCGGGAGGCGTGCTGCCGTCGCCCACGCCGCCCGCGCATGACTCGCTGCACATCGCCGTCGTCTACCCCGCTGGCAGCGATGTCATTCAATCGCACGACTCGGTGTTCCTGTTCGGCGCGGTGCAGGGCGCCCGCGGGCCCGTGCACCTGGGCATCAATGGGCTGTCGGTGCCCGTGCTCGCGAACGGGGCGTGGATCGCCTGGTTGTCGCTGCCCGACGACACCGTCGCGCACTTCCTCATAGCGGCGACCGCCGGACCCGACTCCAGCCGCTTCGTCTACACCGCGCGCGTCGCGCCGCAGTTCCGGCCTCCACCCGGACGCGCAGTGTGGATCGACACGACCAGCTTCACGCCGGCGGGGCGTCTGGCGCTGCCGCGGGAGGACGGGATTCCCCTGAGCGTGCTCGCCACGCCCGGCGCGACGGTGCGGCTGCTGCTGCCGTGGGGCTCGAGCGTCCCGCTCGTCCCCGACACGCTCGCGCCCGAGCTCCCCGGGACCGTCCGCGCCTTCGTGATCGACACGGCACCGCGCCGACACGTGCCGACCGCGGGACGCTACGTGGGGTGGCTGCCGGCGGCGGCGCTGTGCGCGGACGGCCGGACGGCATGCGCCACCCTCGTGGCAACCGTGGGCGCCGACACGGCGACAGCGCGCTGGCCGCTCGGCGTGACGGTCGTGGATATGACCTTCCCGACTGTGGTGGTCCTGGACGACGATACCGCCCACACCGGCACGACCGATAGCCTCACCGCGGGGCGCGCCGTCCCCCACGGAACCTACAACTGGTTCTTCCCGACCGGCACGGTCGCGGTCGAATCGGGACGCTGGAACGATCAAGTGCGGCTCCGACTCTCCCGTGCGACGGTTGCCTGGGTAAACGAGGCCGACGTGGTGCGGCTTCCGCCGGGCACGCCGCCGCCGGGTGGCGTCGTGAGCTCCGTACGGCTCGCGTCCGGGCCCAAGTCGGTCACGCTGCGCGTGCCGCTGCCCGCGCGCCTCCCCTACCAGATCACGGAGCGGGAGCGGAGTCTCACCCTGCGCCTCTACGGGGGCGCATCGGACATCAACTGGATGCAGTACGGCGAGAGCGGGGGGGGCGGGGCGGGCGGAGGGGCAGCCGGCACCGATCCGTTGATTACGCGGATGAGCTATGCGCAGCCGGCGGCGGACGAGGTGACGATCACGCTCGAGCTGGCGCGGCGTGTGTGGGGGTACCGCGCGCGCTTCGACGGGCGCGACCTGCTGCTCGAGGTGCGCCGTCCCCCCGCGCTCGACCGCGAGCACCCGCTCCGCGGCCGGACCGTCGTGCTCGACCCCGGACACCCGCCCCTCGGCGCCCGGGGGCCGACGGGACTGTGGGAACCGGTGGCGACGCTGGCCGTGGCGTTCAAGGCGAAGACGCTGCTCGAGCGCGCGGGCGCGATCGTGTTCCTCACCCGCACCGACTCGACGCCGATCGAGCTCTTTCCCCGGACGCACTTCGCGGAGCTGCGCGACGCCGATGTCCTCGTGTCGATTCACGCTAATGCCCTGCCGGACGGCGTGAACCCGTTCGCCAACTCGGGAACGAGCGTGTACTACTTCCAGCCGCGGAGCACGCGGCTGGCGCGCGAGCTGGACCGCGCGCTGGTGACGGAGTTCCGGGTGCGCGACCTCGGCATCGGTCGGGGGGACTATGCGCTGGTGCGGCCCACCTGGATGCCAGCGGCGCTCACCGAGGGGCTGTTCATCATGCTGCCCGAGCAGGAAGCGATACTCGCCAGCGAGGACGGACAGTGGCGGTATGCGCGGGGGGTGGTGCGCGGGATCGAGGACTTTTTACGCGAGCGGGCGAGGGAGCCGTGACAATGCGGATTGCGGATTTCGGAATGCGGATTGGCAAGGGGAGCTCAGGCTGGCGGCTCGACCTTTCATTTACATTCCGCACTCCGCACTCCGCATTCCGCATTCTCTTGTTTGCCATGCTCGCCAGCCGCGCCGAGGCTCAGGTCGATCCCTCCGGCTCCTGGCGCACCCTGCACACGCCCCACTTCCGCATCCACTTCCGGCCCGCCTACCGCGACGCCGCCCTCACGCAGGCGCGCGAGGCGGAGCGATCCTACGGGTTGCTCGCCACTGAGCTGCACCCCCCGCGCGGCATCGTGGACATCACGTTGGCCGACGACATCGACGCCGCGAACGGCTTTACCACGGTTTTTCCCACGAACCGGATCACCATCTACGCCGCGCCGCCCGCCGGCGACCACGGGCTCCTGTTCTACGACACCTGGCTCCGGCTCGTGACCACGCACGAGCTGACACATGTGTTTCATCTCGACCGCTCGCGCGGGCTGTGGAGCGGCCTGCAGCGCGTGTTCGGGCGCGCGCCCGGGCTGTTCCCGAACGAGTATCAGCCGAGCTGGGTGATCGAAGGCCTCGCGACCTATTACGAGTCGAAGTTCACGAACGCCGGACGGGTGCGGGGGAGCTTCCATACCCAGGTGCTCGGCGCGGACCGTGCGGCAGGGGCCTCGCGGTCCCCGTGGAACGCGACGCTGTTCACGCGGTGGGCGGACGGACTGGTGCCCTACGCGTATGGCAGCCGCTTCTTCCATTATTTCGCCGGTGCGGTGGGCGACTCGGTGGTGCCGCGGTTCGCCGAGGCCACCTCCGCCCAGCTCATTCCGTTCCGCGTCGGACGCCAGGTGGCGCGGGTGGCGCCCGGACGCACGCTGGGCGGCGAATGGCCGCGGGGGACGGCACCCGACCTGCGCGGGACGAGCATGGCGCCCGCCGCGCGCGCGCTCGACAGCCTGCTCAGGACGGAGCCCGTGCCGCGCCTGTCCCCGGACGGACGGCGAGTGGCCTATGTGCGGGACGATGGGAAGGGGACGAGCGTGCTGCGCGTGCTCGACGCTGCGACCGGGCGCCGACTCGCCGCGCACCGCGTCAACGGCGGCGTGGATTACGACTGGCTGGGTGACACCCTCGTGGTGACGCAGCTCGATTTCACGAGTCGCTGGCGGATCCGGAGCGACCTGTACCGCTGGGTACCGGGACGGGTGTGGCGGCGCGCCACGCGTGCCGCCCGGCTGGTCGCCCCGGCCGGCGGTGGGGGACGGCTGGCGGCGATCGCGCTCGGCCCCCTCTCGGGCCGCCCGACGGTGCCCGCGCCCGCTCTCCCGCCCGGCGCCGTGTGGGAGGATGTGGCGCCGTCACCCGATGGGCGCCAGGTAGCCGGGATCCGGATCGTGGACGGCCGCTGGGCGCTGGTGCGCTGGCCGACCGACTCGCCCGGTGCGTCTGCGGTGCTCCTAGAGACGGGCGGCAGCATCGCCGACGCGGTGTGGACATCCGCTGGCGAGCTGTGGTTCGTCGCCGACCCTTCGGGGGTTCCGCAAGTGTACCGCTGGCGCGATTCGGGCGGCGCGCAGCCGCTCACGAACGAGCCGCTCGGTGCCCGCGCACCGGCGCCGCTCGGCGACGGCACCCTCCTGTACGCCGCGCTCCGGGCGCGCGGCTGGGAGCTGCGCCGCGCCGCGGCGCTCGACGCAGCTGCCCCGGTCAGGTTCGCGGGGCCGCCGCCCTTCGACTCGGCGCCGGCCGTCCCGCTGCGCGAGACCGGGTACACCATGTGGCCGTCGCTGCGCCCGCACTTCTGGATTCCGGCGTTCGTGGACGCCGGACCGAGCGGACGGTTCGGGGGCGCCCTCACGGCGGGAACGGACGCCTTGGGTCGCTTCGCCTACGCGGCGGACCTGCTGGTCTCGCGGCAGCCGTTCCGCGCCGAGGGCGACTTCGTGCTCGTCTCGTCGGTGCTGGGCAACCCAACACTCGACGTTTCGGCCTGGGCGTCGTGGACGGACCTGGGACGGCCGCCGAGCGCGCCGACGGTCACGGTCTCGGAGCTCGATCACTATGCGGCGCTCGGCGCGACGTTCGTGACGCGTCGCTGGCGCGGTTTGGCCAGCGTGCGCCTGGCGGCGGAGCTCGAGCGCTTCCGCTACGCCGCGATCCCCGACAGCTCGCTCGCCGCCGTCTGCCCGGCGTGTGTCACGCAGAATCTCGTCGGCGGCTCGGTGACGCTCACGCTGTCGCGGCTGGTGACCGGCGCCCTCTCGGTCTCGCCGGAGGATGGGGTCGCGTGGTCCGCGACCTACCGCCGGCGGGAGGAACAGGGCAGCGCCCGCTGGTCGAATGAGCTGCGCTCCCGGCTGGCGCTGTACGTTCGCGTCCCCGGGCTGGGTGGCTTCGCCCATCATGTGGTGGCGCTGCGGCTCCTCGCCGGCGCCACCAACGGTCCCCTCGGCACGCTGTTCCGCGTGGGCGGCGTGGCGCCGCAGGGGGTGAACCTGTTCTTTGCACCAACGCTGACCGCGACGCGCGCCTTTCCACTCCGCGGGTACGCCTCGGGCGAGCTGCGCGGCCAGCGCGCGGCGGCGGGCAGCGCCGAGTATCGCGTGCCGCTCGCGCTGGTGGGCCGCGCCCTCGGGCACCTTCCCCTCGGCGTCGACAAGCTGTGGCTCAACCTGTTCGCCGACGCGGGTGACGCCTGGTCGCCCGGCACGTCGCCGCGCCTCACCCGCCTTCGCTCGGCCGGGCTCGAGCTCGCGGGCCGGATGACGGTGAGCTACGACTTCCCCCTCTCGGTACGACTCGGCGTCGCGCAGCCGCTCGCCGCTCCACCATCGGGCGCCGCGCGACGGCCGCAAGTGTACGCCGCACTCGCCTCCGACTTCTGACCATGCGGGGCAGCGTCGCGAGTTGACACGTCGTCCGACAAATCCCTAAGTTTCCGCGACCCTTCGGAGAATTGATGTACTGCTCCCGCTGCGGCACCCAGAACGACGACGCCAGCAAGTTCTGTCGCTCCTGCGGACTGGATCTGTCGCACACGACTCCGGTCGCCGCCGTGCGCGACCAAGCGGTCGACGTGACGGAGCTCGATCTGGTGCGGGAGCAGCTGAAAGACGAGTACGAGATCCTCGACGAGCTGGGCCGCGGCGGCATGGCCATCGTCTTCAAGGCGCGCGAGAAGCAGCTGGAGCGCGACGTGGCGATCAAGGTCCTGCCGTTCTCCCTCGCGTTCGACAAGGAGTTCGTTGAGCGGTTCCAGCGCGAAGCCCGCACGTCCGCCAAGCTCGAGCATCCCAGCATCATCCCGATCTATCGCGTCGGCAAGTCCGGCCGGGTGATCTACTTCGTCATGAAGTTCCTGCGCGGCAAGCCGCTGTCGTCCGTGCTGGCCGCGCGCGGCACGCTCCCCCCCGCCGAGATCCGTCAGATCCTGGTCCAGGTGGCGCGGGCCCTCGCCTACGCGCACAAGAGCGGCATTGTACACCGCGACATCAAGCCCGACAACATCATGTTCGACGAGCACGGGCTGGCCGTGGTCACCGATTTCGGGATCGCGAAGGCGGCGTCGGGCGGGAAGCTCACGGGCACTGGGATGTCAATCGGCACGCCGCATTACATGAGCCCGGAGCAGGCCCGCGCCCAGGCCCTCGACGGACGCTCCGACATCTATTCGCTCGGCGTCGTCGCGTATCAGAGCCTCACCGGCCGCGTGCCGTTCGACGGCGAGGACTCGTTCTCGATCGGTTACAAGCACATTATGGAAGAAATCCCCACGCCGCCGCTCGAAACCTACGATCAACGCACCGTGTTCGAGATCACCAAGAAGATGATGGCGAAATCCCCCGACGAGCGGTTTCAGAGCGCGGACGATCTCGTGCAGACACTCGAGGCGGGCGGCGGCTTCGCCGCCGTCGGGCTCGCGACGGCCGCCACCAAAGCCATTCCCTCCCTCGCGGGAGTCCGGATGGCCTCCGCCCCGACCACACCCCTGCCACGCGTCTCCGGCAAGCCCGGGGCCGAGGAGCACCACAAGCGCTCGGTCGCCGCAGGAATCGCCCTGTGGGTGGTCGTCCTCGCGATCGGGCTGGGCGCGCCCGGCCTGTACGCCTATAAGAAGGGACTGCTGTTCTTCGCCCGGGCCACCCCCGCGGACTCCGCCTCGGGCGTGCCCCGCGACACACTCGCTCAGCGACTGCTGTCCGACACCGGGGTCCCGACAGCGGGCGACACGGCCCAGACCACGGCCGCGACCCCTCGCATCGACACCGCCCGTAGCCGCGCGGTCCCTCCCGGGACGCTCGGTCACCTGACGCTCCAGGGCCTCCCCTCGGGCGCTCGCGTGACGCTCAACGGGATGCCGTTTCGGGGCTCGCAGCAGGACGTGCCCCCCGGCACGTATACGCTCGCGGTGCGCGCGGGCGGATTCGCGCCATACGACCGTCAGGTGGTCATCATCCCCGGGGCACCGTCAACCGTGAAGCTGGACCTGCAGCCGCTCACGTTTGCCCGGGAGGACGGTAAGACCGGCCCCTGCGATCAGTACGGCCCCGCCTACAATCAGGACAACCTGTGCTTCGATACGCGTCCCGTGCCGCTGTCCCCGACGCGCATCCCGGTGGCCGCGGACGCGACCATCTTCCCGCGCCAGGCGATCCTTTTGATCCTCGTCTCGCGGGAGGGCTCGACCCTCGAGGCCCGCGTGTTCGGGCCCTCCAATCTCGACACCTTCAACAACGAGGCGCTGGACATGGCCAAGAACCTGCGCTGGAACCCCGCCCAGAAAAACGGTGAGCCGGTGGACGCGTGGGTGCAGTGGCCATTCCAGCCGGTGAGACAGTAAGCATCGACATTCACCCGACGGCGTTCATCGCTCCCGGCGCAGTCGTGCTGGGCGACGTCACGCTGGGCGCGCACGCCAGCGTGTGGTACGGCGCCGTGCTGCGCGGGGACACGGACGCGATCGTGGTGGGCGAAAACACCAATCTCCAGGACGGCACGATCGTGCATGTGGACGAAGGGCTCCCGGCGCGGATCGGCGCGCGAGTCGGCGTGGGGCACCGCGCTATTCTGCACGGGTGCACCGTCGAAGACGACTGCCTGATCGGTATGGGAAGCGTGCTCTTGAACGGCGTCCACATCGGGACTGGCAGTGTTGTAGCGGCAGGTGCCGTGGTGCCCGAGGGCGCCCGCGTGCCCCCAGGCTCGCTCGTGGTCGGCGTGCCGGCACGGGTCACGCGACCGGTGGACGACGCCCTGCGGGAGCGCATCCGAGACACCTGGGAGCACTACGTGGCCGAGGCGCAGCGGCACCGCGCGGGTGCATTCCCGATCGCTGGAACAAGTTTGTGATGTGAATTGTTGGATGTCGCGTGAGGCCACCGCTCTCGCGAGGTGTTGCCCCGACGTGCCCGGGGGTCTACCTTGCCCCTCCGCGCCTTTTTGGTCCGCGCGCTGTTAAATTCACACCTACCACATGTTTGGTGAGCACGCTCACCGCCGCGAGGGACGAGCCCGCATGACTGCTTCCAGCCGCACCGGGATGCTCGATCTGAGCCCCAACGCGATCACCGTGCTCGAGCGGCGCTACCTGGTGAAGGACGATCAGGGGAAGCCCGCCGAGCGACCGGAGGATCTGTTCTGGCGGGTCGCGCGCACCATCGCCGAGCCGGAGCGGCGCTACGGAGCCTCCGACAAGGCCCTGGAGGGCCTGGCGGAGACGTTCTTCGAGCTCATGGCCACGCGGGTCTGGATGCCGAATTCGCCCACGCTCATGAACGCCGGGCGACCCCTCGGCCAGCTCTCGGCCTGCTTCGTGCTGCCGGTCGACGACGCCCTGTCGAACGAGCGGAGCGGGATCTACGACACCCTCCGGGCGATGGCCCTGGTGCACCAATCGGGTGGGGGAACCGGGTTCTCGTTCTCGCGCCTGCGCCCGAAGAACGACGTCGTGCGCTCCACCATGGGCGTGGCCTCGGGCCCCGTGTCGTTCATGAAGCTGTATGACGCTTCGACCGACGTGGTAAAGCAGGGTGGGACGCGCCGTGGCGCGAACATGGGTATCCTGCGGGTCGACCACCCCGACATCCTGGAGTTCATCGCCTGCAAGGACGACCTGACCCAGGTGACGAACTTCAACATTTCCGTGGCGGTGACGGACGGCTTCATGCGCGCGGTGGAGGAAGGGACGAGCTACGACTTGATCCACCCCCGCACCGGTGCCGTCACAGGCCAGCTCGACGCCCGCGAGGTGTTCCGGAAGGTAGTGCACGGCGCCTGGAAGACGGGGGAGCCGGGCGTGTACTTCATCGATCGGGCGAACTACTACAACCCGGTGCCGCAGCTCGGCAGCTACGAGGCGACGAACCCGTGCGGCGAGCAGCCGCTGCTTCCCTACGATGTGTGCAACCTCGGCTCGATCAACGTCGGGCTGTTCGTGAAGGACGGCGACGTCGATTGGGATCGTCTGCGGACCGCGGTGCACCTGTGCACCCACTTCCTCGACAACGTTATCGACGCGAACAAGTACCCGCTGGCCGATATCGACGACCTCGCCAAGCGGATCCGTCGCATCGGACTCGGGGTCATGGGCTGGGCGGACCTGCTGGTGCGCCTCGGCCTCCCCTACGACTCGGACGAGGGCGTGGCCCTGGGCCGCCGCGTGATGGAATTCGTTGACGAGGAGGCTAAGGCCGCCTCGGAAAAGCTCGCGGAGCAGCGCGGCGTGTTCCCCGAGTGGGAACGGTCGATCTGGGGGCCGGATGCGACCTGCGCCCGCGGTCCCAAGGGTGAGCGCGTGCGCCCCATGCGGAGGCTGCGCAACTGCAACCTGACCACCGTCGCCCCGACCGGCACCATCTCGATCATCGCCGGCTGCTCGTCGGGCATCGAGCCGCTGTTCGCGGTCGCGTTCATGCGGAATCAGGCGGGCGTGATCATGCCCGATGTCAACGAAGACTTCGTGGCGATCGCGAAGCAGGAAGGGTGGTATTCGGACGCCCTGATGGAGCAGATCGCCGAGGTGGGCCACATCCACTTCGATCAGGTGCCTGCGAAGTGGCAGCGCGTATTCGTCACCGCGCACGACGTGACGCCGGAGTGGCACATCCAGATGCAGGCGGCGTTCCAGGAGTTCACCGACTCGGCGATCTCCAAGACCTGCAACTTCTCGAACGACGCGACCGAGGAGTACGTCGAGAAGATCTACCGATACGCCTACAAACTGGGCTGCAAAGGCGTGACCGTGTACCGCGACGGCGCGCGTGAGATGCAGGTGCTGTCCACCGGGGCGACGGCGAAAAAGGTGCAGGACCAGGCCGCAGGGCTGGGCAAGGACGCGCTGGCGGAGGCGCTCGGCCGGATTGCCGAGCTCGAGGCCGAGCTCGCGCGCACCCGCGACAAGCTGCACGACGCCGAAGCGGAGAACCTGCAGCGGCGGGCGAAGCGGTCGCGTCCCGACCTGCTCAAGGGTGCCACCCGGCGGGTCGAGACGCCGCTCGGCACCATGTACGTGAACATCACCGAGGACGACAAAGGCCAGCCCTTCGAGGTCTTCATCTCGCTCGGAAAGGCCGGCGGCGCACTTATGGCCGACGTGGAGGCGATCGGGCGCCTCATTTCACTCGCGCTGCGCTCGGGCATCCCGCTGCGCGAGGTGTACCGTCAGCTGCGGGGCATCTCGTCCGATCGAGTCGTCGGGCTGGGACCGAACAAAGTGCTCTCGGTCCCCGACGCGATCGGCATCGCGATCGAGAAATGGATGCAGGAGAAGCAGGGCATCCAGCAGGACCTCCTGGGCGGCGCGGTGGCGTCCGTTCCTGCTCCCGTCCCGGCGAGCATCCCCGGACCCGACGCGACGGTTGGCGAGCGGGCCGGTGCCGCGCAGGATTTCATCGGCGCCTGCCCCGATTGCGGCTCGCAGCTCGCGTTCATCGAGGGCTGCGCCAAGTGCCACGTGTGCGGGTTCTCGGAGTGCGGGTGACGTAGCGGCGCAGCGCGCGCGTGTCATGCGTCACATTTTCCACTGCGTGGTAAGTGTGACCCTAGTCACGACTTCCATCACGCGAACCGGGTATTGTTCTCGCGTGAGCATTCCGTTCCGCCCGATGACACCCACGCGGCTCCAGGCCAAGGGCTGGGCCCGGGTCGGTAGGCCCGGCGCCCATCTGCTGCGTCGGGGTGCGTGGTATCCGGTCGTCCGCATCTCGTCGAGCCACATCGTGGTGCTGGACGTGAACCGGCGCAACGTACCCGTGGATCGGCGCTTCCTCGAGATCCGCTATCATCCGCCCGAGCGCTGGAGCGTCGTCCGCTGCGAGCCGCGCGAGATTCAGCGGGTGGGACGCCTGTTCCCCCTCACCTACGCCGTGTGTCCCGCCTGCCGCCACCGACAAGGGTTTGAGTCGGACGTGAAGGAGCTGGTGTGCGAGCGGTGCAAGAAAGTGGGCGCGCTGGCGTGGGACGAGATGAGCTAGGGCCTAGGGGCTCGGGGCTAGGTCTTTTCCGAGCCCCGAGCCCCGAACCCCGTCATATCACCGCCACCCGATCGCCCACCGCCACGATTCCCGTACCCACGCCTACGCAGTAGTACCCCCGCGTTCCCCCCTCCAAGAACTGCAGCGTCTCTTTCAGGACTTGAGCTTCCACGGCGCCCCCCAGCGCCCAGCCGCTGAACGGCCGGCACGGCTCCGCCACCTGGAGCACCTCCAGCCGGACGCGTTCCTGGCCGTCGGGTGCGAGCAACACGACGCCGCGCTCCAGGTCCTCAAACCCGATGCGACGCTCGGCCTCGACGATGATGTTCTCGCCGGCGCAGCCGACCGTGATGCGCGTCCCGAACCGGTCGCGCATCAGCGCATAGTGGGACGTGAAGCCGAGCGACACGCCGTGCGCGCCGTCCTCGTTCTTGGTGCGCGGGTGTGCGCGGTGGTGCACATCCACGAGCCACGATCCGTCGGACGCCTCACCTAGCGCACCGTCCGGTCCGAGCGCCAAGCGGTCCACGGCGAGGAGCGGCATGGGGTCGTACACGCGGGTGGGCTTCTCACCGGTCTTGAGCGAGGAGCGTTGGATTTGCAGGCGGACGATACGGCCGAGCTCGTGCATAACGCAATCTACCAAAACGTGGTATCATGTGGGTCGGCCATTTCCCATGCGCGTCACCCTCGGTTGGGCCCGCTGTGCGGACAACGTGGCGGACATTCTCCGTCGCGGCGCCTGGTATCCGATCGTCGAGGAGTTGGCGGACGGGCACGTCGTCGTCGAAGTGCGACAGCAGCGGGTGCGGCTGCCCCGCGGCGACGTGACGATTCGGACCGAGGTGCCCGACCATTGGAGCATCGTCGCCCGAACCGGGGTGCTCCGGCCCACGCTGGGGGGAGGGCGGGGGAGTGAGGTCGTCACCACCTACGCGGTGTGTCCCCTGTGCCACTATCGGCAGGACTTCGCCGGCAAGCCCGACAGCCTGAAGTGCGTGCGCTGCGGCGCGAGCTCACCGGTCGACTGGACCGAAACTTGTTAAGCGTTGCACGTTACGGTTGCACGTTGCACGAAAATGCCCGGTCGCTTGCGAGGTGAGACATAGTTAGTATATTAACCGTCAACATATTAACTACTATCCACCCGTGGAACGCTTCACCTGTAACGTGTAACGCGACCCACATGACCGATCGTTCCGAGCTCGCCCTCCAGCTCACCGACGCCATCGTGGCCGCCAAGGCGGCCGCGGAGCGGGCGGGCGATCGCGCGTTCCGCACGTACGGGCTGTCGCACCGCGCCCAGGCCGCGTTGGTGGCCGTCGACGTGGGTGGGCCGGACGGAGCCCGTCCCAAGGAGATCGCCGCCCAGCTGCGCGTGTCCCGCGCCGCCGCCACGACCTTCATCCAGCGACTCGAGACCAAAGGGCTGGTCGAGACGACGCCGGACCCGGAAGACGACCGCGGTGTGCGCGTGACCCTCACGCGGCGGGGCCTCGAGGTATTGCTGCGCGCCGGGCAGCTCGAACGCCGCCTCGCAGCCCGCGCCATCGAGGGACTGCCCGCGTCGAGTATCGCCCGTGCGGTTCATCTGCTCGAGGAGTTCAGGCAGCGGCTCGAAGAGAAGCAGATCGGGGTTGTGCACTAGGGGTTACACGTGTGCGTATCTTTATGCATGACCCCTGCCCGCCGCAAAGGCGCGTCGACCGAGCGAGAGACCACTTGAAGTGGTTCTTCTATTCGACCGGCCGATACTCACTTACCTCGTCTTCCTACTGCAGATCGGATTCCGTCCTCCGGGCTCTCGCCCGAGGGTTTAGAGGTGGGGTTTTCCACACGTGGGCGGCGCACCTGGAATGTTGAAAACTGATGAGGGACAGCGAAGGGGGGAACGCCTCTGATCCGTCGCACTAAGATCGTCGCCACGCTCGGCCCCGCCACCGGGACGCCCGAGGGCATCGCCGGGCTGATCGGCGCCGGCGCGAACGTCATTCGGGTGAACTCATCGCACGGGACGCCGGAGCTGCGCGCCAGCTGGATCGCCGCGGTTCGCGAGGCGGCGGCGGCCGCCGACGTCGCCGTGGCGGTGCTGGTGGACCTGCAAGGGCCGCGCATCCGAGTCGGCAACCTTGCCGCTCCGCGTGTCCTGCGTCCCGGGGAGACCGTCGTGTTCGCGCCGGAGGAGGTGGCCCGCGGCGATGAGTTGCCGACGACGTACGCCGATCTCGCCACCGATGTGCGGCCCGGCGCCCGCATCCTGCTCGACGACGGCCTGTTGTCGCTCGAGGTGACACGGATCGCCGCCCCCAGGGTCGAAGGCCGGGTGGTGGACGGGGGGACGCTCACGTCGCACAAGGGGATGAACCTCCCGGGGCTGCACGTGTCCGCCCCCGCCCTGACGGACAAGGATCGCGAAGACGCGGCGCACGCGGCCGCGGCCGGCGCCGACTATCTGGGGCTTTCGTTCGTGCGGCGGGCGGAGGACCTGGGCGAGCTGCGCGCGCTCGTCCCGCCCGACGTGAAGCTCGTGGCGAAGATCGAGAAAGCGACCGCGCTCGAGGACCTGGCGCGGATCCTCGAGGCAAGCGACGCGGTGATGGTGGCGCGCGGTGACCTGGGTGTGGAGCTCCCGTTCGAGAAAGTGCCGGCGGTGCAGAAGCGCCTGATCCGTGAGGCGAATCGCTGCGGCAAGCCGGTGATCACCGCCACCCAGATGCTCGAGTCGATGGTGCACCACCCGCGGCCCACCCGCGCGGAGGCGTCCGACGTGGCCAACGCGATCCTCGACGGCACGGATGCCGTCATGCTGTCCGCCGAGACCGCGGTAGGGGAGTACCCCTTCGAGGCGGTGCGAGCCATGGACCGCATCATCCGGGAGATGGAGGGGCAGGGCCCGGCGGCGGGAGTGGGGGCGCGGGACGAGCGTCGCCTGGCCCCCGGTGAAACCGTTTCCGTCGAAGACGCGATTGCGATCGGCACCAGCGCGGTGGCGCGGATGCTGCGCACGCCGCTCATCGTGACGCTCACGTCGGGCGGGTTCACCTCGCGCAAGGTCGCGGCGCTCCGCACCCCCGTGCCGATCCTCGCCGTGACCACGCAACCCACGAGTGGACCGGGTGCCGGGCTACGACGCGATGCTCGCGGTGGTGCGCGACCTGATCCTGAAGCGCGGGTACGCGCGTGCGGGCGATCGCATCGTGATGACCGCGGGCCTGCCGTGGGAGGTCTCCGGGACCACCAACCTGCTCAAGGTCGAGGTCGTGTGAGGTGAAGCTCGTGTTCCTCGGCACGGGCACGTCGTACGGGGTGCCGCAGATCGGGTGCGGCTGCCGCACCTGCACGTCGTCCGACCCGCGTGACCGGCGCACCCGCACGGCGGCGCTGATCGAGTCGGGGGGACGGCGCCTCCTCATCGACACGCCGCCCGAGCTGCGACTGCAGCTCGTGACGGCAGGCATCGAATCCGTCGACGCCGTGCTGTTCACGCACGCCCACGCCGACCACGTCCACGGCATCGACGACTTGCGCGCCTTCTCCGCACGGCGGCGGGCTCCGCTCGACGTGTACGGTGCGGCGGGCACGCTCGCCGAGCTGGAGCGTCGCTTCGACTACATCTTCGACGGCGCGCCGGCCCAGTCGGGGACGAGCAAACCCGATCTCGCCGCGCAGCCTCTCGAGCCCGACCGCGAAACGGAGATCGCGGGGATGCCGGTACGCGCACTGGTCCTGCCGCACGGCGACCGCACGGTGCTCGGCTACCGCGTGGGTCCGATGGCATACCTCACGGATGCCAAAGCGATTCCGGAGGCGGCGCTCGCCAGGCTGGTGGGCCTCGAGGTACTGGTGCTGAACGCGCTGCTGCCGCGGCCGCACCCGCTGCACCTCTCGATCCCGGAGGCCGTCGCGGCGGCACAGCGGATCGGCGCGCGGCGCACCTTCCTCACGCACCTCACGCACGCAACCCCGCACGCGGAGCTCGCGGCGACTCTGCCGGCGGGCGTCGCGCCCGCCTACGACGGGCTGGTGATCGACGTGGGCCGGGTCTAGATTCGTCGCGAGGAGGGATCGCAAGCGATGGCGAACGCACCCGAAGCGACGCTGCGACGGTTCCAGAGCCCGGCCGCGCGCCAGAGCGCCGCCCTGGACGAGCTGGTGCGCCAGGCGGTATTCGGCGCGCCGGAGGAGCGCGAGCAGGCCCGCTGGTTGATCTGGGAGATCGGGCAGCAGGCGGGGGTGCGGCCCGCATCGATCCACGAGCTGTACCTCGCGCGCGGTCGCGGCGAAGTGCGGCCGTTCACGACCCCCGCGATGAACATCCGCGTCCTCTCCTACGACTCCGCGCGCGCCGTCTTCCGGGCCGCCAAGCGACTGGACGTGGGCGCCCTCATCTGCGAAATCGCCCGCTCCGAGATCGGCTACACCGAGCAGCGCCCCGCCGAATACGTCGCCGTGATGACCGCCGCGGCGCTGCGCGAGGGCTTCACGGGGCCCCTGTTCATCCAGGGCGACCACGTCCAGGTGAACGCCAAGAAGTACGCCGTCGACGGCGAGACCGAGCTGCAGGCGATCCGGACGCTGATCGAAGAAGAGTTGCACGCCGGCTTCTACAACATCGACGTCGACACCTCCACCCTGGTAGACCTCTCCCAAGCCACGCTCGACGCCCAGCAGCGCGTCAACTACGAGCGGGCCGCCCACCTGACCCAGTTCATCCGGGACCGGGAGCCCGAGGGCGTGACCGTGTCGGTGGGTGCGGAGATCGGCGAGGTGGGCGGCAAGAACTCCGACGTGCATGAGCTCAAGGCGTTCATGGACGGCTATGTCCGCGCGCTCGCGCGCCTGGAGGGGGGGCCCTACACGGGCATCAGCAAGATCTCCGTGCAGACCGGCACGAGCCACGGCGGTGTCGTGCTGCCCGACGGCTCGATCGCCAAGGTGCAGCTGGACCTCGACGCGCTCAAGGCCCTGTCCGCCGACGCGCGCAGCAAGTACGGCCTGGGCGGCGCGGTGCAGCACGGGGCTTCGACGTTGCCGCCCGAGGCGTTCGGCAGCTTCCCCAAGTGCGAGGCGATCGAGATCCACCTGGCGACCAATTTCCAGAACATCGTGTTCGACCACCCGAAGCTGCCGGCCGACCTGCGGCGCGAGCTCCAGCAGTGGGTGAAAGCGGAGTGCAAGGACGAGTGGAAGAAGGGGGACACCGA
>WNGP01003743.1_pt1 | contig 25177 bp, 20 predicted proteins | sample 5407671 | NCBI WGS metagenome assembly WNGP01 (sample SAMN13153381, study PRJNA577476) | soil metagenome | isolation source: 40 cm soil or saprolite under Garry oak tree replicate 2 | place: USA:California | collected 2016-06-15
GACGCTGTCCCGATTACAGAAGACTCACCGTTACGCGAAAACCTTTATCCTTATCGCAGCGAGATTCCAAGAAGGCAGGATGACCCGAGAAGGTGGGAGGATGACTACGACAAAATACTTGTCGAGCGTGTTGTGATGAGCAACCCGGACTTGCCTGGTACGGTCTTACGACTGCCAATGGTGTATGGCCCGGGAGATTACCAGCACCGGCTTTTCAGGTACTTAAAGCGCATGGATGACAAGCGTCCTGTTATCCTGTTGGACGAAGCTGAGGCCCAATGGCGCTGGACACATGGGTACGTGGAGAATGTCGCCGATGCAATTGCCCTGGCCGTAACTGACGAGCGTGCTGCCGGTCGCATCTACAATGTTGGTGAGCCGTTCACCTTCACTATGGCTGAGTGGATAAGCAAAATTGGGCAAGCGGCAGGGTGGCCAGGTAGGGTTATGCTGGTACCTCGAGGCCGTTTGTCAGAGCCATTAAGAGGGGGTATCAATGCAGAACAGGATATTGTTGTAGATTCCAGTCGCATACGTAAGGAGCTGGGATATGTAGAGCGAGTGGGTTTGGATGAAGCGCTCAGGCGTACAATTGCCTGGGAACGGGCGCATCCACCTGAGAAGGTTAATCCCAAGGAGTTTGATTATGATATTGATGATGCGTTTTTAGAGTTATAAAAACTTATAGCAGCTACTGATTGCCTATAAGTCCGCACGAGATCCTTCGCTGCGCTCAGGATGACAGAACCCTGAGGTGTCATCCTGAGCGCAGCGAAGGATCTGAGGCGGGCATGTAACGAGCAGATCTGACTCGCGTTGTCTTGCGGACTTATGGGGAATCACCGGATAACGGCTCTTGACATGCTATACTTTTTATAGTAACTTTATTTTCTACAGAAGCATTATAGAAATGGAGAACGGATAGCATGACTTCTCAAGAGATGCAAACACTGCTTTCAAAAGCGAACAACGCGATTGTTGGGGTCAATCGAGCGGTTGGAGGACCTCAACTCACACCCGTCTGGTATGCTTGGGATGGCACATCTTTTATTTTCACCACAACGAAAGAGCGCGCCAAGTATTGGAACCTCAAGCGAGATCCAGCCATCTCATTGATTGTCGATGATCTTGAAGCCCACAAGTATGTGACGGCCTATGGAAGGGCTGAGATTATTGAGCAGAACGTTGGTGAACTCGCACGCCCAATTATTGAGAAATATGTTCCACCAGACCGGCTTGAACAGAGTGTAAAGATGGTAGGGAACGACCCAACCCGTGTGCTTGTCGTATTACATCCAGAGAAAATCGTTACCAGCTAAATGTCTTCTACACCGGTACCATCCCATAATCCCCGGAGCCCGCGCCGGGCATGGCTCGTGTTCATTCTGGGCGCGCTGAGTGCCTTTGGGCCATTGTCCATCGACATGTACCTGCCGGCTCTGCCCTCGCTCAGTCGCGACTTCGGTACCGGCGCTTCGCAGGCGCAGCTCACACTGAGCGCCTGCCTGCTTGGGCTGGCATTGGGTCAGACCATTGCCGGACCCATCAGCGATGCACTGGGGCGCCGGCGGCCACTGCTCGTCGGCCTCACCGCTTACGCGCTCGCCTCGCTGCTGTGCGTGGTCGCACCGTCGGTGTTGGCGCTCGTCGTGCTGCGTTTCGTACAAGGCTGTGCCGGGGCGGCGGGCATCGTCATCGCCCGTGCTGTTGTGCGCGACCTGCATTCGGGTGAAGCTCTCGCCCGGTTCTTCTCGCTGCTCATGCTCGTGAACGGTCTGGCGCCAATCCTCGCCCCTCTCTTTGGCGGGCTGTTGCTCCGCTTCACCTCCTGGCGCGGCGTCTTCATCGTCCTGGCCGTCATCGGCGCGCTGCTGCTCCTGGCCGCGGCCACCGGACTCCGCGAGACCCTGCCTCCAGACCGCCGTCAGAGTGGAGGTATCCGCGCCACCATCATGACCTTCCGCAAACTGCTCGCCAGCCGCTCCTTTGTCGGCTACGCTCTCTCGTGTGGCCTGGCCTTCGCGGCCATGTTTGCCTACATCTCCGGCTCCCCCTTTGTCCTGCAAGACATTTACGGCCTCTCCCCCCAGTTGTTCAGCGTCATGTTTGGCGCGAACGCCCTGGGGCTGATGACCGCCGGCCAGATCAACGGGCGGCTCGTCGGTCGGGTGCCACTGACGCGCTTGCTGGCCATGGGGCTGACCGCCACGGCAACAGGCGGAGTGGCCCTGCTCGCGGTCGTCATCACCGGTGGCATTGGGCTGGTTGGCATCCTGCCGTCGCTTTTCGTCGTCGTTTCCAGCCTCGGCTTCGTCCTGCCGAACGCTACCGCCCTGGCATTATCGGGTCACCCTCGCAACGCCGGGAGTGCGTCTGCTCTGCTGGGCGTGCTGCAGTTCGCCATCGGGGCTGCCGCTGCGCCACTCGTCGGGGCCCTGGGCTCCAGGACTGCCCTGCCTATGTCCGTGGTGATGGCCACACTGGGCGTTTGCGCGCTCGTCACGTTTGCGCTCCTTGTCCGCGGCAGCGAGTCGCCTGCCAGCAGAGCCGCTGCCAATCCCCAGAGGCGTTAACTTTAGCCAAGAAGTAGCTGTATTCAGGTGCTAAAGTTAACGCCTCTGGGCTTGCCCCGCCATCTGTCATTCCTTCGCTGCACTCAGGGCAGGCTCTGAGCGGAGCGAAGGATCTCTCGTTGGGCAGAGCACAGATCCTTCGCTCCGCTCAGGATGACAGCAGTGCTTACGCTCTTGCAGGTTTTACTCCGGGTGGAGGCTACTGCTGATGCAGCAGTTCGACGATGTGGCCGAACTGTTCGATACTGGCAGGAGTGAGTGGATCAAGTACGACAATGAGATGATGGGCTCCCACACCGGCAAAGCCTTGCAGTTGGCGAGCGATTTCTTCCGCTGAGCCTGAAATCGCTTGCTGCGACGAGGTCTCATTGCGAGGTTGGAGACGAACCTCTGTGCCGACCGTCAACTCGATGGTTGCCGGATCCCGTCCTACCGCTGCGCATGCCTGTTGGAGTTCTTCGTAGCGCTGCTTGACGACAGCAGGATCGACATGCCAGGCGGTGTTCCAGGCGTCGGCGTACCGGGCAACGAGGCGCAGCAAGCGAGGGCGGCGAGCGCCAATCAAGATGGGTGGGCCAGCAGGTGAGGGTCCCCGCGGGCGCAGGACGCAGTTGTGGACCTGGTAGTATTGTCCCTGGAAGTCGACATGCCCTTCTCGCAGCAGAGGCACAATCACTTGCAGCGCTTCCTCGAAGCGGCCGGCCAGGTGATCGAAGGGATAGCCAAAGGCTTCGTATTCTGGTTGATGCCAGCCGGCTCCGAGGCCCAGGATGAAGCGGCCAGCGCTGACATTGTGATTACGCCTATCTAAGACATACCAGTTTTTCGCAAGAGATGGAAGGCAAAAAAGATGCTTTTAGCATAGATCGAGTTAAGGAAAGGGAACGCAGCTTTTTATGTGCAATTGAAAGTGAAGCTTTCAGTTTTATCACCTCTTTTTTCTTTGAAGGCCACCTCACAGTCCCAATATCTATCTCAAATTTCTTAAAGGCCTTCGTAAGTGTTGAAACATCGTCTACTTGATCTTTGAGCGAACAAATCATGACCTGCCGCTGGCAAGGAGGGAATGAACGCAGCACATCAACGGCCTGCGTAATATATTCCGCTGCCATCTCTTTTTGTTCTAGCTCATACAATGGATCCTGCATCCCTTCGCCAGACGCCATCAGTACGTCTCCTTGATAAAGTTCGCCATCTTCATCTACTGGTAAGGGGAGATCAGGTTTGTAGCTGCGTACCATGTCCATTGATTCTGAATGGACAATGCGCCTGATGTAGGCCTTTAAGTGCGTAATGTGTCTTTTTTGAAGCGCTCTCCAGAGCTTTATACGGGATCTCTGGGCGAGTTCATGGATTTCTAAATCCAAGACTTCTGGAGATGCAATATGACGAGGTACTTTTTCTCGCGCTAAAGCGAGGATATAGCCGTCATTTTGTCTCAAGATCTCGTCGATCTCGTTTGCATCATATTTGCCACCAACTGCAGAAACATCAAGCAGATTCGGGTTAATCATGAAATGCTCCTTTATTTTGCCCGAATGAATTTTACGTAAGACTCACTACTTGGTATATTATGTACAGAACATACGCTCATCCGGTCATACTAATGAATTTTCTAAACATGCTACTCATGTTTGTTCCCTGGTTTCTATCTCTCTAGTCACTAATGACAGGGCTTGTAATAACCAAGGCTACCAACAAATCAACCAGGCAGTTAAGCTAACGCACAGCAGTGGGGAGAACATCTTACATTTGCATACAAAATACGTTCATCCAGGGGTTTTCTATCTTTATCTCAATAATAAGAATGTTTTTGATCGATGTCAAGTCAGATAAATGATAGGTTTAATAGTCCATCATGGCAAAATTTAGATAATATCGTAAAATGAGCGACATATCTTTGTTCGATTTTCTTAAATAAAATGAAATAGCAATCTAACAGTAAATCTGCTGGCTCATCTAATAAGCGCATCTAACAGGTAATAATGAGCTTATACGAGCATAGCGAAGTAAATACAACAAAAACATCTATCATGACAAGAGCTTCAAAGTATCTATTTTATCCAGGAAAGTTAGCTGTCCTGTAGACAATCCTTATAAAATTTTCTAGATGAAATAGAAAACGAATTTTCTGTTTACAACTTTTTATTCTTAGTTGAGAATATGCTTGTGTTATTAAGTTTTTTATGATATGATCACTCAAAATATCTGGTTCCTGTGGCGTCAATTTCACCCAGAAAGGTAATAAGGGCATGGAACAAGAAGGTTTCATCAGGCCAATTAGGGTAGAAGCATTGCCTGAATTGGATGATGATGAATTTTGTGTAAGTATTACCAAGGCAGCAGAGTTATCAGGACTCTCTGAGAGCCAGATACGGTACCTTGAAGGTCTTCAAGGTATCAACATAGGAAAAAGAGGCCCCAAGGAGCGCAACAGAGTCTATACGAAACAGGATGTGAAACTTCTCTGGTGGATCGCGCAGCAGGATTTTCAACCCTCTAAGATCGCCAATTTTCTCAGTCAACGCCAGGAGGAAATTCTTACCGTACTAGGACGTATAACTTTACAGCGAGTTGTTCAGCATGAACAAGATTCCTCTGCTTACGATGTGCTGGTTTCCCGTTTGGTGGCTCTTATCCTGTCAATCTGGCAAGAAGCAGCGCTGGGCGGGGGAAAAAAGGCCGATGCAGCTATTATGGGTGTCATGTTTGGGCCACAAGATGAGACCTGGAAAGCTTCATTTCTTCAAAATTATGCTGAAGGTCGGGCCATTGACTTAGCAGGCTCCCTGGTTGTCTGGTCTAGTATTGTACAAGAGGAACTCAAAGATCTCATCGTCGATCCCCTTATCATCTTTGGGAATCTCAATATCATCTTTTCTCATCAAACATGGTATTTCCCTGCCACAAAAAAGCTCGTTTTCGATACCAGTCATTTCTCCGATCCCACTGAACCGTTTGCCGTGGCCATCTTGTGGCTCCCGCTCGGCAAGCATACGGCAATTCATCAATTACAAAGAAGCGCGCAAAATGTGAGTGTACTCCAGAAGAAGCTCGCAAGTGTGCTCATGCAAAGTCTCTCGCATATTCTGGAACGCTCTCCTCATCCGACAAGTTTACTGGCTTCAGTCTTTTCCCGGGGTATCCTGGGTCAACATTCTGTCTTACGCGGATTGAGCTTGCTGCTTGAGACATGTATTGAACCATACTTCCCTGATTGCTATTCATATATTGCGAGATTTTCGCAATATGGGCCAATGGGGCAATTAGAGATTCTGGAACAGCGTGGAGATGAGGAGGTGGGTTACCTTCCAAAGGTTCTGGCTACTCAAGACCTTCCGTGGTGGATAAAATATGTTAAAAAGTCTGCCAGTTTAGCACTTGCCCAGGATGCAACGGCTACTCACCTTCTCCACAAAGGAGAGCACGGTTCGGTTGTGTGTTTCCCCCTCATCGTAATCGATAATGTCGTAGGTGTTCTAGGTATTGAGAATGTACGTGCCGATTTCCTGGCAGAGAGAAATGGGTTGACTGATGCGGACCTCCTGCGCTACTTGATTTGCATCGCTGAAATAGCTGCCGAGTACTTGAACCTCACCGAGTCCTCAGCTCAAAAAGCTGAGAGATCGAAACTTGCCTATGTCAGTCAAGAGACAGTGTCCTGGTGGTTGGACGTTTATCACTTTGGAGGACTGAATTATACCAGATTTATAGAAAAGGTCTGCTGCTGGATGGAGGAGATGCCAATCAATCCTGATGACGAGGTGAACCTGATCGTGATTGATATTTTCAAGGAAAGTGAGCTCGCAGCGGATTACCAGGGCTTCGAACTGATCATAGAAATTGTTCGCAAAACATGGGAGCGTATTTCTGAACTGATACAGAATGACCCGATTGCAAGGGATCTGTCAGCGAAGAAACAATTGGAGCTCTTTGAGACGCCTGTGGGAGAACATTTGCTTTTTGCAACAGTCAATATACCCAGGGATTATCTGCTGATCTTTCTTGAGAAAATTCGGAGATTCTGGCAAAAAGAAGCGGGTGACATATTCAGGTGGAAGAGAGTCGAAATCGAAGTGGCATTGCAGGTGGGTATCTGTCGATTTGATGGTGTAGCCAGGTATAACAGGGAGATGGCTTTCCAAATTATGAATTACCATCTTCGAGAGTTAGTCAATCAGATATATGGCAGGGATGAAGTTAGCGAGCAACCCCTAGAACATGTAATTGAATATAATGCAATAGTGCGGACAGAGAAGGTACATGAGTGAAAGCGTCGGTAATTATTCCTGTTTATAATGATCCTCGAGTAGAGGCATGCATCCTGTCATTGTTGGAGCAAGACTACCCGAAAGAGTTGTATGAGATCATCGTGGTTGACAATAATAGTAACGACTCGACTCAAGAGGTTATTCAGCGCTTCAATGTAAAGTATGTACGGGAGGACAGAAAAGGTTCCTACTCTGCCAGGAATAAAGGGTTAGAGATTGCGTCAGGCGAAGTGGCTGCATTTATCGACGCGGATTGTGTTGCTGATCCCCATTGGTTGAGCAAACTTTTGGAAGGCTTCAGAGATCCTGAAGTTGGGGGTATCGGCGGGAGGATTCTGAAGCTAGAGGCACAAACATGGGTGCAAGCCTATGCCGAAGACCTGGCTGAGCAACAGCTTGAGCCTCAGTATCTTCCTTTTCATGATGCTCCCTATATCGTTACCGCTAATGCAGCGTATCAAATGTCTATTCTACGTTCACTCAAAGGGTTTGATGCACAATTTCGATCAGGTGGGGATGTAGACCTGGCCTGGCGAGTGTATGGAGAAGGCTTTAAGATCGTCACCGCTCCAGAGGCGATTGTCCATCATGCTGCGCGAGAGACCGTCAAGGGTTATTTCAAACAATTCTTTAACTATGCTGCATGGCACGTTCTTCTTTTCAAAAAGCATCGCCACAACACCAACCATTTCACTAATGCCTATCCCTTCTTAGGCCTGAGAGGGTTGCTGTTTTCCGTGATGCCTGCTATGTTTGTTCAAAAGGTGTCTGGCGAACCACGTACAGTAAAGAAGCGGGAGGCTTTTCTCAAACTCGTAACATATGTGGCTATTATTTGTGGCAATCTCTATGGCGCCATTAAATTTCGTGCTTTCTATTTCTGAGCAAGGCAGTATTCGACTTCCGTGAGCGAATAAGGGGTGCAGTTTTGTAACCCACGGGAGATCCTTCGCTGCGCTCAGGATGACAGTACTTCCGTGAGCGAATAAGGGGTGCAGTTTTGCAACCGAAGGTGAGCATATCAGCCAGCTTAATTTTTAGGTGTTCTCACAAACATGATTGGCTTTTTTCGTATTTTGTTGATCGGAGTAGTGAGAAAGTAGTGAAAAGGACCACATGAATTGAGAAGAGGTCGGATGCAACCGGACAGCAGCAGTGCAAAAAGGTTCTTTCTATCTCCTATATGTTTGTCCCATGAAGTAAAGTTGCATATCATCCTGAAGGGCAAATATACGTAGAAGAAGACCGAGAGAAAGGCAAGCAAGATAGTCAAAGGGTAGCGAATAATGAGTACCAGGAAAGCAAGATAGATGAGAGGCGCTCCGAAAGCCCATTTCAGTGTTGTGTAGTAGCGCTTGAGGACAAGCCACTCAAAGAACCCGCCTTTTAAATTCCTATCATTACTGTGTTTCTTCTCGTGCGTATAATAGCGATATAGATTCATTTCTCCACTAAACCATCTACTTGTCTGGCGAATTGTTGCCGGAAATGTGGGCGCATATTGCGTATAATCTACTTCTTTCAGCAAGGTGATTGGTATTCCCCTGAAGGCAGATCGATATCCAAATTCTAAATCCTCTGCAAGCGTAACAGTGTCAAATAGATCAACTTGCTCAAGCGTATCTGCTCGAATAAAGAGTCCATGACCGGTACAATAAGGAAGTGTTGATATGCTCTCGTTATGTTGGAGGCAGCGATCATATTCGCGCAGCACCGGAATGTTAGCGCAGAGTTCCCATTTTGTTTGGAGTAAAGCTCCGGCCTTTTGTAAGGCATCAATTCGCCCGTAGTTCTCCAGATAAATTGAGGGCTGCTGGTAGACACGGTCCTTTCCATGAAGTATCGTCTTGATCACTTCAACTTCTGGCCTGGAATCCACGTCGTAAATTCCAAAGTATGTTGCCTGGTAATCAGCAGTATTGCACCCGGCTAGAATGTGTTTTATTGCCCAATTGAGCTGGTGCGCTTTAAAGCCATCGGTTTCAGAATAGTGGAGATGGGAAAATCTGTATTGTTCTGGCATTTGCTTTAGGGCTGCAACAGTATCACTATTTCCTCCTTCTTTTTCAGAAGTGACGTAGTGGATAAGCACATTTGGGTACCGGGCCAGTTTGTCAAAGTACTCAACGCATGTTTTTATCACTGCCTTTTCTTTATATACTGGTATGAGGATATGGACGGTGTTCATGGGTGTATCTTCCGGTGTCAAGGGTTGTCTCTCTGATATCCCCTCATAACTTGCCTCCTTCGGAGGCGAACAAAGGAAGGAGGAACCTTCGGGGGACACCCCCGCGCCCCCGGCAAGGGGCTTCGCCCCCTGCACCCCCTCTTTATGAGTGGATGTCAGCTGTCTCTGGCGTATCCAGCGAAGAGAAGATGATAGCTGTATAAGTTGCGAGCAGCTTATGAAAAGCTGAACGCCAATAAGCACATACAGAAGCACATCCAGGAGTTGCATGTTGATTTCTCACTACAAAGAAAACATTAATTTATCGTCGAACCTATCTGATACAGAGAAAGAAAAGCCTGAATCCGTTCCTCCAAGGGTCGTCTATCAACGAGCGCCAAGTCTGCAAGATGCTCCTGTCTACACGAGCAATCTAGCGAGTTGATGATGGAAAAATCGCGCGTCGTATTGAAGGTTTTTAAAGCATCTAGAATTACAGGCGTACATGATGGACAGTTATGGGGATAGACCGTATCACTGTCTTTTCCATCGACATCCAGGCATGCTACTCGCGCTCGTGCAAGACTGTCACTATCTACCTGGTTAAGAATATCAATAGTGGTCCAGAGAGAAGGTGGAGTATACATTCCTCGTTTTGCCAGTTCCGCAACAACGGTATAGGGGGCTATACGTGTAGGACAGATGGAGACATCCTCGTATCCAAGAGAGGCAACATACTGAATGGATTGTACTGTTTCCGTTACGGCTTCTCTTTCCGTAAGAAATGCTGGTTTGATCATCAGGTAGACTTTTGCGGTGTAGCCGTTCTCCCATAGAAGATGAGATGCTCGCTCAAACTGTTCTTTGGTACAAGTCGTATTGATGCAGACATTTCTGATGAAGTCATCCGCGGATTGCAGCCCCATACCGACGATCAAACGCTTCTCGCCCAGGTGTTCTTTTGCTTCGGCTATTGCCTGAGGGGTGATGAATTGTGGTAGAGATTCAACCATTATACCCTCGCAACGGGAACGAGCGATTGTGCGATAAATGCCCAGGCGTGCCGCTGGAGGTATTTCTTTGTTGGCAAACCAGTTCCCACTGTTATAGACACTGATGAGTTGGTAGGAGTTTATGGGCTCGGTTGCAAACGCTGAATGGAACTGCCGGAGAAAGTCCTCGGGAGTAAAATCGAGGTTTAGACCATAATATGCCTCATTCGGAATAGGACACATCGTGCAGGTCGCTGCAGTACAACCTCTTGCAGCAAGAATGATCTTTTTCCGTTTATATGTTCTTCCACCTTCATAAAACTCGTAATCCAGGACAGAAAAGGGTTTGTCTAAGGTTCCTATCTGGATGCGGTTACGACGAATTCCTAAAGCGATTTTACTTAGCCCTTGACGAAGGCGACTAATGCCAGGGTACGTCTGCTGCTCAATCATATATCTACAACTCCGAACTACTCGTTTTCTATCTATCAGTTGATATCCTCTTCGCGCTGCTGTTCAGCATATAGATGAGAAATGCATCTATATGCATCTAATCTCCATTTCTTCCTAATGTACCTATAAATGAGCCACTATTGAGGAGGAAGAAGGGGGGAAAGTGTGTTGATGAATCAGATCTTCTGGAATGACTATAGCTTGGTTGGTTTCCTTGCTGGTGGTATGTTCTTCTTTTCCAATAATAACGGAATACAAACATATGAATATCATCAACACTATACATTGACAGCCATGACTTTCATTGACTTGCTCCTACTATAATGACGCTTTTTCTTTCCTCCTCTCTATTCCAAGTAATTTCAAATTGTTCCGTCGTATATCTCTTTGTTATCATCTTATATGATTAGTCATAATGTTGATCGAAATTTTTATAGATTGTATCAGAATATACGTCTGTAGACAATAGAAAACTTTCAATTTGAGCAAGTTGCTTGGTGAGAAATAGAAATTATTTTGGAGATTAACTCAAATTTCTGCGAAATTCCCAAGAAGATATTTTATAGGTAATAAGGAAATTTTAGTAACGCGAAGAGCGCTTATCTATTAATACTGTTCTTGAGGGTCTTAGAGGAGGGGGTTTAATCGGTAGAGGTGCCTACTCATCTTTTTGAGTTTAAAGTATCTCGAAAATATGGTTCCACTTGTTCTAATTGTTATGGGATATTCTTAATTATGGGAATAAAGCAAGCGAAAATCAATTTGGTAGCTGGGCCTCTTTTTTGAAATAGCTTTAGGAAGCCGAGTCGTAGGCTAGTCAATCTCAGTAACCAACCCAGGTAGTACCGTTATTCGTATGCTATAATTCCCCAAGGCATTGCTGACAATATAGTCACCAGGCTCTAAACAATGTGTCAGGATTTTCTATCTTGTAGGATAAGTATGAGAAAAAGAGCCCGGTTGATTGAAGTCATGTAATTGTACTCTACGGATGGAAAAGCGATAGATTAATGCATTATTGGCAAAAGGTCTTTGACTATTTTCTAGAACAAGGCTTTCCCGAGGCGTTGCTTCGATTTGTATGCATTAACTTATATGAGGCTTCTCAAATTAGCGCTATTATAGAAAGAATAAAACCGCGTACTATGCTTGAGATTGGTACGTTCATTGGTCTAAGTACTGGAGTGCTCGTACAAACAAGTCCGCCGGACAGTATTTTAGTCTGCATAGATCCTAATCTGCCTGTAAATGTTCTCTCGGAGAGATTTCATTACTTCGAAAGCCGGGGCTCCCTCTGGTTTGTGCGGAACATGTTGGAGCATTTTGAAAAGCTTCAGAAGACGGTGGTGCTTGAGGGGTGCTTTACTCCCATGTCTGCTCTATATAGAGATCGTTTGTTAGCGCATGGCGGCAATCCTGAAAGTGTTGCTGTTATCGGTGAGAGCGCGAGGGATTTTGCTCCCTACGATTTGGTATTTGTAGATGGAGATCACAATGAAGAGTCTGTCTATGCAGACCTGTCATTGGTGTGCCATTATATTTCTGAAGATGCGCTTATTATTCTGCACGATTTGAGTGGCGATTGGGGAATACATGTATTTGGCGGGATGAGGAAATTCCTTCACGAGCACCCTGAGTTTTCAGTTCGGATTCATGAGAATCTAGGATTTCTCTATAAGCGTTCACAGCATATCTCAGCTTTGATGAAGGAGCTATACTAACATGAAGTACAATCATCAGTGATGAGATATCTTGCCTGGAGTGTTATGCATGCCGTCTCGCTTAGAGGACCTATGAGAAAAATAGACGCGGCCCTGTTTGATGTTGATGGGACACTGCTCAATACTGCCGAATTTGTCTATCAAGCTTTTTTGTATACTTTTCACGCCCATGGACTTACCTGGAGATCAATCGATGAAATAGCCACTGTAATGGGCAAACCACTTGAGGAATGCTATTAATTCTACTATAACCTGAACAAGCTGAGGAGCGCATTTCTGCATCCCTGGCGCTCAGCGCCTTCCTGTACGGCCTTATCGTTTAAGCGCGCAAGCTGCTGCCACTGAGCTTCTGAGTCGCTGGAGAACGCAGGCATCAGGGTAGCGCGTAAATGCTGTTTCGGGCGCAGGGTGATTACCGGCTGGAAGCCAGGGGCATAGCCAGGAGCGGGCTGCGGCGTGTAGTGCTGGAGAATACTGGTGAGAATAAGCCGTGCCTCCATTTGTGCAAGCGGCATCCCGATACAGGTACGCGGGCCGCCTCCGAAGGGGAAGTAGGCTCCGGGCGGGATCTGTGCGTACACCGCCTAGTTCGGATTCTTTGGCGACGAAGCGCAGTTGCAGCCAGGCCGGTGGATAGAGACGCATGGATTCGTTCAAGACCCAATCGAGATAGGGAAGCCTGGCAAGATCGTCAAGGGTTGGTTCGCGACCGGCGAGTACCGAGCGAATCTCATCCTGCAATTTGATACGTACCTGCGGATATTGTGAGAGCAGGTAAAACGTCCAGACGAGGGCAATCGCGGTCGTTTCGTGACCGGCTGCGAGGAAGGTCAGGATGTGATCGTGAATCTGTTTCTCGGTTAATTTCGTACCCGGCTCTTCCGCGTCCTGTACCGACATCAACATAGAAAGCACGTCATGGTAATCGCGGTCATCGTCACGGCGCTGCGCTATTAGCGTATAGATCAGCATATCGAGCTGGCGCGAGGCAGCCATACGCCTGCCATAGCCGGTAATGGGGTTGTCAATGCGAATATTCAAGAGGCTTTCGGCCATGCTCGTCGAAGTGCCAATGATACCATCGAAAGCGTCGCTGAGAGGGCCAAGCTGCGAGGACAGGTCGATGCTGAAGAGGCACTTGCTCACGATACGCAGCGTTAACTCTTGCATGGTTCGCGACATATCGACTGTATCTCCCGCATGCCAGGTTTTGAGCAGTTCTTGCGTGTATTGCTCCATGATCGCGGCATAGCCTTCAACCTGTTTTTTATGGAAGGCCGGTTGTACCGCCCGGCGCTGCTGGCGATGTTTTTCGCCATCGATGGTCAGCAATCCTTCACTGGTGTTACTGCCTTCGCTATTCTCCTGGAGCACGCCCCGATTGGAGAAATGGCGTGGGTGTTCCACCAGGACGTAGCGCACGTGTTCCGGGCGGAAGAGCAGCACGGCTGGATTCTTCCCGACGTAGATGGTCGCCATGTTGCCATAGGTCCGTTGCAGCTGTTGCAGAAAGCCAAGTGGGTCTTGTCTCAATGGGAGGAGATGGCCAATATAGGGTAACGGGCGGGGGCCCGGTGGAAGCATTGTCTTTGTCGTTTGCAGTTCTTGCGCGGTTGTAGCCATGTGTTCCTGTTTCCTCTAGCGCTCTATTGTGTCAAGACTAACTACTCCATATGATAAGGTGGAGGGAGTGAGATAAGCAAGGGGTTAACAAGCTTGTCCAGGACTTCTCAAAGTCACTTTCGGATGTGAGCATGGTCGCCTACGGCGACCGAAAAGATTTTTTGCAGTTTTTGCGCCTTTTGCCTTGCCGAAGGCAAGGCAAAAGGCGCAAAAACTGCAAAAGAGAATCATGCAGAGGCTCTGCCTACATCACCTGGAAGGTTTCGTACACCGTAATCTGACCACCACTCTGCAAAATGGGGCAGCCTTTGGCCACCTGGGCAGCCGCGTCCAGAGAATCCGCCTTAATAATGGAGTACCCACTGGCTAGTGTACCCACGGGGCCGTCACTGACGGTTCCGTTGCTCGCGATGCTTTTGGCCTGACCGGTAAACGGATTGCCTCCGTCGACGACGTCACTGCCGAGTTGACCGTACCAGGCCCCCCACGCTTGCAGGACTGCGGCTTGTTCGGCTTCAGTCTCGGGCATGCCGCCACCGGTATAGAGTAATACAAAAGTCGCCATGGCTGTTCCTCCTTTTGGGAAATTTCATTCACATTGCCTTATATATGCCTGCTGAACAATTCTCAGTAAGCGTTAAGAGCATACGCTTATTGATCAGTTTTGTCAACCATTTCTCACACCTGCTCAGAGTTTTTTGGTTTACCCGAATTGCCTATTTTGCCGCCTGCGGCGGCAGGAGGAAAAGAAGGGATGCGAGGACACCTCGCGCTCCGGCAGGAGGGCTCGCCGCCCTCCTGCACCACCTGCTTTTCCGTCAGTGCTAGAAAACCAAAAAGCCCTGACTCGTGCTGGTTTATTGAACCGGAGTTGGCTGTGGCCTGATGGACTGGTAGAGTTCTCCCCGGGCACGTCGCCTGGCAAAGTTCACGAGAGGCGATCTACCGAGTGCATTGGGAAAGAGACGGCGGAGGAGATGCCCGGCGCCACGTGCCATGAGAAATCCTACCCTCTGTCTCATGCCCCAGTGCAGCCCGTATGCCTGCCGTATGTCTGGTGGAAGTTGTCCGACCGTGATCAAGCGCACGATCGCCCATAATGGTTTGCGCAACAAGGGCATCGGGGGATAGAGGACCTTCTGGGCAATGAAATGAGCGGCGGGTCCGATGGCGACCTCTCCTGAAGCCAGCACTCCGCGCATGTATTGCTGCACAGCGGCATAGCTGGCCGGGAGGGTTGCATCGGTTAATCCGAGGAGTCGTGCATAGCGGCAGGATTCCTGCCAGTACTGCTCGCACGCTGCCTCTGAGAGTGGGCCGACAAAGGTCTTGTCGGCAGTGAGCATGCTATCGACGAACACGATATGCACCCACAAGAGTGCTAAAGGCTCCATGGCACTATAGGTCTCACCGGCAGGATAGCGTCCGATGCTCTCAGGAAGAATCCCCTGGACGGTATGGTGCAGGCGATTGATGTTACGAGCCATCTCGTTGGCCTCGTTAGTGCTGCCAAAGATCAAGACCGCCATGCCCTGAATGGTCCGGTACACGCGTCCAAAGGGGTCTTCGGCGAAACCGCTATGGTCAAGGGCTCCCTGAGCCACTTTGGGATGGGCGGCTTGCATTAAAAATGCCCGTGCGCCTGCCGTGATCAACCATTGTTCTTCATGTAAGCGCCAGGATAGGGAATCTGGGCCAAGTAAACCCGGGTCTGGCTCCGGGTCACTGATAGGTAGTTGGCTAGGCATCGATGCGCCGCTGGCCCAGTGGATTATGCGCATCGAATCGAGAGGTTTATGCATGTGTATTTGTGTCTTTCGCATTGGCGTGGTGTTCGCCGGATATGGTTCATTTTGACTCTACAATGATTATAGTGCGTCGTTAAGGAGATGACCAACTTATTCATGGCTATTTACACAGTGGGGCAATGCTCTCGTTCAACTGAGCAGGATGGTCCTTGAGAAGGGTCGCCTTCGGCGACCGGAAAGATTTTTGCAGTTTTTGCGCATGGTGCATTTCCGTAGGAAATGCACCATGCGCAAAAACTGCAGAAGGGATGCGGCAGAGGCAGAGCCTCTGCGGGCACGGGACTATTGCCCCGGCTGATTTACAAGTCACCGAGCGAGGAAAAGAAGGGAAGGGTGCCGGGGGACGAAGTCCCGCTGAAGGATGACAGATAGAGAGTTGTGACATAATAAAGATTGGATACCTCAAACAGCAGGGGCAATATCCTCGTACAGGCGGGTCGCCTGCGGCGACTCCAAGTTGTAGTACAAGTTTGTGTGTGTTTTGCGTGCGTGCAGCGCACGCAAAACACACACAAACTTGTCTAAAAGGACTATTTGCGGCGCAGCCGCAACATGTACGGGGCTATTGCCCCAACAGCCTCAAAAATCATGGTAAAGGGGAGAAGCATGACGGAGAGCCTTGAGACGAGTGCTCAATCCCAGATGATTGACTTACCTGCTGGTCGCTTTCATTATGTAAGCTGGGGAGCCGAAAGAACTGAACTACCCAGCGTGCTATTGCTGCACGGCATTACGAGTTCTGCACAGAGTTGGGTGCGTGTTGGGCCAGGTCTGGCGGACCGCTACCGGGTCTATGCCCTCGATATGCGCGGGCATGGCGAGAGCATCAAGCCTTCACGAGGAGCATATAGCCTGCGCCGTACCGCCGATGACGCGATTGGGTTTATAGAAGCCCTGGGTTTGGAACATCCCGCGCTGATCGGGCACTCCTGGGGTGGAGCGACAGCGGTCGTGCTGGCAAGCGGAGCCTGGTCCCAGGAGCCTGTACCCGACCTCTCTCATCTGATCCTGGAGGATCCAGCTTATCGCTTTGGTCGTGGTGATCCCGAAGAACGAGCGGCTCCCTATACCAGGGACATTGGTCGTCCTCCACAGGAATTGCGAGCCGAAATCGCTGCCAGCAGCCCTGGCTGGACGGAGGCCGATATTGAAGGCAAGATCGACGCGCTGCACAAAGTGAGCCGAGAGGCGGTGGTCAGCGTCTTCGATGAGGCAGGCCAGGAGGGTGACCTGCTTCCACTGCTCGCCAGGATCGCTGCTCCAACGCTCTTGATCAGGGCCGATGCAGCTCTTGGGACCACGCTGGAGGATGCCGCCTGGGAGCGAGCGAAGCAGTATTTGCCTGCGCGCAGCCGCGCTGTCCAGGTCGATGGAGCCACGCATAATATTCACCGCAGCAAATTCAATGCATTTATGCAGGTGGTCAACGATTTCCTCGGCCTGGAGAAAAGCGAGGTAGTGTTCTAGAGACCTGTCAAAGTCGGCTGCACAACGCCTTGTCGAAGGTGTTGGACGAACCAGTCGCGAGCCGCCCCGCTAGCCATCTCGAAGCCGGGTCCAAGGTAGGCCTCGAAGTGTCCTCCAGGCAGGATGACGAGTTTTTTGGGTTCCCTGGCCACGTTGAAGGCCGCGAAGGCCTCATCTGCAACCGCCAGGTGATCCCCCGCTGCAATGACCATGAGCAAAGGAGTGGGGCTGACCCGCTCAATGTAGGTCACCGGCTCATACTCCATCAGCATCTCCACGGTCCGCACCGTGACCTCATTCTTCCATGCCGGCGCCCGGGTCTTGCCCGTCTCGGTGAACCATTGGTAGGAATCGGCTGTCGGTAGAGCTGACTGTGCGGTCGGATCAGCGTTGACAACGGGAATCATCGCAGGTGGATTACCGGCAAAGCGTGATTCACGATCTTGATCGAATTGAGCACGCGCTCCAGCGATAAAGTCGGCACGTACTAAACGCAAGATGTTCCGGTAGCCGCTGACGAGCGGCACCTGGGAAACGACGCACTTGACACGCCGGTCAATGGCTCCTACTACCAGGACGTGACCACCGCTATAGCTCGACCCCCAGATACCAATGCGCTCACGATCTACTTCCGGCCGGGTTCTCGCATAGGTGATGGCATGCCGGTAATCGCGCACCTGCGCCCAGGGATCGATTTCCTGTCGTGGCTCGCCATCGCTGGCCCCAAAGTTGCGATTGTCGAATACCAGGGCACCCAACCCTGCATTTGCAAAGAACTCGGCAAAGCTGTCGAGGTACATCTCCTTCACAGCCGAGAAGCCGTGGGCCATAACGATGGTGGGAAATGGCCTGTGTCCCGCATCAGGGGTGAACAACCAACCACGTAGGGTTGTCCCTTCAGCATTGAATTCAACGTCTTGACGCATGTTGAGATCCTTTCAGCTTCTAAATACATATTGAGAAAGGCGCTACAAAGAGGACAAGTCTTGGCCGGGCCTGGTATCCATCTTCTCTCTCCCGCGAGTAAAAGAATGAGCATACCATCAGGCATGCTCATTGTACTCCAGGCGAATGTGGCTCTGCAAGCTGAAAGAAGTGGCGGGCAGGGCTTCTCACAAATCACTTTTAGTTGTGCTCATCGTCGCCTACGGCGACCGGGAAGATTTTTGCAGGTTCTGCGCCTTGTGCCTTCCCGAAGGGAAGGCACAAGGCGCAGAACCTGCAAAAGAGAATCGTGCAGAGGCTTTGCTCTGCACGATTCTCTTTTGCGAAGCTCTGAGGGGCGGGCGCATTTATGGTGCTATGCGGGTTGCTCTTGCTTTTGCTCGACGAACTCGCCCTCGATCAGGATCTGGACCTCGTCGCTGACAATCCACTTGCCATCGAGCATCATGTTGAAGGTCAGGCCGAACTCCTTGCGGTTGATCTGGCCCTCGGCGCTATAGCCGATGCGGTGGCCCATCATGGGATCATTGAATTCCCCGTACTTCACCACGTTCAAGGCCACCGGATGGGTGTTGCCTTTGATGGTAAGGTTGCCGGTCATGGTGTAGCGATCCTGTCCGGCCGGTTCGATGCTGGTGCTTTTGTAGGTGATCGTCGGATACTTGTCAACTTCCAGAAAATTCGAGGACCGCAGGTCGTTGTCCCGCTGGGAGTTGTGGGTGCGGATACTCGCCGTCTGGATGGTGACTTCAACCGATGACACTTCGGGGTGGTCAGGGTCGATATGGCCGGTCGCATTGACCTCGGGAAAGTGGCCGCGTACGGTCATCATGCCCAGGTGCTTGGCGGCGAACTCGACTTGCGTGTGGAAAGGGTCAAATTGCCAACTCATGTTTGTACTCCTCTTGCTTGACATAATCTTGGACGAAAGAAGACGCCTGTCGATCTAACTGCCCAAGAATGCAGACGAAAACAAAATAACTCGCTGCTGTTTGGAAAAGAAACAAGCAATTCTATTCGTTTCCTTTCCAACGCAAACTTTCATTTCGGAAGTAATAATATGGCAGAAAGTTTCTTTTGTCAAGGACGTTGCTCAGGTATTTAAAGTTGGATGGTTACCTTGCCTTGCCCTGCTTGCACACGCTGTTGCAAGGTACGTTCACCGCTGTGGACGACAACTTCATACCATTCACGGGGAGGACGATAATTGCCGTATTGCTCTTCGATGGTTACTTCCGTTGTATCGCCAGCTAGCCGGCAGGTAATCGTTGTTTGAGCAAATGCACCCCGTTGGTAGGCTAAGCTGGCACCGTCATCCTCATAGAGGGTATAGCTTGCCTGTCCATCGCCAGTCATGTAGCAGGTCAAGGTAAGAGGATCTGTTGGATGTTGCTCGACATACTCCATCATTGGTCCGCGCGGGAGAATGTTATTGCCATGAATGAAAAGAGGCCATTGTTCTAAAGGCGCCTCTACCTCGTAGGCTCTCCCTCCTTCATAGGGCTTGCTATTCCAATAGTGTATCCAGGTCCCCTCTGGAAGGTATACCTGCCGGCCGGTGGCCCCTTGTTTATAGATGGGAGCGCTGAGCAGGGTCTCACCGATCAGAAAGGCATCTTCTACCGTGTAGACAGATGGATCTTGAGCATAGTGATAGTAGAGAGGGCGTATGATCGGGGAGCCGTTCAGAGAGGCTTCATGGAACAGCGTATAAAGATAGGGCAAAAGACGGTAGCGCTGCTCGATAGCCAGGCGATAGGCACTTTCGTAAGGTTCGCCGAATGCCCAGGGCTCTTGAGGAATATCATGAGTGGCGTTATGGTTCCGGCAAAAGGGTAAGAATGTTCCGAGTTGAGCAAAGCGTACGAGCAGTTCCCCAGTGCAATTCTCCCAAAAACCGCCAATTTCGGAGCCAACAAAAGGGAGACCACTCATGCTCAGGCTGAGGCACATCCTCATGGCAAGCGATATATGTTCCCACCAGCTGGAGTTGTCACCTGTCCACATCGCAGCATAGCGCTGGATACCTGCAGTGCCAGAGCGAGAGAGCACAAAAGGGCGTTTGTCTGGGGAGAAGCGCTGCGTTCCTTCGCGCATAGCACGCGCCATCTGCAGACCATAGGCATTGTGAAAAAATTTGTGCGATGTTGATGGGCCACCGGGTCCTGTAATCCGCTCACCGCCACCAAGATGCAGGACATCCTCGTCAAACGTTTTCCTGGTTGGTTTGTGATATTTCTTCTCCTCCATTGTCGCCTGAGATGGTTCATTCATATCATTCCAACTGCCTGCGACGCCTTGTTTGAGAAAGTTCTGGAAGAGGTCTCCCCACCACATGCGGACATCAACGCGGGAAAAATCCGCAAAGGTGCAATCATCGGGCCAGCCGGTGCCCATGTAGAGGTCTCCACCTTCTTTACGACACAAGTATCCGCGTTCGAGCCCCTGTTGATAAACGAAATAGTTCTGATCGATCTTAATACCGGGATTAATAACGGGAACAATATGAAAGCCTTGCTCTAGCAGTTCTTTGGCCATGTGGGCAGGGTCGGGGAAAGCGCTCTTCTTCCAGGTGAAGGTACGATAGCCATCCATGTGGTCAATATCGAGCCAGATGGAGTCACAGGCGTGATGGCGTTCGCGGAATCGTGCGGCAACTTCGCGCACCTCCTGCTCCGTATAGTAACTCCAACGGCCCTGATGATGGCCGAGAGCCCAGCGTGGAGGCAGTGGCATGCGTCCGGTAAGATCGGTGTACTGGCGCAGAACGTCGGCTGGCGTTGGGCCCGCAAAGAAATAGACGACGAGGCTATCGCCCTGGACAGTAATCTGTATTTCCGCTGGATGCGTTTTGCCCATATCCATGTCGACATTTCCGGTATGATCGACGAGCAGAGCAGAGGTTTTCCCGGTGGTAGTTGAAATACTGACATAGAAAGGAATGGCCGTATACATTCTGCCTGTCTGTGGCCCGTGCCCCTTGTCCGGGTCCCAATTCCAAAGTGGCAGTGCTTGTCCGCGCTTATTCATAGCACCAGTATGTTCACCAAAGCCATAGAAGTTTTCATCACCGCTCAGGGGAAGTGTGAGACGGAGTGCATTGTCGGAGAAGGCGAAACCTTGCAGGTAGGGCTCAAGCGCCGTAAGAGCCTCAGTATCAGTGGTAGAAGTATTCCAGGCTTCATCGCCTGTCGAGACAATCCAGGAGTGGTAGGGGAGTGTACCTTCTTTCTCATCGACAAGTTGAAAGGGTAATCCTTCAGGATAGGCCGTGTGAAGAAAGCGGATGCGAACAATCTCGCTGCCGAGGAGAGTGCCTGCAAGGCAACAGGAACTGGATTCCTGCTGCTCTCCATTGAGCCAGATATGTTCTTGCCCTATCTTCCCTTGATACTGTACTGGCTTTGCTGGTGAAAACATAAAGTGACGCTCCTCTTTCGTGTTCAACTGGGTCTGATGCCCCGCGAGGCGAGCCAGCTCACTACCTTTTGCACCCACTTCGGCATGGACGTGTGGGCCATGAACAGGTGGCCGCTGTCAGGTTCGTACCACGCGGTCACGTTGCAGCCAGGGCAGTTCGTGATCCAGTACTGGTAGTCGGCCTGCGTCGTACTCGGCGGAAACGCGGCGTCGTGGTCCCCGTAGGTGAGAAGCACCGGGGTCTTGCCGGTCGTCTTGATGAACTGATCGTTCTCCTGCTCGAGTGCCGTGAACCCGGTGAACTCACCGGCCGGGGTCAGGACAAAATTTGCCGGGTCACACGCGATGTTCACGACCTGTGCCACTTCCCCTGGCGGGTAGATGTTGAACTGGACGCATTGCTGCCGATTCGCAAAGAACGGGACGTAGTCGTCTCCAGCAGCCAGCGCCGGCGCGACGACGTTGGTGATCTGCTGCTGGACGACGGTGCCCGAGCCCTGGTTGGAATAGTTTGCCTGGACCATCGCGGCGACATCGTGGTACTCGCCCGGGTATCCCTGGACAATGGCCCCACCGGCACTGTGGCCAATGATGACGACCGTGGAGTTGGCCAGAGTACTGGGAACTTGCGGCGCCGAGCAATCACTCCCCTGGGCGATGGTGTAATTTCCGGTCTTCACCTCGCCAACTACCTGGTGGAGTATGTCCCGCTGGTTCGTGGTGAGGAGGAGGTCACCGCCTTTCGGCCGATCGTAGTGGCTCCTGGCGAATCCGAGGCGGTCGTAGGAGATGACGACGAAGCCGGCCAGGGCGAGCCGGCGTGCGACCGACCAGCTCGGCGTGAAGTCCCAGTTTGCCGTCGAGGAGGCAATGCCGTGCACCAGGACGATGGCTGGCGTCGACTTCTTTGGTTGTCCGTAGGTGTAGCGGAGCCCGTAGAGGGTGCTGGGGAGGGGATCGCCCGTGTTATGTACGGTAAAGCATACGGTCTGGATGCTCAGGCTGGCGCTGGCTGGGGCTGCTGCGCCGGCCGGGGGCGTCTGGAATACAAATAACATTACGGCAACGAGAGCGGCAGCGCCTCCGACGCGCCAGCAAGCACGCGCGAAGCGCAAGTGGAGTTTTGACATTGTTTTCTCCTTTCCTATTTCCCCTCAAAGAATTCATATTTGTACCTCTTCAATGAACTCCTCGTATTTCATACTCTCCTCTTAACTTGCTCGGGACTCTTCTTTCTCACAACTCTTACTACTTTATGAGAGGCTGTTAAGCAATTCCTCTATAAAGGACACGTCCGACAGAGGAAAACGTGACATCTCATTGCCACTGCAATGTATGCTTCCAATTGAAGGAGTACGACGTATCACAAATCACGAGGGACATCCGCCAAAGCGTTGGCCGCTTGACCGCGAACTTTTCTTCCTGGAGACCAGTGTCCCCGGCATCTTCGCTGCTGGAGATGTGCGGCACGGTTCCATCAAGCGTGTCGCCTCCAGTGTTGGCGAGGGGGCAATGGCTGTGCAGTTTATCCATCGATACCTGGGCTAGATATGAGATGCTTTTGATCGATTCCATGACTCTAAAAAGATGACATCCACCCGTCCGTACATCAGTATGTAACTATGTCAGGGTCGTGGGCTGACATCCACTCATAATTTGCCTCCTTCGGAGGCGAACAAAGGAAGGAGGAAGATTCGGGGGACGCCCCCGCGCCCCCGGCAAGGGGCTTCGCCCCCTGCACCCCCTCTTTATGAGTGGATGTCATCGAAGGATGCCGGGCATTAAAGATGCCAGCAGTTTTTCCGATAAGTAATATTGACCCGTTCGAAGCAGGAAAAGGGCAACGTACATTGCCCCTGGACCCTGCTTTCAAAAACCCCTATCCTTGTAAGCCCAGACAGGGTCCTACCAAATGAGGAGACTGGACAGAGAGTGAAAACCACAGTACCTACCGCTCCGGTTGTGCCGGGGAAAAAGATACCGCATCTCCTGAAGAAAGCGCCCCAGTGGGTGCAGGTCAATAGCATCATCTTAGTCAATGCTGGATCACTGGTAGGTACCACAGCGGTAACATTTCAGCAATGACACTGCTTGGGACGTTCGCCATGTTGGGTCTGGGTACCCTTTTGCTCGGTGAGCTAGCGCAGCAGCGGGGTAGAGAAGCTTCGCTCATCAGCGCCGCGCTGATCCTGGTTGGGGCAGTTGGAGGGCTACTGGGTCTTGCCTTCGCGATTGGCGCATCGCATGTCTCAACCGGCTTCCAGTCGCTGGGTGCAAGCATCGAAAACAGCGCGCTTTTTGCCCTCGGCGTCAGCCTCACTGCGATTATCCTGGTTCTTGACGAGGCATTGATAGGGTTGTTTCGGGGTGAACTGCAACTCTGGCGCAACGCCCTGTTCGCCGTAGTAAAACTCGCTGCACTCCTGGCCGCCAGCCTCTGGCTCTCGCACGTCGTTGGGCTGACGATCTATGCAACGTGGGCTATTGGGAATATCTGTTCGTTAGCTGCTTTAGCCGGGTATGCGTTTGTGAAAAAGGGAAGGGCCGGCAGAAATTACTTTCCGCAGTGGGGATTGTTAAGAAAACTGGGGCTTTCAGCGCTCAAACATCACATACTCAATTTAACACTGCAAGCTCCTGCTCTTATTCTACCGGTGCTGGTGACGGTTCTCCTTTCCGCGACGATTAACGCCTGGTTTTACGTATCCTGGAATCTCTCCAGTATCGCAAATATTTTTTCGGTTGCCCTCACAATGACGCTCTATGCCGCCAGTTCTGCGCAACCCAGTACGCTGGCGCACAAGATGCGGCTGACGTTGAGCCTGGCATTTGCCGCCAGTGTCATAGCTAATGGAGTGCTGCTGTTTGGCACCAGGCAGACTCTTGGTCTCTTCGGCCCCAGCTACGCTGAACATGCCACCTGGAGTTTGCGCATCCTGTCACTCGAATCCTTTCCCTTTATCATCAAGAACCATTACATCGCAATAAGCAGAATTCAAGGTCGTGTAGCACACGCCGCGCAATTCACGATCATTACCGGTTTGCTTGAACTGGGAGGATCCGCGCTAGGGGCGTTTCTTGGCGGTTTAACCGGATTAAGCGTCGGCTGGTTTAGTGCGATGTGCATCGAAGCAGTATTCATGTCTCGCACCGTCTTCAAAGCGGCAGGGCTCACAGGCACCTCCCGCACACTTGAAAGCACCGGCTTTGAGGACTCTTCGTCTTGAGGCGAGGCCAGGGAAGCGACCTCCTTGCATTAGCCACAAGCGAGTGTAGTAGAGTGCGGATTGGGGGAAGGTAATAATGCATATCATGCGAATACGAACTTTTCTCTCTTCACACTCTATGGAGATAAGGCTGCTTCTCGTCCTTCTCATTGTCTACCCGCTTATCTCCCTGTCCTCTCAACAGAAGCAGGAAATCCGCCAGCAAGCTACTGCAATCCGGAATACTACCGGTCCTATATTGCTATCCGGTCTAGATAGTTCCTGGCATCTTGTTTTTGATGATGAATTTAACAGCAGAACACTTGATTCTACCAGGTGGATCACAAATGCAGGAAGAGGAGGAAAGTGCACCTCAGTCGATGTTGGTGGCATTGCCTGTTTCGACTCATCAGCAATTTCGGTGAACAACGGCAATGTACACATTGAAGCGAACAAAGAACAAATCAACGGGATGGGTTATCTGGCAGGCATTATCAATACTGATACCAAATACTATTTCACTTACGGGTA
>WNGP01000781.1_pt1 | contig 25162 bp, 15 predicted proteins | sample 5407671 | NCBI WGS metagenome assembly WNGP01 (sample SAMN13153381, study PRJNA577476) | soil metagenome | isolation source: 40 cm soil or saprolite under Garry oak tree replicate 2 | place: USA:California | collected 2016-06-15
GCAGACAACAGGGCCGAATATCTCTTCCTGTGCGATGCGCATCTTGTTATTCACATGCGTGAATATAGCTGGCTGGAGGAAATAGCCGTCGTTGTCGCCAGGGGTGCCCCCGGCGACCAGCTGCGCTCCCTCCTCCTGACCGAGCGTGACATAGTCAAGAGAGCGTTGACGCTGACCAGCCGAGATAAGGGGTCCGACTTCGGTCCGCTCGTCAAGCGGCTGATCTACCTGCAAAGCGGCCGTTCGCTTAACGAACCGTTCAACAAACTCTTCGTAGATCGGCCATTGTACGAGGAGCCGGGAGCGTGCGCAGCAGTCTTGCCCGCAATTGCCGAATACTGCGTATACCGAAGCGTCTATACAGCGCTCCAGGTCCGCATCCGAGAAGACGACATTCGCTGCCTTACCTCCTAGCTCAAGCGAGACACGCGTAATATTGTCTGCGCAAAGACGCATGATGTGAGAGCCGACTTCGGTCGAACCAGTAAACGAAACCTTCGACACCAGGGGGTGTGTGACGAGAGCATTGCCGATGACGGAGCCCGGACCAGGAAGCACAGAGATTACGCCTGGTGGGACTCCCGCCTCCATCAAAATATCGGCCAGTATCAGTACCGATATTGGTGTGAGTTGAGCAGGCTTCACCACCGCGGTATTGCCACAGGCCAGGGCCGGCGCGATCTTCCAGGATGCAATGACGAGAGGAAAGTTCCACGGCGTTATCAGCCCACAGACACCAACAGGTTCTCGCAGCGTAATTTCGAGGCCAGCATCTTGCACCGGAATGGTCTCGCCGAAGATTTTGTTCGCTGCTCCTCCCCAATACTCAAATACGGCAGCAGCGAGGCTTACCTCGCCGCGAGCGTCACGAATGGGTTTGCCCGCGTTGCGGGCTTCGACGATCGCGATCTCCTCCAGGCGTTCCCGTATCAGGGTAGAAGCTTTAAGCAAAACGCGACCACGTTCTGTCGCACTGAGACGCGGCCAGTGTCCTTCGTCAAAGGCCTTGTAGGCAGTTTGCACGGCCTGCTCGACATCTTCAGTTCCCGCCTCGGCCACTTCGGCGAAGGGTTCACCCAACCCCGGTTCAATTACGGCAAATGACTTGCCATTCGCTGCGGGAACACGTTCCCCGCCCAGCACCAGATGCTCGATATTCATAGTACCTCCTTGAAAATAAGTGAACATGTATCATTAGAAGTTTTTTCGTAGCGCTTTTTTTCTTTCCAAGAATGTAAGTGGAGCATTCCCTCATTGCTGGGAAACCCGTAGGTGCCGATTGATCGTGCACACTGCTGATTGATCGGCTCTGCTTATCATCCACGCATTTCCCGAATGCACCAGTAAGAACGGTATACATGGGTGTACAGCATTCTTCCATTATAGATTAGGTAGTCTAGCTGGGGATAGACTCAAAGCGAGTACCCGGTGAGAGGGAGAAGTGCGTCTTTTCTTTCAGAGGAAAAGGCGTTTTTCCGCGGCAATACTCTTGCAGAGAGAGACCAATCATGATAGACTTGGAAAAACATTTAAGGCAGGTTTGCGCTGATGCAGAGAATCATCCGTGATGTCAATGGACAGGCACCTGATACAAAACATGTGACGAAGAGAGGCAACCTTGATGGAGCATAACCCTCAAGACCTTCCTCAGATGAACCCCGCTAGTTTATCGGCAACACCCCTGGCCATCCTGTCTTCAGACGGGTCCGATGAGCAGCGGAAGCTGGCTGAACAGGAACTCCAGCAGCTAGATCAGACCATCCGTTTGCAGGCGAATTTAATTGAGCTGGCTCATGACGCCATTATCGTGCGTAATCCGGCGAGTCGCATTGTTTCCTGGAACAAGGGATCAGAAACGCTCTATGGCTGGGCAGCTCACGAGATTCTTGGCCAGGTCACTCACACGCTGCTGGACACTCGTTTTCCCCAATCGCGTGAGGCTGTTGATAACGTCCTTGTGCACGAGGGGCACTGGGAAGGTGAACTCACCCATACTTGCCGTGATGGGAGACAGGTGATTGTGGAGAGCCGCCAGGTTCTTGTACGCGATGAGCAAGGGCGCCCCAAGGCCATTCTGGAGATTAACCGGGATATTACTGAACGCCGGCTCAGAGATGCTAAGGTGCAGGTCTTGAGTGAGACGACGCGGCAGATGGACGAATTTCTGGGGATCGCCAGCCATGAATTGAGGGCGCCGCTCACAGCGATCAAAGGAAACCTTCAATTAGCGAAGCGGCAGCTCAATCGCATGCTTAAGCAGGATGAGATTACGAAGGAAGAGGTTGCAGGCACCATTACTACTATCCAGGGATTGCTTGATCGTGCAGAACGACAGGCCACGGTACAAAATCGGCTGGTCAACGATCTCATCGATATCTCGCGCATTCACGCGGGTCGCCTGGAGTTACAGGTTGAACCCTGTGATCTCACAGGAATTGTGCGTGAGGTCGTTGAAGACCAGCGTGATACCAGCCCCACCCGTACTATTCTCTTTGAAAGCCCAACGATGGAGTTGCCCGTGCAGGCAGATATAGACCGCGTGGGACAGGTGGTGAACAACTACCTTTCCAACGCGCTGAAATATTCGGAGGAGACTCATCCCGTAGAGGTTCACATTGAGCTAGAAGGATCGGTGGTGCGCGTTTCCGTCCGGGACGAGGGACCTGGTCTCCCTCCCGGAGAACAGGAGCGTATCTGGGATCGCTTCTATCGTGCGGAGGGGGTAGAGATGAAGAGTGGTTCAGGGGTGGGACTGGGGCTGGGATTGCATATTTGCCGGACCATCATCGAGCAGCATGGAGGACAGGTGGGGGTCGAAAGTAAGGAAGGCGTTGGCTCGACGTTCTGGTTTACGCTGCCGCTGGCGCAGCCGAGGGGCAGCTAAAGTCAGGCATTGACATAAGATACCCCAAAAAAAGGACTTGACAGCGTTCAGGCTTTAGTGTATTCTTGGCACATTCTATTAAGGATATTAGTAACGCTCTGATCAGGACCAGTAGACGATGGCGTAGTCTGGCAGCGAACCGGGAGAGTGTAAGCCGGTAGACGGACACCGCGTCAAACCCACCTGTGAGCGTCAGTGGACAAGCTGACCGGAAAGCCTCACCGTTACCAGGAGGAGCGGTTATCATTCAAAAGATGGCTGCGTGAGTGGAATCGCGCTGTAAAGCATGATTCAAAAAAGGTGGCACCACGGGCAACGATCTCGTCCTTTGCGAAGGGCGAGTTTTTTTGTTGCTTGTTTTGGCTTGTAGCACCGGTGGCATCTTGCTGCCGGCATTCTACAAGTATCTAGCTCCGTAGGAGGAGATATGGCTGATGAAGATAGGTATGTCGAAGATATCATCGACCAGGACGATAATTTTTCGCAATGGTATAACCAGGTAGTACGTAAGGCAGAATTGGCTGATTATGCTCCTGTGCGCGGCTGCATGATCATTCGGCCTTATGGCTACGCCATCTGGGAAAATATTCAGCAGCTCATGGATGCCCGCTTCAAGGAAACCGGAATACTCAATGCCTACTTCCCTCTGCTCATTCCACGTAGTTTTATCGAGAAAGAAGCAGAGCATATCGAAGGATTCGCTCCAGAACTGGCCTGGGTGACCCGTGGAGGCAATGAGGAACTCGAAGAGCCACTTGCTATTCGCCCTTCCAGCGAGACTATTATTAGCCATAGCTTTGCCAGGTGGGTGAAGAGCTATCGTGACCTGCCAATCCTGTTAAACCAGTGGAATAATGTGATGCGCTGGGAGAAGCGTACGACCCTTTTCTTGCGTACGACCGAATTTCTATGGCAGGAGGGGCATACAGCGCACCGCACGATTGAAGAAGCTGAAGAACGTACGCTCATGATGCTCGAGGTGTACAAGGCATTTGCCGAGGAAGACGCGGCTATGCCGGTGATTATGGGGCGCAAGAGCGAGAATGAAAAGTTCGCGGGAGCGTTGCGCACGTACGCCATTGAGGCGCTGATGGGCGATGGTAAAGCTTTGCAAGCGGGCACGAGCCATAATCTTGGCACAAACTTTGCCAAAAGTTTTGATATACAATACCTGGATGCTGATGGGCAGCGTAAATACTGTGCTACAACGAGTTGGGGTGCGAGCACTCGTCTCGTTGGCGGCATCATCATGGTGCACGGAGATAACGCGGGATTAATACTACCTCCGCGCCTTGCTCCTTACCCGGTAGTGATTGTGCCGATCTGGCGTAACGATACAGAAAAAGCGGCGGTGAGCGTACTGGTGGAACGCGTAGAAAAAATGCTGAAGGGCAAAGTGCGTGTCCAGATTGATTTGAGCGAAAACACGCCGGGTTGGAAGTTTAATGAATGGGAATTGAGAGGAGTGCCGGTGCGCATGGAAATCGGGCCGCGCGATGTGAAGAACAACAGCGTCATGCTGGTACGTCGCGATAACCGCGGCCGTGAATCGGTACCTGTAGAAGCATTGGAATCCCGTCTCCCTGCGTTGCTAGCAGAGGTTCAAGAGGCGCTTTTTCAGCGAGCAAAGGCATTTCAGGATCAAAACACCCGTCATACTGACAGTTACGAAGAGTTCAAACAGATTATCGCAGAAAAGCGCGGCTTTGTACGGGTTAAATGGGCCGAAGACAGCGCAGCAGAACTGGCTATCAAGGCAGAGACGAAAGCTACACTCAGGGTTATCCCCTTTGATCAACCAGAGGGGGGCGTTAAGGGAACATGCTTCTATACTGGTAAGCCTGCCACCTGCGAAGCCATTTTCGCTCGCGCTTACTGAGATACTTAAGAACGAAGGAATACAGAATGATCGAATGTAATGGCGGCAAGGCGAGCAATATGCTCGCGTTGGCCGTATAGTAGGAGGAATCATGCGATTATCGCGACTACTCACAACCACACTACGGGAGGTACCGCGCGACACAGAGGGTGGCAACCAGGAGTTATTAGTGCGAGGCGGCTATATACGGCAGTTGACCTCGGGTATCTATAGCATGTTGCCGCTTGGGAACCGTGTCATTCGGAAGATATCACAGATCATTCGTGAAGAGATGGATCGCGCGGGCGGACAGGAAGTGACCATGCCTGTGCTGCAGCCGAAAGACTTGTGGGATAAAGAACCTGTGGGTGGTGGACCAAGCCGTTCCGAAGCGATGGGCGATGTGCTCTTCAAGTTGAAAGATCGCAAGGGGCGTGACATGGTGCTCGGGCCAACTCACGAAGAGGTAGTGACGTTGTTGGTGGAGGAGTTCGTGCGCAGCTACCGCGATCTGCCACAAATGATTTACCAGATTCAGACGAAGCTGCGCGACGAGCCGCGTCCTCGTGGGGGGCTGTTACGCGTGCGCGAGTTCATCATGAAGGACCTGTACAGCTTCGATGCAGACTACGAAGGCATGGATGTCAGTTATCGCAAAATGGCTGAGGCATATCGCGCCGTCTATACCCGCTGCGGCATGAACTTCATCGTCATTCACGCCGATAGTGGCGCTATTGGCGGCAAAGAATCGCAGGAGTTTATCGCGATTACCGAGGCCGGTGAAGATGACGCCATGATCTGTGACCGCTGCGATTACGCGGCAAACCGTGAGAAGGCCGAATTTGTGCGCTCCGAGCTGGCCAAAGAGCCAGAGGGCGCATTAGAGGAGGTCTATACACCCAACTGCATGTCCATTAGCGACCTCGCGGCCTTCCTGGGCATCCCCGAGGCGAAGACGCTCAAATCGGTCTGCTACGTTGCTGCTGGCAGGCTCATACTGGCCATTGTGCGAGGAGACCTGGACGTCAACGAGGTAAAGCTGGCGAATACGCTCTACCACCATGGCGTCAATGCCGCCAATCTGCACCTGGCTACCCCGGAAGAGCTGGCCGAGGCCGGCATTATTGCTGGCTACACCTCGCCGTTGAACAAAGGTCCCGAGGTACTCATTGTCGCGGACCCCTCTGTGCAGATGGGCAATAACTTCGTTGCCGGTGCAAACCGCGCCGACTATCACATCAAGAATGTGAATTATCCGCGGGATTTTCGCGTGGATATATGGGAAGATATCGCCTCAGCATTTGATGGCGCAACCTGCGTGCGCTGTGGTGGTACGCTGCACGCCGTGCGCGGGACCGAAGTCGGGCACATCTTCAAGCTGGGAACACGTTACAGCGATTCTTTCGGCGCCACGTTCCTCGATGCCGAGGGGGTGGCTCATCCCATCCTGATGGGCTGCTACGGAATGGGTGTTGGACGTATCATGGCCGCGATGGTGGAGCAGAGTCACGACGAAAAGGGCATCATCTGGCCCTTTAGCATCGCTCCCTATCACGTGGCCTTGATTGGACTCGACCTGGATAAGGGCGAGACAGCTGCGACGGCGGAGCAACTCTACGCGGACCTTTCAGCTGCCGGGGTCGAGGTGCTCTTCGATGATCGCGCTGAGACCGCGGGCGTGAAGTTCAACGATGCCGATTTGCTGGGCCTGCCGCTGCGTGCCGTGGTCAGCAAGCGTTCTCTCAAGAACGGCGGTATCGAGCTCAAGCTGCGTACCCAGAAGGAGAGCCGCATTGTGCCATTAGATGATGCCGTTAAAGCGATCCAGGAAGAGATTCTTCAAGGAATGATAGGGTCGTAACACGTCAAAACAAGAAAGAGGCCAGGAATACGCTCCTGGCCTCTTTCTTGTTTTGACCTGCATATGAAGCTTATTTTGCCTTGACAACGATCACTAATGGCAGGTCGGTGATTGAATCGATTGCCACCTGCTGGCTCCCCGCATTGACATACAGGCCGGTTGAGGCACCACCATCGAGGTTCAGCGCGCGATCGATGGAGAGATCTGAGCCAACGAGCAGGTCTTCTAGCTCACCGAGAGAGAAGGCAGTACCAGGGCTGGCAATGAACAGCAGGCGTCCCTGTTTGTCAATAGCAGCGATACTGCGGCGCGACCCAGCCGCGTTGGCATTAAACTGCGTGGTCTTGCCGTGTAGGATCAGCATAGGCGAAGATTGTGTCGCCTGTTGCAATTGCTCATTGTTGGGATCGTAGGGGCGTTCGCTCAGCGAACGAAGATCGATGTGGCCCTGGTTGTCAACTGAGAGCATACCGCCAAAGCCATTATATGATGTGCCAAAACTTTGCCCGTTGGAGATAACCAGGGCCGTGGCAATGTTTTGATTATCGAAGTATCCCCCGTTGATGATGGTGGTCGCGTGTTCCTTCCGCATCCACTCACTCATCGATAGTGGCTGCGCTGGTTGATAGGCGACTCTCAAAGAGATATGACGTAAGTCAAAGCGGACGATGGTGACGGTATCTTCATTATTGCCCGGGCTTTTCCAGTCTTCGTAGCGTACTTCAACACCTGGAACGCCTCTGTACCACGTATTCAGCTGTGGCGTGCCCTGATCAGACGGCTGAGTAGTTGTAGCTGTACTGGTATTCCCAGGAGTGCCACTGGTGGAAGTCGTTGGAACCAGGTTGCAGGCCACCAGCGAGAATAGTAAGAGGCAGAGCAGTAGATATAATTTTAATGCGTGTTTTAAATGCATAAAAAGGTTCCTTAGCTATATCTTTTTGAGAGGAATCTATACAGTTGTCTGTGGCGTATTGAGGGATTTCTGGTGTCACCAATCCCTCAACACAATACGTTAAAACTAACGCCGCCAGGGAGTAGCGTCAATTGCCGATACCGTGCCCTTGAAGTCTTGAGCCAGCTTCAGCGCTGCATCGTGGGCGGCGTTTTCCACTGCATCGTCGAGCGGGGCGAGTTCAACGTGTCCATAGCGGCGTTCGAGCGCGCGCTGAATCAGCAGGTCGGTGAACCAGGGATTCTTCGGTAAGACCGGGCCGTGCAGGTAGGTACCGAAGACGTTTTTGTAGACCGCGCCTTCGTAATTATCTTTGCCATTGTTGCCCCAGCCTGCCAGCACTTTTCCGAGCGGCTTTGCATTATCGCCGAGGTAGGTGCGCCCGCTGTGATTTTCATAGCCCACCAGAATCATCCTGCCCGATTCCTGAAAGTCGCACTCCAGCGCCATGTGGGTCATAAAGCGCGTGCCGCCGCCCTCAGTATGCATATCCAGCAGCCCGACGCCCTTGAGCTCAGGTCCCTGGAACGGCTTATAATAATGGCCTAACAGCTGGTAGCCCGCGCAAACGCTTAAGAACACAATGTTCGCTTCTGCCGCCTCTTGCAGCGAAGGAGCTTTCGCCTGGATATCGCGTGAAGCGAGCTCCATCTCGCGGTCGGCGCCACCGTGGAAAAGAATGAGATCGTATTTGGTAAAATCGGGAGTTTGTTTGACAAAAATTTGCTCGACCTCGGTCGCGATGCCGCGCCACTTGCAGCGCCTCTCGATAGAAAAGAGGTTACCGCGATCCGCCGCCACGCTCATCAACGTGGGATAGAGGTGGCCAATCTTGAGTACCATACCGGTGTCTTTGACTTCATTACTCATACGTGTTTCCTATTCTTCCCAAAAATGTTTCACCCAGCCACGCTTCTGCATGATGCGGCGCAGCTCGTGCGTGGGGGTGTAGCTCGCCATGATATAGAGAGTGCCGCCGGGTCCCGCGTTCTTCAGCGCGGCATCCAGGGCAGCTTCACGTTCGTGAATGACACTTATCTTGTCAGTTGGGATTTCAGCGTACTTCAGGCGCATGGCAATTTCTTCTGCTTTGCCGCCACTACACACGACATCGCGTATATCCGGTGCGATATTTTCAATGTCTACGTCCCACAGCCAGGCGAAGTCCTCGCCGTCCACGACGGTGTTGCTGGCCACGATCAGCGCGTGTTTCTCGGCGGAATGCTGGGCAATCAGGCGCAGCATCAAATTGAACGACGTAGGGTTTTTGACAAAGGCCAGGTAAATGGTCTGATCCCCTGCCTGTATTTTCTCGAGACGTCCAAAAGCGGGGCGTATGCTGGCGATAGCAGCTGGCGCTTTTGACATATCGAACCCCGCGGCCATCGTGGCGCCAAGCGCCGCGACCGCGTTGTACACGTTGTGCACGCCGGGCAGGGGAATATCCAGCTCAATCTCGCCCTCTGGAGTGCGTACTTTTACATGTGAAGGTCCTTCACCGTCGGGCGAAAGCTGTACCGAAGTGGCCGCGAAATCAAGCGTGGGAAGGGTATAACCGCAATTGGGGCAGCGATAGAGTCCCAGGTGAGACATATAGGCCACTTCATAGTGCAGGTCTTCCTGGCAGTGAATACAACGAATGATATCCGCTGATTGCTCAGGTACAGGCGTTCCGATCTCGGTGGTCTCTAACCCGAAGAAGAGGCGTTTCGCCTTTGCGTTCTGCCCGAAGTTGGCCACCTGGGGATCATTCCCGTTGAGAAGAATGGTAGATGTTTCAGGGAGGCCCTCCAGCATCTTATTGAGAGCCTGGGCGACGGAGTAGAGTTCACCGTAGCGGTCCAGCTGGTCGCGGAAAATGTTGGTAATCAGGACGACGTCAGGCTGAATCTCAGGGACCGCCAGGGGGATGGTTCCTTCATCGATCTCGAAGAGCAGTACATCGCTGTCTAATCGTCCGAACATATCGGCAAAATTTACGGCAACAGAAGTGACTCCTTGCAGCATGTTGGAGCCAGTGCGATTATGTGAAACGCGCTGGCCGGTAAAGTCAGCTATAATGGCAGTCATGCGAGCGGTGGTAGTTTTGCCGTTGCTGCCCGTAATCACAATTTTCCTGGCCCTGCTCGCTCCGACGACCGATTTCAGCACATTGGGGTCGATGCGTCGCGCGATCATGCCTGGTAAACTTGTGCCGCCACCGATACGGAAAAAGCGCCCTGACGCGCCTGCTAATTTTCCGGCGGAAATGGCCAGGGCCAGGCGCGCCCTGCCAAAGCCCGATGGAGCTGTACCAACGCTGCTATTGCCTTCCGGTATTTCTTCAGTTGCCATAAAAAACCTCGCTTAAAAGAACTTTTATCAGTGTCGTGAGCAGTATAACAAACCTGTTCGATGAGGGCAAGTGAAGTAGGTCACATGGCAGGGCGAATCAAAAGTCAGGAGAGGAAGAAAATATGAGGCCTTGAAGCAAGTGAAAGATGGACGCAAGAAACGAGGATGCCGCTGTTGGCTGGCCCTGCTGCTCACGCTCTTGCTGGTGGCCAGGCTGGCAGGTGAAACGGACATTCGAGCGGCAGCCCAAGGGATCCGATTGCGCAAAGGCTGGATCATCGAGCACCTGCACCTGAGCCGAGCCACGCTGCCGTGTGCAGGAACCTCTGGCTATGCGCTGGAGAGGATCGATGCGCAAGAACTGCTGGAAGGAGTGGCCGCATGCCTCACGCGCTGGGAAGCGGCGGAGCGCCGTGAGAACGAAGCGAGCCGGTTGGCAGACCAGCAAGGGCAACAGGACAAGCAGCATGTGGCCAAAGACTCGCAAAACGATGCGAGGGACGCTGGGACACGAGTCGGAGAGCCAACAGGGTGTGCATGTGCCTTCGGTCTATGAGGTGCGAACCGCTCTGGTGCTGGCCCAGCGTCAGCGTGGCGGAGAAAGAACATGAGATGACAGCGGTCAAAGAGCTACTCACGCCGGTCTATGTGAAAGATCGGGTGTGGACAGCCGATGCGATGCAGACGCAGAAGACGGCTTGCCAGTGGATTGACCAGTTTGGGGGCAAATACCTCTTCTTTTTCAAAGACAATCATCCTCCCGCTCACGAAGACCTGGCGCTGTTTTTCCAGGACCCGGATGCCGACCAAAGTACCTGGGGCTTCTTCTCACAGACCGACAAAGGTCATGGGCGACTCACCACGCGCACGGTGCGCACGACGACCGAGATGAATGACTGGTTCGCCAGCGAGTGGACCGGCATCGCTCAAAGCTTTCAAGTCATGCGAACCGTCAAGGGCAAGCGCCGCAAAGTGATTGAGCAGGCTGAGGCCCAGGAGCAGACTCCCGCTGGCGAACAGGCACCACCAGGCTCCCAACAGGCTCCAGTCAAACACACTCCCAAGGCCAAAGCCAGCAGGAAAGCCAGGCAGGTCATCTTCGTGGAAGAAACCAGCCAGCAAATCGTCTCTGGCTTTTCCCATTTGACGCCCTCCCAGGCCGGTCCCCAGGCCATTGCCACCTTCTTGAGGAAGCACTGGGCCATTGAAAACCGTCTTCGACTTTCGGCGCGATGTCACCTTGCATGAAGACCATTCTCAAGTGCGTTCGGCTGGCAAACCTCAGGCGCTCGCCGCTCTCAACACTATCGTTCTGTCTCTGATGCATTGGCTTGGGGTCCCCAACCTCCCTGATCACATGCGTACCTTTGCTGCCTTCCCCAGGCTGGCTCTTGATCTTTTACTCGGGCCACTGACTTTTGATTAGCCCTGGTCACATGGTGGCGTTATTCATGCCACCTTAGGAATGGAAGAACGTACTATAGTAGTAGGACTTACTCTTTGTGACACTCCCGTCCCCTAAAGGGTGACGGGCTTCTGAGCGACTTCTACGGTGTGGCCTGTCCCCGAGGGGACCTGCTCATCGAGCAGTGGTTGACCCGTGGATTTACTCAGACAACGTTGGGGCGTGTCTGCCCTCCTACTCCTCCTGGCTGAAGCAGGGCGGAGATACGTGAAGGAACGAGGAAACATCACATGCGATCCATACGCAAGCGTATGCATATTGACCGACCCGACAAGGTCTCGATGTCCGGTGAAGCCGCAAGCGCGGCATGCCCAATTTCTTCCTTTGGGCTTCTGGCGATGCCCACATCGGGGACACTGGCTCGATGTTCCTCGTTCGGAGCCAGTGAAGCTCAAGATGTGAGCATATTTGGATTTGTAGGTGAGATAGTCGATGTCTTTCCCGTACTCCCAGCCGGCCATGCGCTGGTTGTGATGCCTGCCCTTGTTTTGCTTGCGTACGCCGTGCGGATTGCCGATGAAGAGGCTCCCCACCGCATGCTCAACACAAAAGTCTATGACCTGCCGAGTCGCTTTGTGACGCATATCTCTCACACGCCGGGCAACTCGTCGGCGGACCTTGTTCTTAGCACGCTGCAGGTTCTTCCAGCGCCGAGAATACTTCAGACATCGGGATTGCTTCTTGGCAATCTGGCCCAACCGTTGATGCCGTTGCCGCTTGAGGCTACGGATAGCACGCCCCGTGACAATCATCGCCTTGCCGGTATCAGTTGTGACTGCTGCAAGATGTATCTCGCCCAGATCAACGGTCGCACGAACCGAACCCGGCGCCTGTTCTGCTTGTGGGCTCTCAACACATACGTGCAATTCAAAACCGTTCTTCCAGACCAGGGTACAGGCTCCGGCTCCTGCGGGCATCTCAATCGGCAAGATGAGAGACTTCCGCCCTTTGCCCATCGGCAATACTACCCGCCCACGCTCTTTACTCACGGACTGGGCAGGCCAATGGACCGGATAGAAGCGTTTCGTCCGCCAGGGGTATTTCATCCGCATCATGGGATGGGTTTTGCGCAGTTCACGGGTCGTGTCGATAGTAGCAAGGAAGGCCCGGAAGATCGCCTGAACAGATTGGCTATGCAACGCAAAACGTCCCCTGGTGACCCGTTGCATCTCGTTTTGCCCAGGCCACTGTGTCTGCTGCTGGCGTGCGTTCTTGTGCAGTTCGCAACACGTATTCCACACCTGAGCGGCTTCCATCTGGGCCGCTTTCAGCCGCTGAAAAAGAGCGGAAGAAAGGTTATCGAGTCTATAGATCTTGATGGTCTTCATGCGTATCTCTTCTTTTTCATTGCCCAAAAAGCGGTACATCCCGGAATGTCATGGTAAGTAGTGCGATAGAGGCGGGGTCGCTTTCATCCCGCCCCCTGGAACGGGGCAGGTCTTCCCGCTCCCTGAGATAATTTGCTTTTTAGACATCTGATTGCTATAATACCTTACTTATAAGCTGCTGAGGTAATTGCTAAGATAAGGCAGAGATATTCTTATTATCGCTTAGATAATTTCTGTCTTCTTTTGCTCTTTAAAATTGTTTCTACGTTTATTTCTTGTAAGACAAGCCTTACGGCTAAGGAGTTTATTCTTGTCCGTCGCAAAAGGCTGACATTGCTAGAAATCTGTAATGGTTATTATTATGGTTAAGTAAACCAAGGGTACAAAATGTCAGGTATATGTCCGGGTTGTGCACATAGCGACGGAACCCACGATCCTAAATGCTCCGTAGCATACCCGCCGATTCCGATTCTGCCATCGCCGCCACCGAGGCCACCAAAACCGCCGGAATCGCCGCCACCACCATCGAAACCGTAGCTTTGTGCGTTAGATAGACCCGGGTCTACTGTAGGAGTCGAGGACTCCACTTCGTAAAAGTAGATGTATCGTCGATACAAATAGGCCCGGGGATTTTTGGGGAGAAAGCTACATCATGTCGAATTCAGTCATATACGTAGATACGCCCACCCTAAACAGTGCCACAGTGTTTCTTTATCACATCACACTGAAGGGTGGCCTTCTCGAAGCGCTGGCTGACGAGGGTAGAACTCGATACGCTTGGCAGGCTAATAGGGTAACCAAACTGCTTTAACCCCCCACCTTTATCATAATACGTCATGATTGGGCCCGAGATGCTAAAACCGGTATAGATGTAGTAACGACCTCCATCGCTGGTCGCAATGGTACCCTCTTTCTTGTCACTGGCAAAATAATTCCACAGGGTGTCGAAGGGGATGGGGTTCTGCGGGGAATCCACGTCATGCGGCGATATCCACTTGAAATTGTCGAAGCCCCAGTTCATCAGGTCGCGCATATCCGTCCACCAGTTGTTGGTGTGCATTGCCACACCTATGAGATGATGGTGATTGCGCGTACATGAGATGACCTGGACAAAGTTGTCGACTCCGTCAAACCCAGGTTTCCCACCGTCGACGCCGGGATACCAGAAAAGGAACTGGTTGCCGTTGATGAGCGGAGCGGCTTGATGGTTTCCCCCCTGGGGAATAACGTAGGCCAGAGTCCCACTGATTTGATGAATGACAGGGATATTCATGCTATACTGGCCCAATATCGCGAGATCGTGAGCGCTGGAATAGTGGCCCGTCGCTAAGAGACCATGGGGATTCATGTAATGGGTATCGTTGAGTCCCAATTGCTTTGCGCGCTGGTTCATCTCGGCTACAAAATTGGATAGATTCCCCGAAAGAGCATCAGCGATGACGACCGCAGCATCATTGCCAGACTTGAGAAGTAGTCCGTAGAGCAGTTCACGCAGCGAATAGGTTTCGCCTTTTTTTAAACCAACGACGGTGCTGTCGGCGCTTAGTCGACTGATATCTTGTGCCATGGCGCTGTTGATGGTAATTTTCTGGTCAAGATTTCTTTTATCCACCGCCAGCACTGCCGTCATCAACTTTGTTGTACTCAGCATCGGCAGGTGCATGAAGGGATTATGAGCATAGAGCGTTGCACCGGTGTCGGCATCGAGCAGATAGGCGGATGTCGCGTTGACTGGAGGAGGAGGATGGTCTGTGTCCTGCGGAGTGATGACCAGTTCATGGGGGTCTGCAGCGTGCTGTAGGCTTGCTGGTGGTGTGACAGGTTGCTGATTGTTGGTAGTCCCGTTGGGCATCACTATTGTAGTGGTATTGACCTGGGGGCGACTGACGTTATAAATGATCGAGCCAACTACCAGCAGAACGAAGAGCAATCCGCAGGTAATGATCACCGGTAGGCTGTTGCGGATATAGATGAATCGATCCCGCTGTGGACGGGCGGTGGGACGGTGAGGCTGCGTGCGACGAGGTGGTGGAGGTGGCGCGTAGACGGTAGAGCGCCGTTTCTTCTCCACCATAATGGGATTTGGTTTTCGTTCCTCGGCGTGGGTACGCGGGTTTCGTTCCTGAACTCGGGTTCGAGGGGATTGTTTGCCTTCACCCTCCTGTTCATCCTCGTTGAACGCCTCACGATATTGGTACGGGGTGCGCGAGGCGCGTTTGATCCTGGGAATCTCGGGATGGTCGTCTAACGTGTAATCCTCTGGAGGACGCCGATATGTGACTGGCTGACGTCTGCGCCGCGGAGGCTGATATTCGGGTTGTTCGTCTTCACGTGGCGGCGTTTTGGGCATGAAATACGCTCGTCCTCTTCCTTCTCGTTGAGCTATTGCATATCACATCACTATGCTAGTGTAGCATAGTGGATACTCCGTGTCGAGGCTGTAGCCTTGTGACCATGAATTACATTGCTTAATGGCAGTTTAGCCCTTGACTACAACCATCACTCGTGCTACTCTGCTAACATTAACACAACAAACCTCAGCGTTGCATAGAGCGAGGAGCCTCCATATATGCATTTGAGAGCTGCAGCTATTCAACTCAATTCGCGGAATAATCCCGCAGAAAACCTGGCCACTGTAGAGCATTTCTTAGAGCAAGCCGCCGATATAGGCGCACAATTCGTCAGTCTCCCCGAATTCTGGACGTATCTCGGCCCCTACTCGGGCTTTGATGAAGCTGCTCAGACTATTCCTGGTCCTGCCATCGAGCGGTTGCAAGAGAAGGCACGGAAGCATAAGATGATCGTTCACGGTGGCAGTATCGTCGAACGCGTCACCTCGACGCCAGGTAAGTTTCACAATACGAGTGTGCTCATCAATCGCGAAGGCGAGATCATCGCGCAGTACCGGAAAATCCACCTCTTCGATGTAGACCTGGCTAACGGCGAGAAACACTACGAATCTGAACGCATCGTGCCGGGTAATCAGCTTGTCACCGCCGAGATTGAAGGTATTACCTTTGGCTTAACGGTCTGCTATGACCTGCGGTTCCCCGAACTGTATCGTTCACTGGCTCTGCGAGGGGCACAACTACTGATGGTTCCGGCTGGTTTTACGCTGCATACAGGTCGAGATCACTGGGAAGTCTTGCTGCGCGCGCGCGCGATCGAGAACTTCTGCTATGTCATCGCACCCGCGCAGGTCGGGCAGTACCCTCCCAACAGGCAGTGTTTTGGGCGTTCAATGATCATTGATCCCTGGGGACTTGTGCTTGCTCAGGCGCAGGACATGCCGTCCGTCATCATGACAGAGATAGACCTGGAACAGATTGCACGTGTACGTGCGCAGATACCCTCCCTGGAGCATCGCCAACCCCAGGTGTACGAATTGTAGGCCTGAAGGGTGCCACTTTCCCTTAATTGGGGCCAGGTTCGATGATATTTAGTTCAGAAAGGTGAGTGTTTTAATGGACATTGCTAAAATTAAGCAAAAGATTGATGGCGGCGAAATCGAGTATGTCAAAATAGGCTCCCCGGATATCGAGGGCGTGTTTCGTGGAAAGCGCGTGGCGGCAAAACATTTTCTCAACTCTTTAGAGGACGGCTTTGCTCAGTGCGACGTGCTCTTCGGTTGGGACATCGCGGAGAACGTGTTGCCCAATCTCAAAGTAAGTAACTGGGAGCGCGGCTTTGCTGATATCGTGATGAGGCCCGATCTTTCTACGTTTATGATGGAGCCGTGGGAGGAGAAAGTTGCCTCCTGTATTTGTGACCTGTGGACCGAACATGGCGAGCCCGTCACGGTATCCCCTCGCTACCTGATGAGTCAGGTGATGGAACGTGCGCGTTCGATGGGTTATGAGCCGATGGCGGCTTCGGAACTGGAATTCCGTTTTTTCCGCGAGAATATGTTTTCTCTCCGCGAAAAGGACTTTGGCCCGAACCTGACGCCCCTCAACCCGGGCATGAACTGTTATGCCATCAGCCAGGCAAGCGCTGACGACCACTTGCTGGGACGTATCGCCAACATGATGCGCGACCATGGCGTCGAGATGGAGGGCTACAACCGCGAACACGGCCCCGGTATGTACGAGATGAATATTCACTATGCGAACGTCCTTTCTGCCTGCGACTACACTATGCTTTTCAAAACGGGTGTCAAAGAGATTTGCCACCAAATTGGCCTCACTGCTAGCTTCATGGCGAAGTGGAATGACCAGGAGGACGGTAGCAGCGGACACTCACACATGAGCCTGTGGGCTCGCAACAAGGAACACAATGTCTTCTGGGATGAGGAGGCCGAAGGGCATATGTCTACGACTATGCGCCAGTTCCTGGCAGGCGTGTTGGACAAATTGCCTGAACTTATGGTTCTGTATGCCCCTGTAATCAACTCCTACAAGCGCTACGTCGAGGGTACATGGGCGCCTCTCAACACTACCTGGGGTATGGATAATCGTACCTGTTCGATCCGTGTCATCAACAATGGACGGCACGCCATTCGTATCGAGAACCGCGTCCCTGGCGCCGATGCCAATTTCTACCTGGTCTTTGCCGCGACGCTGGCGAGCGGTTTGTATGGCATCGAACAAAAGCTAGAGTTGCCTGCGAGGCTCGATGGCAACGCCTATGACGCGGCGACCGTGGCAAGGGCGCTTGAGAAGGGTCATATCCGCTCACTCTCGCGCAACCTGACGGAGGCAACAGACCTGTTTGAAAAGAGCGAGTTTGCCAGGGAGTACCTGGGCAACGATTTCGTCGATCATTACACGGCAACCCGCCGCTGGGAAGTCAAAGAATATGAGAAGGCGGTCACGAATTGGGATCGCCGTCGTTACCTGGAACTGATCTAAGCAGGACTTCCTGCCTGTCTATACTATCTATTCTTCCTCAATCCAGCCATGCGCTTCGCGGAAGTTCAGTCCCTGTTGCGTCGCCTCCTCGGCCGTCAAATACGGGAGGAGTTGCCCGACCAGGGGCTGTTTCGCTTTAAAACGCTGCAGATTGTCACAGGTAGTTCCGTATATGGGATATAATGGAATCAGAGTCTTTTTTGTTTTCTATGGGAGTAGAGCAATGAGTATCCAAACGATCAATCCAACCACCGGTGAGGTGCTGGAAACTTTTGAACCATTTAGCCAGCAGCAGATTGATGTAGCGCTGGACGAGGCACGCCGGGCCTTTCTCCACTGGCGCACAGCCCCGTTTGCCGAGCGAGCGAAATATCTGTACAGCGTGGCAAACCACCTGCGAGAGCATAAGACCGAACTGGCGCGGACCGCTGTTCTTGAAATGGGCAAGACGATCACAGAGGCCGAGGCCGAAGTCGAAAAATGCTCGTGGAGCTGCGACTTCTTTGCAGAAAATGCCGAACGCTTCCTCGCCGATCAAAAAGTTGTTGCCAACGCCACCGAAAGCTATGTCGCGTTTCGTCCGCTAGGCGTTGTTTTAGCCGTTATGCCCTGGAACTTCCCCTACTGGCAGGTATTTCGTTTCGCGGCTCCGGCACTGATGGCAGGCAACACGGCCGTGCTCAAGCATGCCTCCAACGTATCGCGTGTTGCCCTGGAAATTGAACGCATCATGCAAGAGGCAGGGCTGCCCCGAGGCGTTTTGAGAACCGTCCTTGTCCCCGGCTCCGAGACCAGCAAACTGATCGCTGATGATAGGATCGCTGCAGTCACGCTGACGGGAAGCGAGGCCGCGGGTGTTGAGGTGGCTGGGGCCAGCGGCCGTGCCCTGAAGAAGACGGTGCTTGAACTGGGTGGGTCGGATCCCTTCATTGTGCTGGATGACGCTGACCTGGACCAGGCAGCGCAGGTAGCTGTCACAGCCCGCTTCCAGAATAATGGTCAGAGTTGTATCGCTGCCAAGCGTTTCATCGTAGCGGAATCTGTCGCGGAGGCTTTTGAACAGAAATTTGTCGCTAACACGGCAAAGTTGAAGATGGGGGATCCACTCGAATATAGCACACAGCTCGGTCCCCTGGCTCGCAAAGACCTGCGTGATACGCTCGATCAACAGGTGCAACAATCGATCAAACAAGGGTCGAAAGTCTTGATTGGCGGACGGCCGCGTGAGGGGAAGGGTAACTTTTACGAAGCGACTATCCTGACCAATGTGACCCCGGAGATGCCTGTATTTACGGATGAAACCTTTGGCCCCGTTGCCGCCGTTATTCGCGCTCGCGATGTAGAGCATGCAATTGAACTGGCTAACGACTCCAAGTTTGGCCTGGGCAGCAATCTCTGGACACGCAATATAAAGCTGGCTCGTGAACTGGCCGCGCGCATTGAAGCAGGTAGTGTATTCATTAACGGAATGACAGCTTCGGATCCGCGCCTACCCTTCGGAGGAGTCAAGAGAAGCGGCTATGGACGCGAACTCTCCTCATTTGGTATTCAGGAATTTGTAAACATCCAAACCGTTTGGATTGGCCCCAAGAAAGAAAACGCCCCGGTAAAGTCGGCAAGCGAGTAGCTATACAGCCGGCCGTATATAGCCGCGCATCAAACTGAACGCCAAGGGAATTGTTCCCCTGGCGTTTTTCCTTTCCCTCGCAAATGAAAAGTTTTGTTGAATTTTATCTTCAAACTGTATAAGCAACTCGCAAATAATTCCTGATTTGAAGAGAAAATCGTCATCACTCTATGTGTGGTGGTATATTTTACAAATGAATGTATATCTCGTCCTATATTGTGTAACAATAATTTCAAGAGGAAGTGGCGGCAGCTTCTCACCTATTGCCGGGAGGGAAAGACATATGCCTGATCAAGATGGCCTCTATATTGACAAACGCAGCCGGCAAGTCTGTGTCGACGGCCAATTACAGCCACAGAAATTATCGACTTATGAGTGCAAACTCTTGCTCTTCCTGGCATCGCGCAATGGTGAAGTTTGTTCGCGAGCGGAAACTGTTTCTGCCGTTTATGGCACTGCCTACGAAGCGAGGACTGATGATAGTCGGCTTGACGCCTTGGTGAGTCACGCGCGTAGGAAAATAGGAGATGATCCGTACTCGCCGCGCTTTCTGCAGACGATTTACGGCGAAGGTCATCAGGTGCTAGACTACAAAGGCAATAAAAGGTAGTGACTATAGGTCTTGTCTGTGGGGACGTTTCTGCTTCATCTGGTGGTATTCTTCCAGCATCTGGCGGTGGTTCCCTACCAATTGGCGATGGTTTTGCAACGCTCTGCGATAGGTTTGCCAGTCCAGTTGGAGCTGAGGACCTCGCCTTCTTCGCTGGCTGTCCAGTACTGCCCTGTAAAGTGCGTGTACCGTTTGGTGATGGTTCAGCAAGAATTGATGATGCTCCATCAGGGATTGGTGGTGGTCCATCATGGTCTGATAATGGCCTCTGAGCAATTGATAATAGATCCGATCCCTGACATTTTCAGCTTCATTATGACGGTTCTGCTCCCCATGTTCAAATGGTTCCTTCATCATGTTACGTCGCTTCTGTAAATTACGGTTTATCTGACATCGTGACCTCGAGTGCATGGTAGTTCGGTGCTTGCCGAAAAACTCTAGTTAAATTGTAACATGCGCCACAAGCAGAACAATGAAACCACGTGTCACAATCTGTAACCTCTTCACAACGTCTGTATCTTATGGTAGAATGATTCTTAAGTCAGGTGACGTCCTCATTTGACGTGAACCATCCCACGTGACTTCGAGGTGTGATATGCCTCAGATACAAGACACTTTATTAGAAGAGATGCACGCGACGCGCAAAACGATTCTCATTGTGGAAGATGATCCCTATATCGGTGAGTTCCTTACGATGGCAATCTCGCAAGAAACCCCGTATCAGGCACTCTTAGCCGAGACAGGGGAGCGCGCTTTCGAGATGATTCAGCATGTCAAACCATCCCTCTTTGTGCTGGACTATGTGCTCGGCTCAATGAACGGCCTCGACCTCTACGACCGTATACGCGCTCAGCAGGGCTTCGAAACTATTCCTGCGATTTTCCTGAGTGCCAGTTTGCAGAAATATCAAGATAAGATCAAGCAGCGGCACCTGGTTGGCTTTGTCAAACCTATCGATTTAGATGAACTGCTCCTCTCTATCCACCAGGCGCTCAACTAGCATCAAGCGCAACCCCTTATTTCTATTGCTATGAGGAAGTGAGAAAAAAGATTTCCAATCAATACCCCAACCTTGCTCATTCAGATAAGAAAGTCCGCCTGATGAGATAAGATGGTTGGGATCTGCTTCGTGTTTCAGGCCCAACAAATTTCGCTCTCGTGGCTGCGTAGGCCAGGCTGGAATGCGTATTGTCACTCTTTGAGGGGCCGACGCCATCGGCGTCGGCCCCATCATTCTCCGTGGGTTACCGTCCCCGCTACTTTTCGTCTAATGTGATGGCTGTTCAACTCAGCCTCATGCTCAATACTAGGGTACAGCTGTGCTGACGCTCACTGTTTCAAAGGTGACGGTGCTCAAAGCGCTCGCGTCATGGGAGGTGACGGCCAGACCTGCCAGCACAGACCCGCTCGTGTTCAGCGTGACGCTCGAGCCGCTCACCACCGTCCAGGTCGTACCATTGGTAGAGGTGTAAGCGGTGTAGGTATTGCCGGAGCGAGCCACCATCAGGTAGGCTGGCACCGTGCCGGCGAAACCGGCGCTTTGTTGCGCGCCAGCGCCCTGGGCCGTGCGATACTGCACGACGATGCCGTTGCCCGGGGTCACAAACGCTGCGTAGTAAGCAGAACCCGGAACGCTACTCTGGCGTAGCATCACCCCGGCTTTGGCCCAGCCAGTGGTGTTGGTCTGCGAAACGACGCGTGCGCTCACACTGCCATTGGCCGCTAGCGCTTGTGAGACGAAGTGGAACTGGTCAGAAGTACCCCAGATGTCGTTGCCTCCTCCCTGGATCGTCCAGGTGCCGCCACTAAGGGACTGGCTGCCTGCAAGGGCAGGAGTCCCGATATCACCGCAGTTCCAACCACTCGGACAGCTTGAAGGAGGAGGAGGGGTTGTGCTGATGCTCACCGTGTCAAAGGTGACCGTTCCCAGGGCGCTGGCGTTATGGGAGGTGACGGCCAGGCCCGTCAGCACCGACCCGCTCGTGTTCAGGGCGACGCTTGACCCGGCTACCGGCGTCCAGGTAGTGCCATTGCTGGAGGTGTAGGCGGTATAGGTGTTGCTGGAGCGCGCCACCATCATGTAAGCCGGCACCGTGCCCGTTAAACTGGCACTTTGTTGCGCGTTGCCGCCCTGAGCCGTACGGTACTGCACGACGATGCCGTTGCCAGGGGTCACGAAAGCCGCATAGTAGGCCGAGCCGGGATCAGTGCTCTGGCGCAGCATCACCCCGGCTTTGGCCCAGGGATCTGTATAGGTTTGGGAGATAATACGCGCGCTCACACTACCATTGGCTGCCAGCGTCTGTGAGACGAAGTGGAACTGGTCTGAAGCAAACCAGATATCGTTACCTCCCGCCTGGATCGTCCAGGTGCCGCCACTAAGGGACTGGCTCCCTGCAAGGGTAGGAGTCCCGATATCACCGCAGCTCCAACCACTCGGACAAGTTGAAGGGGGAGGAGGAGGGGTTGTGCTGATGCTCACCGTGTCAAAGGTGACGGTGCTCAAGGCACCGCCGTCATGAGAAGTAACGGCCAGGCCCGCTAGGACCGACCCGCTCGTGTTCAGGGCGACGCTTGACCCGGCCACCGGCGTCCAGGTAGTGCCATTGCTGGAGGTGTAGGCAGTGTAGTTACTCCCTGAACGCGCCACCATCAGGTAAGCCGGCACCGTCCCGGTGAGACTGGCACTTTGTTGCGCGTTGCTGCCCTGAGCCGTGCGATACTGCACGACGATGCCGTTGCCCGGGGTCACAAACGCTGCGTAGTAGGCCGAGCCGGGATCAGAGCTCTGGCGTAGCATCACTCCTGCTTTGGCCCAGCCAGTGGTGTTGGTCTGCGAAACGGCGCGTGCGCTCACACTACCATTGGCCGCTAGCGCTTGTGAGACGAAGTGGAACTGGTCGGCAGTACCCCAGATGTCGTTGCCTCCTCCCTGGATCGTCCAGGTGCCGCCACTAAGGGACTGGCTCCCCGCTGGGAAAGGGTATCCGATATCACCGCAACTCCAGCCACCAGTACAGATTGTTGGTGGCGGGGGGGCAGTGGTGCTGAAATTGACAGTATCGAAGGTAGCTGTGCTCATCGTACCTGTACTCTGAGATGTCACGGCCAATCCTGCTAATGTTGGGCTGTTCAGACTCAGAGTAAAACATGTACCCGTAACATAGGACCAGTTCGCACCATCACTCGAAGTATAGGTGCAATAGATGTTGCTAGACCGGGCAATCATCAGGTAGGTCGGCGCAGTACCTGTAGGTCCGCTTACTATCTGGGTTTTAAGTCCCTGCGTCGGCCTGTACTGCACGACGATGCCGTTGCCTGGCGTCACGAAAGCGGCGTAGTAGGCCGAGTCCGCATTCGTGCCCTGTCGCAACATGACACCTGCTTTAGCCGAAGCGTTCGTATTGGTCTGTGTGAGGATATGCGCACTGATGCTGCCATTGGCTGCCAGCGATTGCCGCACGTAATGGAACTGGTCTGCATTGCCATTGATATCATTACCCGCACCTTTCAGCGTCCAGGTTCCTCCGCTGAGGGACTGATCCCCTACGAGCGCCGGGTTTCCTATATCACTACAACTCCAGCCGCCTGGACAGGGAGTCGGAGGTGCAGGAGGATTGGGGGGAGTGCCAGGTGACTGTATATTCACTGCGGCGTATGCGACCGTGTCCCGGATGCCCTGTGTGCCTGAGCTGAGAGCCATACCTTCCATGATGGCAGCTGGCATAGGCACATCCATTGTAGTGCCTGGGACGAGCGTGTAGGTACCGCCATCATTCGAAGTCGCGGCCTGGAACTGATCGCCGACTCGCTGTATCTCAAGATACAGCGGCAGCGATGCCGGGTTCGTTTGCGTCACAGTGGTAGTCGCGCCACCAAAGGCCTGGCGATATTGCACAACCAGCCTATTATTAGGTTGTAGAAAAATTGCATAATAGGGGGAAGCCGGATCGCTCGACTGGCGAACCATCAGCCCTGCCTGGGCCGATCCTCCTGTCGTTTGCTGCGATACTACTTTGGCGCTGACCTGCGAATCTCCGCTGACTTTCCGCGCCGTAAAGCGGAACTGGTCGGCAGTTCCTCCACTCCCCGCGCCCCCGGCGTTGACACTCCAGGTATTGCCAGAAACAGTTTCCGATCCGGCCGGGGTGGGGTTGCCGATGTCCTGGCAGGACCACCCGCTGGGGCAATTGGGATCAGGAGGAGGGGGAGGCGGGGTGGTGGCAGGTAGGCCGAACGAATACACATTGTCATCCGTCCCCCCTGTGAATATCTGGCCATTCGCCACACTTGGCGCTGCATAAAGCGCACCACCTGTGGTATAGCTGTAGAGACGCGTTCCGCTCGATGCGTCGAGTACCTCGAGCACGGGACCAGCCCCATCGACGACCAGGCCATTCGCATATGCCAATGCAGGAACGACTGCGCCAGGAGCACCATGCTGCCAAAGGTATTTGCCGGTCGCTGGGTCCAACGCGTTTACTGATCCCTTGTAGCCTTGTCCATTGATGATCATGTTTCCCCCACCCAGGAAAAGTTTGCCGTTCCCTAAGGCTCCAGACGAGGCGCTCCCATCCCCGCACTGCGGGCAGGTGCCCCCAATCGCGACCTGCTGTGTCCATACAGGCCCGGCAGCCAGGTTTTTGCGGTTATACGCATAAGCCTTGCCATTCTTGTTGATCGCCACCACCAGTTGGTCCCCCACCGCATCATTGAATGGTAACGGAGTGGAACCAAAATCGGAATCAACCCCTTCTTGTGATGCTGGAACTGCCCAGGAAGACTTGAGGGTGAGGGTGCTCGCATCGAGGGCAACAATTGCCTCGGTAAGCGTTTGGGAGGGCTGGCTACGCGTTCCTGTGGTGACATAGATTGTGTTGGTGGCCGTGTCAAGGCTCGGACTGGTCCAGACCCCCCCACCAGATTGCCCTTGCGGGACAAAATTGAAGGTGTTGACAATCTGGTGCGTCTGTAAGTCCACTTTTAGCAACTGCCCTGGCACTAATGGGCAATCCCCTACGCTGGCTATACCGATGTAGGCAAAGCCATTGTAGATCAGAGGGCTGGCCCAGTTGTACCACCCTTTGGTGTTATCGCCAACGAACACTTTCCAAAGAACATTGCCTGTTGCCGCATCCAGGGCATACCAATTGGAATCGCCGCCGCCGACGTAGACCACACCATTCTCCACATCTGCTGACGAAGTAACCCCGGCTAATTGAGGATAGCAAGGCGCGGTAGTCTGACCCAGGAATGTCTTCCATTTCTGGGTGCCTGTTGCCGCGTCCAGGGCATACTCATATCCATCCCAGGAGCCTACATACACGGTGCCGCCAACCACAGTGGGGGAGGCTGCAATAGGGCCGCCAGTCTTGAATGCCCAGCCCAGC
>WNGP01001650.1_pt1 | contig 25139 bp, 22 predicted proteins | sample 5407671 | NCBI WGS metagenome assembly WNGP01 (sample SAMN13153381, study PRJNA577476) | soil metagenome | isolation source: 40 cm soil or saprolite under Garry oak tree replicate 2 | place: USA:California | collected 2016-06-15
CGGGTTGCCGAGGCTGCGCTCCGGCCGTGGACACCGGTGTTCACGCACGGCGACCTGCAGGTCGCCCACGTGTTCGTCGACGGTGACGAGATCACCGGCGTGGTGGACTGGTCCGAGGCGGGCCAGGGCGATGCCCTGTACGACCTCGCGAGCTTGACGCTCGGGCACGAGGAGCACCTTGGCGACGTCGTCGCCGGCTACGGCACCGACGTCGACCTCGACGTGATCCGCGCGTGGTGGTCGTTGCGAAGCCTGCGGGCGGTCCGCTGGCTGGTCGAGCACGGCTTCGACCCGTCCTCGCCAGGCTGCGAGGTCGACGTGCTGAGATCCCGGCTGTGAGGCTGCACGAGCCCGACTGCCACGAGTGCCGTTCTGCCGCATCGAGTCGGCCATCTCCTCAAGCGCGTCCGCGTTAGCAGACACCAGGAGGCCGTTGCAACGTGGGTGCCGACGCCTTGCGGATCGCGCTTGCTGCCGCCGGTGGATCGTGCTACTCGCAACCTGGGACAACTTCTCACGCAACCTGCTACCCGATACCTCGGTCACCTCAAGCCGCAAGACTCACCGCCCGGCAGCGGATGACGATGCGGCAGGGCGGGCTTGGGCCCTGGCCCGGACGCGTGTCTCAGGCAAGCCGCCAGGCGAGGAGTCCTTCGGCTCCTTCGGCCTGGGTGAAGCCCGCGGTCACCAGTTCACGCTCGAGCACGTTCCATGGCGGGCGGTAAGCGTAGCCGGTGAGCTCTTCCTCGCTGATGATCTTGTCACCTTCGGTGATCCGGTGCAGGTAACGAGCACGGTACGCCTCCCCGTCGGTGTCGGCGATCTCCGACAGGACCGCGTACGTGTGCCGGCCCACCTGGCGTGATCCGAGTTCCTGCAGCGGGTGAGGTGCCCACGGGCCGCCGTCGCGCCAGGTGAAGACCAGCAGGCCGGCAGTTTCCAGCGACGCCGCCAGCACCGGCCAGAGCCGCTTGCGGTAGTCCGGCTCCAGGGCGTACATCACGTTGATCATCACGACGGCTTCGACTGGTCCGCCGAGTGTCACGCTGAGCGCGTCGCAGGGGAGCACGGTCACCCGGTTGAGCAGCTCCGGTTGCGAGCTCAGCCGTGACAGCAGTATCCCGCGCATTCCGGCCGAGGGCTCCAGCGCGAAGATCTCAGCGGGTGTCCAGCCGGCCAGGGACGTGGTGATCAGGCCCGTTCCCGCGCCGATTTCCAGGATGCTGCGCCGCACCCCGGTCAAGAGCGGGGGCAGGTTCTTGCGGATCTCGGGCACGTGCCCGTTTTCGCTGAACAGGTCGTAGAACGGGAGGGAGATGAAATCTGCCACGGCGGGCAACTCTACGCTTCGCGGTGGCCGCCTTGCCCGCGTCGTCGAACCGTCGCGCCAGACCGCCTCAGGCTCGGCAAGCCGCTTCTGCAGACAACAATCCTTGGCCACCTGGTGCCAGCCTTCTTGGCACCTGCATGCCGTTCGTGATCATGGTGGCAACTACCGCGAGCAAGTCGCAACTAGCGCGATCCGGCTCAGGGCCTATACACACCGAAAGTTACTTACGGAGCCCGACCGTCAACTACCGTTCCAATTCCGCCACCTAACGGTCACGGTCACAGGAACGATCTTCGTGATCTCGGGCCACGCCAGTGGCGCGACGATCGCTGGGGCCAGGTGATCACCGCGCTGACCGCGCACACCGGACTCGGCCGGCTGATCCTTACCAGCCGCCGTGTGCCTGCCGGCGTGACCGGACTCCGCGTGGAGGCGGTAGACGCCCTGTCGGCGAGCGAAGGCCTCCTGCTCGCCCGTGAACTCCCGAACCTCCGTAGGCTCATCCGCCGCGAACTACCCGGCATCGAGCCCGAGACGGCACGTCAGCTCGCACGCGGCGTCCTCGCCATAACCCAGGGCCACCCGAAGCTCCTCGAGCTAGCCGACGGCCAAGCCGCCGACCCGGAACGACTCACCAACCTCGTCGAATCCGGCGATCAGGCATGGCGAGAACAGGGCGGCCTACCGGACGGCCTTTTCGCCACGGGTGAGACAACCGCGGACCCCGGCGACTACCTGCACGTCCTTGCCGCCTGGACCCGCGCCGTCACAGACACCTTGACCCCCGGCGAACGGGACCTCTTCTGGTTCCTGTGCTGCCTGGAAGAACCCGACCGCGAACTCTCCGTCCTTGAAGCCAATTGGGGAGGTGTATGGTCCAGGCTCGGCCGCGACGGACGGCCAGCCGACCTGCACCACGCACTCGCCATCGTCACCGCCCGCGGGCTGACGGCACACGGTGAAGGTACCCGGTCATGCACAGTGCACCCTGGCGTCGCCGCCACTGGCCGCGTCCACGCCGGAAACCGTTCCAGGACGCGGTCGACACCGAGGCCGCCGCGTTCTGGATGCAGGTGGCCCTGCACCAGGCCAGCGGCGGTGAAGCGGACACCGGGCTGATGGTGCGAGCCGGGCTGGCCGCGGTCCCCTATCTGATCCGTCAGCAGCGGCCAAAGGAAGCGGCCGACTTCCTAGAGCACGCGTTCCTCCTAGACCCGTCCCGGGCGAACGCCGCGGCCATACTGCCTGCTATCCAGCAACTCACCGATCATGACCCCGCACACGCAGGCGTACTTGGACGAGTTCTGCAGGCCATCGACCCGGCCGCTGCGGAAACGCAGTTGCGCGCCGCGCTGGATGCCACGGCATCCAGCGGCGATTACCGGGGAGCATCGGCGATTGCCGGGCGGCTATCAAACCTGTGTCGCGGCGCGGGCCGGTTGGGTGAAGCCCTTGAATTCGCCGAACGCGCGAACGAATACACCCGCCAGGGCGAGCGTCAGCGGCTAACCCTCGCTGTTCACATAGAACGGCGATTGTTCAGGTAGGTGTTCAAATGACCTTCGACGGCTCGCCGGTTCTTTGGGATCGTCGGAGGTCACGGGGACCTTTCGAGCGCGGGGGCTGGCCGGCTGGCGCGGGGGCGATGGATGTCAGGTTCCGCGGAGCGGTCGGGGCGGATCCACCAGAGGCAGAAACCGGCTAGGGCGAGGGCGACGGCGAGGTAGATCCCGGTCTCGTACCATTGCAGCGGCCAGTAGCGGCTCGCGGGCTGGTAGGTCACTGTCTGCCGCAGGTGCAGGCTCTCGATGTAGGCCTCGCAGGAGCTGCCCGACGCGTTCGGCCCGCAGGCCCCGGTGACCGGCTCGGCGGATGCGGGACGGCCGTCGGGGGTGGTGAGCTGGGTGGAGAGAATCCAGGCGCCGGGGATGTCCGGCGGTGCCGTCTGCACGGACAGGGTGCGGCGGTCAGGGGAGAGCGTGAAGCCGTTGATCGATGCGGTGCTGAGCGTCACGGTGGTCTGGACGGGGGGGATGAGGTGGGGCCGCACCCACCCGGGGAAGGCGAAGGTGACGGCGGCGAAGATGGCGAGGGTGACGGCCATCGCGGGCAGGGTGCGGCGGGTGAGCAGCCCGGCGGCGGCCCCGAGGGCGAACGCGAACGCGGCGTACCCGACAGGCGCGACGCCGCTGTTGTGGAAAGAGTTGAGTCGGCCGCCGTCCACCGCCGCGATGGGGCTGGACCACCAGGTCACCATGAGGCTGAGCAGCCCGGCGGCGCTCATGCTCGCCACGCCGGCGACGCCGAGCTTGACGGCCAGCCAGCGGGTGCGGATGACGCCCTGGGTCCAGGCCAGGCGGAAGCTGCCGGTCTCGAACTCGCGGGCGATCAGGGGCGCCCCCCAGAACATCCCGGTCAGGCCGGGGACGGCCACGACGAGTGCGCTGAGCAGGTTCGCCAGGGTGAGCTCGGAGTTGGAGGGGAAGTTGAAGGCGTTGCCGAGCTCGCTCGCGCAGTCTCCCCGCGGCCTGCAGGCAGCGACGGCTGCGGCGTAGGCGTGGGCGAGCTGGATCCCGGTTATCGCCAGGACGACGGCGAGGACGGCTAGCGCGCCGAGGGCTACCAGGGCCTGGGCGCGGAACCGATGCCAGGCGAAGCGGATCATGACGCGATCTCCAGTCCGGGCCGGCGGGCGCGCGTGGCGTCGCCCGGCGGGCTCATGTAGGCGAGGACCAGGTCCTCCAGGCTGACCGGCCTGGCGGTCCAGGCCGGGTCCAGGATCGGCTCCTGGGTGCGGACCAGCAGCGTGCTCTGCTTGCCGGCGTGGCTTTCCTCGATGACGTCCCAGCTCGCCGGGAGCGCGCGGTCATCGCGGCGCGGCCCCGACAGCCGGTGGTGGGACGCCAGCAGTTCCTCGGTCTCCCCGGCTATCCGCACCCGGGAGCCGGTGAGCACGATGAGGTAGTCGCAGACCCGCTCGATGTCGGCGATCAGGTGGGAGGACAGCACGACGCTGGCCCCGTGCTCGGCGACGGTCTCCATCAGGCCCTGCAGGAACTCCCGCCGGGCCAGGGGGTCCAGGCTGGCGACCGGCTCGTCGAGCAGCAGCAGCTCGGGCCGCTTGGCGGCCGCCAGGGTGAGGGCGAGCTGGGCCCGCTGGCCGCCGGACAGCGACCCGGCCCGCTGCCGCGGGTCAAGGCCGAGCTGCCCGATGCGGCGTTCGGCGAGTTCGCCGTCCCAGGTGGGGTTGAGCCACGCGCCCATCCGCAGGTGGCCGGCGACGGAGAGCCCCGGGTAGACCGGGGCGTCCTGGGCGACGAAGCCGACCCGGGCGAGCTGCGCCGGGGTGCCGCCCGGGCGCTCGCCCAGCACCGTGATCGTGCCCGAGGTCGGTGTGAGGAGCCCGGCGGCTAGCTGCAGCAGGGTGGTCTTGCCCGCGCCGTTGGGCCCGACGAGGCCGGTCACCCGCCCGGCGGGCACCGCCAGGGTGCAGTCGGCCAGCGCCTGCCGCCGCCCGTAGCGCTTGCCGAGGCCGCTGGCCTCGATGACGGTGTTCATGCGACTCCCTCTGTGGAGCAGTTGCGGACCGCGGTCCGGTAGATCGACTCGATGTCGTCGGGCCCCAGGCCCGCCGACCGCGCCGAGCGCAGCAGGTCGGTCATCGCGGCGAGGAACCGTCGCTGCGCGGCGGGGTCGGTGCCGGGAAGCGACCGGATGACGAACGTCCCCTGGCCCGGCCGGCCGCGCACGAGTCCCTCCCGCTCCAGGTCGCGGTAGGCCTTCAGCACCGTGTTCGGGTTGATCGCCAGCTTGGCGACGACCTGCTGCGCGGTCGGCAGCCGGTCGCCCGGCTCCAGGAGGCCGAGCCGCAGCGCGTCATGGACCTGCTGGACCAGCTGGAGGTAGGTGGCGACACCGGAGCCGGTGTCGAGCTGGAACTCGATCATGCTCCCTCATTTCACTAATCGATTAGTGAAAGAGAGTATTCATCGTAGCCGCCGGATGCAAGCCCCACTCGCGCGACCGGGAACAGGGTCCGTGCTCACCCGCGCGGTGGCGCGAGACTGCCGGTTGTCTAACAATTGTTGTACGCTAGGTTCATGAACGTCGGATTCCGTCCTACCGAAGAAGATCTCCGCGTCATCGAGGCCAACCGCCGCGAGGATGAGAAGACCAGTGACGTTATCCGCCGCGCGCTGCGACTGCTCGACCGCGAGGCATGGGAGGAGCGCGCCCGCGCCGACATGCACCGGCTGAGAACCGAGGACCTGTCCGCCGAGGCGGACGCGTGGGAGTACGATGCCGACGGCAACATCCGGATCACCGGCACTAGCCTCACGGTTCCGGCGAGGCCGGCCGACCGGGCATGATCCGCGGCGCCGTCTACCCGGTAGACCTCGGCGATGCCAAGCGCGGCCATGAGCAGCGGGGGCGGCGTCTCGGGCTGATCATCAGCATCGAGCAGAACGCCTGGTCCACGGTGACCGTCATCCCGACCTCGACCAGCGCCCAGGCGTCCGTCTTCCGGCCGGAGGTCGTCATAGCGGGCAGGGATACCAGGATCCTGGTCGATCAGATCCGCACGATTGACGTCTCGCACGTCGCCGGCGAGCTCGTGGATTATCTCGCGCGGGATGACATGGCGCAGGTCGAGCACAGCCTGTCGCGCTACCTCGGCCTTCTGCGCTGATGTACATGTGCACATGGCCTGTCGGCGGTCAGCAATTCCTCCGCAGCTGACCAGCGCGCCGGACGGTCACGGGATGATTCTGATCGAGAGGTGCGTTGTAGCTAGAGAACACGACATATCGTGTTATTTGCGTAGGCCTGCCCTTGAAGAACTCGGGGCCTTGAGAGGTGAGCGTGATGACCGGTTGGTACGCGGAGCGGACGCCGGGTAGGTCGGCCAGGGCCGTGATCGCCGTGACGCTGCTCGCGCTGCTGCTGGTGGCGGCCGTGCCGGTGGTCCTGCTGGCCGGAGTGGTCATGATGTTGCTGGGACACGTCGTAGGCGGGCTCGCGCTGTTTGGCGGCTCGATCCTCGCCGCTGCCATAGCTGTCGTGGTCGCAGGCATGAGCGGGATGCGGCACCTGCGGAAACTGGTCGCCGGGCGCAGCTTCCGTGTCGTGCAGCTGGACGGCAGCCAGTACGCCGACGTCGCAGAGCCACAGGGCAGCGACTACACCGACGTCGTGCGGCTGAACCGCAGCGAGTACACCGAAGTTCGCTGACCTGACCCTTGTGCCGTGCCAGAATCCGGTGTGTCGCGCTACGCTCGGCGCTCGTGCCTACCCGGTTCGTCTGCTTGTTCATGGTCCGGGTGTTCGGCTGGCTGGTGCTTGCCGCTTAACCTGCATGGATGAGATTTTCGGCAAGCACGACGTCACCGCCTGCGTGACGACGCGGTCAGGCGGGCTGCCACAGCTCGACCCGGTTGCCCTCGGGATCGGTGACCCAGCCGAACCGGCCGATACCCTCCATGTCCTGCGTCTCTTCAGCCACGTCCGCCCCCCTGGCGCGCAACTGCGCGAGCATCGCATCCAGGTCGCGGACCCGGAAGTTGAGCATGACCTGCTGGGCGCGGGACCCGAAGTAGCCGGTCCCGGACTCAAACGTCGCGAACACCGTCAGCCCGGCTTCGCGATCACACGTTCGGTGCTCGTTGCCCGGATCGATCGGCCCGCCGACCTCGGGCACCCACAGCGGCACATGCTGCCGGCCCTGGCCGGGTACCCGTTTCTTCTCTGGCCGAACGAGTGGCGGTTTCCCGCCCCGCGCTGGCGATGGTGCTACGAGCCGCGTGAGCAGCACTGACTACGCATAGGTCGACGGATAATTTTGCGGACAAGTCCTAGGCCGCGACGGCGAGCACGTCCGGGGTGAGCCGGGCGATCGCGGACTCCATCGCGGGGCCGACCAGGTCCTGGGCCAGGGCCACGGCCTCAGGCATTACTACAGTCGCTGACGTCCCCCATCGTTGAGGCGAGGGCGCGGTGTGCGGCGGCCTGGCCGCGGCAATTGACTGCGTCACACTGTATTTTCCTCTTCTTGCTTCCCTCTTAGGGAGAGAACGCTCCGCTCCTGTCTGGTCGGCCGGCCGGGTGATGGCGGCGGGCGGTAAGGACTGGGGCGAGGCGCACAGCTTGCCGCGGCGAACGCGAGCCTGGCCCACATCGACCTGGCCGCCGACGTCCGGGCCGAGCTGACCCGCGATCGCCGAGTTCATCACGGCACGCCGATGGTAAAGGACAGCCCTCATGTCTGCTGACAACCCGACGTTTGACAACACCGCGGCCGTCGACCTCGCGACCCTGGACGCAGCCCGTGATGCCCTGGCCCGGGCTCGCGATCACGCGCTCGGCCTGCAGGACACCGAAGGGTGGTGGCAGAGCGGATTCGAGACCAACGTGACCATGGACGCCGAGGACCTGCTGCTGCGCGAGTTCCTTGGCCTGCATGACGACGCGCTGATCGCCGCGACGGCGCGCTGGATACGCTCCAAGCAGCGGGACGATGGCACCTGGGCCACCTATTTCGGCGGCCCAGGCGATCTATCCACCACCGTCGAGGCCTACCTGGCGCTGCGGCTGGCCGGCGACGAGCCGGACGCGCTGCACATGAAACTGGCCCGCGCTTGGATCCTGGACCAGGGCGGGCTCGAGGCGACCCGGGTGTTCACCCGGATCTGGCTGGCGTTGTCCGGCCTGTGGTCGTGGGACGACCTGCCTGTTATCCCGCCTGAGATGATCTACATGCCGTCCTGGCTCCCGCTCAACATCTACGACTGGGCCTGCTGGGCGCGGCAGACGATCGTCGCGCTCGCCGTGCTCCAGTCCTTCTGCCCGTCCCGCCCGCTCCCGTTCACCATCGACGAGTTGAAGACCGGCGTTACGCCCAGCCGTCCGCCCGCCGACCCGTGGGCGCGCGTCTTCAACGCCCTGGACAAGGCGCTGCACCGTTATCGTCCTGTCAAGTCAGTGCGGCGGGCCGCGCTTCGGCGCTGCGCCGACTGGATCATCGCCCGGCAGGAGCGGGACGGCTCCTGGGGCGGGATTCAGCCGCCGTGGGTGTACTCGCTGATGGCGCTGAACCTGCTCGGCTACGACGTGAGCCACCCGATCATGGCGCGCGGGCTGGCGGGCCTGGACCGGTTCACGATCACCGAGGACACCGCGGACGGCCCGATGCGCACCTTCGACGCGTGCCAGGGGCCGGTCTGGGGCACCGTTCTGATGATGGTCGCGCTCTCCGACGCGGGACTGCCTCCCGATCATCCCGCCCTGGTGAACGCCGCGCGGTGGGTGCTCGGCGAAGAGATCCGCGGGCCGGGGGACTGGCAGGTGCGCAGGCCGGAGCTGGCCCCGGGCAGCTGGTCGTTCTCGTTTGAGAACGACGTCTACCCCGACAACGATGACGCTGCGGAAGTCGTGCTCGCGCTGCGACGGGTCCGTCCCGCGGACCCCGCAGACCTCCCCGGCCAAGGGCTCTCCGAGTCTGGCCTGCAGGCCGCCATCGAGCGAGGGATGCGATGGCTGGCCGGGATGCAGTCAAAGGACGGCGGCTGGGGAGCGTTCGACGCGGACAACACGCGCAAGCTCGTCAAGAAGCCGCCGTTCTGCGACTTCGGTGAGGTCATCGACCCGCCGTCGGCGGACGTGACCGCGCATGTCGTCGAGGCGCTCGCGGCCGAGGGGCGGACCGACTCGCTCACGGTCCGCAGGGGGGTGGTCTGGCTGCTGCGGGCCCAGGAACCGGACGGATCCTGGTTCGGCCGGTGGGGCGCCAACTACGTGTACGGCACTGGCGCCGTGGTGCCCGCGCTGATCGCGGCCGGGGTGAGGCCGTCCAAGCCCGTCATCCGCCGCGCCGTGGCCTGGCTGGAGAATCACCAGAACCCGGACGGCGGCTGGGGCGAGGACCTGCGCTCCTACGACGACCCGGCGCTGGCCGGATGCGGTGAGTCCACCGCGTCGCAGACCGCCTGGGCGCTGCTCGCCCTGCTCGCGGCCGGGGAGCACCGCGGCGCCGCAGCCGAGCGCGGGATCCGCTGGCTGGCCCAGACGCAGCGCGCCGACGGGTCCTGGGACCAGCCGCAGTACACCGGCACCGGATTCCCCGGCGACGTCTACATCAACTATCACCTGTACCGGCTGGCCTTCCCCATCAGCGCGCTCGGCCGCTATGTGGGTCTTACGCACCCGGAGGTAGCGCATGACGGACACGATCCCGCATCCTAGCGGCGCCGAAGCCGCGCCGGGCTCCGGCTAGGCCGTGCTCGAGGGGCCAGGCAGCGAACTGTTTTCCGCAGACGGGTTACGTCCTCTTGGGTCAGGCCCCGGTCCGGGCCAGTATAAGGAGTGGGAGAGAAGATGCTTGTTCCCAGCGGCGCGTTGCGCCTGTTCAGCTCCCCCGGTGTGCCGCCGGCCCGAGGCGGCCGGCCAGATCAGGCTATGGGGTTAGCCCGATGACCGGGCCTTTCTCCTGGCAGGATGCCGGGCCAATGCTGGTCGTGAAGATCCAGGGGACCGAGAAGACGCTGCGGCCGGGCCCGTCGTACCGGGTGGGCCGCGACCCGCGGTCGGACATCGTCATCGACGACATCGGGGTGTCCTGGAACCACGCGGTGCTGCGGACCGAGCGCGGCGCGTGGTTCGCCGAAGACTGCGGAAGCACGAACGGGACGTTCGTGGCGTCGCGGAAGATTGACCGGTTCGAGATCACCGACGACTGCGTGCTGCACTTCGGCGGCCGTGATGACGGCCCGGCCATGTCCTGCTCGCTATACCGCCTGGGACGCTCCGACTGGCCGAGCGTGGACCGGCGGCCCAGCGCGGTGATGCGCGCGCCTGCCCGCGCGCTGCGCATCGGCCGCGCGTCAGACAACGACATCGTGCTGGCCGATCTCGGCGTCTCCCGCCACCACGCGGAACTGCGGAACACCGGCGACGGCCGCTACGCGATCGTCGACCTGGACAGCAGCAACGGGACCTTCCTCAACGGCGCGCGGGTCATTTTCACCTCACCCGTGACCGAGCAGGACATCATCGGCATCGGCCCCGCCACGTTCCGCCTGTTCGGCAGCGAACTCCGGCAGTTCATCGACAGCGGCGACGTCTCGCTGATCGCGCAGGACCTCACGGTGCGCGGGCCGGGAGGCAGAGTCCTGCTCGACCGGGTCAGCTTCCCGATCGGCGAGCGCAGCATGGTGGCGGTCATCGGGCCCAGCGGGGCGGGAAAGACCACGCTGCTCCGCGCCCTGACCGGGATGGCGCCCGCGACCGAGGGCGCGGTCCTGTACGACCACCGCGATCTCTACTCGCATTACGCCGAACTGCGGCACCGGATCGGCCTGGTGCCCCAGGAGGATGTCATCTATCCCCATCTGACCCCGCGGCGCGCCCTCGGCTACGCGGCCGAGCTGCGATTCCCCGGTGACACCTCGGACGAGGAGCGCAGCGTCCGGGTCCAGGAGGTCCTCGACGAGCTCAAGCTCAACCAGACCACGAAGGACCGCCCGGAGCCGACCGCGGACACCCCGGCCGGTGCGTTGTCCGGGGGCGAGAAGAAAAGGGTCAACATCGCGCTGGAGCTGCTGACCAAGCCGTCCGTGCTCTTCCTGGACGAGCCCACTTCCAGCCTGGACGTGGAGCTCAAAGAGGACGTCATGGACAGCATGAGGGAGCTGGCCCAGGACGGCCGTACGATCATCATGGTCACCCACGACCTCGAATACCTGGATAAATGCGACCGGGTCCTGCTGCTCAAGCCCGGTGGCCAGATGGTGTTCTACGGACCGTCGGACGAGGGGCTGCGCTATTTCGGCAAATCGCGCTGGGTTGAGGTGTACCGGGCCCTCCGGGCCGAACCGGAGCGCGACTGGGCGGGAGAATTCGAGCAGTCGTCCTGCTACCTCCAGTACGTAGCCAGCGGGCTGACGGGCCAGGTCCCGGACTCCGCCCGCGGCCCCTCGGAGCCGCCTCCGGCGCCACGCAGCCGCCTGGCTCAGCTGACCATCCTGTGCCGGAGGTACACCACCCTCATCGCCGCCGACCGGGGCTTCCTGATCTCGCTGGCGGTCGTGCCGATCGTGTTCGGGGGCCTGGTCAGGCTGCTGGCCGGCCGACCGGGGCTGGTCGGCGCCAGGAACATCAACGCCGAGACCACGTTGCTGTTCCTGGCCCTCATCGCCGTCCTGGGCGGCGCGGCCGGATCGGTGCGGGAGCTGATCAAGGAGCGGGCCATGTACATCCGGGAGCGCACGGCCGGCCTGTCGGCCGGCGCCTACCTGCTGTCCAAGGTCACGGTGCTCGGGCTCATCACCGGCCTTCAGGCCGCCGTGCTGGTCCTCATCGGCGTCTCCGGCGTGCCGTTGCCGCGCCACGGCGCGTACCTTCCGTCGCCGCTGGCCGAAATCCTGCTCGCCGTGGTCGTCCTCGCCATTGCCTCCATGACCGTGGGCCTGGCCGTGTCCGCGTTCGTCGACTCGTCGGAGAAGACGATGCAGGCGCTGGTGCTGATCGCGATTGCGCAGGTCATGCTGTCCGGCGGAGTCCTGGCGCTGGGGGCCGGGCTGCGGCAGCTCGCCTACCTGGCCCCCGCACGCTGGGGTTTCGGCGCGACCGCGTCCACCGTCAACCTCAACGCCCTCATGCTCGGGAGCGGCAAGCCGGCCGACTCGCTCTGGGATCACCGGTCCTCCGCCTGGCTGCTAGCCATGGGCCTGCAGGTCCTGCTGGTGGTGGTCTTCACGCTCATCGCCTGGTGGCGGCTGCTCCGGATCGGCCCCGGCCGGGCCCGGCCGCTGATCGGGTTCCGGGTCCGGCGGCCCAGCCTGCGCCGGCAACCGGCCTCACCGGGGGGCCAGGACGCGGGCGTCAGCCGCGCGCCGCTAGCGCGAACGCCTCCTTGACCGCCGAGAGTATGGCCGGGATGGCCGTGGCCTCGTCGATGGGCTCGTGGCCCGTGACAGGTCACGCCGACCCGACATCAACTCCTGACGCAGAAACTCACCTTCTTCGCCTTCAGGCACCCGCGAAGCCTACGAGCCCCGTCGGTGCGGCAACCTCGGCCAGGTGGTGCAGCGAGTTGGTGAGATGCTCAGGGCCGAACGGCGGGAACTGGATGTACTCCCGGATGGACTGCGGCACCGCCGACCAGTCGTAGGTGAGCGTGACCTCAGTCTCGGACGGACCGAGCGGCGCAAGGTCGTAACGCCAGATCCAGCCGCCGAACTCCAGGTGACCGTCGTCCTTCTCATACCCCGTCAGCCAGCCAATGGCGCGCGGCGGGTCGAGCACCTGGACCTTGTTGGCCGTCTGGTAGTCACGGTTTGGATGGTTGGGGTGATACATGTCCATCCGGAAAATCTGCCCCGCCTCGGTCAGCGGCGCCCGGTCGGCAGCTTCCTGAACCCAGCCGGTGCCATCGATCGCAGAATGGGTCGTCGGGTCCGCCAGCACCGCGAACACCCTCGCGGCGGGCACGGCGACAGTCAGGGTGGCGCTCACGTTCTCCTGGTCCACGGCGTGCACGCTCCTTGTCATCTCATCTCGGGCCTCCGGCAGGCGCGGAAGGGGGACGTTCCCGACATGCAGACGACGCGGCGAGGCGGAACTCATCGGTGGTGTGGGCGGAATCCCCACCCATGCCACCGCTACCCCGACGGGGTTTTCCATGGGTAAACCATAGTGTTGATCTTGGCAAAGAAAACCCCAGGTCTGTGACCTGGGGTTTTGTCAGGCGTTCACATTTGGCTGTGGCTGTGGCTGTGCGCAGAGGAAGATTGAGGAATCAGCGTCCTGCGCGCGTACAGCCTTAGCGCTGCGCGGAGTAACTTCACGCGATGTCAGGAGTCCTCGGCTACGAGACCGGGCTTGACCAGGCCGGTCTCGTAGGCGAGGACGACGGCTTGGACCCGGTCCCGCAGTCTCAGCTTGGTCAGGATCCTGGCCACGTGGGTCTTGACCGTGGCCTCGCTGAGCGTCAGCGCGGACGCCAGCTCGGCGTTGCTCAGGCCGCGCCCGACCAGGATGAGCACCTCCAGCTCACGGGGCGTCAGCGCGGACAGATCCGCGCAATCACGAGCGGCATCAGGCGCGGCGAACCGCGACACCAGGCGCCGGGTGATGGACGGCGCGAGCAGCGCGTCGCCGGACCGCACCAGCTGGACGGCAGCGACCAGGTACTCGGGCGACACGTCCTTGAGCAGGAACCCCGACGCCCCGGCCGCGAGCGCCTCGTACACGTACTGGTCCAGGTCGAACGTCGTCAGCATCACCACCCGCGCGCCGGAACCCGCGCCGAGGATCTGCCGGGTGGCCTCGAGCCCGTCCATCACCGGCATCCTGATGTCCATCAGCACGATGTCCGGCTGGTGCTCGAGCACCGCGGCGACCGCCTCCTTACCATTCGCCGCCTCGCCCGCGACGTCGATCCCGGCCGACTCCAGGATCAGCCGGAAGCCGCTGCGGACCAGCGCCTGGTCGTCGGCGATCACCACCCGCACGGCGCTAGGCACCGGCGAGCTCCGGCAGCGGGATCGTGGCACGCAGCCGCCACCCGCCGCCCGGCCGCGGCCCCGCGTCGACCGCCCCGCCGTACAGTGCGACCCGCTCCCGCAATCCGAGCAGACCCCGGCCCGGCTCCGCGCCGCCGCCGCTGGTGCCGCTCCCGTCGTCGCTGACCGTGATCACTAGCTGCTCAAGACGCCCGCTTATCCGAACGACACTCGGTGCTCCCCCCGCATGCCGCAGCACGTTCGTGAGGCCTTCCTGCACGACGCGGTACACCGCGAGGTCAAGCCCAGGCGGCAGGCCGCCCGGCGGCAGGCTGGAGTGCAGCTCCACGGGCAGCCCCGCCGCGGACACCCGCTCGACGAGCGCGCTGACGTCGGCCAGCCCGGGCTGCGGGGTGAGCGGGGCGTCGTCCGAGCCGCCTCCAGACGGAGCCAGCAGGCTGAGCAGGTTACGCAGCTCGCCCATCGCGGTCCGGCCGCTCGCCTCCACCGCGAGCAGCGCGTTCTCCGCCAGGCCGGCCGCGTCCTGGATGGGGCTTCCGAGCACCTTGCGGGCGGCGCCGGCCTGCACCATCATCACGCTAACATTATGGGCGACCACGTCGTGTAGCTCGCTGGCGATCCTGGCCCGCTCCAGCTCGATCGCCCGCCGGGTGGCCGCCTCGTGCTCGTCCTGCACCTTCCGCAGCCGCGCCGCGGAGTCGCCGGCCCGCCGCAGCAGCTCGCGGATGCCCAGCCCGGCCGCCACGGTCGGCACCACCACGATCAGCGCGGTGTACCGCTCCGGGATGCCCGGCTGGCTGTCCGGGAACGTCAGCACGGTGGCTATCGCGCCGGCCAGCGCGACGCCGAGCGCCAGGTTCCGGTGCGGGCTGTACAGCACGGCGCTGAACACCGCGAAGATCGCGGTCGCGAACACGACCGGCGGCACCTGGTAGGGGAGGGCGCACGCGGCGGCGAAGATCACCGCACACGCGGTCACCGGATACAGCCGGCGGACCGCCAGCGGCGCGGCCATCAGCACCACCGCCGCCAGCTGCCATACCGACGGGTACCAGTTTCCCGGCACGCCGATGCCCGCTCCGGCGGACAGGAACAGCAGGCGGCGGAGGGGGCTAACGGTGAGTAGCTGGGCATGTGAGATAGTCTCCGAGACCGCCAGCGCCGAGGCGGCCACTGCGATCACCGCGTCCAGAGCCAGGGCCCACGCGGACACTTCCCGCCGTGAGATGCCGGCGAAGACTCTCCCCATGTGACCATTGTCGCCGCTTCCAGGGCTGATACCGTCGGCCGTTCGGAGTAAATGTCGTACATCCACAGGATGATGGTCAGCTAATTACGGTAGCCAGGTTCGGTTTCGAGGCGGATGTGGCGCGGCGCGGCGGCGGCGTACGGTCGCGGCATGGAAGCACTTGTAGAGCTCGATAACGTGACGAAGATCTATGACAACGGGGCGGCGCCGGCGGTGTCCAGCGTCAGCATGACGGTCGCGCCCGGAGAGGCCGTCGCGATCATGGGGCCGTCCGGCAGCGGCAAGTCGACGCTGCTGAACCTCATCGCGGGGATGGACCGGCCGACCAGCGGGACGATCCGGGTCGGCGACGACCGGGTGGACAAGCTCAGCGAGACCGGGGTGGCCCGGTTCCGGCGCCGCCAGGTCGGCATGATCTTCCAGTTCTTCAACCTGCTGGACGACATGACGGTCATCGACAACGTGCTGCTGCCGGCCCAGCTGGCCGGCATGCCGCCCGGCCAGGCGCGGGACAGGGCCGCGGAGCTGCTCGCCGCGCTGCGGATCGCCGGGCGCAAGGATGCCTATCCGGCCAGGCTGTCCGGCGGGGAGCGGCAGCGGGTGGCCATCGCCCGGGCGCTGGTGAACCGGCCGGCCGTGCTGCTGGCCGACGAGCCGACCGGCGCCGTGGACACCGCGACCGGGGAGGAGATCGGCGAGCTGCTGCTGGACCTGAACGCGTCCGGGCAGACGCTGATCCTGGTCACGCACAACCCGGACCTGGCGGCCAAGTACGCGCAGCGGGTCGTCTCGATCGAGGACGGCCGGGTGGCGAGTGACACGGGGGCGCGGCGGTGAAGGCGATCATCAGGGCCGCACGGGGCGGCCTCGGCGGCCGGCGGCTGCAGGCCGTCGTGATCGGCCTGGTGGTGCTCGCCTGCACCGCCGCCTCGGTGCTTGCCGTCGGCATACTGATGGACAGCCAGTCGCCGTTCGACCGCGGCTTCGCCGCCCAGCACGGCGCGGACGTGGCCGCGGACATGTCACGGTCGGCCGCGTCGCCGGCTCAGCTCGCGGCCACCTCGCACGTGTCCGGGGTGACCGCCGTGGCAGGCCCGTTCCCGGAGACCACGGCCACCGCCAAGCTCACCATCCCCGGCGTCAGCGGCGCCGGCATCATCGAGGTGCACCTGGTCGGACGGTCCTCGCCCAGCGGGCCGGTCGATGACCTCACGCTCAAGTCCGGGCACTGGCCGACGGCACCGGACCAGGTCGTCTGGTCCCAGGCCGGGCCGGTATCCGGAGGCATTCAGCTGGGTTCCACGGTGACCGTTCCGGGGGTGCCGGGCTCGCCCGCACTGACCGTGGTCGGCTTCGCCAACTCGATCACGAACACGGCGGACGCGTGGGTGCTGCCCGCGGAGATCGCGGCACTGTCCAGCACCGGGTCTGCGCCGCAGGCGCAGCTGCTCTACCGGTTCTCCAGCGCCTCGACGGCGACGGCGGTCAACGCCGACGTAAGCGCGCTGAAGGCCGCGCTGCCTGCTGGCACGGTGCAGGACACCGCGTCCTACCTGACCGTGCGGACCGCGGAGCAGAGCAACGTGGCGATCTGGGCGCCGTTCATCATCGCCTTCGGCATCCTCGCGCTGGCGATGTCGGTGCTGATCGTCGCCAACGTGGTGAGCGGCGCGGTGATCGCCGGCACCACGAGGATCGGGGTGCTGAAGGCGATCGGCTTTACCCCGGCCCAGGTGACCGGCTCGTACGTGCTGCAGGTGGCCGTGCCGGCGCTGGCCGGCTGCGTGGTGGGTGCGGTCCTCGGGGTCCTGCTGGCCATCCCGATCCTGTCGCAGAACGCCAGCGTGTACGGGGTGGGCTCGCTGTCCATCCCGCTGTGGGTGGAGGTGGCCGTGCCGCTGGTGATCCTCGGCCTGACCGCGGTCGGCGCCATGCTGCCCGCGCTGCGGGCGGGGCGGATGAGCGCGGCACAGGCGATCGCGACCGGCCGCGCGCCGCGTGCCGCGCACGGCTACCTCGCGCACCGGTTGCTCGGCAGGCTGCCGCGCGCGCCGCGCGCGGCGACGATCGGGCTGGCGGCGCCGTTCTCCCGGCCGGCCAGGACAGCGGTAACCGCCGGGGCGATCATGTTCGGCGCGGTGGCAGTGACGTTCGGGTTTGGCCTGTCCGCCACGCTGCACCGGGCCTACGTGGACCTGCGGCTGGCCGACACCGCGCCGCTGCGGCTAGACCCCGCGCCAAGCGGCCCGGTTCTTGCCCAGCCCGGAAAGCACAAGACGGTGGCCGGCGTCATCGGGTCGCCCGGCGCGTCGCCGGCCGAGCAGCAGGCGATCGCCGCCGCGCTGACCGCCAACCCGGACATCGCGCACTGGGCGCCGGAGACCAGCGCGCAGGTCGGTGTGGCCGGGCTGTCTCAGCAGGCTCAGGTGACCGCGTTCGACGGCAACGCCAGCTGGACCGGGTACCCGGTCATCAAGGGGTCGTGGTACTCCGGCTCTGGTTCGGTCGACGTCAACACGACCTTCCTGACCGATACCGGCACCACGGTGGGCTCGACCGTCACCCTGACGTCCGGCGGGCGCTCGGAGACGGTGCGGATCGCCGGCGAGGCGTTCGCGAATGACACCAGCGAGCCTGGCGTGTTCATGAGCGGGTCCGACCTGGCGCGTATCGATCCGGGACAGGCGCCGACGCAGTACTACGCCGGCGTCAGGCCGGGCACCGATCCGCAGGCGGTCGCGAACGCGCTGACCGCCAAGCTCGACCCGAACGGCCCCGCCCCGGCTGCCGTCGCCGGCATCCAGGTGACGCCGAACGACAACGGCGAGCTGATCGCGGTGATCTCGCTGATCGCGCTGCTCACCATCTTGCTGGTCGTCGTGGCCGGGCTCGGCGTGCTGAATACCGTGGTGCTCCAGCTCCGCGAGCGGGTACACGACCTTGGCGTGTTCAAGTCGGTCGGCATGACGCCGCGGCAGGCCATCGCGATGGTGGTGTGCTCGGTCACGCTGATCGGCCTGCTGGCCGGGATCGTCGGGGTCCCGCTCGGCGTGCTCGTGCACAACGGCGTCGTGCCGGTGATGGGCCACGCCGCGAACACCGACCTGCCCGCGGCGGTGATCTCGGTGTACTCCTGGTGGCAGTACGTCCTGCTGGCGCTCGCCGGGCTGGTCATCGCGGTCGTGGCCGCGCTCGGCCCGGCCGGCTGGGCCGCGCGCACCCGCACCGCCTTCGCGCTGCGGGCAGAGTGATCGCGATGGCGTGGATTATCTGCTGACCGGGCCATCAGGCGTTAGGACGCGGATCAGTGCCGTCTTGCCGGCGCCGTTGCGCGTCCTATGCCATGTGATCAGGGAAACCGGCCACCGTGCTATCCGGTTGGCGCCAGACGGGTGGCTGCTGCTCGCCTGGCTGGCATCCAGCGGATGACGCTGTTCGCGTTGACTGTGGTGTCAGATGCTCCACAGTGCCTGGACGGGTGACAGGCGGGCGGCGCGGACGGCGGGCAGCAGCCCGGCGAGGGCGCCGATGGTGATAGCCGCGGCCAGGCCGCCGGCCCAGGCGCCGGGCGGGATGACGACGGCCTCGCCGTGGGCGCGGGCGTAGGCGGCGGTGGCGGCCGCGCCGGCGATGACTCCGGCGGCGCCGCCGGCCAGGGACAGCAGGATCGCCTCGGCCAGGAACTGGGCGCGGATCTGGCTGCGGGTGGCGCCCAGCGCCCGGCGCAGCCCGATCTCGGAGCGGCGTTCCAGCACCGAGATGATCATGATGTTGGCGACCCCGATCGCGCCGACCAGCAGCGCGACCGCGCCCAGCCCGAGGAACAGGGTGTCGAGCGCGCCCTTGGCGTCGGCTTGGGCAGTGAGCGCGTCCGAGGGCTGGGAGACGGTGACCTGGCTGGGGTTTTCCGGGTTGGCCTGCGCACCGAGCAGGTTGTCCACTGCGGTGCTGGCGGCCTGGTTGTTCGGAGTGGTGCGGACGTAAATCTCCGAGGGATGCCCGTCGAAATTCAGGTACTTCTGTGCGGCTGGGAAGCCGACCAGGACCGCCGAATCGAGCTGCGGGGCGTAGGTGGCCGGGTTGAGGATGCCGGTCACATAGAACCACTGGCCGCCGGCCCAGATCCGCATCCCGGGCCGGATCCGGTCGATGCCCAGCAGCCGCGCCGTGACGGCGCCGAGCACCGCGACCGGCTGGTTGGCGGTCGCGGCGTTCAGGAACCGGCCCTGCGCGAGGCTGGTGCCGGCCACCGCGGGCAGGCCCAGGGTGGCGGCGTCCACGCTGAGCCCGCTGGTTTCGATCGAGGGGATGAGCGGGGACCGGTAGGCGCTGACGTTGCTGAGCGTCCCGGTGGCCTCTACCGCGGTGACCCCGGGCAGCCGGCCGATCATCCCGGGGGCGGCCTCCGGCAGCTCGGCGGTGCTGCCGGTGAGGGTCTGCCCATTGGTGACGGTCAGCAGGTTGGTGCCCAGGCGGGCGATCTCGTTCAGCAGCGCGGCCTGGGAGGAGGCGGCCAGGCCCAGGACGGCGACGATCGCCGCGACGCCGATCGCGATGCCCAGCGCTGACAGTCCGGCGCGCAGCTTCCGGGTCCGCAGCCCGATGCTGGCCAGGCTGGCCAGGTCCCCGGGCCGCAGCCGGGCCGGGGACGGCGCGGGCGGGGCGGACGACCGCCCGGACGTGGTGGTCATGATCGTCCTCCCTGCACGGGGACGGGGCTGCTGTCGGCGATGACGTGCCCGTCGAGCATCTCGATGCGGCGCCGCATCCGGCCGGCGATCGCCTGGTCGTGGGTGATGATGATGATCGTGGTCCTGGCGGCGTTCAGCTCCTCTAGCAGGGCCAGGATGGACCCGCCGGTGGCGGAGTCGAGGTTGCCGGTGGGCTCGTCGGCCAGCACCACCGGCGGGCGGCCGGCGATCGCCCGGGCGATGGCGACTCGCTGCCGCTCGCCGCCCGACAGCTGGGTCGGCCGGGCGGCGGCCCGGTACCCGAGCCCGACCCGGCCCAGCGCGTCGGCGGCCATCCGCCGACGCTCGCTCCGGCGGATGCCGGCGTACAGCAGCCCGTCGGCGACGTTGTCCAGGACCTTCTGATGCTCGGAGAGGAAGAACTGCTGGAACACGAACCCGATCCGGGACGCCCGCAGCCCGGCCAGCTCCCGGTCGGTCATCCGCGCCGCGTCCAGGCCGGTGACCCGGACCGTCCCGGCGGTCGGCTTGTCCAGGGTGCCCATCAGGTGCAGCAGCGTGCTCTTGCCCGACCCCGACGGGCCCACGATGGCGGTCAGCTCCCCGGCGTTCACCGCCACGCTCACCCCGGCCAGCGCCTCCACTGGCGGGGAGCCAGGATACTGCTTGGTCACCTGCACCAGCTCCAGCACCGGCGGCCCCCAGTCCGCGGCCGTCCCGGCCGCGAAGGCCGCCCGCGCGCCGGCGGTCATGTCGCCGGCACCACGACGCGCTGCCCGGGGGTCAGCGCCCCGGTCACCTGCACCAGCCCGTCAGTGTCGTCGAAGATCCCGGGCGTCACCGGCACGTAACGTCGCGTGTTCCCTGAGCCTGCGACCTCGACGTCGTACCCGCTTGGTGCCCGGGCCAGCAGCGCCGTCACCGGCACCACCAGCGCGTTGCGCGCGGCGGCGGTGGTGATGTTCACCGTCACCGGCGCCTGGTCCAAGGTCCCCGCCGCCGACGGGCGGACCAGCGTGACGTACACCGGGATCGTTGTGGTCGCGTCCGGCCCCGACCCGGACGTGGCCGCCACCGTGCCCACCGCGGACACCACGCCCGGCGTCGTCGTCCCGTCCGGCAGCGTGACGCTCAACGGGTCACCCGCTTTCACCTGCGATTGCTGGGAGGCATCCAGCGGGATCGTCACCACGTGCCGGTCCGAGGTCGCGGCCAGCACCGGCCCGGACGCCGGACCGCCCATGCTGCCGCTCACCTGGGACACCCGCAGCGCCTCCGGCTCGAACACCACCTGCCCCAGCGGCAGCGACCCCGGCGGGAAGGAGATCCCCAGCGCCGACCGCAGCTTTTCCACCCCCGCCTGCGTCTCCCAGGAGTAGTAATCCCAGCCCCGCGCGGCGATCTCCGCGCTGCCGGCGTCCCCCAGGGCCACCAGGTCATGGTTGAGCTGGGACACGTCCTGACCGGTCACGCCCTCATTCAGGGCCCGCCAGGCCGGCACCTGCCCGTACAGCAGCACCACCGGGTTGCCGTTACCGGTCTCGTACAGTACCTGCCCCTGCCGGATCACCTGCCCGGCCGACGGCAGCCAGGTCAGCGTCCCGCCGCCATGCCCGGTCACCGTGTAGGACCCGGCATACCCCAAGGTCGCGGTCACCGGCATGGTCGCCGACAGGTCCTGCCGGGTCACCGCCGCCGTCGCCGGCGCGGGCGCCCCTAGCCCGGCCCCGGACGTGGCGGCCGAGGAAAACGCCCCGGCTCGCCACGCCGATACCGCACCGGCCACCGCCAGCGCCACCAGGCCCACGGCCGCCCAGCCGCCCCGTCGGCCCTGGCCGCGCGATCCCCTTGCCTCCGCGGCCGCCTGGGCCTCCGCCTGCTGCCCGGCCTCCCGGCCGCGCGAAACCGTCCCGCTCATGACCCGCCTCCCAGCGGAACCAGCCGATCGCAGGTTCGCAAGGTAGCCTGAAACTGCGGCGAGTCCGGGTTGATACCGAGCTGGGCAAGCTCCGTTCTGAGGCTGACGTCGGGGTTGGGATCGGGATAGTCCGGCACGCCGTGCGAGCGCATGCACTTCGAGAACCGCACGAGCTGGGTCTGGGACGGTACTACCTTCTTTTTCCCGCTCGAGGACGGCGTGCTCGGGAGCAGGTGACGGCAGTCACTGTAAGCCGTTCCGAGATGCGGGTTGCTCTCCTCTTGTTGTTGCTGCTGCTGGTTCCCGAACCCGTGGCCGTTGGCGTTGGGGTCGGGGAAATCCGGCAGGCCGTGCGAGCGCATGCACTGTGTGAAGGCGAGATTCTGCTGGTATTGCGATGACGCACCCGTGTCCGATGTGGATGACGGGCTGCCGCCGCATGCCGCCAGCATCACGCTGCCGGCCGTGACGGCCAGCACGGCCGCCCGCCGCGGCCACGCCCGGCACCAGCGCTGCCAACCGCCGGTTGTCTCGTTCATGATGCCGTCCCCACGGCTGGCTGAATGAACCTCAGCCGCATGGCCGACGACCGAGTTGCCGCTGTATGCCGCCGTCAGCGGGGCGATGCCTGGCACGACGGCCAGGACGCTTGCCCGCCGCGGCGACCCGCGCCAGCGGTCCCGGTCACTGCTGGTGTCGCCGTTCATCGTGTTGTCCCTCCGGAACGCGGTACTGGTGGATCCGGAAGTCCGTTGTACGCCGCGACGGCTATCACCAGCTTTACGTCGGCCGTTAAGCCCGTGACAGGTCCGTCCCGGCATCATGGCTGTGAGGGCCGACGCCATGCGGCGGCTCTGGCCTGGCCGGACGGCTGTCTGGATGGAGGACCCGAAGATGCCCGGAGCGCTCACTCACCGCCTGCCGGAGCGGATCCGGCTGCCGCGACTGCCGGCCCGCACAGCCCGGCTGCGCCTGACCGCCCTGCACGGCGGGCTGTTCCTGCTCTGCGGCGTGGTCCTGCTCGGCATCCTCTACCTGCTGTTCACCTGGACGACGGGGAAACTGCCGCAGGTCAATCCGCCCCCGGCCCCAGCTAGCACCCCGCTGGCGGCGAAGGAGGCGAGAATGGCCACGATCGCGACGCAGATCGTGGCCTCGGACCGGGATCAGCTCATGATCAACTCGATCATCGCGCTGGGCATCGTGACCGTGGTCGCCGTCGCCCTCGGCTGGCTGGCGGCCAGGCGGGTGCTGCGCCCGCTGAGCACGATCACCGTCACCGCCCGACGGATCTCCGCCAGCAGCCTGCGCGAACGCCTCAACCTGCCCGGCCCCGACGACGAGCTCAAAGACCTCGGCGACACCCTCGATGACCTGTTCGCCCGGCTCGAAACGTCCTTCGAGGCACAGCGGCGCTTCGTCGCCAACGCTTCCCACGAGCTGCGCACCCCGCTGACCATGATGCGCACCGCGCTCGACGTGGCGACCTGCAAGCCTCACCCCACCGGCCAGGACGTGACCATCCTGGCGGCGAAGATGCGCCGCGGACTCGACCAGGCCGACCGCCTGCTGGAGAGCTTCCTCATGCTCGCCCGCGCGCAGAACGGCTCATTCACGGGCGGCACGGCAGTATCACTCGGCCAGCTCGCTTCCGCCGCGCTCGCCGGGCGCAGCCAGGCCATCGCTGCGATGCAACTCACCATCGAACAGGCAGGCCAGGACGCCGCCGTCGCGGGCAGCGAGATCCTGCTCACCCGCATGGTCGACAACGTCATCGACAACGCGGTCCGGCACAACCAGCCCGGAGGCTGGATCCAGGTCACCACGCAGGCCGACGGCGCGCAGGCCCGGCTGGCGGTCGAGACCGGCGGCCGGATGCTCGACGACCGCGAGATCCGCCAGCTGGCCCAGCCGTTCCGGCGGCTGGCACCCGACCGGACCGGCTCGGACAACGGCACCGGCCTCGGCCTGTCCATCGTCGCGGCCATCGCCGCCACCACGGCACCCTGGACCTGCATGCCCGCCCCCAGGGCGGGCTCCGGGTCATCATCGAGCTGCCGGCAGCCGCCCAGACCGCGATGGCGGGACTGCCGTCATGAGAGTGCTGGTCGTCGAGGACGTCCGGAGCCTGGCCGACGACATCGCCGAAGGACTCAGGTACCACGGATTCGCCACCGACGTCGCCTACGACGGCCTGGACGCGGCGGCGAAGCTCGACGCGACCGCCTACCACGTCGTCGTCCTGGACCGCGACCTGCCCGGCATCCACGGCGACGCGCTATGCCAGATCATCACCCAGGCCGACAAACCAGTCATGATCCTCATGCTGACCGCGGCCGGCTCCCCTGAGGACCGGGTCAGCGGACTTGACCTCGGCGCCGACGACTACCTCGCCAAGCCCTTCCACTTCCCCGAGCTCGTCTTGCGCATCCGCGCCCTGGCCCGCCGCCAGCCCGCCGCCCAGCCCCGGATCCTCCGCGCCGCAGGCATAGAACTCGACCCCCAGCAGCATGCCGCGACCCGCAACGGCCGCCGGCTGGAGCTGTCAGTCAAAGAGTTCGGCGTTCTCGAAGCCCTCATGCGGGCCGCTCCCGCCTTCCTCAGCGCCGAGAACCTCCTCGAGCAAGCATGGGACGAGCACGCCGACCCGTTCACCAACGCCGTCTTCATCACCATCAGCCGGCTACGCCGCAAACTCGGCAACCCCTCCCTCATCGAAACCCGGCCCGGCGTCGGCTACCGCATCACCGACCCTGCCGAAACACCGCGGTGACCGTAATCACAGCCCGGTGCCGGACGCACACAGCAGGGCCAGTCAAGCTCGCGACCAGGCGTCCATAACGACGCGGGCGACCGATGACGGCAGGTCCTGCGGGCAGGCATGCCAGGCAGTCTCCATGGAGCGGCACACCGCAGCGCTGGCCAAGGCCAATCTCCTGCCGGTCCAGCGAGCGCGCTAGCAGCCATGAGTGTCACAGTCCAGTAACGGGCTTGCCGGCGCCGCTGCGCGTCCTATGCCGCCTGACCAGGGAAACCGTGTGCCTGTTCTGTGACAACGAGGCGTGTCGGCGAGGTGGCCTGCTGGGTCACCACAGAGGTGGCGGCGCGTTCAGGGAACCCGAGACGTGGGCCATCTGCAGGTCGAACAGGGCGGTGGGCTGGAGCTGAGGGGGATCCGCCCGATTAGCTCCAGGGTGATGGCGCCGTGGAGCTAGTGCGCTGGCCACATACGTTCACCGGGTGCTGACATGCCGCGGTGATACGCCCACACTCGATCTGTAAGGCAGGTGGAGTGGCGGGGGAAGCACGGGTCGGTCCGGGTGCGGCGGGCGATGATCATCATGGCGTCGGCGTCGGGCACGCTGGTCCCGGCGATCGCCCGGCTGGTGGCCGCCGATGAGGACACGGTGCGGGACGTGATCCATACGTTCAA
>WNGP01000784.1_pt1 | contig 25119 bp, 23 predicted proteins | sample 5407671 | NCBI WGS metagenome assembly WNGP01 (sample SAMN13153381, study PRJNA577476) | soil metagenome | isolation source: 40 cm soil or saprolite under Garry oak tree replicate 2 | place: USA:California | collected 2016-06-15
TGGTGGCTCTTCTTGGTCATCCTCGGCGCGGCGGTCGCCGTCGCGGCCGGCGTCACGGTCTATTGGAAGGTCTACGGCCTCGGCAAGATGGTCGAGTGCGGCGAGTGCGGCGCCTTCATCCCAGAGGACGCGACGACCTGCCCGAAGTGCGGCGTCGAGTTCGAGCGGGACATGGCGAAGTGCTCGAACTGCCAGGCCTGGATCCCGGTCGACGTGAAGCAGTGCCCGGAGTGCGGCGTCGAGTTCGCGACCGGCGAGGTCGAGATGGCCGATTACGGGGAGAAGATGCGCCTCCAGTACGACGAGGTCGTGTCGAAACTGCATCAGGAGGCCTCGCGTCAGCTCGGGCGCGAACTCTCGGACCGGGATTTCCAGGACTGGTGGAAGAAACAGCCCACCTTCGTGACGTTCGAAGACTGGCTCCGCGAGGAAGAGGAGATGCGCAAGATGGGCTCGAAGCCGTGCCCGACCTGCGGCACCCTCAACTCGGTGACGGCCAACGTGTGCCACAAGTGCGGATCGCTGATGCGGGAAGTGCAACGCCCGCCGAGCGGTGGCGGAGGGAGCACGGTCGTCCAGGTCCCGTCGGCGGCCCGTCAACCGGTCCGGGCAGCGTCCCCTGCCGAGACGCCTTCCGGTTCGCAAGCCGCGCCCGGGGTCGCGCCGGCCACAGCCGCGGGAGCTCCGGTGACGGAGGCCATTCCCCGCCGGGTCATCCGCAAAGCGATCACGCCCCAGCCGCTCATCCAGAGGAAGATCGTCAAGAAGGCGGTCGAAGACGAAGAGGCCGCATCGCAATCCGAGACGGACGACGACGAGGCGAAGGACGACGAGTCGTGAACTCGTCCCGGTCCGGACCTCGGTTCCCACTGGATAGCCGTTCCTGGGAACCGGTTCGGCTCGAACCGAACGATACCCAAATGACCATACGCGTCCCTCGCGCTTTTCGTCCTGTGTCCCTGCCACGCGGGCTTTGGCGCCTCCTCGCGATCGTCGTGAGCCTGGTCCTTGAGATTCCGGGAGCGGTCCGCGCGATTCTCCGCGTGTGATCGCAGAAGTCCTTATGCCGCTCGGGCGATGCGGCCCTGGATGCGGCGGGAGGATCGGCGCGTCGTGGCCGTCCTCGGATTCCTCCATGGCGTGGTCCACGCGAACATCCTGTCGATCCCCATTTTCCTTCTCGCCTGGCAGCTGGAGTTCGGCGCGGACGAGGTGACGCTGGGCCTGTTGGCGGCCGTGGGATTCGGCTTCTATGGCCTGGGGGCGGTCCCGTTCGGGTTTCTCGCGGACCGGCGACCACCGGGCCGCCTGTTGCTCCTGTGCGCGGCGGGGATCTCGATTTCCATGGTAGGCGTCGCGGCGAGCCCGTCGATTCCGTTCCTCGCGCTCTCCCTCGGTGCGCTGGGCCTCTTCTCCGGAATCTACCACCCCACGGGATTGTCGATCATCTCGCGCGTCGTCGCGGAGCAGGGCCGAGGAATGGGCTGGCACGGGATGGGCGGGAGCCTCGGGATTGCCGCGGGCCCGGCGTTCGTCGGGGCGACGTTGGCGATCGGCGGGTCCTGGCGGTCCGTGGCCGGCCTCCTCGTCATCCCGGGTCTGGTCGCGCTCCTGCTGCTCCTCCTCGGGCCACTCCCCTTCGAGCTCCCCGCTCCGGCCCTCGGTTCAAACCGGTCTCCACGCCCCCTCTGGAGCCGCTCGTTCGCGTTCATCCTGCTCGTCTACATGTTCGCGGGCTTCGCCTATCAAGGTGGGCTGACGTTCCTCCCGCGATTCGTGGGGGCCGGATTCTTCGCGTTGGCCCTCGCCCTCGGGGCCATTGGACAGGTCGTGTCCGGTCGACTCGCGGACCGCCGTCACTCCGAGCGCATCTTGTTCGGGTTATCGGTGGGCGCGGCCACGATCCTCGTCCTCCTGGCGGTCCTCCCGCCGGGAGGCGCGTTCACAACCGCGGCGCTGCTTTTCGGATTTCTGCTGTTCTCGCTTGAGCCCCTTCAGAACATCCTGGTCACCGGAGAAGTGCCTGGGTCCCTTCGCGGCCTCGCCTTCGGTTTCACATTCTTGAGCGTCTTCGGCATCGGATCGCTCGGGGCGGCGCTCGCGGGGTGGCTCATCGCGAACCATGCGAGCGCCATCCTCTTCCTGGTCCTGGGAGGCTTCCTCGCGGCCTCGGGGACGGCCTCTCTCGGCGTTCGTCGCCGGGGCGGTCCGTAGCGGTCCTCAGTTCGCGGGCACTACGACGCCCTGGGCCTGGAGCGTGTCGCGGATGATCTTGATCATCCCGTCCGGGTCCTTGTAGTAGGACGACACGATCTTCGCGACGTCCCGGTAGTTCTTGATCTCCATCCGCTTCATGTACTCGAAGATGTCCAGGCGGCGTTTGACCTCCTGTTCCATTCTCCGCTGATTCCAGTTCCGGGCGAGGGAGATCTTCTCGTAAACGTATGAATGGCCGGAGTAGTTGAACGTGTCATCCGCCGGGTTCCACGTGTATGCGGAGTTCGTGATCAGCTCGTTCGACTCCGGGTCCGTGCCGACGACCTCGACGATCGCCTTCACGCGGCGCGTCATGTCCGTGCCGACTTTCACCTGCGCCTGGAGCAGGACGATGTCGAGGGCCGCGACGAGGGCCCGCGGCAAGTTGATCGGATCGTTCTCGAGGCGGTGGACCATGGCCTGGACGTCATCCGCGTGGAACGTCGTGTACGCGGACTTGCCGGTGGCCATGGCCTGGAACACGACGAACGCCTCCGGTCCACGGACTTCTCCGATCATCATGTACTGCGGCCGCTGACGGAGGGCGGCCGTGAGCAAGTCGAACATGTCGATCTCGCCCGCGGGCTTGCCCGTGGAAGCGACCCGGCCGCCGAACCCGGCGCGCGTGAGCAACGGCACCCAGTTCTCGTGGGGCAGGTTCAGTTCCCGCGTGTCCTCGATGGACACGATCTTCATCTGGGGCGGGATGAACAGGAGGATCGCATTCAGCGTCGTGGTCTTCCCCGAAGCCGTGCCGCCGCAGATGAGCATCGATTGCCCGTTCTCGATCGCGAGCCACAGGTACGCCATCATCTCCGGGGACATCGTCTTGAATCGGACGAGGTCGAGCGGGGTGAAGGGGTTCTCTCGGAATCGCCGGATCGTGAAAGAGGATCCTCGCTTCGTGACGTGCATGCCGAGGGTGGCCTGCAGACGCGAGCCGTCCGGGATCGTCGCGTCGAGCATGGGTTGCGCGACCGAGATGTGCTTCCCGGACCGCTGCGCGAGCCACACGACGAACGAATCGAGCTCCTCCGCGTTGTCGAACTTGAGGTTCGACGGGATGGAGCCGTACTTGCGATGGTAGATGTAGAGCGGCACGCGGACGCCGTCGCACGAGACATCTTCGACCTGTGCGTCCGTCATGACGACGTCGATCGGGCCGTACCGGATGAAGTCTCGATACACGTAATAGAGGACGCGTTCCTTCGAAACCGGATGGAGCTCGACCCCCAGTTCCCGGAGGAGGCCGTCGACGATGCGCCGCAAGTAGTTCTCCTTCCGCGCGCGGTCGGCGTCGTCCAGCATCTCGAGGTTCTCGACGAGGATCTCCTTGAGGACATCGAGGACTTCCGATTCTTCCTCGATGAGCTTCGGCTCGATCGCCTCGTAGAAGTATTCGTTCCCCATTGTGTCGTACAAGATCCGCACGTAGGAGAAGTTCTTGAGGATCGGCTGGATCTCGATCTCGTTCATGTTTCGCTGGACGATCTTCGGGATCGTCGTGATCTTGCCGAGGCTCGTCTCCTCGACGCTGCTCACCTTCGGCGACTTGACCTTGATGCCCTTGTCCCCGAGGAGGCGGGTGAAGTAGCGCTTCTTGATCGAATCGAGCGTCGCGGCGGTGCTGCTCTTCTTCTTCTCGTCCATGCCGTCGAGCATCCGTTTCGCTTCGTCGCGGTCGGAGCCTTTCCGGTCCGCGTCCTCCGTCTGCGCGTAGTTCCGCTCCGTGGATTGGGCCATTCGGTCACCTCAGATGAACAGGAACGCGAACAGGGCGATCACGAGCATGATGAAGCTGTGCCGCAGCCCGTTCGGGATCTTCCCCGTGTCCAGGACTCCGGCGAGGATGCCATCCCCGAGGCCGTGCACGACCGTCGCGATGAAGAAGGCGATTCGGATTTGATTGACAACCCCCGGAAGATCTTTGGCCAGCGGGCTCTGGACGGCGCCGCCCGTCGAGGCCAGCGCGCCGCTCGCCTCGAGCATCTTCGGCAGGAACGTCACGTCGAGGATCCAAATCGTCACAAGGAAGACCATGAAGGAAATGTAAATCACCGCGATGTACGTCGACATCGCGATTCGGCGCTCGTCCTCGGTCAGCTGGTTCTCCTTCGTGTCGTGGCTGACCATCGTCAGGACGTCGGCGACGTCGCCCCCCGCATCGGAGGACTTGACGATGATTGCGACGACCCGGCCGACCATCGGGGTTTTTACGCGATCCGCAAACAGGCGCAGCGCCTCCGTCGCGGGGACGCCCCACGTGATCTGGGCGGCCATCTTCTTGATTTCCGGCGTGAGCTTGCCGTAGCGGCCTCCGGACGAGACGACGATGGCCTCGGCCAGCGTCATGCCGAACCGCCCGGCCTCCGCGACATCGCGGAGGAAGTCCGGGAGCCGGCGTTCGATCTGTTTGACCTCCCGCTGGAGCTTCGCCACGTAGAAGCCGTACGGCCCGATGAAGCCGAGGGTCGCCACCACGAGCCAGTAAAGGAAGCGCTCAACGTTCCCTTGTGTGGCTCGGAAGGCGAGGTTCACCGAGTCGATCAGGTTCAGGAAGGCGACGAACCCGAAGAGGACGAACAGGGCCGACGCGACGCCAATGACGCTCTTGCGGCGGTCCCCCTTCTCGGTCCGCCGGAGTCGGGCTTTCTCGAGCTCGACGTTCGTCATCTCAGCCCTCCTGTTCCATGTTCCAGATGACGAAGATGAACCCGAACTGGCTCATCGGGATCATGAGGGCGACGACCACGTACAAAAGGAGGACGACGAATCCGGACCCCGTCTTGCTGATCAGCGCCATGATCGCCATGATCACGACGAGGAAAAGCGGGAACGCCACGACGACGGTCACGAAGGACTCCGCGAGCATCCCGAGCGTCTCCATCTTCTTCCGCATCTCCAGGCGGTCTTCTTTCTCGAACTGCTCCGCCTTCACGAGGAAGTATGGTTTGAGCTGGCCGCCGCTTGTGGATGTCGTGACGACGCCTTGCAGGAAGTCCGAGAACTTCGAGGACGGGGAGCGCTGCGCCGCCTTCCGGAGCGCGGTCAGGATGTCTAGGCCGAGCAGCTCCGTGTCTCGGGTGATCCACTCCGCCTCCTTGGCGACCTCGCCGTAGATGGTCTGTTTCGAGAGCTCTTTGAAGATCACGTCCACGGGGACGTCGGCGGAGCTCATCGCGGAGATGAACGACATCGCGCCGGAGATTCGCTTGTCGATCTTGTGGCCGCGCTTCTTCGCCATGCCCGCGGGCTTGCCGTGATAACCGACCGGCAGGCCGAACGCGTACATGTACGAGAAGAAGATTGGGAGCGCCGCGACGAGCGCGAAGATGAACAGGAGCGTGACGATCGGGATGCTCAGGATGAGGAGGAACAGCGCCGCAACGAACGCGGCGACGACCGCGCCGACGGCCGCGAACGTCGTGTTCATCCAGGCGACCGCCAGGTACTCTTCGGGCCGCAGCCGGATGTGCGCCTTCAGGAGGTTGTCCTCGAGCTCCGGGTCGCTCCCGGTCCGTGCCTGGATGAACTTCCCGAACATGCGCCAGGCGACCTGAGCCTTCGGCGGCAGGCTGACATTGACCGGCTTGGCTCCCTTCGGGAGCTTCACCATGTGGGCGCCCTTGTCGGTCTCCTCGCCGGGGCGGAACCGCTTCGTCTTCGTGAGCGTGCCTCGCGTCTCGAGTTTATCGAACGCCGAGCTACCCAACCGTCTCGCCTCCCGTCTCCACGGCCTTCATGACGGCGTGGTCCTGCCAGCCCATCTCCTCTCGGACCCGCTTCGCGGTGTCCTCCGGGTACTGGTAGTATTGCACGACGATCTTCGCGATTTCTCGGAAGTCGATCAGGTTCTTTTGCAACATGTAATTGACAATATCGACCCGGCGCTGGAACTCCGCCTCCATTTCCTCGTGAGTCATGTTCTTCATCTCCATGATCTCATCGAACAGGAACGAGTGCCCCTTGTAGACGAACGTGTCCGTGGCGGCGTCCCATTCGTACACCGTGTTCGTGATCAGCTCGTTCGTCTCCGGCTCGAATCCGACGAGCTCGACGATCTGCTTCATCCGGCGCACGATCGAGTCGCCGATCCGGGCGTGGGACTGGATGATGACGAAGTTCAAGGCGGTCAACAAGATGCGCGGGGTGTTGATCGGCGGGTTCTCCAGCCGGTTCACCATCGACTTGACGGAGTCCGCGTGCATCGTGGACATCGTCGGGTGTCCCGTCGCCATGGCCTGGAACATCGTGTACGTCTCCTTGCCGCGGACCTCTCCGACGACGATGTAGTTCGGCCGCTGGCGCAGCGCGGCTCGCACGAGGTCGTACATGTCGATCTCGCCGCCCGCCTTGCCGTCGGGGCCCCGCTCGCCGATCCCGGACCGCGTCGTCCCGGGGATCCAGTTCTCGTGGGGCAGATTGATCTCGCGGGTGTCCTCGATGGACACGATCTTCGCGCCCGGTCGGATGAAGAGGGCGGCGCTGTTCAGGGTCGCGGTCTTTCCGCTGGCCGTGCCTCCGCAGACCATCATCGACTTGCCGTTCTCCACGGCGATCCAGAGGTAGGCGACCATCTCGGCGCTCGCGGTCCCGAACTTCACGAGTTCGACCGGCGTGAAGGGCTTCTCCTTGTACCGCCGGATGGTGAAGGACGACCCGCGGGTCGTGACCTCCTTGCTGTACGTCGCTTGGACACGATGGCCTTCCACTGAGGTCCCGTCGAGGATCGGGTTCGCGACGGAGATTTGCTTGCCGCACCGCTGGCCGAGCATGACGGCGAATGAGTTCAGGGCGTCCTCGTCATCGAAGATGACGTTCGTCTTGAGCGATTCGAACTTCTGGTGGAAGATGAACAGGGGGATGCTCGTGCCGTCGCAGGACACATCTTCGATCCGCAGGTCATTCATGAGGACGTCGACCGGGCCGTAGCCGACGAAGTCGCGGATGATGTAGTAGACGATCTTGTCCTTCGAAGCGGGGGCGAGGCGCAGGCCGCGCGACGAAATGAACGAGTCGACGGCCTCCTGGAGGTATTCCTTCTTGTCCTTCTCCGCCATCTTGTCCCATTCGTACTCGAGGGTGCGGTTCAGGGAGTCCTTGATCATGTCGAGGAACTCCTTCTCCTCCGCGTTGAGCTGCGGTTCCCAGACCTCGTACACGTATTCGGAGCGGTCGTGGTCGTACACGACGCGCGAGTAGGTGAACGGCTCCCGGATTGGGACGACCTCGATTTCCTCCAGGGTGTCGCGCGCGAGATTCGGGATGTGCGTGAGGTAGGAGCCGCGCGTGCCGGACCACTCGGCCTTCTTTTGAATCGCGCCCCGCGGCATGAGGATCTTCTTTTGTTTCGGCATCTTGGTTCACCTTAGAACTGTACGTTCGAATTCGTATCTCCCACGCCGACCTGTACCTGGGCGTGCTGCAGGCGGAAGAAACCGAGGGCGAGCAGCGCCGAGTTGTGGATCTCGAGACGCATCGTGTACGTCTGCGTGGCCGGGTTGTAGCTCGCGGAGATCTTGTAGATCACGATCAAACCGATCTTCGCGGTATACGAGACGTCGAGCGGGGTCTGCGTGAACGTGCCGCCGAGGACGAGGGCGCTCGCCAGGGTTTGGTTGAGGAACCGGTACCAGGAGAGACCGTACTGCGAGGTGTGGTTGACCCAGATCACCGCGTTGGCGGGGAATCCCTGGTAGTCCTGCCGGTCGAAGGCGAACACCTGCGTGTTCACGACCTCCGTACTCGTCCCGGAGACGCTGCCGGCGCCGTACAGACTGACGAGGCCGAAGGAGATGTCCAGGGTGTTGTTCGTCTTCATGACACTGAAGGTCGGCTGGGCCCGGATGACCTGGCCGTCGGATTGGTAGCGGATGACCGCGCCGTTCTCATATGCGATCTTCTGCGGGACATAGTACCGGTTCGCGACGTCCAGTACGATGGACCCGTTCGATTGCTCTTGGACATGGGTCGGGACGCCTCGGATCAGGTAGTCAAGGGACACGGTGAAGGGGCCTGCGTCGGGGAACGATTGGAGCGTGCCCAGGGTCGATGCCGCGAAAATCGGGACGCCGTCGACCCCGATGCTCACAGCGGACGAGGCCGTCACGGGGATGTAATGGGTTCCCGTGATCTGGGCGGCTTGCGCCGAAAGGATCTGGAGGTCAATCGCCCCTTTGATCCCGCCGAACTGGCCCAGGGATCCGTTCATGTGGGACGCCTCGGAGTCCTTCATCCATACGGGCACGTACTGGTTCACGATGAGGCTGAGAAACGTGAGGAACACGAGCAGGGCCATGATCGTGCCGACGGTCGAGGCGACCCCTTCCTCGTCCCGGCGAATGTCGCGGATCAGAATACGCATGAAGGCACCTGAGGAGTATTCCTCGTAGACATTCCATCGGCCCATCCTGGATGACGCTATTTATAGGTGTCGCGCTGAAAATCTGACCTTGAGAATGAGTTGATTTTCTCCATGTGGGAGGGACCATTTTCGGTCCGCGATTTCGACGCTGATTTTGGCCCGGTTTCGGAACGCCTATCGCGGTCGTTTCGGCGCCCGCTTCGCGGCCGCGTAGAGGAGCGTCGCTTCGCCGGCCATGAACCGCTTCATCCCGTCGATCGACGCGTATTCGTTCGGCGCGTGGGCCCGGGATCCATGGCCCAGGCCCATCGACACCCATGGCAGCTTGAGATATTCGTCGAAGGCGAAGGCGGGCATCGTGCCGCCGCTCGAAGGCCAGACCTCCGGCTGCTTTCCGTTCGCCTCGACCGCCTCGATCGCGGCCTTCGCGATCCACGAACCGGGGTCGGTCTTCGCGGGGCCGTACGGACCGTGCACCTCGATCCGGAGGTCGTCATACCCGCGCTTCTTCAGGTGGGCGCGCAGTTTTCGCAGCGTCCCTTCGACGGTCATGTCCTTGACCAGTCGGATGTCGATCTTCGCGTACGCCTCGTGCGGCAGCACCGTCTTCGTGCCGCCGTGTTCGATGTACCCGGAGTAGATGCCGCAGATGTTCACGGTCGGCTCGAACAGGTACTTCAGGAGGAGCTGGTCCTTGGGCAGATCGAACTTGAACTTCGCCGTCCGCTCCTCCTGCAGCCAGGCGGACGGGTCGAACGTCTTCGCGAGGGTCTTCACCATCGCGGAATCTTGCTTCGTCGGCGGGACGATGTCGTCCCAGATTCCATCGATGGCCGGACGCTGGTCCTCGTCGACCAAGGTGGTGAGCGCCTGCAGCAAGCGCCAGACCGGGGAGCCGATCCAGACCGCGTTTGAGCTGTGGATTTCGCTGTCCATCGGACCGCCGGCCTGCGGGTTGCCGCGGGACCAGACCGTCAGGTAGAGGCACCCCTTCACGCCGAGGTAGATCGTCGGCACGCCACGCAGGTCCTCCGAGTAGTCGTTCGCGATCGCCGCGTCCGCCTTCAGCTCCCGGCGGTGCGTCCGGATGTACGCGATGAAATTCGCGCTGCTGATCTCTTCCTCGCCCTCCGCGAGGATCTTCAGGTTCACCGGCATCTCGTCGACGTCGCGGATCGTCTTCCAGGTGAAGAGGTGGTTCGCGAGGGCGCCCTTCGAGTTCGTCGAGCCCCGGCCGATGATCGCCCGGCCGACGCCGGGCACGTCGCGGATCTCCGCGGCGAAGGGCGGGGCCTGCCACGCGTTCAGGTCCCCGACCGGCTGAACGTCGTACATCTCGTACACGATCAGCGTGACGGGCGCGCCCACGTCCAGCTCGCCGATGACGAGCGGATGACCACCCTTCGCCCAGGTGCGGGTCTTACAGCCGATGTCCGCCATCATCTGCCGGACGAGCTCCGAGCACTCCCGGATCCCTTCGCCGGTCGCGCTCACGGACGGCTGACGCAGCAGACGGCGCGTGTACTCGATGGCCTCCGGGAACCGCGCGTCGAGTGCCCGGCCGACCTCCGGCGGCACGAATCCGGCCATCGTCGCGGGAACGGGGACGGACCCATAAGGTTCTCGGTCGCGCATCGCCGCTACGTTCTTGGGCGGGGCTGCGATTGCGAATCCGATGCTGCGGATCGAAGCGGACGTCCTGATCCCGGGACGCGGAGACCCGATCCGGAACGCCGCGTTGATCGTCGACGGTCCGACGATCGCGTATGCCGGTCCGATCGAAGGCGCGCCCTCGGCGGCCGGCGCGACCGTCGTGAACGTACCCGCGCTCATGCCGGGAATGTGGGACGTCCACGGACACTTCATGGGGATCCGCACACTCAACGTCGAAGAGATCACCCGCACGCCTCTCGCCGTGCTCGCGGCTCGAGCGACGAAAGATGCGGAGGTCGCGGTCTCGGCGGGCTTCACGAGCATCCGGGAGCTGTGCGGACTCGGCGTCCACCTGGCCCGGGCCGTCGCGGAAGGGACCGTCCATGGGCCGCGCATCTACGGAGCCGGCGGAGCGTTGAGCCAGACCGGAGGTCACGGAGACCTTCATGCGTTCCCGCTCGATTTCATCCACGACGTGTTGCGCCGCACCGGTTTCTCGTACCTCTGCGACGGCGTGCCGGAGTGCCTGAAAGGCGTCCGGATGCAGCTCCGGATCGGAGCGAGGGTGATCAAGGTCCTCGCGTCGGGCGGTGTCGCGAGCGAACTGGACCATCCGGTCCATGCGCAGTTCTCGCGCGAGGAGCTCGAGGCGATCGTCGGGGAGGCGGCCCGCGCGGAGCGAGTCGTCGCCGCCCACTGCCACGGAAAACCCGGCATCGTCGCCGCGCTCCGAGCCGGTTGCCGGACGATCGAGCACGGGACGTTCCTCGATGAAGAAGCTGCGGACCTGATGCTCGCCCGCGATGCGATCCTCGTGCCAACCCGGTTCATCATCGACCGCCTCGTTCGCGTCGGGAAGGAAGGCGGGATCGCCGAGTACGCGTACCGCAAGGCGGTGGCGATCAACGAGCAACATCAGAAGGCATTGCGGATGGCGATTCGCAAGGGCGTGCGGATGGCGACGGGATCCGACATCTTCACGTCCGCCGGTGGACCGGCCGGATGGGGGCTCAACGGCCACGAGGTGGGCCATCTCGTCGAGGCCGGAATGAAACCGCTTCAGGCCATCGAAGCCGCGACGGCGACGGGGCCGCTTACCCTGGGCCCACAGGCCCCGAAAAGCGGACAACTCCAGGCCGGATACGACGCGGACTTCCTCGCGCTTGCAAAAAATCCGCTCGACCGGATCGGTGTGCTTGCCGAGCCCGAGCACATCCGCAAAGTGTGGATGGGCGGCGAACTCGTGAAAGATTTGCCGATTTGAACCGAGCGGCATCGCACGCCCAAAAACTATTTCTCCCGTCCGGCGTTCGGACGCTTCGCGCCGCGGTAACTCAGTTTGGGAGAGTGCGAGACTGAAGATCTCGAAGTCGCCGGTTCGAGCCCGGCCCGCGGCAGTTCCTCCGATGATTAGGCCTCGCGACCGGCCCTCTTGAGGACGGTGAGGGCCGTCGTCGTGATCCATCGGCTCGGGCGCCCCGGGACTTCCAGCCCGAGCGGGTAGAACGGCCCGCGGAACTGATATGCGGGATCCTCCGTGTCCGGGTGGAGAGCGTCCATGTTCCAGCGCCCGTCCGGGTTCCGCCTGGCCTCGAGGCGGTCCAGGGCGGGTCCCATCCGCGGGTCATTGCCGTACCCCAGGGACGTGAGCACGTCGAGGCCGACGAGGATGTCGTAATAGTAGTGGACCGGATAGTGGAGCCGAAACCAGGGACGGTAGGGAGTCGGCCCTTCGCGGAACAGACGGCGTTGGAGGTAGAACTCCGCGCCTCGCTCGATGGCCCGGAGGACCGGCGGGGTCCTCTCCTTGAAAGGGAGCGCGGCAAAACCGGCGAGGGCTTCCCAGCAGTCCAGCGTCCCGGTACGGGAGCGGAAGCAGTGCCATCCGCCGTCCTTCTTCTGGTGGCGGACGAGCCAGTCGATCGCGGCTCCGATCCGAGGATCCTTCCGGTAGCCGAAGCGAGCGAGCATCCGGAGCGCGTTCCCCGTGAAGCACACCTCGCTGCCGCGGCCGCCGAGGTCGCCCGATGGGCCCGAGAACCGACGGAGGAAGAGGCTCGTCGCTTTCGCGACCCGGGGCGTCTTTTTCGTGAGGCCCAGGTCGGCGAGGACGAGCAGCCGCCAGTTCGTCGCGACGTACTTCGGGCGGTACAACTCGGAGGCGGAGCTGCCGGGCGTCACCCACTGGCCTTCCGGATGCTGGCCTCGGAGGAGTTGCGCGGCCCATCCCTTCCGTCCGATGGCTCGCTGGGCACGGAGGACGTCGGGATCGTCCGGGGGACGATCGAGGAGCTCCCGCAGGACGCGGAAACGGACGCTCGGATCCGAGTCGGTCTCCAGGAGCCAATTCCGGAGTCCGCGGCGGATCGTCATTCTCGAGGCGAAACCCGACCCGCGTATTTATTTCCGGCCCCTTGGAGAGGGACTTCACGACCGGGTGCGATAGAATCTTATGGGCCGAGCCATTTGGACGGTTGTCCCGCCTTAGCTCAGCCTGGTCAGAGCGGGTGACTGTAGAGTGCTCCCGTGCACCCTTCGTGCGCGGTGCCCGCTGCCATCATCAGGCCCCCGGTTCAAATCCGGGAGGCGGGACTTTCCTGCGCCGATCAAGGCGAGTCGGACGCCCGGTCGTGCGACAGGGCGAGCCTACGTGCGAGGGGCCGCCTCGTATTCGCTGGTCTGGCCCGCTCCTTCCGTCACCGCGACGGCATGCTTCGGCGGGGCTGTGGTCCACCCCTCGGCCAGCCTCAGATACAAGAACACCGGCTCGCCGAGGCGGGCGATGACGGTCCCTTTGTGCGTCAGGCTATACCGGGCCGAGTCCGGGTCATCGAACGAATGCCCTCGCTCAACCAGCCCGGCCATTTCGAGCACCCGGAGCCTCCGGACCATTTCAGGCTTCGTGAAGTCCCCCAGGATCGTGGCGAGCTCGTTCGCGCCGACGGCCTTCTTGAGGTAGATCGTCGCCAGGATCTCGAGGAAGCGATTCCCGAACACGCGGCGCGCGATCGAGACGTTCCTCCCGATCGTCTCTTCGACCTCCATCTCGGGGACCGACCCGGTCCGGAGGTAGATGTCTTGGGAGAACCGGAAGCACATTTCCGAGAGGACGGCGAACCGCTCCATGAGGTCCCGGAAGATGTGTTCGTCCTTGGGGGAGAGACGAACAGGGGAGGCCGCAGCAGGACGGGAGGGTGCCTGACCGCGAGTCACTCGCGGCTTCATGCCTAGGTGAACGACCCCAGGGTATTTGGCCGCCATGTACACACAAGTACACATTTCGTTTCTTGAGAGCGGGGGCAAGGGTGGTGGTCAGCGGGCCGCCTCGTCACCGGCGGCCATTCGTCTCGCGTGGCTCGCTTGACTCTGCTTGTAACGCATTCCGTGCGGTTCTATGACACAGTAGACATAGCGAACATTCCCCCCGACCGCCTTGCACGGTGCGGAGGTGAGCAACAGACAAGGTTGGAGTCGGTCCGACGGGGCGCCGACGGGCCCAACCGGCGTTGGCCACGGCGCCTCGCTTCGGAGACTCGCGTCCTTTCGTCGTTTTCGCGCGCTCGCCCGTCCACGCCTCGATCAGCGGGGCCCTATCACCTTCTGTGAACACACTAGAACACATTGGACCACTCAGCCGTGATATACCGCAGCCTGGGTTTCCTTACATCTCTTAGTTCAGGTGAGCGGATGTTAAAGCTCGAACGGGGAGCGGGTTCAGAGATGCCTTTGCCCCCCGAGTTACAGAAATTGCTGGACCGAAAGAGCCTCCTGCTCCTGGTGAAAGGCGAGACCGGCACGGGCAAGACCACGGCCGCCCTGGAGCTGATGGCGCGCCTCCGGACGTCCGGGGACACGGTCCACATCTCGACCCGATCGTATCCGGACAAGCTCGTCTTCCAACACGCCCTGTTCTCGAAGCTTGCGGCCCAGAAGAACATCCACTTCTTCTCGACGCTCGAATTCGACCCGACCCAGTTCGTCGTGGCGCACAACGTCGTCTCGGGGCTCCTCCGGCTCCTGTCGTCGATGGACAATCCGCTCGTCGTGTTGGACTCCTGGGAAGGCATCGCGGACTACGTGCCTCCGGAAGCGCGAATGAAAGTCGAACAGTCGTTGATGGCCGTCCTCGAGGGCACCGGCGCGCGCATGGTCCTCGTCAGCGAGCATCCGGAGACGAACAGCACGTTGGACCAACTCGCCGAGGCGATCCTCGTCCTGCACCAGCGGGTCATCGACGACCGGCGGGTGCGCGAACTCGAATTTCGCAAGCTGAGGGGCGTGCCGATCCGACAGGAACGGTATCTGTTCACGCTAGCCGGAGGCCGCCTCCGATACCTCGAGCCGTTCGCGTTCACGCTGCCCGAGCGGACCTCCATGTTCCGGCCGTTGGAGAACACCTCGACCCACATGTCCACCGGGAGCCGCGATATCGATGCGCTCCTCGGCGGCGGCGTGCCGCGGGGCTCGACCGTCCTCCTGGAGATCCGCGGAGATGTGCCGTTCGAAGGTCAGATCTACGTACCGCTCACGGCCCTGTTGAACTTCTTGGCGACGAACAACGCGGTCATGGCGTTCCCGTACAGCGATTACGACCCCACGCGGGCCCGTCTGTTCGCGACCCAGTTCATGCCGGAAGACGTGTACAACGCGAACATGCGCGTCTTCACGACGGACAAGGTCGATGACCCGGTGGCGATCAAGTTCTCCCTGAATCCGACCGAGGACTTCGACAAGTGGCTCGGGACGTACAGCGCGTACAAGGCAGAAGGAAAGACGATCTGGATGCTCATGGCCCTCGACACCGTCGAGAATTTCTACGGACAAGGCGTGATGAACTTCCTCGCGACGGTCGCATCGCGGGCCGCGGTGAACAAGGACATCCAGTCCATCGTAGCCCGGCCCAACCTGCAGCTGACGCAGAAGGTCGCGAACATCTCGCAAATCCACCTCGTGCTCAGTCAGCGCTGGGGCACGTTGATCCTGTACGGCGTCAAGCCGCGGACCGGATTCTACGCGCTCCAGTTCACGTTTGGCCACGGGTATCCCGAGTTCGAGCTGATTCCCCTGGAGGACATCTCGTTGAGCGCGGAGGCGGGTCCGGAGAAAGAGCGGCCCCCGTCCGTGACGTTCCCGGAGCGTCGCCACGAGGTCCGGGCGGATTTCTTCGAGGCCGTCATGAACTCCCTGACTCGATCGAAGAAGGGGGCCGCATGATGTCAGAGAAGGTGATCGTCCGGCCCGCGCTGGACCCGGACGCGCGCGCCTCCACAGGGATCGCAGGGCTCGACGACATGCTCGAGGGTGGTTTCCCCATCGGGAGCCTGATCACCCTCGCGGGCCGGCCGGGGACGGGCAAGACGATCTTCGCCTCGCAATTCTTGTACCAAGGCGCCCGAGATGCGGCGGAGCCCGGGATGTACGTCTCCATGTTGGAGGGGCGCAAGGCATACTTCCGCAACATGGCCCGCCTCGGCCTCGACCTCCCGCCGCTGGAGAAGAAGAACCTGTTCCGGTTCCTCGAGATGCCCACGCTGAGCGCGGAAGGCCTCCCCGCGATCTGGGAGGAAATCGTCCGGAACATCGACGAGGCGGGGATCGTCCGCTTGGTCATCGACTCCTTCACCGCGATGTCCCAGGCCTTCGGGACCCAGGGGGACATCCGCGTGTTCACGCACATGCTCCTGGGGAAGATCATCGGCGGAGCCGGTTGCACGACGCTCATGATCACGGAGAGTGCGCCAGGTTTCCTCGGAGCCGAGATCCCGGACCCCGGGATGCAGGAGTTCATCGCGGACGGCGTCCTCCACTTCCACCTGGTGCCGGTGGCCGGGGATGCGCGGGTCCGTTACATCGAGATCACGAAGATGCGGGGGACGAACCACCAAATGGGACCCATTCCAATCGACATCGGGAACCGCGGAATCTCGGTCAGGTCCATACACATCCCCGGGCGGAAGTAACGGGCTGCCGTTTGGGGGGCGTGTGCGTGGTACATCTGGCCGGACCGATGGGGCTGAAGGACAACAAGCTGTACCAGGCGGCCTACTGGAAGGCCTTCGAAGACTTCTTCGGGAAACAGAACTCGGCGGTCGTGAAGGCGATGATGCTCGCCAAGAACCCGAAGGCGGACACCGGCACGGCTGAGATCGATCGCGTCTGCTTCGGCCTGCGGCAGACGATGGGATGGCTCGCGGAGGCGATCGAGAAAAGGGCCTTGTCGAGTCTCGGCCACTAGGAACGAGATCTGCCGGGAGCACCTAAATCGGGCTTGTTACTTGATGGTGAAGCGCGCAACCACTTGGTTGTCCGTCTTCTCGATCGCGAGATCCGTCTGCAATAAGTTCTGGAACGCGGTCTTCAACAATCCCTCGTAGTAGACGGACCATTTTGCGCCGGCGCTGTGCTTGAGGATGATCGTCCACTTGCCGGCCTCCACGTGTTCCTCGTACTCGAAGGCGCGGCCGTACCGGGACTGGAGCCGCGGATAGCCGATGACCATCGCCTGGAGGTTCACTTCCTTGAACCAGAATGTGATGAATTCCGGGATGAGATTCCGTCCCACCCATCGCCCCAGGTCGCCCGCCTCCTCGTCGGTCAGGCGGTCCATCATCCGCTCGATGAGGGAACTGGGCAGCGCGACGAGGCCGAACTTCTCCGCGAAGATGTCCCATTCGACGAGCCGTCGGATCGCCTTGTTCACGAGGAGATTCACGCTGACCCCCTCGCGGTCCCCGAACTTCCGCAGGAAGTCGTCGACGTCCCGCTCGATCCGGATCGTTCGAGTTACGCTGCTGCTCGGGGGCAACCCACTCCTCCGTCTAGGGAGCTAGCACGCGATGGAACGTAAAACTACCTAATCCTCTATTCGTACATCCGGAGGCGCACGACGACCTGGTTCTCCGATTTGTCGACCTTCACGTCTCGCCCGAGATGTTCTCGGAACGCGGTGCGGATTGCCTCTTCGTAGAACGTGGACCACTTCGCGCCGCTCCCATGTTTGAGGATGATCGTGCGCCGGTCCCCCTCCTCGAGTTCTTCGAAAGCGAATGCGCGGCCGTACTTCGCCAACAACTTCGGGAAGCCTTCCAAGAGGGTCTCCGGCGTGACATCCTTGAACCAGAACGTGATGTACTCTTTGATGAGGTTCTTCCCCGCCCACACCCCGAGCTCGCGGGCTTCCTCGTCGCTGAGGCAGTCCATGAGCTTCACCAGCATGGCCGAGGGCAGCGTGATGAAGCCGAACTTCTCGCCGTAGGCGTCCCACTCGACGAACTTCCGAAGGGCCCGGTTGACGAGCGTGTTGACGCTGGTGTCCCCTTGTTCGGCGAGTTGCCGCAGCCGCTCGTCCGCGTCCTTTTCGATGCGGACCGACCTCGTGACGCTCGCTTTTCCCGGCATAGGCCGTCCGTGCCTCAAGCGTTCTGAGGCATCGTTCTTTGTGTTCTTAGATGTTCTTTTGCAGTCGCGTCGATGGCCGGCGACACAGACTAGCACGCCTGTCACGGTCCGAAACGTACCCCTCTTGACCCTCGCCGCCCCACCGGGTCCGGAGAACGAAGATGGCACTCGGGATTGTCAAGGGCATCAAGGAACGTCGGCCCCGGTCCCCGTCGGGCCGTCCACGGTTCCGTCGGACGCTCTTCGAACCTCTTCCAATGACCGGGTCGGGAGCGACCCTTCGCGCGCGTCCGGACGGAGGCGGGATCTTCGGGGGTTCCCGACCTCTCATCGACGATCGCGAGCCGGGTGGGCACCTGGCTCCGGGCGATGTCCGGACCCGAAGCATCGTGGTCCTGCTCCCGGCCCTCAACGAGGCGATGGCCGTGGGCTCCGTGATCGAACGGATCCCGATGGAAGCGCTCCGGGGTGCCGGCTACGACGTGTTCGTCTGGGTCGTGGACGGGCGGTCCGTGGATGCGACCCCAGAGGTCGCGAAGGAACGCGGGGCCAGCATCTACGTCCAGCAGGGCGCCGGAAAAGGGAACGGGGTCCGCCAGGCGCTCGATCACCTGATGAACGATCGCAGCCGCCAGAACATCGCCGCACCGCGGGTGTACGTCATGCTCGATGCCGATGGGACGTATCCTCCGGAAGCGATCCCCGAGTTCGTCGAGGCCCTCGAATCCGGTTGCGACGTCGTCGCCGGGTCTCGGTTGCGCGGCCGGATCGAAGACGGCGCGCTCACGTCGCTGAATCGCCTCGGTAACCAGGCGCTGAGCGGCCTCGCCGCATTCCTGTTCGGATTCCCGATCAGCGACGTCTGCACGGGGATGTGGGCGTTCCGCGAAGACTGTCTCCAGCGGTTCCGACTCGCGGCCGAGAGCTTCGACCTCGAGGCGGACATCTTTGCCTCGGCCTGTGAGGTCGGCGCGCGGCTGCGGGAGCTCCCCGTCGACTACGCGTGCCGGATTGGGGAAGCCAAGTTGGTTCCACTCCGGACCGGGCTCCTCATCGCATGGCGCCTTCTCATGAAGCGATTGAACGCGCGAGCAATCGTCGGACCGGACCGTCGCAATCTGCCGGCCCAAGCGGGGAGGGCGGTCGATCAATGACAGTCACGGCGGTGGAACTGGATCTCGGCAACGCGGCTGACTTCCGCTTCCCGGTTGCGAGGACGCGAATCGTCGCCGCCAAGTTCGACTGCGGTTGCGAGTGGCGTCTGCTCGGCGATGGCGTGATGAAAGTACGATGCCGCGACCACGTCGAGTAGGCCGTCGCTCGGAGATCCTCGGCTGTTCGCGGGCGGCGTGATCGCGACCTTCAAACCGCCGAGGCCGTTCCCCCACCCATGACGGGATTCCCGGACTTCATCCGAAAGTTGCCGGAGGCCGAGACGTCGTTGCACGGCGTAACGCTGTGGCTGCTCCAAGGGCGAGCCGGTTCCGCGACCTTGTTCCAGGCCCGAGAGGATTCGTCGGTCCCGGAGCACAGCCACGGCGCGCAATGGGGGATCGTCGTCGAGGGCGAGATGCGTCTCACGATCGACAAGGCCACCCAGACGTGTCGCCGCGGCGATGAATACTTTGTCCCCGCGGGAGTGGCCCACTCCGCCTCCTTCAAGGCGGGGTTTCGTGCGATCGACTTCTTCGACGATCCGAATCGATATCGGCCGAGGACATGATTCGCCCGCAGCCCGAGTGACGTCCGCGTCGGGCGGCGGTCCTTTGTCAACTCGCCCCCGCGACCAAATCTATTAATACGATTCGGGCCGGTCACAACACGTCAGACAAAGGTCCGACTGACCTTGCTAGGGATGGGAATGGGACTACTCCGATGGCTCCTCTGGCCCCGGCGCGCCAGGGACGAGGAGGAGGACGAACCGCCCCGCCGACGGCGGAAGACCAAGACACGGGTCCGGTCGCACACGCCGGGCGTGTACCGCATCGAGGTCGACAACGAGGCCGGTCGCTTCCATCGGGAAGGACCGCCGTTCTCGTTCTGGTCCTCCTCGCGCGTCATCCTGATCCTCTCGTTCCTGCTCTGGTGGATCCAGCCCGCCGGACCGATGATCGCCGGGTACGTCGGAGGTCGCCGCGCGGGTTCTCCGATCAAGGGCGTCATCGCGGCACTCATGCCGATCTTCGCGATCTACATCGCCAACCTGGCGTATGCGCACAACTTCGCGGCGCATCAGATCGACTTCGTCGCATCCTTGCCGATGGTCGTCAGCGACGGGGCCGCGAGCATCCTGCCGTTCCTCGCGCCGTACAAGGACTTCATGATCGCGTACATGCGGGGCTTCGTCGAAGCCCTGACCTCGACCTTCGGGATGGGGACGAACGGATACCTGATGGTCGTCATCTTCGCCTACATCGGCGGCCTGATCGCGGAGCAGACCCGACGCGAGATGGGATCCCGTTCCGGATCCGGGAGCTCGCTGGGCGTCAACCTGGTCCAGCCGATCCTCGGCGGTCGGCCCTACATCGACCAGGAGGAAGAGGCGTACGACGAGGACGAAGAGGTCCATCGTTCTCGGCATCCCGTCCACGCGCGCGCCCACGGACACCCGGTGCCGATCGGAGCGTCGGCGCGGGCCCGCCATCGTCGCGGCCACGCGGATTACCTGGAGTTCCTCCGCAAGATCCCTGCGGAAGTCGGTGTGTCCGGCGGATATCGCCTGACCCGACCCCGGCACCTGGACGAGGAGGACGCGGAGGATGGCGACGAGGAGGGCGAAGAGATCGTGGCCACCCGGACGCATCGCGGTTCCCATACACACGCGACGGAGCGGCGCGAGCATCGCCGTCCCGCGCACGCCCGCGAGGCCGAGGACGAGGACGAAGAGACCGAATCCCCTGAGCCGCCCGCCCGCGCGCCGCGCATCCGCACCCAGGCGGAGGAGCGCGCGATCCAGCGTTTCGTCGAGCGCGCGCTGAAGAACTACGATCACTCGAAGCTCTGACCGCGCAACCTTTTTATCGCACGCCCCTTTGGCATGTCCGTCCCTCATGTTCTGTCCGAAATGCAGCTCGCTCCTTTTCCCGGCGAACGGGAAGGTGCACTGCAATTCGTGTGGGTACGAGCGTTCTCTCTCCGGGAAAGACGCGACCGTCACCCGCGTCGCGCGACCGGGGAAAGAGAAACCCGCCGACACCCTCGTCCTCGATGAGATCACGGAGACGCTGCCGAAGACGCGCGTCGAGTGTCCGAAGTGCGGGCACTACGAGGCCTTCTGGGTCATGCGCCAGACGCGCGCGGCGGACGAGCCGACCACGCGGATCTATCGGTGCGTGAAGTGCCAGCATACGTGGCGCGAGTACTGAGTTCCTGCGACGTCGTCCGGGAACCTTTATAACAGCCCACCTGATTTCCCGCCGAAATTCTGGGGGAGCGTTGTTTGTTCGAGGGGAAGGTCAAAGCCGATGTTCTCCGGGAGGTCGTCGACGTCGTGTCGACCCTCGTGGACGAGGCGAAGTTCAACGTGGGGAAGGATTCCGTCACGGTCAAGGCGGTCGATCCGGCCCACGTTGCGATGGTCGACTTGACGTTGGACCGCGGCGCGTTTGAGGCCTACAAGGCGGACGAGGGCGAGCTGGGGATCGACATGGACAAGATGAAGGAGATCCTGCGGCTCGCGAAGGCCGGGGAGACGATCGCCATGCGACACGACGAGGACAAGAACCGCCTCGTGGTGACGGTCGGGAACACGACCCGGCGGATGGCCCTCGTGGACACCGCGGGGATGAGCGACCCGAAGGTCCCGAGCCTGAACCTACCCGCGAAGGTCGTCGTCCGGACGGACGAGCTGCGACAGGCCATCCGGGCGTCGGAGAGTATCAGCGACCACATCGCTCTCAAGGCCTCGCCGGAAGGATTCGAGGTCGTCTCGGAAGGTGACACGGACAACGTGTCGCACATGGTGCCGAAGGACCTGCTCGAGGAGATCCAGGCCAAAGAGGCCGTGCGGTCTCTTTTCCCGCTGGACTACTTCTCGAACATGGTGAAGGCGATCAGCTCCGCGCCGAACGTGACCCTGTACCTCGGGTCCGACTATCCGGTCAAGATGGAGTTCAAGATCGCGGGCGGGAAGGGCGAAGTGAAGTTTCTCTTGGCACCAAGAATAGAATCGGAATGAATGTTGCAGCTCATACGATTCTCCCCGAGTCATGGCACATCGAAATCGCTTCTCGCGGTCGCGGCATCAGAGGGACCTTGTTTCATGGAGCCTTCACGACAGAGCCGCACAGCGTGCGGTTGACGCTCTGGCTCCTTATCTTGTTGTGAAGCAAGCTGAGGCACACCTTCTCCTAGACGTTCGACGCCTCAAGGCTCAAGGCAAGCAAGGGGTGACCGAATGGTTTCACGCGAACCGTTGGCGGGACTCGGTGAGAATGCGAAAGCGATGCTACACGGTGGCCCAAATTGCTACATTCGATCGAATTCACCAAACCGTACAGGCTTTGCACTCGTCAGTGCCGGAATGGCCAGACCTGGATTCATGGCGAGGTGGCTAAGCCGTCGCAGGTCACCGAACCGATGTAGAGCCTCGGCCGCCGTTCAATCGCTAGCAGGCGAACGCTTGGCGCCTCGAGATCCTATAGAACGGTTTCCGTCCCTTCGGGTTGCCGGCGAGTCGGAGCAAATTCGTCTCAGACGCCGAACGCAATTCGCATGATCGCGTAAGCGGCGACTCCGACCCCCGCGGACGCGGGAATCGTGATGATCCACGCCCAGAAGATCCTCCGGGCGACACCCCATCGGACCGCGGACAAGCGCTTCGTCGCGCCGACTCCCATGATCGCGGAGGCGATCACGTGGGTCGTGCTCACCGGGATCCCAGCCAGCGCGCTGCTCGCGAGCGCGATGCCTCCCCCGGTCTCGGCGGAGAAGCCTTGCCAGGGTCGTAGATGCGTCACCCGCTGAGACATCGTACGCACGATACGCCAGCCGCCAAAGAATGTCCCGAGCGAGATGGAGGCATGGGCACCAACTATGACCCAGAACGGGACCGCGAACTCGCCCGACGGGGGACCCCAGGGAGGTCCGATCGCCGCGACGACCAGGATGAGGGTGATGATCCCCATCCCTTTCTGAGCGTCGTTCGTCCCGTGCGTCACGCTGTAGAAGAAGCTCGAGACGAGTTGCAGGCGCTTGAACTCGTGGTTCACCCTCGTCGGGGTGTGTCGGCGGAACAGGCGGATGACCACGAGCGCGAGGCCGAACGCGAACGTGAGCCCGACGAGCGGCGCGGCGACCATGTACACCACGATTTGGACGAGCCCTTTGAGGAGGATTTTTCCAAGGACGACGGCCGGGAGGAGTCCCGTGAGCAGACCGGCCAGGATCGTCGTCCCGAGCGTCGGCCGGTGCCTCCGGATGATGACGTCATAGGCGAAGAACGATGCGGCCCCGAGCACGAACGCCATCCCCGTCACGAAGAGGAAGAGGAGCATGTTCGTCGTGCTCGGGAGGAGGATCGACCCCGGTCCGGCCGCGAGCCCGGCCGAGCCGATGATGCCACCGATGAGCGCATGGCTGCTCGACGTCGGGAGGCCCCACAGCCACGTGACCAGGTCCCACACAATCGCGCCGACGACGCCCCCCATGATGATGGCTATCGAATGGTGGAACGCGGCCTCGCCCAGCGGCAGGGCATTCACCCCGAGGATGTTCGTGTCGATGATCCCCTTGCCGATCGTTTCCGCGATTGCATTCGTGATGAAGACCATCCCGACGAAGTTGCCGGCCGCCGCCATGGCCACCGCCTTCGTCGGCGTGAGGACTTTCGTCGCGACAATCGTCGCGATCGCGTTCGCGGCGTCATGGAACCCGTTGAAGAAGTCGAACAGGAAGACGACGAGGATCGCGACGATGAGGATCGTGAAGAGATCCGCCATTCCCAGTCCGTGCCTCCGCGCGTCCCTCCATCCCGCCGCGAGAGACCTCCGGCGGCTCACTGATTCTTCGCCACAATGTCGCTCAGCACGTTGGCGACGTCCTCGCAGTGGTCCGTGGCCTGCTCGAGGACCTCCGTGATCTCCTTGAACTTGATGATCGTCACGGGATCTTCCTGATGGAAGAGCGCCGCGACCGCGTTGTTCATGAGGTCGTCGGCCACGTTCTCGAGGCGGTGGACCTCGATGGCGATCCGCTCGACCCCATTGGCCTGCTTCATGTTACGGATCATCCCGACGGCCTCCTTGAGGAGCCGCGTCCCGTCCTTGATCACGTTTCCGAGCTGCACCATCGCCTCGGTCGGACGATCAATTTCGTAGAGGCCGATCCGGCTCGAGGCCGCCTCGATCATGTCGAGCACATTGTCGAGCTCGGTGGCGAGGGCCTGGATGTCCTCCCGGTCGATCGGCGTGATGAACGTCTTGTTCAATTCCTCGTAAACCCGATGGACGATCTCGTCGCCCTGGTGCTCCACGTCCTTGATCCGTCGGCACTTCATCGGCACGTCGCGGAAGTCGTGCAGCAGGTCCGCCAGGGCGACCGCACCCTCGTCGACCGTGGCCGCAAGCTTCTCGAGGAGGTCGAAAAACTGACGCTCCTGCGGGATAATCCAACCTTTCAAACCCATGGCCCTCGCTCCCCGTTAACGCGGTAGTCCTAGGATTACATTAATGTGTCGTATCGGACCGGGGTGTCAGCTCTCGTCGAGGTTCACGCCGGACGCCTCGAGCTGTGCCAGGAGTTGCTTCCGCATCTTCCGGTTCCCCGCGAAGCCCTTGATCGCCTTGCGGGACATCTCATAATTTCGAAGCAACTCCTTCACGTCCCGTGGTGCCACCCCCGCGCCGCGCGCGATCCGTTGCACGCGGGAGGACTTCACGAGCTTCGGGTCCTTCATCTCGTCGTCGGTCATGGAGTCCATGATGATCTTGAACCGGCGAAGGCGGGCCTGCGTGCTCTCCATGTCCGCGTCCTTCATCTTCCCGCCCATGCCAGGAATCAACGAGGCGAGCTTCCGCATGGGTCCCATGTCCGTCAGCATCTCGATCTGTTCGTACATCTCGTGGAGCGTGAACTTCCCCGCCATGATCTTCTTCGTGAGTGCCTCGGCCTTCTGCGCGTCGATTGCCTCTTGAGCGCGTTCCAGGAGCGTCTCGAGGTCGCCCATGCCGAGGAGGCGCGAGATGAACCGCGGCGGCTCGAACTTCTCGAGGTCGTCGATCTTCTCGCCGACGCCGATGAAGACGATCGGCGCCTTCACCTCGGCCACGGCGGAGAGGGCGCCGCCCCCTTTCGCGGTCCCGTCGAGTTTCGTGACGATGACGCCCGTGATCCCGACCGCGTCGTGGAACGCCTTCGCCTGGGGCCCGGCCTGCTGCCCCACGGTCGCATCGAGCACGAGGAGGCGTTCGTCCGCTTGGACCGCCTTCGCGACCCCCTCAATCTCCGCG
>WNGP01001427.1_pt1 | contig 25116 bp, 23 predicted proteins | sample 5407671 | NCBI WGS metagenome assembly WNGP01 (sample SAMN13153381, study PRJNA577476) | soil metagenome | isolation source: 40 cm soil or saprolite under Garry oak tree replicate 2 | place: USA:California | collected 2016-06-15
TCCCTTACCGGGTCGTCGGCCATCGCGACCTGAGCCGAGCACGCCTTTGTAGGAAGGTGCGAACAGGGGCTACGTCGGAGCCTGCCAGTGGCATCGTAGCGCCGGAGTTCCCACCAGCGCGACCCGGTTTCCGCATTCAGTATCTTTGAATTCCGCCACGCGCACATCGCGAGCCGAGTGGAAATCCCCGAACCTCGGAGTCTCCACCAGCTCCAAGAGGTGACGTGCGGATCGAGCCAAGCGGTCCAACTTGGTCACGACGAGCGTGTCACCCTCGCGGGCGTAGTCCAGCGCAGCATTGAGCTGGGTCCGCTCGACCACAGACGAGACTTGCTCCTTGTACAGCTTCTTGCATCCCGCAGCCCTGAGGTCTCGGAGTTGGGCGTCGAGCCCGGCAGCCTGCTCTGTGGTAGACGTCCTCGCGTAGCCGATCAGCATGGGCCGGACCTATTGGACTTGACGGGCAGGTAAGAAAGTTCTCTTTCTGTTCCCGGTTCGCGCAAGGTGAAAGACTATGACATTGCATGCTTCATTCGAACCCGCCACTGTGGGCACAATGCCGAAGCGGTTTTTCGAGGAGCGAGAGGACCAGTCCGAGGTGAAGGCCCGGATTGTCAGCAAATACTTTTCAGTTTGGGCAAGGATCATAGTCCCGCGAGCTAGAGCGCAGCGGGTTGGTTATATCGACTTGTTCGCTGGCCCGGGTCGTTACAAAGACGGTTCAGCGTCAACTCCTCTTATGGTGCTTGCGCTAGCAATTGCCGATCCAAACTTGCGCAGCACCTTAGTCACTATATTCAACGATGAAGATCCTGCGCATACGAGGAACCTCGCAGAGGAGATTGCCAAGCTTCCGGGCATCGAGACATTAAAATATCAACCCGTTATTCGGGCAGGGGATGTGGGCGGCTCCATTGGCAAGTCGCTGCAAACTATTGGCTTAGTTCCAACTTTTTCATTTATAGATCCGTTTGGATACAAGGGGCTGTCCCTTGGTTTGGTCCAAGGAGTGATCAAGGATTGGGGTTGCGACTGCGTTTTTTTCTTCAACTACAATCGCATCAACGCGGGAATTAGCAACGAGACGGTAGATGAACACATGGACGCTCTATTCGGCGCTCGGCGTGCGGGTCAATTGCGGACTGCACTACGAGGGCGCACCCCAGCGCAAAGAGAGGCGCTTATCCTTGAGCATCTCGCACAAGCTATAAAGGAGTTGGGCGGCAAGTACGTTTTGCCATTCCGGTTTAGGAACGCCAAAGGTACCAGGAGCACTCATCACCTCATCTTCGTGACCAAGAATGTCAGAGGATACGAAATAATGAAGGAGATAATGGCTAAGGAGAGCTCAACGCACGACGAGGGCGTTCCGTCGTTTGAATACTCGCCTGCCGACGCCACCACACCCTTCCTGTTCTCCCTTCTTCAACCGCTCGAACGATTGGCCGACGATTTGACGGAGAGGTACGCGGGCCGGACCATGACGATGCTGGACGTCTACAACGGTCACCACGTTGATACGCCTTTTATCAAGAAGAACTACAAAGACGCGCTCCTCGCCCTGGAAGCTCAAAAGCGGATTGTTGCTGATCCTGCAAAACGTCCGAAAGGCACCTTCGGGGACGCCGTGAAGGTGAGGTTCCCGCCACGTTCAGGAGCATCATGATGGGCCTCGGCTCCTCTATCGAATGGACTGAAGCGACTTGGAACCCGGTCGCCGGATGCACGGTGCTTTCGCCCGGATGCACAAATTGTTACGCAATGCGGATGGCGCGACGCCTTGAGGCAATGGGTCAACGAAAATACGAAGGAACGACCAGTATTTCAGGGGGACGCGCGAAGTGGAACGGAAGAATTGTGCTCGATGAGCATTCGCTGGAGCTGCCGAGGACCTGGGCCAAGGGGCGGCTAATATTCGTAAACAGCATGTCGGACTTGTTCCACGACACCATACCAGTTGAGTTCATTCAGCGTGTATTTAGAGTGATGCAGGAGACGCCGCAACACACGTACCAAATTCTTACGAAGCGAGCCGAAAGGCTGGAGGGAGTTGGCCGGCTCCTACCTTGGCCATCGAATGTCTGGATGGGCGTGAGCGTGGAAACTCAAAAGTACTGGTGGCGCGTGGACCACTTAAGGCGAACAAGCGCTCGCATTCGTTTTTTAAGCCTTGAGCCCTTGCTTGGACCGATAACCGCCATGGACCTCAGCAACATCGACTGGATTATTGCTGGGGGCGAAAGTGGACCCAATTCCCGACCACTGAACCCACAATGGGTGAGAACAATAAGGGACGCTTGCACGGCCCAAAACGTCGCGTTCCACTTCAAGCAGTGGGGCGGGGTTAACAAGAAGGCCGCCGGCCGTGTCCTGGATGCTCGGACCTGGGATGAAATGCCAAGATCATTGCGCATAGGTTTGACCGCTGCCTTCCAATGACGCTCTCCTCCCCCCGCTCGAAAGCTCCTAGTATCATGATACTGGAACAAGAACGGTGGCTCTCGACGGCCATTGACTTGCCTGACACGAACATGAGCGGCTAACGTCTCGAAATGGGGGAAAGGGTCACGTCGTCTCAGCCGAACGCGGAGGCTTTCATTGCGCGGTGGACGGCCCACGATGGTGGCGCCGAACGCGCGAATTATGCGCTTTTTCTTACGGAACTCTGCGATCTGATTGGTGTAGACCGTCCTAACCTGGCAGGTTTACAAACGGAACGAAACGACTACGTCTTCGAGCGTGCAGTTCGCTTCCGGCACGATGACGGCTCCACGTCGCCTGGGCGCATCGACTTATACAAGAAGCGCTGCTTTGTACTGGAAGCCAAGCAGTCGAAGAAACGCGTTAAAGGCGGGGAAGTGTACGAGCAACTCGCGTTCGCCCTTGAGGATGGCCGCGGCGGGGGGAACTGCTGTTCTTGAGCGACCGCGCGCAAGGGCAACGAGACCGTAGTTGGATGTGCTCGAATAGATCAGCTTCGCGTCAGGCATGAAACCAGCCAGGAGTGTGGTATCTTGAGCCGGGTATTCCGGTACAAGGCACCATGATCCCGCTGGGAACCGTGATCGAATGCGGCGGGCGGGAGTTCATCGCACTAGCTGGGCGCGTGTCCTAAGTTAAATCAGACGCCCGGTGCGGGCGTGTCCCCCGCCCAGGCGGATATAAACCGGCCCGGTGCGGGCGTGTCCCCCGCCCAGGCGGATATAAACCGAGAAAAGTGCAGTTAACTGCACTTCGGCCTCTCGTCTTCCCGCGCACGCGAGGATGGAGCCAAACGCGACCGAACTCCCTCTGCGTGCTCTCAAGTCGATTTTGGAAAAAAGCGAAATTGCATATTGCACAATTTTCGTTTAGCGGCTATACTGGGCAATCAACGGATATGGACTCTGGGAAGTGGCGACGGCTCAACTAATTGCGGACGAGATCAGCCGGATAGGGGGCGTCCCTCCCTCCACCATCAGAACGATCGCCCGGCGGCTCGGTGAGGCAAGCCTCCTCCCAAGGGGAGGTCGCGGAAAACCGCCTCAGGAGTTGTCAGCGCGAGACTGTGCGCGCCTTATAATTGGCACTATGCGGATTGCCGACGGAATCAATGTTGCCGTCGCTCGAGTGGACCAGCTTGTGCATGACGTGGAACGCCTAAGATGCCAAGGGAATTTGTCAGCTGCAGAGACTGACAGCATGCAGGCCCTTAACGCGCCGGTTGTTGTCGTCGAGCCAGGTTCGTTCGTCGAACAGTTAGCATCGCTAATTAAGCGCTTATCCTCGGCCGAAAAACCCCGGCTTAGGCAGGTCGTCGCAGCCGTAGGATTGACCACCGGACCCAATAGACTTTGGGGCTGGGTCGAACTCCGCCCCGAATGCGAGCACCTTGAAGGCGCCGCTCCGCACCTCACTAGTGCCTCCGGGTCGACCCGAGTCATCTTTGGTCGGCGTGATTTTGATTACAGCGGGCTGACCCGTGAGGTTCGAATAACCTCGGAGGCTTTGTGTGAAATTGCGGCTGCCTGGCGCCGCTGACTAAGGGTCAGCAATAGAGGGCCGCACTTTTGGGGCGGCCCACAACAGGGATGACGAGCGAACTGCGACATCAGCGACCGCCGGGATCATGAGCTGATCGAGTTCGAGCACGATCGCTTTGCTGAACCGACGGGGCGACGCTTTGCCCGCAACCGACTTAAACCAACGAAGCCGTGATGGCCCGGCAAACCGCATTGCCCCCAACGCTCACGCCCCGGCTCATCAGCCGGGAAGCAGCGGCGGCCTACGTGTCGGTCTCACCAACGGTCTTTGACGAGATGGTGAAGGATGGCAGGATGCCTCGGCCACGCCTCTTGGGCGGTCGCCGCAAGGCATGGGACGTTCGCGCGCTCGACATGGCCGTGGATAACCTGCCGGTCGAGGGCAGTGACATCACCGACGAAACATGGAGCGACATCGATGCCGCGCAAACTTCCGCCATTCGTTGAACTGTGGCGCGACCGGCATGGCAAAGTCCGAGTCTATTTCCGCAAGGGGAAAGGTTCCCGCCTTCCGCTGCCGTCAGACATTACCTCTGACGAGTTCAACGCGACGTACCAGGCGGCGCTTGCCGGCCACCTTGCGGTATTGGCGAAGCGCGGGCGCTGCGAACCGGACAAACCCGGCACGCTTGCAGCGCTGATCCGCTCCTACAAGCGCAGTGCGGCCTACCTTCGGCTGCGTCAAACGACGAAAGTCGGATACGTCTCACGGGTCGAAACTTTGCGTTGCGAGCATGGGCATCGCACGGTCGCAGGGCTGACGCGCGACCGGATCGTTACCGGCATCTTGCAGCCCTATGCCGATCGCCCGGGTGCTGCGCTCGGGATGCTCAAGATGCTTCGCGTGCTGATCCGGCACGCGATCGACATCGGATGGCTCGCGCACGATCCGTCGCTCGGCATCAAGCGCCCCAAGACGGAGGAAATTCGCTCGTGGACCGATACTGAGATCGAGGCATTCGAGAAGCGATGGCCGGTCGGCACCAAGCAGCGGCTCGCCTTCGCGCTCTTGCTCTACACGGGGCAGCGCCGGAGTGACGTTCACCGGATGACGTGGGCGGATGTGAGCGGCACGACGATCCGTGTCGTTCAGCAAAAGACCGGAAGTAAACTCGCGATCCCGCTGCACCGTGAGCTGCTCGCCGTTCTGGCCCTGGCCGAGCGGGATCACGTGACGATCATCAACACCGTGTATGGACAGCCCTTTACGGTGGATGGCTTCTCCCAATGGATGCGCGACGCGATCACCACGGCCGGGCTCGCGCTTGAATGCCAGCCACATGGGTTGCGCAAGGCGGCAGGCCGGCGCCTCGCCGAAGCCGGATGCACCGCCAATGAGATCATGGCCGTGCTCGGTCACAAGACCCTCAGCGAAGCGGAACGGTACACGCGCGAAGCGGACCAAGCGCGGCTTGCTTCCGCTGCGCTGGCAAAGCTGGAAGGACGGAACGCGAACAGAATTGCCCAAACTGCTCCCGATAAGTTTGGGGAAATCGCGAAAACGGAAGGACCGTCAATGTGATCGCGCTGGGGTTGGCGGTCCCGAGAGGACTCGAACCTCCGACCTTCGGTTTAGGAAACCGCTGCTCTATCCGGCTGAGCTACGGGACCGTGTTGTAGTTTCAGTCGCTTGCGTGCCGGTCGGGCTTTTGGCTTCCCATCAATGGAAGCGCGTGCCGCCGAACGCCGCGCAGAGCATTTTCCGCAGGCTTTCGAGATCGTAGGGCTTGCGCAGCACGACAAAACCCTCGCGCAGCGCCGCGTCGGCGCTCGTGCTGTAGCCGGTGGTGAGCACCACCGGAATCTTTGGCCGCAGGCGGCGGGCTTCGCGCGCCAGCTCGACGCCGTTCATCTCGCCCGGCATCAGGATGTCGGAAAACATCAGCTCGATCGGCTTGTCGTTTTCGAGCACCGCCAGTGCCTGTTTGGCGGTCGCGGCGTGCTCGACCGCGAAGCCGAGCTGGTCGAGATAGGAGCGGCACACTGCGGCGACCTCCTCGTTGTCCTCGACGAGGAGCACGGTCCCGCCCGCATGCTCGGCGAGGTGCAGTTCCTTGTCGCGGACCTCCGCGCTCGGCGGCTCGCCGCTGAGCGGCAGATACAACACGACCGTCGCGCCCCGTCCGGGGGTGCTGGCGACCGTGACGGCGCCGCCGGATTGTTTGGCGAAGCCGTACACCTGGCTCAGGCCCAGTCCGGTGCCTTTTCCGACCTCCTTGGTGGTGAAGAACGGATCGAACACGCGCGGCAGGGCCTCGGCCGGAATGCCCCGCCCGGTGTCGGTCATCGCGATCTCGGCGAATGCGCCGGACAGGTCCTCGGGCCCGTGCGCGAGCGTCACCGGGCGCACCCGGATCGACAGCCTGCCGCCGCTCGGCATGGCGTCGCGGGCGTTCACCGCGATGTTGAGGATCGCGAGCTCGAATTCGGCGGGATCGACCTTCACCGGGCACGGCGTGCGCGGCACCTCGATGACGAGCTCGATATCGCCGCGCAGCGACGGATTGAGCAGATCCCGGAATTGCGGGATGCGCTGCGGTAGGTCGATCACCTGCGGGGCAAGCGCCTGCCGGCGCGAGAACGACAGCAGTTGCCGCGTCAGGTTCTCGGCGCGCTTGGCGGCGCCGGCGATCATGTCGAGATAGCGCGCATCCTCGGCGTCGCGTTTGCGGCGCAGCAGGCGCTGGACGCCGCCGGAGACGATGGTGAGTAGATTGTTGAAATCGTGCGCCACGCCGCCGGTCAATTGCCCGATCGCCTCCATGCGTTGCGCCTGGCGCAGCGCCGCCTCCGCGATCTCGCGCCGGTCGGCCTCGTCGTGGAGCTTGCGGGTGCGCGCCAGCGCCAGCGCGAGGCTCACCGCCATGATGGCCGTCGCCGGCAGGCCGAACGCGAGGCGCCCCAGCATCACCGAGAGCCATTCCCGGCGAATCACCCGGGTTTCGATTCCGGCGTTGAGATAGACCGGGCGGTTGCCGAGCTTGCGCGTGGCGATGCGCCGCTCGATGCCGTCGACCGGCGAGAGCGAAATGTAAACCCCGCCGAGCCGGCTCGCCGAAATGGTTCGCTGGAACGCGGAGCTCTCGTCGAGCCGCAGGCTGCGGTCCGCCGGGGGCGGATAGCGCGCGAGGAACCGGCCGTCCTCGCGCAGCATGGAGAATTGCGAGCCCGGCACCCGGCCGATCTGGCCGTAGAACCGCTCGAATTCCGCCGGCGGGACGCCGATCCGCACCACGCCGGCGAACGCGCCCTCCGGCGTCGACCGGCGCCGGCTTACCGTGAAGAACGGATCGGCCGCGAGGCGAGGATCGCGGGAAATCAGAATCTCGCCGACGTGCGCCCCGGCGTCCCGCTCGATCTGAGCCCGGAAATAATCGCGGTCCGCGGCGCTCAGCTCCCGCAGCACCGGATAGAGCAGGCCGGACACGAGCGGACGCCCGTCGCGGTCGAACAGCACGATCGAGTGGATCTCGGGCGCGGTATCGCTGATCGCCTTGAGCTGCAGGTGAAACGCCTGCTCGTCCGCGCGGATGCGCTCGTCGGGAATGTCGCGAAACAGCTGCGCGACCTGGAGGAACGCGAGGTCGACCGCCTCGAATACTTTCGACGCATGCTCGTGCACGACTTCGAGCGAGCGCTCGATCCGCTCGTCGGCGGTTTGTTGCGCCGCGCGGTAGTCGACCCAGGACGCATAGGCGAACAGCACGAGCGGCAGAACGATCGTGCCGGCGATCGCCAGGTAGAGGAGCCGCAGTGCTGCGCTTCGTGCCGCCCGCATGGTCGGTCCCGTGTCCGCGAGGCTACCACAGGCCCGCCGGGAATTGCGCCCGTTGCCCAACGCCGGCTATTTCCGGCAGGTATATGCGGCAACACCAGGATCGCCTTTGCAACCGCCGCGTATTCCGCTGGGGCACGATGACGATGAGCCGTGATGCTGCACGAGCGCAGTGCCGGCGCCGCGCCGGCGCGTGCAGCCGCATTCGCCGCAGTGTCGCCGCATTGGGCCGGTTTCGTGGCGGAAGCCCCTGGTTGAATAGTCCGCGTACAGGGCATGGCCGCCGCCTCGCGCGGGCGCTGATCGCGCTCGCCGCGGTGCTTGCGTTCGAGGCTCATCCCGAAACCGGCGGGACATTCATGGTGGGCGCCTGCAAGCTCGACACGATCGGCCCCGGCGTCGTGACCGGGATCGTGGATGCTCGTACCGTGCTGCTCGACGGCGGCCGGGAAGCGCGCCTTGCCGGAATCGAGATTCCCACCGCTGGGCCGAAAGCAGGTGCGGGCGAGGTTCTGCCGTCGCTGGTCGGGCGCGACGCCATCCTGCGGCGGATCGGCGCGGCCGGCGCGGAGCAGGACCGCTACGGACGCCTGCTGGTTCAGCTGTTCGTTCCCGAACCAGGTTCCGAACGCTGGATTCAGGCGGATCTCCTCGAGCGCGGCCATGCTCGGGTGTCGTCGCGGGTCGGCGACCGGGCCTGCGCCCGCGAGCTTTTGGCGCGCGAAGGCAAGGCGCGCGATGCCAAGCTGGGCGTGTGGGCGGAGCCGATTTATGGCATCATGCGGGCGGACGAGCCCGCGGCGGTCGCGGCCGAGCGCGGCCGCTTCGCGATCGTCGAGGGCAAGGTGCTGTCGGTCCGGGAAAGCGGAGCCACCATCTTCGTCAATTTCGGCCGGCGCTGGACGGAAGATTTCGCGGTCACGATTGCCAAGCGCAACGAGCGCGGCTTTGCGGCGGCGGGGGTCGCGCCGGCCCGGCTGCAGGGCCGCCAGGTCCGTGTCCGGGGGATCGTCGAGCAAAGGGGCGGGCCGTGGATCGAAGCCACGCATCCGGAGCAGATCGAGGTTCTGGAGCGCAATTGAGATAGGGGCGGGGGTGCAAGCGTTCGCGCACGAGAATCGGAGACGCGAAGCGCCGTGGCGTTCCGTCGCGGGCTCGCTCGCGCTGCTTCTCGTGCTGGCCGGATGCGCGGCGAGCGGCCGGTTCGATCCGCAGGCGGTCGCCGTGCTGCCCGAGCCGGCGAAGCAAGCCGAAGCCAGTCCGGCCGCGCAACGCGAACACCAGCGCATTCTCGCGGCCTATGGCGGCACCTATCAGGACGCGCGGGTCGAGGCGCTGATCGCCAAGACGGTGGAACGCCTGGTCGCAGCCTCCGAGCGCCCCGACCTGCATTACAGCGTCACGCTGCTCAACTCGGCGTCGGTCAACGCCTTCGCGCTGCCCAACGGCCGTCTCTATGCGACCCGCGGGCTGGTCGCGCTCGCCAACGACAATGCCGAGCTCGCATCGGTGCTGGCGCACGAAATGGCGCATGTGATCGCCCGCCATGCGGCGATCCGCGAAGATCAGGTCAAGCAGGCGGCGCTGGTCAGCCGGGTCGCGACCGACGTGTTCAACGATCCGCAGATGGGGGCGCTGGCGCTGGCCAAATCGAAAATCGCGCTGGCGACGTTCTCGCGGGCCCAGGAGCTCGAAGCCGACGGCATCGGGGTCGGCATTTCCTCCCGCGCGGGGTTCGATCCCTACGCGGCGGTGCGCTTCCTCAATTCGCTCGGCCGCAACGCCGAGCTCAAGCCGCAATCGGGCTTGAGCTCCGATCCGCGCTACCTGGATTTTTTGTCCTCGCACCCGGCGACGCCCGAGCGCGTGAAAATCACCCAGGCCAACGCCCGGCAATATTCCGCGCCCGGCAGCGGCGAGCGCGACCGCGCCGCGTATCTCGCCAGCATCGACGGGCTCGTCTACGGCGAGGACCCCAGCGAGGGTTTCGTGCGCGGCCGGCGCTTCATCCATCCGCGGCTCGGCTTCACGTTCCTCGCCCCGAGCGGCTTCGTGCTCGACAACACGGCGCAGGCGGTGCTCGGGGTCAATCAGGGCGGGGGCGAGGCGTTGCGCCTCGACGTCGTGCAAGTGCCGGTCGAGCAGAGCCTCGCCGATTACCTGGCCTCCGGCTGGATCGAGAACATCGACCACGGCTCGATCGAATCGACGAGCATCAACGGCTTCCCGGCCGCCACCGCGATCGCCAGGGGCGAGGAATGGACGTTCCGCCTCTATGCGCTACGCTTCGGCAGCGACGTGTACCGGTTCATCTTCGCCAGCAAGCAGCAGAGCCCGGAGATCGACCGGGCCTTTCGCGACGCGGTCGCGAGCTTCCGGCGCATGACGCTCGCCGAGATCGAAACGGCGCGGCCGCTGCGGCTGAAAATCGTCACGGTCAAGCCCGGCGATACGCCGGAGCATCTGGCGGCCCGGATGGCGATCCCGGACCGGGCGCTCGACCGCTTCCTGGTGCTCAACGGGCTGCAGCCCGGACAGGCGCTCAAGCCCGGCGAGCAGGTCAAGCTGGTGGTGGAATGAGGCTCCTTGACCTCTCCGCGCAAGCGGGGAAGGTGAAGCGGCGCCCCGGAACGACAAAGGCCCGGCCGAACGGCCGGGCCTTTGTGCATTCGATGGATTGCCGATCAGGCCGCTTCGTCTTCGACCAGCGCCTCGGCGGCCTCGCCTTCCGGCTTGGGACCGCGACGCGGACCCTTGGCAAGCGCCGCCTCGATCTCCTTGATGGCCTCGGTCTCGGTGATGCGCTGGACCGCGGAGATCTCCCGCGAGAGCCGGTCGAGCGCCGCTTCGTAGAGCTGGCGCTCGCTATAGGACTGCTCGGGCTGCGATTCCGACCGGAACAGGTCGCGCACCACTTCGGCGATCGCGACGATATCCCCGGAGTTGATCTTCGCCTCGTATTCCTGGGCCCGGCGCGACCACATGGTGCGCTTGATCCGGGCGCGGCCCTTGAGGGTCTCGAGCGCGCGCTTCACGATCGGCGGCTCGGCGAGCTTGCGCATGCCGACGGAGGCGATCTTTGCGGTCGGCACCCGCAGCGTCATCTTGTCCTTGACGAAATTGATGACGAACAGCTCGAGCTTGTAGCCCGCGACCTCCTGCTCCTCGATCGCGACGATCTGGCCGACGCCGTGCGCCGGGTAGACGATGAACTCGGTGGTCTTGAAGCCCTGCCGCTGGGTCGCGCGCGGAGCCGCACGCTCGGGCAGGACCTGGACCGGCTCGGGCGTACGCTGGATCGGACGCGAGGCCTTCTTGTTCTTTGCAATCATGCCGCTCGGAGCTCCTTTATTGGCCTTGTTGCGAGCCACGGTCTTGGCCTTGCGTGCAGCGGGACGAGCGGTGCTTCGCGACGAAACGGCTGTGCCCCGCCGGATGCCGGCGGCAGCCTTTCGCGCAGTACCCTTCTTCGGACGTTGACGTGCTTTTCCTGCCACAGCTCGCGCGTGGATGTTCACGCTCCTCTTCGGCGGTTCCTCGAAAGTCGTCCCGAAAAAATACGCTCCCCACGGGGAGCGCCTCGGGCTTCATGTTTGGCAGCTATATATCACATTTGCCGCAAAAATCAATGCTTTGCGGCACTGCAAAACGGATTTTTCAGCGCCAAACCGCCAAATCCCGGATATCGGTTAACACCGTGGATCGTGGCGAAAACGGCACGGATCAGTCCCCGGTTCCGGGATTCGGGGAAAAATGCTGCTCTTTGCCCGACACCCCCTCCCATTCCTTGGCGTCGGCAGGGGGATCCCTCTTGACCGTGATATTGGGCCAGGCCTTGGCGAATTCCGCGTTGAGGCTCAGCCACTTCTCCAGGCCGGGCTCGGTGTCCGGCTTGATCGCGTCGACCGGGCATTCGGGCTCGCAGACCCCGCAATCGATGCACTCGTCGGGATGGATTACGAGCATGTTCTCGCCCTCGTAGAAGCAATCCACGGGGCAGACCTCGACGCAATCCATGTATTTGCATTTGATACAGGATTCGTTGACGACGTAGGTCATTGCGGCTCCGGTCCGGCGTCCACGCCGGTGCTAGCCCAGGCTCAGGTGCGGCGCAAGAGATAGGACAAGCGGCTCACTCTGCTCGGCACGGTATCCGTTTGAACCGATTTAGGCCCGTTCGTGCCCGATCGGCTTGCCGCCTCCCGCGTTCACACTCAATTCCTCGTACAGCAGCCGTCCCGCCTCGCCGGACCCGCGCTGGCCGGCAAAGCCCGCCACCTTCAGCACCCGGATGCCCTGATAGAGCGAAACCGTCACCACGTCTCCCAAGCGCAGCATCCGGCTCGGCGCCTTCACTCTCGATCCGTTCACCCGAACGTGGCCGGATGCGGCAAGATCGGCCGCGGCCGCCCGGGTGCGCACGACACGGCTGTGCCACAGCCATTTGTCGATTCGCTGGCGGTCGATCAATCGGCCTGCCTATCGTAAATATTCACTGGCAGGCGCCGAACAAGCAGGGCGCGTTGCCTGGCCGCATCGGCTCATGGACGCTCCTTGCTGGCGGCTTCCAGCTGCGCCTTGAGCGCGGCGAGCTTGGCAAACGGGGAGTTCGGGTCGGGCGCCCGTTCGCGCCGCTCCTTGGCTTCGCTTCTCGGCTGACCCGATGGGCTCCGCGGCTTTTCCCGCTCGGGCCGGCGCTGCCGCGGACCCGGCGTCCCGCCCCCGGCCTTCTCCGCAAGCGCTGGCGTTTGCGGTTGGGAACGCTCGGCTGGACCAGCCGCAGTGACGGAATCGCGGCGCTCGCCGGTGCGCTCGCGCCGGCGCGGACCGCGGGGCCGGGCGCGATCGCCGCGACGATGCTCGGGGCGACCGGGCCGCCACACTTCGATGATTTCCTCGGTGCCAAAAGGACTGCCGTCGGGCCGTGCCGCGGCAACAGCGGGAACCGCGGGCTCCGCCAGATTGGGCGCCTCGAGTACGGGCGCTTCGGAGGTCCGTGCGCCGGCGTCGGCGTCACGCTGCGGCGCATCGTCCGGCGCGGCGAGCACACTTGGCTGCGGCTCCGCCGGATCGGGCAATTCGGGCGAGCCTGATATCGACGCCGCAGCGGCCGGCGTGCCCGTTGCAGGCTCGTCCGGGTTCGATTCCGATGGCTGCGGCGCGTTCGGGACCGACTCCGGCGGCTTGGGTCGTTGCTCCATTCGATACCCGAGCGAACGCAGGATCGAGGCGAAATCTTCGCCCGAGGTCCCCGTCAGCGAGGTCATGGATCCAGTCACGACGAAGCCGGAGCCGTCGACCGCGCCGGGAGGCTTGGCGCCCGGATTGCCGGGACGCCAAGCCAGCAGCGGACGGATCAGGTCCGCGAGCCGCTCGAGAATATCCACCCGCACCGCGCGCTCGCCGCAGACCCGGTAACCGACCACGCGGTACAGCGATTTGGGCAGCTCCTTGTCGACCGGGACCGAAGTGCGGCCGTTGGCGGCGAGACCCGGGAACGTGTCGGCGCCCTTGAGCTCGGGATCCGCGTGCTTGATCGCCCACAGCTGCGCGGCAAGAACCCGCGGGGCGGGTTTGAGCAGCGCCGGCACATACAGGTGGTAAGCGCCGAAGCGCACCCCGTATTTCCGCAGCGTGGCGCGGGCGGCCTGGTCGAGCGTCTTGACTTCGTCGGCGATCTTGTGACGCTCCAGCACGCCGAGAGATTCGACGAGCTGAAACGCCACCCCGCGGGCAATTCCGGTCACGTCCTCGGCGCCGGCGAGCCCAAACAGCGGCCCAAGCAGTTTTTCGACGTGGACCTTGAGCCATAATTCGAGCCGGCTCTGCACGGCGTCGCGCGAGGCGCCGGTCAGGCGCTCGTCCGCGATCAGGCGGACGCGCGGATGCAGCACGTCCTCGCCGGCAATGAGCTTGGCGACCGGCTCGCCGGTCCAGCGGATCGCTCCGTCGGAAGCCAGCACGAACTGGTCGTCCGCCGCCGATTGCAGCCGATGCGCCCGATTGTCGATCTCGCCGGCCAGAGCCTTTTGGGCGGCGGCGCGCAATGCCTTGGCTTCCGGTCCGGCGGCCGCAGGATCGGCCGCGAACTGAAACCCGGCGAGCCGGCCGATGGCGTGGCCCTCGACCACGACCTCGCCGGTCTTGGTGATTTCGGTCTCCAGCATGGCGTTTTCTCTCAGCCGCCTCACCAGCGCGCTGGTCCGGCGATCGACGAAGCGCTCGATCAGCCGCTGGTGCAGAGCGTCGGAGAGCTTGTCCTCGATGCCGCGCGTTACCCCCTGCCAGTGCTCGGGATCGGCAAGCCAGTCCACGCGATTGGCCGCAAAGGTCCAGGTCCTGATATGCGCGATGCGCGTCGACAGCGTGTCGATATCGCCATCGGTGCGGTCCGCCTGTGCGACTTGCCGGGCGAACCAGTCGATCGGAATCCTATCCTCTCTGGCCAGAAATCCATAGAGCGTCACGACCAGCTCGGCGTGGGTCGCCGGCGCGATCTTGCGGTAATCCGGAACCTGACAGACCTCCCAAAGCCGTTCGATCGCGCGGGCGCCGTTGGCAACCTCGCGGACCTCGGGATCGCGACCGGCATGTTCGAGTACCAGCACGTCCTCGGCGACGGGAGCCCGCGTCAGCCCGGTCTCGACCGGATTGGCGGCGAGCGAGGCCTGCAGGGCTCCCAACGAGGAAAAATCCAGGTCCGTGTTGCGCCATTGCAGCACTTTGACCGGCTCGAACCGATGACTCTCCAGCGCCCGGACCAATTCCGGCTCGAACGGCGGACAACGGCCGGTGGTACCGAAGGTTCCGTCGCGCGATGCGCGTCCGGCGCGTCCGGCGATCTGCGCGAGTTCCGCCGGATTGAGCCGCCGGAACTGATAGCCGTCGAACTTGCGGTCGGAAGCAAACGCGACGTGGTCGACATCCAGGTTCAACCCCATGCCGATGGCATCGGTGGCGACCAGATAATCGACCTCGCCGGCCTGATAGAGCTCGACTTGTGCGTTGCGCGTGCGCGGCGAAAGCGCGCCCAGCACCACCGCCGCGCCGCCGCGCTGCCTGCGGATCAGCTCGGCGATCGCGTAGACTTCCTCGGACGAGAACGCGACGATGGCCGAACGCCGCGGCAGACGTGTGATCTTCTTCTCGCCCGCGTGGGTGAGGAGCGAGAGCCGCGGCCGGCTCACGATGTTGGCGCCGGGCAACAGCTTTTCCACGATCTGCCGCATGGTGGCGGCGCCCAGCAGGAGAGTTTCCTCCCGGCCGCGCCGGTGCAGCATCCGATCCGTGAACACATGCCCGCGCTCCAGATCCGCGCCGAGCTGAATTTCGTCCACCGCCAGAAACGCGACATCGAGATCGCGCGGCATGGCTTCCACGGTGGAGACCCAGAACCGCGGATTTGCCGGCTTGATCTTCTCTTCGCCGGTGACGAGCGCGACCGCTCGCTCGCCCATCGTGCCGACGATTTTGTTGTAGACCTCGCGTGCGAGGAGCCGCAGCGGCAGCCCGATCATCCCCGACGAATGCGCCAGCATCCGCTCGATCGCCAGATGGGTCTTGCCGGTGTTGGTCGGCCCGAGCACCGCGGTCACGCCGACGCCGCGGGCGCGAACGTCACGGTTCGAGCTCGTGGGAAATGCAAAGCTCATGGCAAATGTGCGCGGTCGAACCGCTCGTCAGCGGCCATGCGGCTCTCGACCCGCCGAGAGCGATTTGGTTCGGGAAGCCGCATTCCTCTCAAGTCTGGTGCCCAGGGCATGTTGGTTTGCAGGCGAGGTTTCGGAATAGAGGCGTTTGCAACCCGCCTCGCTTTCGCGATCTGTCTCACGATGCGACGGAATGCGCGCTGCCGTTAAGCCTTGGAACGAGTCCCGAACGAAACGCGGCCGAATCGCTGACTCGGTCGATTTCGGATTTCGTTCTCTCCATATGTGGTGACCCACGCGGCTTGCCCCACTACATGGGGTGCCGGTGCGCCCCTCGTGAGGCCTTGATCCCGATCGGCCGTTAACCCCTGCCCGCATCACACGATCCCGGCAGAGTCAACCCCGCGGCGCCGCCAAAACTCGTTGTCAACCGTTACATTCCGTCGCAGCTCTACTGGGTCTTGGCGTCCGGCAGGCTCGTGCCGGCTCGAGAGGCGGAAACCGCGGTCGTGAACTGGGTGGCCTGCAGCATCGCCGGCCCGATCAGCGTCGGCACCAACAAGCGGAACGCCGCGAGCACGCGCGTGCCGGCGATCGGCGCGTACCAAATCTCGATGTCGCGCTGCTCCATCAGATATTTGATCGCGAACCGGCCCGGGCGGTGTCCGGCGATCGGTCGATACGCCACGCTGCAAACCACGACCGGACCTTGATAACCGTGCTCTGCCCTGGCCTCGTCCATGCGCTTGAAGGACAGCACCAAATCGAACCGCTGATAGCCGTCGAAGATCGGCAGCGTGCGCCGGCAGGCCTCGGGCGACAACACCTCGCCGCTGCCGGAGACGCCAATGAGCGCGGCGCTCATCGGGTCGACGACGCCGTGGCGGTGCGCTTCGGTCAACGGTATTCGATCCGGGCTCGCCGCCACCGGCTCGGCAACGAGATCCGTCACCGTGCCGGAGCTCAAGGTCATGCGCACCTCGGAACTGCGGTGATCGTAGCCGGTATGCGCCACATAGGCCGCCGGCACCAGACGACCTCCTGCCATGGCGCCCTCGCCCGTGGCGGTACCGTCGCCCCGGGTGATCGCCCGCATCAGCCCGGTCACGCGGCCATCGGCCACGGCCGAGTATTGGTGCTCGCGAATCTCGACGGTCCATGCGCCCTTGCCGATCGGGATCCCGGCGAGCGTCGCCGTATAGCGGGCCTCCAGCCTGCCCTGCGCCTGGGCGAGCACCGGCGCGGCGATCGCGAGCGTCGAGCCCAAGACCACGCTCAGAAGCCCGATCCGCCAGGCGGGGCGGCATGCCCCGCCCATCGCCGAACGTCTCTTTTGGGGAAGACGCATGCGGTGCCTGTTTCGGCCGCCAGATTCGCGCGGGCCCTGGCCGGCGTGCTGATCGCCTCCGAATGCGTCGAATCTGTGATGTCCGCGGCTCCGCTTCGCTCGCCTTGACGGTCGGCGGTGGCGATGCCAATACGTCCGCGACCTTTCCGGGCTCTTCGGGTTTGGCTGAGCGCTCGCCTGCAAGTCGGATCTCCGACTCGGGTCCAAGGAACCAATGGCGGAGCTCGGATTCGGAGTTCCGCCGAGACGGAGTTTCAAGCCATGTCCCGCCGCTGCGACCTGACCGGCAAAATTCCGCAGACCGGTCACAAGGTGAGCCATTCCAACCGCAAGACCAAGCGTCGCTTCCTGCCCAATTTGTGCAGCGTCACCCTGATGTCCGATGCGCTCGGTCGCTCGGTGCATCTGCGGGTCTCGGCGAACGCGCTGAAGTCCATCGATCATCGCGGCGGGCTCGATGCTTTCCTGGCCAAGGCCAAGGACGAGCAATTGGCCCCGAAGGTGCTCGTGCTCAAGCGCCAGATCGCCAAGAAGCGCGCCGCCGGCTAACCTCTCCCCGCTTGCGGGGAGAACGCCCGGGCTCTCACGCCACGCGCCGGCGCGGGTTGGGCAGACGCGGTTCCGCAGGCGCCGCTTCATCGAACAGCTCGGCCAGCTTATCGGTCATCGCCCCGCCCAGTTCCTCCGCGTCGACGATCGTGACGGCGCGGCGATAGTAGCGGGTCACGTCATGGCCGATCCCGATGGCGATCAGCTCCACCGGCGACCGCGTCTCGATATCCTCGATGACCCAGCGCAGGTGCCGCTCGAGATAATTGCCGGGGTTGACCGAAAGCGTCGAATCGTCGACCGGCGCGCCGTCGGAAATCATCATCAGGATCTTGCGGGTTTCGGCGCGGCCGAGCAGGCGCTTGTGCGCCCAGTCGAGCGCCTCGCCGTCGATGTTCTCCTTGAGTAACCCCTCACGCATCATCAGCCCGAGGTTCTTGCGCGCGCGCCGCCACGGCGCATCGCCGGCCTTGTAGACGATATGGCGCAGATCGTTGAGCCGGCCCGGGTTGGCCGGCTTACCGGCGGCGAGCCACGCCTCGCGCGATTGACCGCCCTTCCAGGCCCGGGTCGTGAAGCCGAGGATCTCCACCTTGACCCCGCAACGCTCCAGCGTGCGCGCCAGAATATCCGCACAGGTCGCCGCCACCGTAATCGGCCGCCCGCGCATCGAGCCGGAATTGTCGAGCAGCAACGTGACGATGGTGTCGCGGAAATTCGTGTCCTTCTCGTGCTTGAAGGACAATGCATGCAGCGGATCGACGATCACCCGGGAAAGGCGCGCCGGATCCAGCACCCCTTCCTCGAGATCGAACTCCCAGGCGCGGCTCTGCTGCGCCATCAGCCGGCGCTGCAGGCGGTTGGCGAGCCGGGCGACCACCCCCTGCAAATGCGACAGCTGCTTGTCGAGATAGCCGCGCAGCCGATCGAGCTCTTCCGGCTCGCACAGATCCTCCGCCGCGACGATCTCGTCGAATTTGGCGGTGAAGGCGCGGTAATCCGGCCCGCGCGGCTCGTTCAGCCCGGAATGGCGCGGACGCCACGGCTCGCTTGCCGTTTCGGCGTCGCTCATGTCGGCATTGTCCGGCATGTCGGCGCTCGCAGCGTCGGCCGCCTCGGCGGCGCCTTCCGGCAGCTCCTCGACGGCAACCTCCGCCTCCTCGACGCTCATGCCCTCGGCGTCATCCGACTCCTTGGCTCGACCGTCGTCGCCCGTCTCGTCAGGCCGCAGATCCTGGTCGCGGCTCTCCTGCTCGTCCTCCTCGGAATCGTGACTGCGCTCCTCCCCCATTTCGAGGGAATCCAGCAGATCATGCACGACGTCGCCGTAACGGCGTTGATCCTCGACCAGCTTGCCGAGGCGATCGAGATCGCGGCCGGCCCGATCCTCGACCCAGGGACGCCACAGGTCCACGAGCTTTCTGGCAGCGGGAGGCGGCGCCAGGCCGGTGAGCCGTTCGCGCACCATCAGGGCCACCGCATCCTCGATCGGGGCGTCGGCACGGTCGGTGATGTCGTCGAACTTGCCGCGATGAAAGCGGTCGTCCAGCATCGCCGCGAGGTTGCGCGCCACTCCCTCCATGCGGCGCGCCCCGATGGCTTCGACCCGGGCCTGCTCGACCGATTCGAACACCGCGCGGGCCTGCTGCCCGCCCGGCATCAGCCGGCGGTGCACCGCGGGATTGTGGCAGGCAAGCCGAAGCGCGATCGAATCGGCATGGCCGCGGACGATCGCGGCCTCGCGTCCGCTGAGCTTGCGCGGCGGTTCGGGCAATCGCGCCTTGCCGGCGGCAAGTCCCGGACGCTCGGCGGCGAATCCGACCTCGAGCTCGGGCCGCTTGGCGATGGCGCGAAGACAGCCGGCAACCGCGCGCTTGAACGGCTCGGTCGGAGCCTCTCGGGCGGGATGCTTGCCCTTGGAATTGGAGCTCATGGCGCTCGCGCTGCCCGCGGGAGAGGCAAATTCAGCTCAGCGCGACGTTCACCGAGGACTCCGGAAGCTCGGTGTTGAAGCAGCGCTGATAGAATTCGGCGACGATCGGCCGCTCCAGCTCGTCGCACTTGTTGAGAAAGGTGACGCGGAACGCAAAACCGAGATCGCTGAAGATATCCGCATTCTCCGCCCAGGTGATCACGGTGCGCGGGCTCATCACCGTGGAGATGTCGCCGTTCATGAAGGCATTGCGCGTGAGGTCCGCGACGCGCACCATCTTGCTGACGGTGTCACGTCCCTCCGCGGTGCGGTACGACCGCGCCTTGGCCAGCACGATATCGACCTCGTTGTCGTGCGGCAGATAATTGAGCGTGGTCACGATCGACCAGCGGTCCATCTGGCCCTGGTTGATCTGCTGGGTGCCGTGATAGAGACCGGTGGTGTCGCCCAGCCCGATGGTGTTGGCGGTCGCGAACAGCCGGAATGCCGGATGCGGCCTGATCACCTTGTTCTGATCGAGCAGCGTGAGCTTGCCCGAGACTTCGAGCACGCGCTGGATCACGAACATCACGTCGGGACGGCCGGCGTCGTATTCGTCGAACACCAGCGCGACGTTGTGCTGAATCGCCCACGGCAGAATGCCGTCGCGGAATTCGGTGACCTGCAGGCCGTCGCGGATGACGATCGCGTCCTTGCCGATCAGATCGATGCGGCTGATGTGGCTGTCGAGATTGACGCGCACGCACGGCCAATTCAGGCGCGCCGCGACCTGCTCGATGTGCGTGGATTTCCCGGTGCCGTGATAGCCGGTGACGATGACCCGGCGGTTCTTGGCGAATCCGGCCAGGATGGCCAGCGTGGTCGGGCGATCGAAGCGATAATCCGCATCCACGTCCGGAACGTGCTCGTCCGGCTCGGAATAGGCCGGCACCTGCAGATCGCTGTCGATGCCGAACACCTGCCGGATCGACACTTTCATGTCCGGCAGCCCCGTGGGTTCCTGGGTCGCGATATTGTTCATTCTGCCTCCGTGTCCCGGAACGCGCCGAGATCCGCTTCGGTTCGGCCGCACGGCTCCGGCCACGCCGTAAACCGGCGGGAATACCCCGCCGAACGGAACCCCGCCGCCCGAATCAGCACCAGCCTACGGACTTCAGATAATTGTAGGCCTGAATGATGTCCCGCAACTGGTCCTCGCAGGAGCGATCGCCGCCGTTGGCGTCGGGATGATGACGTTTCACCAGGACCTTGAACCTCGCCTTGATATCGGTGGAGCTCGCGCTCGGTTCCAGTCCGAGCACGTCGAGCGCCTTGCGTTCGGCATTGCGCACGACGCGGCCCTCGGATGCATTGCGCTCCGCCTGGAACCGCGCAGCGCTCCCGTCCTGGAACAATCCGAACGGATCGTCCGCGAAGAATTGCCAGTTTCCGTTCTGCGGCGCCTGCGCGGCGGCGCGCTTGCCGTTGACCCCGATCTTCCAGGTCGGACGATGGCCGGTAACGGCCTCCTTCTGATATCGGGCAATCGCGTCTTCGCTCATTCCGGCAAAAAAATTGTAGGAATGATTGTAGTCGCGCACGTGATGAAGGCAGAAGCGCCAATATTCGCCCGCGCGCAGGCGCCCCTTGGGCGCCCGATGGGTGGCGTCCTCGCGGCAACCGGGCCAATCGCAGGCCGGATAGCCCGGTTGCGGGCGGCGGTCCTCTGCGGGCTTGACCCGGATGCGGTCGAACAGCGGCGAGTCGAACTTCATGGCTACCGATTATGCGAAACGGACGCTGTCACCCGCAAGCGGTTGAATGGGCATGGGTCGGCTTTTGTGCCGTGGCGGAGACCGGAATCACCCCTCATTATGCTCCGGGCGAGGGTAAAACCGGCCATTGACCGGCCAAATTCGGGCGCTTAAGCCGAGGCCATGCGGCTTTCCGACCTCATCACACGAAAGTTGACCGAAGCTTTCGCTCCGGAAAGCGTGCGGGTGATCGACGAATCCCACCAGCACGAAGGCCATGCCGGTCACCGGCCGGGCGGCGAGAGCCATTTCCGCCTGTATATCGTGTCGGAGGCGTTCCGGGGGAAGAGCCGGCTGGAGCGCCACCGCATGATCAACGCGGCGCTCGCCGCCGAGCTCGGCGGCGGCGTGCACGCGCTCGCCATCCACGCCGCGGCTCCCGACGAAGGGCTTGCCTGATCCTCACAAGGCCCGCGCCGGTTGCTGCGGCCTGCGGCCGAGCGGGGTGATTCGCAATCCGGTGATGCGGTTGCGGTCGCGGCGCAGCACCTGGAACCGGAATCCGTGGAACGTGAAGCTCTGGCCGGGCTCCGGGATCGAACGGGCCTCGTGAATCACCAGGCCGGCGATGGTGGTCGCCTCCTGGTCGGGCAGGTTCCAGTCCATGGCGCGATTGAGATCGCGGATCGGCACGCCGCCGTCGACGGTGACGGAGCCGTCGAGCTGCGGCTTCACGCCGGGAACCGCGACGTCGTGCTCGTCCTCGATGTCGCCGACGATCTCCTCGAGAATATCCTCGAGCGTGACCAGACCCATGACCTCGCCGTATTCGTCGACGACGAGCGCGAAGGGAGTCTTGCGGCGCCGAAACGCCTTGAGCTGCTCGGCCAGCGGCGTGGTGTCCGGCACGAACCAGGGCGGCAGCGCGACCGCGGCGACGTCCACCCGGGACAGATCGCCCCCGGCGGCCTGGATCGCGCGCAGCAGATCCTTGGCGTGCAGGATCCCGATGATGTTTTCCGGGCTGTCCCGCCACAACGGCACCCGGGTCACCGGCGCGGCGAGCACCTCGCGCACGATCTCCTCGGTCGGCTGGCCGACGTCCACCATGATCATTTCGGTGCGATGGACCATCACGTCGGAAACCTCGAGCTCGGGCAGGTCGAGCAAGCCTCCGAACATGTCGCGATCGAGCTTCTCCACGCCGCCTTCGCGATGCAGGAGATCGACGGCGCCGCGCAGCTCTTCGTGCGCGGAGAGGATCGGCAGATGCTCGCCGACGCGGATCCCGACGAGGGACAGAATCCAGCGCACCAGGGCCTCGATCGCCATGAGCACCGGGCCGAACAGGCGCACCACCCATTCGATCGGCTTGGCGACCATCAACGCGATGCGATCGGGCGCATTGATGGCGGCGGTCTTGGGCAGGACTTCGGCGAACACCACCAGCAGCACGGTCATGAAGAGGGTCGCATAGATCACCCCCACCTCACCGAACCACGCCAGGAATATTCCCGTGGCCAGCGCCGATGCGGCAACGTTGGCGGCGTTGTTGCCCAGCAGCAATGCGCCGATGAACCGCTCCCGCGCCTGCAGCAGGCGATTGACGATCGCGGCCCGCTGGTTGCCCTGCTTCTCGAGCCGCAGCATGCGCGCCCGCGAAGAAGCGGTGAGCGCCGTCTCGCTCGCGGCGAAGAAAAACGAGAGCAAGACGCAGACCAGAACGATGAGGATGGCGAGCCAGTCCTGAAGGTTCATGGCTGTTCGAGCTTCTCGGCCAGAAAGGCGCGGACCTGTGCGGGATCGATGTCGGTGGCGACGAAGCTCGCGCCGATGCCGCGCGCGAGGATGAAGGTGAGCTTCCCGCGGCGCACCTTCTTGTCCTGGGCCATGCGCTCCATGAGCCCGTCCGCTCCCACGGGGCCGCCGGGGACCGAGGCGGGATGCGTCGGCAGACCTACCGTCGCAAGATGCCGCGCAACGCGCTCGGCCTCGCCTTGCGGCAGCAGCCCCAGCCGGGCGGAGAACGCGAAGGCAAGCGCGAGCCCGATGGCGACCGCTTCGCCATGGAGCAGGCGATCGGAAAATCCGGCCGCGGCCTCCAAGGCGTGTGCGAACGTGTGGCCGAGGTTGAGCAGAGCCCGCTCGCCCGATTCGCGCTCGTCGCGGACGATGATCGCGGCTTTGGCGCGGCAGCTGGTCGTGATCGCGTGCTCGCGCGCCGGGGTTCTTGCGAACACCTCGCGCCAGTTCGCTTCGAGCCAGGCGAAAAACCCCGCGTCGTTGATCAGGCCGTACTTGACGACCTCGGCATAGCCCGCCCGAAAAACGCGAGCCGGAAGCGTGTCGAGCAGCGCCGTATCCGCCACCACCAGGCTCGGCTGGTGGAAGACGCCGATCAAATTCTTGCCCTGGCGCGAATTGATCGCGGTCTTGCCGCCGAACGCGGAATCGACCTGGGCAAGCAGCGTCGTCGGCACCTGAACGACCTCGAGTCCGCGCCGCACGATCGCCGCCGCGAAGCCGGCAAGATCGCCGATGACGCCGCCGCCGAGCGCCACGACCACGTCGCCGCGCTCGATGCGGGCCGCGATCAGATCTTCGCAGACCTGCTCGAGCACGCTCCAGCTCTTCGAGCTTTCGCCCGCCGGCACGACCAAATGCGTGGAACGGATGCCCGCCCGTTGCAGCGCCGCCTCGGCGGCGGAGAGGTGATGCGAAGCCACGGTGGAATCGGTGACGATGGCCGCCGACGCGCCGGGCCTCAGCGCCGCTATCCGCTCGCCCAGTCCGGCGAGAGCTCCGCGGCCGATGATGACGTCATAACCGCGAGCGCCGAGCGCCACGTGGACGGCGGCCGGTTCGCTCGAACGCACGGGAGCCGTCATGACGATTTCTTGTCCTGTCGGAGAACGCCGTCCGGCCCCTCGCCGAGTTCCAGCCGGTCGGCAAGCGCCGCCAGGATCTCCTCGACGATCATCTCGTGCGGCACTTCCCGGGAGTGCACGCTGGCGTCCGCCTGGGCGTAGATCGGATCCCGCTCGGCCATGAGCTGCCGCAGCGTTTCCGCCGGATCCGCGGTCTTGAGCAGCGGTCGATCGTTGCGGCGCTTCACGCGCCGAAACAGCACGTCGAAATCCGCCCTCAGCCACACCGAAATCGCGTTGCGGCGAATGATGCCGCGAGTTTCCGGGTTCATGAATGCGCCGCCTCCCGTCGCCAGCACCTGCGGTCCCGCATCGAGCAGGCGTGCGATCACCCGCGTCTCGCCGGAACGGAAGGAATCCTCGCCGTAATTGGCGAATATGTCCTCGATGGTCATGCCGGCGGCGGCCTCGATTTCCGCATCGGCGTCCACGAAGGGAATGCCGAGCCGGGCGGCGAGCCGGCGCCCGATGGACGATTTTCCCGCCCCCATCATTCCGATGAGCACGATCGAGCGTCTTCCGAGCGCCGCGACGAGCGTGGCTTCCGACGGCGAGGCGATCATCCCCTTTTGCATGGCGGAGCGCAGGATAGGACGATTATAGGGAGCGCCGCCACGCCCGAAACTCCTATACACCCGACGTCGAGCCACTTGCCAGTTGTGCCCGAACATGGTGGTTACGGGAATATTCGCGGAGCAACGGTTTGGCGCTCCCCCGGGGCAGCAGCGTGCCCGGGCGGAAAGCGTGAGGATCAGCAGAATGCCTGGATGGCCGCGGCGGACCGGCAATTGCGGTGCGTGGCGGGCGGGCGAGCGTTCATGACATGCCGAGCCTGCTGCGCCTCCTCGTAGTCTTGGGCCTGCTCGGCGGATTGGCTTATGCTGCGATGTTCACGCTGGCGAATTTTGTCCAGCCCAAGCCGCGCGAGATCACCGTAACGATCCCCCAAGATCGGCTGGCGAAACCACATTGATGCCGCCGCGGCGGCAAGGGTCCGGGACGTTGGTCGGGAACTGGCCATGGCGCGGTCGTCAAAATTGTCCGACGCAAGGCTGATCGAGCTGTTTCTCGACATGCTCGCGGCCGAGCGCGGCGCGGCGAAGAACACGCTGCAGGCCTACGCCCGGGATCTCGCGGATTTTTCCGCATATCTCGCCGCGGGCGGCGGCGCCATCGCCGG
>WNGP01002150.1_pt1 | contig 25111 bp, 28 predicted proteins | sample 5407671 | NCBI WGS metagenome assembly WNGP01 (sample SAMN13153381, study PRJNA577476) | soil metagenome | isolation source: 40 cm soil or saprolite under Garry oak tree replicate 2 | place: USA:California | collected 2016-06-15
GTGAACTCCGCGACTCCCGGGCCGATGAAGATGAACCAGGCCAGGAATCCGGCCAATGGCACCCGGTAGTACAAGCCGAGGGCCGTCAGGGCGTAGAGGGTCGGCCCGACGAACGCGAACACCATGAGGAACGACCGCTCCGTCCAGCTGATATCGAACAGCCGGCTCATGGCGGGCCCGAACCCGGTCAGGTACTCCTCGATCATGTGGACCTCCAGCGCCGCCACCGTCAACAAGAACCCGGGAAGGATGATCTCGGGATCGAGCGGCCTCCGCAGATAGGTCTTGATCCACAGGCCCAGGGCGACGAGGCTCGATCCGCCCACGATGACGACAGGCGGCAGCCCGATCCCCCGGTAGCCGGCGGCCATGGCCACCGTGACGAACAGGACGGCCGCAACCACGCTGAGGACTCGAACTCGTTTCGGCGTTTCCATACCCACCTCTTGCTGGTCAACGTCTGTTGACTATGATTATAGGTGTCAACGGCTGTTGACCAACAGGGGTTCCCGTCAGCGGAGGGAGGGCCGTGCGAGAGAAAGGCACCACGAAGGCCAGGATCTTAGCCGCGGCCCGCAAGCACTCCGCCGCCAACGGCTACGAGCGGGCGACCATTCGGGCCATCGCCGCGGCTGCGGGGATCGACCCGGCGATGGTGATGCGGTACTTCGGCAACAAGGAGAAGCTCTTCGCCGCGGCGGCCGAGTTCGATCTACGGCTGCCCGACCTGGCGGCCGTGCCGCGCAGGACCCTCGGCTCCGTGCTGGTGGGGCATTTCATCGACCGGTGGGAGAGCGATGATTCGCTGCAGGCCCTGCTGCGCGCCGCCGTGTCCTACAAGGTCGCGGTGGCGCGCTTGCGCGCCATATTCGCGACCCAGGTCATGCCCGCGGTGGCGCCCCTCTGCCGGGACCGCGCGACCGCCGCGACCAGGGTCGGCCTGGTCGCCACCCAGATGCTGGGAATGGCGCTGTGCCGCTACGTGCTGCGGTTGCCGCCGGTGGTGGCGCTCGATCGCGCCGCGGTGATCCGCTGGCTCGCCCCCACGATCCAGCGCTACCTCACGGGGACGACTAGCTGACAGCGAACAGGCTCAGACGCACAGACGCACAGAAGAGAACAGTGGAGCTGAGGGGGCTCGAACCCCTGACCTCCTGGGTGCGATCCAGGCGCTCTCCCAGCTGAGCTACAGCCCCGTGGGGTGCTGAACTTAGAAACGCAGCCCCCAGCGAGCAACCCCTGAAATCTAGACGGACAGACGGATAGGCGGATAGACCGTTCGACGCAGCGCGCGTGCAGCAGTCCCCTATCCGGCTAACCGCCTATCCGCCGACCCGCCTATATTCGCCCCATGCGCCCCGTCTCCTTCACCTACACCGGCACCGTCGGCGCGCCGATCGATAAAGTCTTCGCGCTCATCACCGACCCCTCCCGCATGCCCGAATGGCTCCCGGGATGCCAGTCGGTGAAGCCCGCCCCCAAGCTCACCGGCCGCGGCGACCGCCACCGAATCTTCTTCGAGCGCGACGGCCGCCGTATCGACGTCGAAATCGAAGTCATCGACTACAACCCGCCCTACACCTACGGCTGGGTCGAGATCCGCCGCCGCGCCGGCTCCCGCACCTTCTTCGCCCTCCAGTTCCAGGGCGGCGCCACCAAAATCACCATGAAGCACATCTGGGAGCCCAAGGGCCTGCGCGCCTGGCTGCTCGGCCAGTTCTATCGACGGCGCAGTTCGTACCAGCTGTTCGATGGGCTGCTGCAAAACCTAAGAAAAGTACTGACCAGGTAGCTCCTAGACGTTGAGGAAGACGCCGAGATGCCGAGACGCTGAGTGGACGTCCAGGATCGAGTCTTTAGGAAGTACTCATTCACTCACACCTCATATCCACTGGGCGCCTCGGCGACTTGGCGTCTACCTCGGCGTCTATTCCCTAGTCCGCGTACGGTACTTCTATCGTCATGCCGTCCTTGGCTACCGTGGATTCAGGAAACACCGCTTTCGCTTCTCTTACTAACTCCTCCGCGGAGATGGAGTACCTCGCCGACACATGGCTCAACACCAGCCGCTTGGCATGCGCCGCCAGCGCGATCTGCGCCGCCTCGCGCGCGGTCGAATGCCCCGTCTCCCGCGCCCGGTCCTTCTCCTCCTCCCCGAACGTCGCCTCGTGGATCAGTAAGTCCGCTCCCAGCGCCGCATCCACCACCGACGCGCACGGCCGCGTGTCACCCGTGACCACGATGGCACGGCCCGGCCGCTTGGGACCGACAAAGCTTTCGGCTGTCAGCTTGCGGCCGTCAGCCAGCTCGATCGGCTCCCCCTTGCTGAGCTTGCCCCACAGCGGCCCCTCCGGAATGCCCGCAGCGCGCGCTTTCTCCACGTCGAACCGCCCGCGCCGCTCGTGCTCGCGCAACGCGTACCCTACCGACCCCCCTCCGTGCTCGGTCTTGAACACCTGAATGTCATACTCTTCCCCCTTCCCCTTTCCCCGGCCCTCTACCGTATCCCCTGGCTTCACCTCCGTCACCTGAATCTCGAACGGAACGCGTTCCACGCCGAGCGCCAACGCCTGCGGCAACAGCTTCTTCGCCCCCTTAGGACCGTACAACCGCAGCGGCTCGGCGCGCGTCTGCAGCCCCAGCGTCCGCACCAGCCCGATCACGCCGAGGAAATGGTCCGCGTGGAAATGCGTGAAGAAGATCTCGGAGAGCGCAAAACTCACGCCGTAGCGCATCATCTGCCGCTGAGTCCCCTCGCCGCATTCGAACAGCAGGGTCTCACCCTCGCGCACCAGGGCGACGGCGGAGACATTGCGCTCGACGGTGGGACGCGCGGCCGAGGTTCCCAGGAAAGTGACGGAAAGCAAGGGGGCTCAGAACACCTTCACGTTTATGTATCTGCCGGGCCGTTCTCTCAGATCCTTGAGGAGGGCCGAGAGGGACGTGAGGGTCTCGTTGAGATTGCGGTACAGCATCGTATCCGTCGCCATTTTGCCGAGCGTCCCCTCCCCCTTCTCCATCTTGTCGAGCACGGTCTTGAGCGACCCCGTGGCGGCGGTGAGCCGCGTCGTCAGCTGCGTCAAGTTGGCGGACAGCGTATCGAGCCGCGCGCCCGTCTTCTCGACCTTGGACGCGCCCAAGAGCGTGTCGAGCCGCTGCATCACTTTCTCTAACGCGACGAGCGTCTGCTGCGTCTGCTTCACGACCGGGCCGTTGGCGGCGTCGGTGAGCGCCTTCATGCCGCGCTGCGTCGCGAGCAGCGTGTTGTGGATGTCGCTCGCCAGCTCGCCCGCGTTCAAGCCCTTGTTCACGTTGCCGATCAGCTCGTTGGCGCTGGTGGCGGCGCGCGCGGCCACGTCGGCGAACTGCTCCTCGGTCACCCCCTTGATGGGACGCCCCGACGGCAACAGCGAGTCGCTCCCGCCCGGGTTGTAATCGACGTACTTGGCACCCAGGAAGTCGGCCGAGGCGACCGCGGCGGTGGCGTCCACGTGCGGCCGCACCCCGGGATCGGGGTCGAGCAGCAGCGTGACGGTCACCCGCCCCACGCGGTCGAGCCGCACCCCGGCGACGCGCCCCTTCTTGACACCCGACACCCGCACCGGGTCCCCCGACTTGAGCCCGCTCACGTTCTTGAACTCGACCGGCACCGGCACGCCCTTCGAGGTGATCGAGCGGCCGGTGAGCCAGAACATGAAGATCGTGAAGGCGATCAGGCCCGCTACCACGAGCGCCCCGACGCCCACCTCTTCCTTGTAGCTAAGCTCCATGTCGTTCCTGGTTCCCCTCGGCCTGGATCAGGCTCATTTCGAGGTCGCGCTCGAGGAACTGCTGCACCGCCGTGTCGCGCGAGGCGAGGATCTCCTCGGCGGTCCCCACGGCGCGGATCTTCGCCTGCCACAACAGTGCCACGCGGTCCGCCACCCGGAACGAGCCGCGCACGTCGTGCGACACCACCACGCTCGTCACCCCCAGCTCGTCGCGCAGCCGCTCGATCAGCCCGTCGATCACGTCGGCGTTCACCGGGTCGAGCCCCGAGGTCGGCTCGTCGTACAGCAGATACTTGGGCTTCCCCGCGATCGCCCGCGCGATCCCCACGCGCTTCTTCATGCCGCCCGACAGCTCGGCGGGGTACTTCTCGGCCACGTCGGGCGCAAGATTTACGAGCCGCAGGCACTCCTTCACCCGCTCCGCGCAGTACGCCATGTCGCGGTGCTGGTCCTCGTCGGTGATGCCGAGCCGGATATTCTCGGCCACGGTGTCCGAGTCGAACAGCGCGCCGTACTGGAACACGTAGCCGATGCGGCTGCGCAGCTGGGCCAGCTCGTGCCGCTTGAGCTTGGGGACGTGCAGCCCGTCCACGATCACGTCCCCCGAGTCGGGCTTGAGCAGCCCGTTGATCATCTTCAGGGTGACGCTCTTCCCCACCCCGGAGGGGCCGAGCAGCGCCACCGTCTCGCCGTCCTGCACGTCGAGGCTCACGCCGTCCAGCACCACGTTTGAGAGGAAGCGCTTGGAGATGTTCTGGAGCTGGATCATTTCACACCGAGCAACAGCTTCGTGGTGAGCGCGTCGAGCAACAGGATCGTCACCGACGCCGACACGACCGCGGTGGTGGTCGCGCGCCCCACGCCCTCGGCCCCCTGCTGCGTGTTGTAGCCGATGTAGCAGGGGATGAGCGTGACCGCGCCCGCGAAGCAGTAGCTCTTGATGAGGGAATACCACAGATCGAGCGGCCGGAAGAAGTAGCGCGCGCCGTACTCGAAGTCGGCGTAGGTGAGCCCGAGCGAGCCCTTGGCCGTGAGATAGCCGACCAGGATCCCCGTGGCATTGGCGAACATAGTGAGCGCCGGGATCACGAGAATGCCCGCGATGATCCTGGGCAACAGCAGATGCGTGATGGGCGAGCGCCCCAGGCTCTCGAGCGCGTCGATCTGCTCGGTGACCCGCATCGTGCCGAGCTCCGCCGCGTAGCGCGCCCCGATGCGACCCGCCAGAATCAGGGCGGTCAGCACCGGCCCGAGCTCCAGGATCATCGACTCCGAGATCACCGCGCCGGCGTAGTACAGGGGCAGCGCGCCGGTGAACTGGTAGCCCGTCTGCAGGCTCGTCACCGCCCCCGCGAACCCGGCCACGAGCAGCACGATGAACAGCGAGCCGTAGCCGATGTGGGTCGCCTGCGTGAACATGCGGGGGAGATAGACGCGCCACTCGGTGAGCCCGCGCGCCAGGTCGATCAGGAGGTAAGTGAACCGCCCGGCGTTGCCGAGCACGTGCTGGGCCGGGCGGCGTCCCCACCGCCCGAAGTACCGCACGAGGTCCAGCGCGCCGGTTACGGCCGCCATGGCCCGTCCATGGGCTGTATCTTGGGGAGGCATGACTCTTTCGTCTACCCCACCTGGCACTCTGACCCTCTCTCGTGGTCATCACCCCTCGATTCTCGTCGTGGTCCTCTCCCCCTGTCCCCCTCTCCACAACGTGGAGAGGGGGAACGACACACGAGACGTCGTGCCCCCTCGCCCGAAGGGAGAGGGGGACAGGGGGTGAGGACCACACGGGCTCGGCGGGATGGCTTTACGCGCAAGGTCCTCGCCTGGTACGCCCGCGCCGGGCGCGACCTGCCGTGGCGCCGCACGCGCGATCCGTACCGCGTGCTCGTGTCGGAGTTCATGCTGCAGCAGACGCAGGTGAGCCGGGTGCAGGAGTACTATCCGCGGTTTCTCGCGCGGTTTCCTGATCTGGATGCGCTCGCCAGCGCGCGTCCGCGGGCCGTGAGAGAGGCATGGGACGGGCTGGGATATTACGCCCGGGCTTCCAACCTCCACGCGCTTGCGCGCGTGGTCAGTCGAGACTCCGACGGTACGCTGCCCGCGGAGCCTGAGGAGCTCATCAAGCTGCCGGGAATCGGGCCGTACACGGCCGGTGCGGTGGCGAGCTTCGCGTACGAGAAGCCGGTACCGGCGGTGGATACGAACGTGGCGAGGGTGCTAAGACGAGTCTTCTTCGCCTCCCGTCTCCCGTCTCCCGCCTCCCGCGACATCTGGCAGCTCGCCGCCGCCCTCGTCCCGAAGAACGGCAAGCGCGCCTGGAAGTTCAATCAGGCAGTGATGGAACTAGGAGCGCTGATATGCGTGGCGCGCAAGCCTAAATGCCCCGGGTGTCCAGTACGACCGGTGTGCAGGACGGGCCAAAGCCCCGTATCATAGTTCCGTGGCTGAGCTGCGGGATCGACTACAAGCTGCCTTAGGCGACGCTTACCGCATCGAGCGCGAGCTCGGCGGCGGCGGCATGAGCCGAGTCTTCCTCGCCGAGGAAGTGCGACTCGGCCGCCAGGTGGTAGTGAAGGTGCTGCCGCCCGAGATGGCGGCGGGCGTCAGCGCCGACCGGTTCGAGCGCGAGATCCAGCTCGCCGCCAAGCTGCAGCATCCCCACATCGTCCCACTGCTCACGGCCGGAGCCCGCGGCGACCTGCTGTACTACGTCATGCCACATATCGCGGGGGAGTCGTTGCGCGCGCGGCTCGCCCACGAGCGCGAGCTGCCCGTGGTCGAGGCAGCCCGCATCCTGCGCGACGTGTGCGATGCGCTCGCCTACGCGCACGGCCACGGCATCGTGCACCGCGACATCAAGCCGGACAACGTGCTGCTGTCGGGCAAGCACGCGCTGGTCACCGACTTCGGGGTGGCGAAGGCGGTGAGCCAATCGAAGGGCAGCGGCACGCTCACGTCGCTGGGCATGGCGCTCGGCACGCCGGCCTACATGGCGCCGGAGCAGGCCGCGGGCGATCCCCAGGTCGACCACCGCGCGGACCTGTACGCGGTCGGGGCGCTCGGCTACGAGCTGCTCGCGGGGCGGCCACCGTTCAGCGGGCTGTCCCCCCAGAACCTGCTCGCCGCACAGGTGACGGTCACGCCGGAACCCGTGACGCAACACCGCGCCACCGTACCGCCGGCGCTGGCGGCGCTGATCATGCGGTGTCTCGCGAAGCATCCGGCGGATCGCCCCCAGAGCGCCGAGGAGCTCGCCGGCCAGCTCGAGGCGCTGGCGACGCCGACGGGGGCCACCACACCCGATGCGCCCGCCGCCATCTCCTCCGGGACGAGCGCCGCCATCCGCCGGGCGCACCCTGCCCGCGTCGCCAGCCTGTTCGCCGGCGCCGCGCTGGGCGGACTGACAGTCGTGTATCTGCTGGTGCAACAGCTCGGCCTGCCCGACTGGGCGTTCGCGGGGGCGGTGGGGCTCGCCGCCGCAGGCCTCCCCATCGTGCTGTGGACGGGGGTGATCGAGCGGCGCCGCGCGCGTGCGCGGAGCACCGGCGGGGCCGCGCTGCCCGCGGGCGTGCATCGCTGGTTCACCTGGCGCCGCGCGCTGCTGGGCGGCGCGGCCGGCTTCGGACTGCTCGGGCTCGGCACCACGGTCTACATGGCGATGCGGCTGCTCGGCATCGGACCTGTGGGTACCCTGGTCGCTTCCGGCGTGCTGGCGCACCGGGACCGCCTGGTGCTGGCGGACTTCGAGAACCACACGCCGGACTCGACCCTCGGCGCGTCCCTCACCGAAGCGCTGCGGGTCGATCTGGCCCAGTCGCCCGCGGTCCGGTTGCTCGACGCGGCCGCGGTGAGTCAAGCACTCGGTCGCATGGGACGGAACCCCGGCGCGCCGCTCGACCCCGCGGTCGCGCGCGAGCTCGCCGAGCGTGAGGGCGCGAAGGCCGTCGTGCGCGGCCAGATCGATCCGCTGGGGCGCGGCTACGTGCTGTCCGCCGAGCTCGTCTCCGCAGCCGATGGCACCGCGCTCGTCTCGTTGCGGGAGAACGCCAAGGACGACGGCGCCATCATCGACGCCGTGGATCGGCTGTCCAAGCGGCTACGCGAGCGTATCGGCGAGTCGCTCAAGACGATCCGCGCGAGTGAGCCGCTCGAGCAGGTGACCACGAGCTCACTCGCGGCGCTGCGCAAGTACTCCCAGGCACTGCGGGCCAATGACGCGGGAGCGACCGATCGCGCGGTGGCGCTGCTCGGCGAGGCCATCGCGCTGGACACGACGTTCGCGATGGCGCACCGCAAGCTGGCCGTCGTGCTGAACAACACCGGTGGGGCGCCGTCGCGCATCGCCGAGGCCGCCACCCAGGCCTTCCGGCATCGCGACCGGCTCACGCCGCTCGAGCGCGATCTGGCCGAGGCGTTCTACTACTATCAGGCGGAGTTCGACCGCGCCAAGGTCGAGAGCGCCTATCGCTCCGCCCTCGAGCTCGATCCCGAGAACTACGTGGCGCTCAACAACCTGGCGCTCGCGCTGAACACCCAGCGTAAATTCGCGCAGGCCGAGTCGCTGACGCTGCGCGGCATCGCCGTCGCTCCTACCCAGGCGACCCTGTACATCAATGCGGCGCAGGCGCAGATCGGCCAGGGGAACTACGCCGGCGCGGCGCGCATCGCCGAGCTGTTCGCACAGCGCGCACCCGGCAACCCCATGCGCTTCATCCTGCGCGCGCGGCTGCGCGATGCGCGGCGCGACTTCGACAGTGCCGCGGTGCTCGTCCAAGCACTGGCGCACGCGGCCCCGGACGAGGCGTGGCAGGGAATAACGGACTTCACCATGGCCCAGCTCAGCCGCGTGGAGGGCAAGCTCGCCGAGGCGGAGCGCCACAGCCGCGCGAGCCTGGCGCTTGCCGAGCGTCGCGGCCAGCCAGGCACGTATGTCGCAGGCACGGTGTGGCTCGCCATGACCAACCTGCGCGCTCGCAATGCACCCGAGACCGCGCGGCGCCAGGTGGAGGAGGCGCTGCGCCGGCACCCCTTGGCGTCGATGCGCCCCACCGACCGGCCGTACGCCGGCCTCGCGTGGTTCTACGCCGAGGCCGGACAGGGCGAGCGGGGGCGGCAGCTGCTCGCCGAGTACGCCGTCCAGGTCCCCGAGGCATTTCGGCTGCGCGAGCCGTTCCGGCATGCCGCCGCGGCCGCCGTCGCGCTGGCGGAGGGCCAGGTCCAGGACGCGATCAAGGAATACCGCGCCTGGTACGAGGAGGACTCGTGCGCGGTGTGCGGGCTGTACGAGCTCGGGCGCGTCTATGAGCGTGCCGGCCAGCGCGACTCGGCGCTCGCCGTGTACGAGCGCGCCGTCACCACTCCCGGGATGCTCCGCATGTTCGAGGAAGCGGGCACCCTGGGACCCACCTACAAGCGGCTGGGCGAGCTGTACGAGGAGCGCGGGCAGCTCGACAAGGCGCGCGACTATTACGGGCGATTCGTGGACTTGTGGAAGAACGCGGATCCGGAACTGCAGCCGATGGTTCGTGACGTCAAGCAGCGGTTGGCGAGATTGACTGCAGAGGGCGCGAGATAACCGCACCTACCCTTCCCCGGCCTTTCACCGGCCTTTCACCGGCCGTTGACCGGCCTTTCACCCCCTGCCGAGTGTCACCGCCCCCATCGCAATCAGTCCTAGCGCTCCCGCGATCGACGCCGCGAGGATCTGCCGTTTTCTCAGCCGGGTGAAAGCCTCCGGGAGCTCGCCCCTCGTATCGGGCTCGAGCCGCGCCAGCTTCGCCGCCGTGGGGACGCTGATCGCCCCCGCCACGATCGCGCCCAGGAGCCCGGAGCCCATCATCAGTCCCATCCAGCCCGGCACCGCCCCCTGCTTCATGTACGGCCCCGCGAGGGCGAAGCCGGAGAGCACCACCGCCAGCGCGCCCGGCGCCACCAGCAGCCGCTGGATCGCGCCGATCAGCTTGTAGCCCGCGAGCCGCTCGCCGGCGGCGAACCGCTTCGCGGTCACCCCAGCCACCATCGTAGCAATGCCCCCACCCAGCCAGAGCGTAAAGCCGATCACATGGATGAACAGCCATAAACCCCTCATCCCTTGCCTCCTCAGATCCACTCAGCGTCTCGGCAACTCGGCGTCTACCTCAACGTCTACCCTCGCACTACCTCAGGCACCGGCTGCCGTCCGGCATACCCAGCTTCGAGGTCATGCCAGTGCTCAATCCTGTCTTCTCCAATTTTCCAGCACCAGAAGATTTCTTTGTCGTCCAACTTGCCGTAGAAATCCACCAGCCCCTGCTCGAACCCCTTGAACACGCAGCCGATCTGTTGCAGCTCGACCAGGTAGTCGTTGATTTGGTGAGCGACGGCGTCGACCTGGCGGCGCAGGTCGATCTGCTCCGGCGACTCGCCCCAGTCGGGCTTCGCCTGGGCTGCGACGAGCTCGTAGCGCGCCACGAGATCGCGCCATTGCGGGTGCAGCGCGACGATGTCGGCGACGATCCGCTTCACGAGAGGAAGGGTACGATTGGCTTCGGCTAAAGTAAAATACTTGCGGGGCACAACGATAATATACGCGGAAATGCAAAAGCTGGGCGCACAGACGCGCAGCGGAAAATAGGGTGGAGTGAACGGGACAACTTGCTCACTCAAACTGTTCACCGCTGCGCGTCTGTGCGTCTAGCTTTTGCCTTTTCTACTCCCTGACTATGACTATTCCCTGAATGAACTCCGGGTGCGGTATGAACCCCACGACTCTTTTGTTGCCGTCCACCACAACAATGGTCGATCTGATATGCGCATCTGTTTCCTCGAGCTGCTCGATCTTGAACCCCGTCAGCTCCGTCTCGGGTGTCACCACTACCGTGTCGCGGCGCGCGTGCACCTGCGCGGAGCACTCCTTGGGATCGTGCCCTGCCGCCACGCACTGCGTCACGATGTCGCGGTCGGAGATGGTGCCGAGGTAGCGGCGGTCTTTGGGGTTGTCCACCACCGGCACGACCGAGATGTCCTTGGCGCGCATCAGCAGCGCCACCTCGGCGCTGGTGGCGCCGGCGGCTGCCACATAGGGTTCAGGAATCATTATCTCGCGGGCCAGCACTCGCTCCCCACTCAGCGTCTCGGCATCTCGGCGTCTACCTCAACGTCTGATACCTATGAATCGGCTAAACCTCGCCTCATCGCGTCGTACCCCGCCTGTAGATACCGCTCTGCCGCACCCACCGCAAATGTGGCCTCCCGCTCGGCAACCGGCCGCACCACGAGCAGCCGGGCCCTGTCCCGCGGCCAGTCCGCGATGAGCCGGTCCACTTGCGCCGCCATCATGACGCGGATGGCTTCGCCGTGGGCGCGGACTAAGGCCGGTGGAAAGCCGGTGGAAGGCCGGGGAGCGGGCTCATCGAAGCCCGGGCCGACATGAATGGCGATGACGAGATCGGCCGGGATCCGCGCCGCCGGCTCGAGCCCCAGCACCGCACGCAGGCCACCGTCGACCAGGCGCCGGCCGTCGAGCGCAAAGGGCGGGAAGTAGAGCGGCAGCGCGCACGACGCGTACAGGGCGTCGTGCAGGCTCACCATCTCGCCCAATGAGACCAGTTCTCGTTCCCCCTCTCCACGTAGTGGAGAGGGGGTCAGGGGGTGAGGACCCAAGAGGACCAGCTCCCCTGAGTCCAGGTCGGTCGCCGTGATGGTCAGGGGGATCCGGAGTTGCCCGAATTGTGTCGCCGGCACGAACCGCTCGATCACGCCACGCAGCCCGGCCGGCTTGAGCAGATGCGTCGCGAATGCGCCCTTCACGAGCGCCAGCGGATCGACCCGCGCCACGTCGCGCTGGGACAGCGAGCGTCCCGCGATCACCACTTCGTCGTAGGTCGCGCCGCTCGCGAACGCCGCCGCGATCACCGCTCCCATCGAGGTCCCGACGAGGTGCGACGGCGTGAGCCCGGCTTCAGACAACGCCCGCCAGGCTCCGGCACAAGCGATGCTCTTCGCGCCACCGCCGCCGAACACGGCGACGACCTTCAATTGCTCACTCCCCCGCCCCCGTGCTGTACCTCCGATCCATCACCCGCGTCGCCCGCCGCTTGGCCGCGCGGTCATAGCGCCGCTTCTCATCGGCCGTCTCGGGCACGATCGGGGGGACCGCGGTGGGACGGCCCTTGGCGTCGAGCGCCACGTACGTCACGTAGCACGAGTTGGTGTGCCGCTTCTCGCCCGTGAGCACGTTCTCGGCGATGATCTTGACGCCTACCTCCATCGACGTGCGCCCCGCGAAGTTGACGCGCGCGTACGCCGTAAGCAGCTCGCCCACGTGGATCGGCTCCCGGAAATCGACCTTGTCCACCGACACGGTGACGCACGGCTTGCCCGCGTGCCGGATGGCGGCCACCGCGGCCGCGCGATCGACCAGTGCCAAGACCACGCCGCCGAACACGTTGCCCATGATGTTGGCGTGCTGCGGCATCATCAGCTCGGCCATCACCGTCTCCGACTCGCGCGGATGCTTGGTGTGCATCAGTAGTCGACCGGGCGCAGGTAGAACTCGCCGATCGCCGTCTGCGACATCACCGCGACCGTGGGGAGCCGGCGCTTCCAGTGGGTGGACTCGAGCCGCCCCTGCACCTTGGCCACCTCGGCGGGGGTGAAGCCGTGGGCCACCACTTCCTCCGCCTGCATGCCGCGGATCAGGTAGTACAGGATGCGGTCGACCTTGTCGTAGCTGATGCCGTAATCGCCCTCGGTGGTCTGACCGGGGACCAGGTCGGGGGTGGGGGGCTTGGCGAGGATCACCTCCGGGACGCCGACGTGGCGCGCCAGGGCGCGCACCTGCGTCTTGAAGAGATCGCCCAGCGGGTTCACGGGGGGCGTGTCGTCGGCATGCCAGGTGAAGTAGCCGAGCAGCCGCTCGGACTTGTTGCTGGTGCCGATCGGCAGGGCTTTGTGCTTGGCCGAGAGGTCGAACAGCACGATCATGCGCTCGCGCGCCATCACGTTGCCGCGGCGCGTCGCGTCACCGTCGCCCACCTGCTGGAGGTAGCCGTCCACCGCGGGCGTGATGTCGATAGTGAGCGATTGAATGCCGAGCAGGTCGATCACGAGCTGGGCGTGCTCGAGGCTCTCGGGGCTCGAGGTGCGGTACGGCATCCGTACGCCGATCACGTTGTCTTTGCCGAGCGCTTCGACGGCCAAGAAGGCGGTGAGCGACGAATCCACTCCACCCGACAGCCCCACGATCCCTTTGGTGAACCCGCGACGGCGCACGACTTCGTCTTTCAGGAAGCTCACCAACCAGCGGCGCGCCAATTCGCAGTCGATCGCCAGGGGATCGCCCTCATCCACACCCCGCCCAACGAGATGGATTGCGGATTGCGGATTGCGGATTGCGGATTGAGCAGACGCGCCGTTGGTCGCGGGGTCAAACTGCACCGACCGCGCCTTCCCTTTCCCCTTTCCCTTTTCCCGTTTCCCGAGGTTCTTGATCAGATGCGGCAGATTGACCTCTAGATCCGCCAGCAGCGGCGCATCCGCTCTCGCCCGCGTCAGTTCTCCCAGATCGACGTCCGCGGTCAGCACCGCTTCCTCGAACAGTGGCCCGCGCAGCATTATCTGGCCCGCCGGGCTCACCAGCACCGACCCGCCCGGGAACCCCTTTCCCCCCTCGAACCCGACGAGGCTCGAGTACGCGACGTACACGCCGTGCTCCTCGGCCATGGTGCGGAGAATCCGCTCCCACCGCACCACGCTCGCGGGGAGCCGCGTTCCCTCTTCGTCCATCCCCGTGCCGCGGGCCGGTGACGCGCTCGGCACGAGGATCACCTGCGCGCCCTCGAGCGCCGCGATGCTGCCGGCGAGCGAGTGCCAGGCGTCCTCGCAGATCAGGATCGCCGCCCGGCCCCAGCGGGTGTCGAAGGCGTGGATCTCGCGCCCCCGCTCCACGAAGCGGTCCTCGTCGAATACGCCGTAGGTGGGGAGGAAGACCTTGCGGTGAACGTGCAGGATACCGGGTGAGGCGTTGCCGGATGGGGCCTTGCCGAGTGAGGCGTACAGGCACGAGTTATAAAACCGGTTCTGGAACACCTCGTAGAACCCGACTGCCACGTCCATCGGCGGAGCAGTTGCCGCCTCGTGCTGCAAGCTGAGATCACGGAACAGCGTGCCCGCGGTGACCGCGACGTCGCGCACGCCGCCTTCCACGAAGTACCCGGAAGTCGCTGTCTCGGGGAAGACGACCAGATCGACCGCCGGCTGGAGCTTGCCGAGCTGCGCCAGCACGCCGCCGATGCGCTGCACGTTGGCGGCGTACTCGCCCTTGGTAGGGCGGATCTGGGCGATGGCGAGGCGGGGCATGGCCAAAAGATATATGTTTCGACAGGCGATGGAGTTCGCCTCGAACCGCCCGGTCATCACATGGGCTGATGACTCCTACCCGAATCAGCGCGGGAGGAGTCTTTTTCATGTTCATGATCGCTTACATCACATTGGGTGGCATCGTCGGGACGTTAGCGCGCTACTTCGTCCAGGGGATCGTGCAGACCCGTGCCGGTGCGTTCCCCGCCGGCACGCTGGTGATCAACCTCGCCGGCTCGTTCCTGCTCGGCTTTATCGTGCGGCTCGCCACCGGCTCGACCGTGATCTCGCCCGAGCTGCGCGGCGCACTCACCATCGGGTTCTGCGGCGCCTTCACCACCATGAGCACCTTCAGCTACGAGAGCATGAAGCTGCTCGGGGACGGCGAGTATTGGTACGCCGGGTTGTACATGGGCGGGACGATCATTGGATGCCTCAGTGCGGTCATCGTAGGGACCGCGCTGGCGAGCAAGCTACTATGAGCCGGGAGCGGGGAGCACCTATGCCTCATCGATTCAAGGGCGAGCGCACCCTGATGCGCATCTTCATCGGCGAGAGCGACAAGTACCACGGCAAGCCGCTGTACGAGGCGCTGCTGGAGAAGTTCCGCCAGAAGGGGCTCGCCGGCGCCACCGTGCTGCGTGGCGTCGCGGGGTACGGCGCGTCGAGCGTAGTCCACACGGAGAAGGTGCTGCGGCTGTCGCTCGATCTGCCGCTCATCATCGAGGTGGTGGAGACGGAGGAGGCGATCCAGGCGATCCTCCCCGAGCTGGACGCGATGATCGGCGGCGGGCTGGTGACGCTCGAGCGCGCCCGCGTCATCCTGTACCGTCCCGCCAACGTGCGGCAGGACCAGCGGGAGCTGCATCGGATCGAGGGGCTGGAGGCGGAGTGAGCCAGCTCAGCCCGTACGCCAGCGCCAGCACGGCGAGCGCCACCAACACCGACTGCGACTGCCCCACCGCCGTCCAGGCGAACAGGACGAGGTACACACCGATGAACAGGACGGGTACCGCCGGATAGCCGGGCATGCTGAACGGGGCCCGCGGCTCGCGCGCGCGCAACGGGAACAGTGCCGCCACGGTGAGGCCGTCGATCACCAGGACCTCCGCGATGGCGAGGCCGAGCAGCTTCTCGAAGGTGCCGGTCGCGGCGAGCGCCACCGCGACCGCTCCCACCAGCAGCATGGCGACCCAGGGCGTCCCGCCACGATTCACGCGCGCCAGCGCCCCGGGCGCCAAGCCCTCGCGTGCCAGGCCGAACAACACCCGCGGCGTGACGAAGATGTTGCCGTTGAGCGACGCCAGCACGACCAGCAGCGCGAGCCCGGCGACGACCGCGCCGGCGCGCGCTCCCACGATCGCTGTGGCGACGTCCGCGGCGACCAGGTTCGACGTTGCGATCTGGGCGAGCGGCAGCACGTGCAGGAACGCGGCGTTCAAGAGCAGGTACAGGGCGGTCACGATCGCGATGCCGCCCAAAAACACCCGGGGGAGCGTGCGCCCCGGGTCCACCACCTCCTCGGCGATCTTGGCGGCGTCGGGGTAGCCGTAGTAGGTCCAGATCACCGAGCGCGACGCGAGCGCCAGCGCCGGCCACACGCCCACGCCGCGCGGCGCGTCCGCCAGCGCGCCGTGCCAACCCGCGCCCGTGCCACGGGCGAACGCGATCACCACCACACCGCCCAGCGCCAGGACCTTCGCCGCGGTCACGAGATTCTGTACCCAGCGGCCCGACGCGACGCCGATCAGGTTCACCGCGGTGAACAGCGCCACCAGGCCGGCGCCGAGCCACGGAAGCGATGCCCTGTCCCAGCCGGTGAGCCGCACCAGGAACTCGGCCGCCGCGACGCCGATCGCGGCGATCGCCGCCGTGTACATCCCGACGCTTTCCACCCAACCCACCACGAACCCGGCGCGCGGCCCGAACGCCTCGCGCACGTACACGTACTTGCCGCCGGCCCTGGGGTGGCGCGTGGCAAGCTCGGCGAAGCAGAGCGCGCCCAGGAACGCCAGGGCGCCCCCCAGCACCCAGGCGACGAACGTGAGCCAGGGGCGACCGAGCTGGGCGGCCACGAGCCCGGGGGTGCGGAAGATCCCCGACCCCACCATGATGCCGACCACCATGGCGAGTCCGTCGAACAGCTTGAGCGAACGCTTGAGGTCGGCCATGGGCGGGGAATGTGCACGAAAAAAGGCAGGGGCGCAGTGTGCCGCGCCCCTACCCGTCTATCCGTCTAGCCGTCTAGCCGTTACGGCTTGCGCCGCCCGCCGCCGCCCCCTCCCCCGCCTCCTCCATGACTCCCTCCACCACCACCACCGCCGCTCGCTCTGGCACCGCCACCTCCATGGGCCGATCCGCGCGCCCGGCATCCCGCCGCGCGGGTGGTTGCGCTTCCGGCGCCCGCCGCTCCGAGGGCTCGCCGCGCGCGCGTGTCGGGGTCGCCACCCGGTCAGCTGCGCGGGCGACTGCGGGGTCGCCCCAGGAATCCCGCACGCGGGCGGGCCGCGGCGGTGGCGCGGAGACTTGAACCACGCGTCCCGCACCGGCCCGGCTCAACAGCGTCCCTTGCGGGACTCGCAGCCGCGGGCTGACGCCCATCACCGTGGGCGCTCCGGCAAAACGGTCCTTGAATACCAGACCGCCCCCCGCGCCGCCGCTCCAGCGCTGCGCGCGGTCGATGAACAGACCGCCGCCATAGTGGCGAGGACGGCTATAGATGACGAACCCGCCGGTGTAGATGAACGGCCGGTAGTACGGCCGGTAGAAGAACGGATCGTAGAAGCTCGCTCCGCAAAAGAACGGGTCGTAGAAGAACGGATCGTAGCACGAGCTGTAGCCGCCGTAGCGAGAGTAGGGCCAGCCGTACCCATAGCCGTAGCCCACCCGCATGCCGAACGGCGAGTAGTAGTGATTGTAGCCCGAGTAGTACGAATCCACGCTCGCGACGGTGTAGTGCGCCACGTCGTAGTCGAAGTGGCCGTCGGGCGTCATGCGCTGCGCGATGTCGAGCAGCGCCTGCTCTTTGTCGTCCCCGGCCTCGCGCACCGTCAGCACACGGTAGTCCCAGTGATCGCCGCGCACGAACTCGTCGAACTTGAAGGGCGCCGCGGAACGGGCCGCGAGCACCAGCCCCGCGCCGTCCGCGTCGTCGACGTAGAAGGCCTCGCGGTCACCGCGGCCGCGCACCTCGATGGTGCGGCCGCCGCGCACGAAGTCGTCGTCCGTGGGATCGAGCGGGAACAGCACCCGCACGCGACCCTGAGCGTCGCTCCGCAGCACGACGACGTAGCCGTCCTCGGCCGTGCGGACTTTCACGCGCGCCCGGTCGCCGCGCTGGAAGTAGTTGTCTTGATTTAGCGAAATTTTAATCGGTGGGTCGTCACTGCGTATCGCCTCCGCCGCCCTCTCCGGCGGCGCAGAAGCGAGTAGCGAGACTATCAGGGTGAGCATCATACAGTCCTTCCTCTATATACCCTAAAGCCATCTAACACATCAAGAAGCATGCCGGTTTCAGGCATGGTGTTAGACCCCGGCCTCGCTGCGCCGTTAAGCCCCCTGACCTCCCCCGGGGACAGAGCCCGTCTCTGTGCGAGACACGCGTCACCAGCGGTCGGGCTTCCCGGCGTCGGGCAAGAACAGGCTCTGCCCGAAGCGCGACTTCCCGAAGTCGCCGATCAATGCCTGGGTCGCGGGCGCGACCAGAAAGTCGGCGAACGCCTTGCCACCGGCCGTATTCACACGCGGCGCATTCTTGGGATTCACCTCCATCACGTGATAGACGTTGTAGAGCAGCGAGTCGCCCTCCACCTGGGGCACGAGCTGCACCTTGTCGCGCCAGGCGAGATAGGTGGCGCGGTCGCTGATGGTGTAGGCGCGCTTCTGGTCGGCCATCTGCAGCGTCGCGGCCATCCCCTGGCCCGACTCCACGTACCACCCGCCCGACGGCGGCGTGATGCCGACTTGTTTCCACAGCGCCTGCTCCAGCTTGTGGGTACCGGACTGGTCGCCGCGCGACACGAACGTCGCGTGCTGGGCGGCGAGGCGGCGCATGGCAGCGAGCGCCTGGTTCAGCCCGCGCAGCCCTGCGGGGTCCGCCGCCGGCCCGACGATGAGGAAGTCATTGTGCATGACGAGGCGGCGGTTGAGGAAGTATCCCGAGTCCGCCAGCACGCGCTCGGCTTGCGGCGCGTGCGACAGCACCACGTCCGCGTCGCCCCGCCGCCCCAGCTCGAGCGCCTGCCCGCTGCCGACGGCGATCAGCTTGACCCGGTAGCCGGTCTGGCGCTCGAAGATCGGGAGCAGCGAGTCGAGCAACCCGGCGTCGCGGGTGGAGGTGGTGGTGGCGAGGAGGACTTCGTGAGACTGGGCGGACAGGCGAATAGGCGGATAGGCGGATAGCAATGCCGCCGCAATGCTAACCGCCCAACCACCTATCCGCCTATCCGCCTGCCTCACCATCTCACCTGCAGCTGCACCACGCCGCGGTTGTTCTCGAGCTGCACCACCTGCTCGCGAAACAGTTCATAATCCGCCATCACTTTGAAGTCGTCCCCACGGATGAAGTACTGCAGCCCGACGAGGTAGCCGGTCGAGCGGTCGGTCGCGACCCGATCGCTCGGGTCGTACTGCTCGACGCGACCCAGCAGCTCCACCCGCCGGGGAGCCACGATGTACCCCGCGAGGGCATACCAACCGACGGTGTGGACGTCCGTCCGGCGGTTCCGGTCGCTGATGTACTCCGCACGCACCACGCCCCGCGTGGTCCGGTATATCACCTGGCCGTCGACTTCAGCGCTGTCGCTATACCCGGCGAAGGCGCCGCCCAGGTCCAGGCCCTTGACGGGCGTGACCACGGCCCGCGCAAAGTAGGCCATGCGATTGTCCGGATTGACGGCGCGGTTCGGTCCCTCGCCGTTCACCACGGCGCCTTGCAGCGTCAAACGATCAGGGATGCGCCACTCGAGCTGCGCGCCGATGTCACGCCGCGCGGCGGTGACGATGCGCGAGCGCTCGGTCGTCTCGAGCATCCCGGAGCTGAGCAGCGATTCCAGGGCGAAGGGGACGCGGAACTGTCCCACGGTGCCGGTCCAGCGCTGGTGCGTCAACCGCACGAAGAGATCGGTGATCGACACCGTGAGCGGGGACGCGGGCGGCGTGGGGGGCGCGCCGGTGGTCCGCATCTCCACCTGGGCGCGGTAGGAGGCCCAGGGCGTGAGCGCCCCTTCGAGCGCGAACCGTGCGCGCCGCAGCAGGAACGTGGCGGAGTCTCCTACGGCTTGGAAGCGAGGCTGGATGTAGCCGGAGATCTTTGGCGTGGCCGACACGGCCGCCGGCGTCTGACCGAGCGCGGCCGTGGTGACGGGCGCGGCGAGCGCCCACGCGGCGAGGAGCGGGCTGATGAAGCGCACGTGGCGGCGAGAAGCTATCGCCCCGCGTTCCGATAGGCAAGCGCTTGCCTATCGACGCAACAGCTTGCGAAATGCTGTAAGACTCAGGCGCTCGACTTCCCGCCGCCAGCGCGCGAACAGCTGCAGGAGGCGGCGGGCCTCGGGGGTGAGCCGGGCGCCACCCCGGTTCGAACCCCCGCGCGTGGTCGCCAGCACCTTGGCGCCGAGCACGCGCTCCATCTGGCGGATACGGTTCAGACAGGTGCGGTAGCTCCAGCCCACCGCCCGCCCTGCCGCCCGGATCGTCCCGGTGCGATCGACCGCGTCGAGAAAGCGGAGATAGCGCGGCCCCATCAGGAACACCCCATCCCAGTTGAGCCACAGCTTCTGGCGGGGGGCGAGGTGCCGGCGCAGCGAGGGCGCGCGAGAGGAAGGCATAGTGCAGCGAATGCGCTACATTCTTCCCCTAAGCTAGCCCGGGCCATCCCCATGAGCCAACTGCTCGACGCCGCCGCCGGCGTCGCCAACGCCTGCGAGCCGATTCCCGGCGTCGTGACCGGCGGCCAGCCCACGCTGGCCCATCTCGCCGCGCTGAAGCGCGCCGGGTGCGAGGTGATCCTGGATATCCGCGAGCCGATGGAGCCCCAGCCGTTCCGCGCCGCCGATGCCGTCCGAGCGGCGGGGCTCGAGTACGTCAACATCCCGGTGAGTCACGGCCCGCTCGACGACGACACGTTCGACCGGGTACGCCGCACCGTGCGGGAGCTCGCTGGCAACAAACGCTTCTTCTTCTATTGTGCGAGCGGCAACCGGGTGGGGGTGATGCTACTGCCGTATCTCATGTTGGACCAGGGAATGGGCGAGGACGACGCGGTGACGGAAGCGATGCGGATCGGGATGCGCAATGCCGGGTTGATGCAGGAGGCGTTGGAGTATGTCAGGCGGCACGCTCCCTAGGGATTGCGATGCCAATACATTCTCAGCTCCGAGATCTTGCCATCCTTCGTCTCGCAAAACATCGCGCCGCGCGCGTCGACCCACTCGCCGGTGCGGCGGCGGCGGTAGGTGCAGCGAAACTCGGCGGCGAACCACGGGCCTGCCGCGTAGATCTCTCCGGCCTTGAACGTCACCTCCGCCTGGTTGACGGGGATGTCCTTCCAGTACGCCCGGATGGCGTCGCCGCCCACGCTGCGCTCGCTGAACGGCGTCTCGAGGAACACCGCATCGGGCGCGAAGACCGACACGATCGTGTCCACGTCCCCGCCCTCCCACCCGCGGCCAAACGTCTCCAGGAGTTGACGATACGCTTCGTGCATGGCGCCCAATATAGCCCAATCTGGAACCGTGGGTCGGAACGTATGGTACACGGGACGGGAGGGTCGTCCCCATAGGATGGAAAGTTTCTCATGCAGCATACCTGTTAACGGAGGATGACACGATGTTGAAGCGGATCATGGCCACGACCGCCGTGCTGGCTGTGTGCGCGCTGCCGCTCGCGGCGCAGGGGCATGCGGCCACGCCGGGCAACGAAATGACGCTCACGGGCCAGGTGATCGACCTGAACTGTCACACCACCAACGGCGCAATGGGCGCGTCGCACAAAGGCTGCGCGCAGGCGTGCGCCAAGGCGGGAGTGCCGCTCGGTATCCTGGGGAGCGATGGGACGATCTATCTGCCGGTCAGCTCCAAGCCGGGCGATCCCCAGAACTCGAAGCTCGAACAGCACGTCGAAGGCAAGGTGACGGTGACCGGTACGCACCGCATGGTGAGCGGGTTGCACACGATCGAGATCAAGACGGTCGCGGCCGCGAGCTGATGCGGCGCGCGCTGGCGGGGGGCGCCGGGCTGTGCGCCGCGGCGCTCCTCGCCTGCGCATCCCCTGCACCTCCCTCCAGCGGTCTCACTCTCCTCTTCCTACGCCGCTCCCCCGCGGCGTCTCTGGGCGGCCTCTCCTGGGCGCCCGATCCCGACCACAGCCGGCTGGTGGCACTCGATGGACGGCTCCGCGTGGCGCGGAGCTTCACGAGCCCCCGGCTCGCCAACCCGGTGGCCGTCGCCGCACTGGGCGGCGAGCTGCTCGTGAGCGAGCGCACCGGAGAGGCTGTCGTGCTCGATACGACCGGCCGTCCGGTGCGGGAGTGGGACGGCCCGCACCTCGCCTCGCTCTATGCGGCATACGGGACCGAGGTCGTGGCGGTGCGGTCGCCGTATTACATCCCGCAATTCGCGGCGGAGCCCGACACGGCGCCGCTGATCCGGGTGCTCGACACGCTCGGCCGGCCGGCGGCGGGGCTCGCCACGATCCACGTCCCGCCCGTCCCGTACCTGGCACAGCTCGTCAACGCGGGAGCGGTGGCCCTCGCGCCCGACGGCTCGGTCTACTTCGCACCGCTGGTGCGGGACGAGATCCGCAAGTACGGACCGGGCGGCGCGCTGCGCTGGACCGCAAAGCGAGGGCTGTTCCGCACGGAGCTCGACCCCGAGTTCCTGCCGCCCCACGGGCGCGACAAGCGCGACATCGCGGTGCGCGACGCCCTCGTCAACGTCGCCCTGACACTCGGGCCCGACGGCCGGCTGTACGCGCTCGGATCGGACGACTCGGGCGCCACGCGGCTGCGCGTCGACGTGCTCGACACGGCGGGCGGCGCGATCCTCGCGACCCGCCACCTCGGGGCCCGCGAGACCGCCGTCGCGGTGGACGCGCGCGGCCGGCTCGCGACGTTCGATGCCGACTCGCTGCTGGGCGGCTCGGCGCCACCCGAGCGCACGACCTTCACTCCCGCATTCGCGCTCCCGGACGTGCACGGAGACACCGTGCTCCTCGCCCGGTTTGCGGGCAAGGTGACGCTCGTGAACTTCTGGGCGTCGTGGTGCGACCCGTGCCGCGAAGAGTTCCCCCACATGGCGCAACTGTACCGCGAGCTCGACCGCAAAGATTTCGAGATCGTCGCCATCTCGGACGATGTGGATCGCGGTAAGATGGCGACGTTCCTGCGCGAGTATCGCCCGCCGTTTCCGATCCTGGTGGGCGGGGGACGCATGAAGCAGATCTACCACTACCGCGGCCTCCCCTACTCGGTGCTGCTCGACCGCCGGGGGCGAATAATCGAGCGTATCTTCGGGTTCGGCGGTGCGGCGGAGTTTGGGAACTTGCGCGACACTATTGCAATCGAAGTCCGCGGTCCCTAGCGTGTAACAGTGCAAGCCGAGACCACTCCCCCCTCCCCGCTCCCGATCGTCATCGATACCGATCCCGGCATCGACGACATGCTGGCGCTGCTGCTGGCGCTCGCGTCGCCGGAGCTGGAGCTGCGCGGCATCTCGGTCTCCTACGGCAACACGGTAGTCGAGAATGCGTACCGGAACACCGTGGAGATAATGCGTAGAGCCGGAAGGCGCATCACGCTGGGCGTGGGGGCGCGCCGCCCGCTCAAGCGCGCCCTAGCGGTGGCGCACGAGACGCACGGCGCCTCGGGGCTGGGTTACGCCGAGCTGCCGCCGGCGGGCGTGACGCTCGACTGGGTGAAGTCGCTCGACCGGCTGCTCGTCGAGCAGCCGCAGCCGGTCACGCTCGTCACGCTGGGGCCGGTCACGGGCCTGGCGCTGGCGCTGCGGCGCGAGCCGGATATGGTCCGGGCCAAGGTGGGGCGCCACATCGCCATGGTGGGCAACATCGCCGCCCGCGGCAACACGACCCGCTATGCCGAGTTCAACGCCTGGTGCGACCCGGAGGCCCTGGACACGGTGCTCAAGGCCGGGCTTGCGACCGAGCTGATCGGGCTCGACGTCACCCGGCAGGCAGTGCTCGCCCCGCAAGAGGTGACGCGCCTGGCGCACTCCGATGCGACCAACGCCCGCTGGATCCACGACGCGCTGCGCTTCTACATGGAGTTCCACAAGCAGGCCGAGGGGCTGGACGGGTGCATCGTGAACGACGTGCTGCCGATCGCGCTGTTGCTCCGCCCCGACGCGCTGACGTTCGAGGAGCAGCGCATCGTCGTGGACCTGTCCGACGGCGAGCACCGGGGCCACACCCGGGTGAAGCCCGATGGTGCGCGCGTGCAGGTCGCCACGCAGGTCGAGATGAGTCGGGTACGCCCGCTCCTCTCCGAGCGGGTGTTCCGCTGGGCGACGCGCGCGACGCCCACCCAGACCTCGCAGGAAGGCGCGACCGTTTGACGGGCCTGCCGCGCAAGGTCGCCGTGATCGGCGCCGGCGACATCGGCTGCGGCTGGGCCGCGCTGTGTGCCGCGGCGGGCTGGCCCGTCACGCTGTTCGACGCGAGCTCGCGCGGCATGGAGCACGCCGCGATCGAGGTGCCGCGCCGGGCACGGGCCCTCGTGGCGCTCGGGCACGCCACGGAAGGGATGGTGGAGCGCGGGCTGCTCGAGCTGCACCAGGGCCGCAGCCTGCTGCAAACGGTGCAAGACGCCGACTGGGTGATCGAGGCGATTCACGAGGAGCTCGGCGCCAAGCAGAAGCTGTTCCACGCGATCGAGGAGGTGGCTGCGCCCGAGACGCTCGTCACGAGCTCGTCGAGCGGCATCCCGCCCACGGAGCTGTTCTCGCGCTGCCGGCGCCAGGACCGCTGCCTCGTGGCGCACCCGCTCAACCCGCCGCAGCTCATTCCCCTGGTCGAGCTCGTCCCCGGCGCGCGCACGGCGGTCGCCAGCGTGACGCGCGCGCAGGAGTACCTGCGCGCCCTGGGCCGGATGCCGATCGTCCTCAAGAAACCCGTCCCCGGCTACGTGGTCGGTCGCATCGCCGCCGCCGTGTGGCGCGAGTGTATCGATCTGGTGCTGACCGACGTGATTGCGGTCGACGACCTGGACCGCGCCGTGTCGCTCGGGCCCGCACTCGGCTGGGCCGCGGCGGGCCCGCACCTCACGTACCACCTCGCCGCGGGAGACGGGGGCGTGAACGCGTTTCTGCAGCACCTGCTCGCCAGCTTCGAAGGGTGGTGGGGCCAGCTCGCCACCTGGCAGCGACTCGACCCGGAGCAACAGCGCGCGCTCACGCACGGAGTCGAGCGGGCATATAAGGGAAAGGTCGAAGAGCTGAGAGAGGCGCGGGACCGCAGGCTCAGTGCAATCTTGCGAGCATTGGAACAGGTAAGAACGACGTAGAGACGTCGTTATTTCTGATCGGTTCTTACCATGAGCACCGGAATCTTGGTCAGGTGTCGTAATGCTGTCGCCGTGCTGCCCTTAACTACGTCTTCCAACAGCCGGTGCCCATGCGTGGCCATGGCGATCAGGTCGCAGCGCTCGCGCTCGGCCGCGGCGGCGATCTCCTTGGCCGGCTCCCCGCCCGCCAGCACCGCTTCGGCGTCGAACCCCTCCGCCTCCAGCCGGCCGCACACCGCCTCGAGATAGGCACGGTCCTCCCGGATCTCCTGCGACTCCCGCAGCTCGAGCTCGTTGACGTTGCGGGCGACCCAGCCGTCTGCCACGTGAATCAGAACGAGCGTGGAGCCGAGCCGCTTGGCCAGCTCGCGCGCGTGCGTCAGGATCGTCTGGTCGGCGGGGGAGTTCTCGAGGGGTACGAGAATGCGCGAATACATCAGCCCACCGGGCCGCGGAAGATCTGGACCAGGAGCCAGCCGTTGAACCC
>WNGP01001461.1_pt1 | contig 25110 bp, 22 predicted proteins | sample 5407671 | NCBI WGS metagenome assembly WNGP01 (sample SAMN13153381, study PRJNA577476) | soil metagenome | isolation source: 40 cm soil or saprolite under Garry oak tree replicate 2 | place: USA:California | collected 2016-06-15
TCCTCGAGAAGAACGACGCGATCGTGCGCAAGGTGAAGGGCGCGATGATCTACCCCGGCGTCATCATGTCGGTGGCGGTCATCGCGATCTCCGTGCTGCTCATCTTCGTCATCCCTACCTTCCAGAACATGTTCGCGTCTGTGAACCTGCAGCTGCCGCTCCCGACCCGCATCGTGATCGGCGCCAGCCACACGCTCACGCAGTACTGGTGGCTCATTCTCGGGGCGATCGCGGCCAGCGTCTTCGCCCTGAACCGCTACTACAAGACCCCACCCGGGCGCCTCCAGATCGATACGCTGCTCCTCAAGACGCCGGTGCTGGGCGACGTGCTCCGCAAGGCGGCCGTGTCGCGGTTCACGCGCACGCTGGGGACCCTCATCTCGTCCGGTGTGTCGATTCTCGACGGCCTCGAGATCACGGCGCGGACCGCCGGCAACATGGTCATCCACAACGCCGTCATGGAGTCGCGCGCCTCGATCGCCGGCGGCGAGACCATCGCCGCGCCGCTCGCCAAGTCGAAGGTGTTCCCGCCGATGGTGATCTCGATGATCTCCGTAGGCGAGCAGACCGGCGGCATGGACGAGATGCTCTCGAAAATCGCGGACTTCTACGACGACGAGGTGGATGCGGCGGTGAGCGCGCTGCTGTCGCTCATGGAGCCGGTCATGATCGTGGTGCTCGGTGTCATCGTGGGCGGCATGGTCATCGCCATGTACCTCCCGATCTTCGACATGGTGAACGCGGTGCAGTAGCGCCGCAAATGACCGCCCCCCCTCCCGACCCGCGCGAGCCGAGGCCGATCCGCACGGGCACGCTGCGCCACGACACCGTCCCGATGCGCCTGTACCACGAAGCGAAGCGGCTCGGCTCCTGGGACCCGCGCAACCTCGACCTGCGGCGCGACGTCGACGAGTGGGCTCGCTTCAGCGTCGCCGAGCGCGACGTGCTGCTGCGCCTCACGGTGCTGTTCCAGGCCGCGGAAGAGAGCATGACCCGCGACCTCCTGCCCCTCGTCATGGCCGTGGTGCGCGAAGAGCGCCTCGAGGAACAGCTGTTCCTCACCACCTTCCTCGCCGACGAAGCGAAGCACACCGAATTCTTCCGGCGCGTGCTCGACGAGGTCTGCCGCCAGTCCGGGGATCTCCAGCGCTATCAGACGCCGAGCTTCCGGCGCCTCTTCGCCGAGCGACTCCCCGACGCGATGCACCGGCTCCTGGCCGATCCGTCCCCCGCCGCCCAGGCCGAGGCGCTCGTGACCTACAGCCTGGTCGGCGAAGGCGTGCTCGGCGACGCGGGATACCATCTCTTCTCGACCGCGCTCGCACGCGGTGACGCGATGCCCGGCTTCCGAGAGGGCCTCAGGCTCGCCCGGGCCGACGAAGACCGGCACATGGCCTACGGCCTGTTCCTCCTGTCCCGCCTCGTGGCCGAAGACCCGGGGGTGTGGAGCGCGGTGAGCCGGCGCATGGAAGAGCTCCTGCCGCTCACGCTCGGTATTGTGAGCGAGTTCTTCGAGGCCTACGACTCGATGCCGTTTGGGCTCTCGCTCGACGACACCGTCCAGGATGCGATCGCCCGGTTCGCCGGCCGGTGGGCCGCCCTGGAGGGCGCGCGCGAGCAGGGACGGGCGCTCACGGGCACCGTGGGTGCGGAGCGGACCATCCGCGACGTGCTCGGATGGTTCGGCGAACAGCTGCAGCCGGCGCCGATCGAAGTGCGACGGGAAGGCTCGAGTCCCGTCTACACCTTCCAGATCGGCCCCCCCCTGGGTGCGTCCGCGCTGTTGATCACGCAGGAGGTGCTCGCCCACCACACCTCCACCGACGTGATTGCCGCGCTGCGCGCGCACCGTGTCCCCGAGCGGCTGCGGGCCGGTGGCCGGACGCGGCTGACCTGCCTGAGCGCCCGGGGCAAGATCATCGTGCAGCCGCCGGAATGACGCCGGGGGGCGCCGGGGGGCGTTCTAGGGGCCGGAGGCAGCTCCCGGGAGACCCGGCAGCTCGAGCCACTGCCGCGGGAAGCGCGGCAGGAACTTCACGTGGCGATTCACCACCGCCTGCACCCGCCGCCACCAGCAAATGATCGGCTGGGCCGTTCGGCCCACGCTCACGACGGCGAACGGGATCGAGTCCGCGACCACCGTCCGCAGGTCCGGTTGGCTGAGCGAGCAGAGGTCCTCCGGCGTCCTCACACCGAAGCTCGAGTCCGGCCCGACCCACGGGTGGTTGTGCCACACGGCGAGCGTGGTGGCCGGCGGGCAGGGGAGCGGGGTCACGGCGTCGACGCTGGAGTGCACGATGTCCGGCATCGCGAATTCCCGCGCCTGCGCCGTGTCTCCCGCGACCGTGCCCTGGAGGCACAGCACCACCTCCCGATCGAGGCCCGCCGCCAAGAGGCTGAGGCGTCGCACCAACGACGGAGCGAGCACCAGACGTTTTAACGGTTGGGAGTTGAGGATGGCGGAGTCGGCCGGCGTCAAGGCGGCCTGGCCCTGAGCGCGACCGGGAGCCGCGAGCGCTCCGACCATCAGCCACACCACGACACACACTGCTCGCCGCATTGCCAACAATAGCGAAACTCGGGCCGTAGGACTCTCCCGCCGCCTTTGCTCTTGCACTTTGCGACAGCGTCAACAATAGTTCCAAGCCGCAAGCCGAAGCCGCAAGTAGTGTAACAACCTTGCGGCCAACAGGTTGCCCTTGCAAGCCTGACGGTTCGGGGCTCTTGCGGCTGTCTTCGGAGGGACTCCTTACGGCTTACGCCTTTCGGCTTGCGGCTGTCTCATGACCTGGCTCGTGGGTGACCGACGGGGCTCAGTCCTCCCGACCCCGCAGAGTCTGCTGCGGTCGGTGTACGCGGGACGGCTGTGCGTCGCGATCGCGATCTATCTGACGGTGGCTCTCAAGTTCGCGGTTGCGGGTCCCCTAGACGTGCTCGTCACGTCGTTCGTGCTGGTGGCGGCGGTCGTGGTGACGATCGCCTCCTATTGGTACACCCACCTGTCACGCCGCGCGCCCGGCCGGACGTTCCTGTACGGGCAGGCGTTGTTCGACGTGGCGCTGATCACCACGGTCGTGCACATCACCGGTGGTCCGCAGAGCGACCTGACGCCGCTCTACGTCCCGCTGATCGCGGTGACGGCGGTGCTGATGCCGCCGGCGAGCACGGGCTTGATCACGGCGCTGGTCGGGATCGTCTACTTCGCGGACGTGTTCTTCGGGCACACCACGCCGATGACGGCGCAGGTCGGGCTGCAGCTGCTGGTGTTCGCAGGCGTCGCGGCGGTGACCGCCTATTTCTCGAGCCGGGTGTCGGTGATGGGGGCGGAGCGGGAGGCCCTGGCGGGCGAGCTGCGCCAGGCCCGACTGGAGGCGGCGGACGTGCTGCGCAGCGTCCCGACGGGAATCGTCACGGTGGACCAAGCGGGCCACTTGTTGTACTGCAACCCGGCGGCCGAGCAGATCCTCGGGTTCAAGGAGCGCCAGTGGCGAGGGGCTCCGATCATGCCGGAGTTCGCGAAGATCGCGCCCGAGTTCTGGGCCGCGATCACGGCGACCGCGCGGCGGGGCGTGCGGGCGATGCGCGTGGAAGCCACGGTACGGCGTCCCGATCGCACCTTCCCGATCGGTGTGACGACCACGACCCTGGACGTCGAGCCGGCAGGCGAGCCCCGGGTCACGGCGATCTTCACGGATATCTCGGACTCGAAGCGGCTCGAGGAACTCCACCTGCGCGCGGAGCGGCTGGAAGCGGTGGCGGAGTTGTCGGCGAGCCTGGCGCACGAGATCAAGAACCCGCTCGCGTCGATCCGCTCGTCGGTCGAGCAGCTGGGGCGCGCGAAACGCGTGAACGCCGACGAGAAGTTCCTGACGTCGCTCGTGGTGCGTGAGAGCGACCGGCTGTCGCGTCTGCTCTCGGAGTTTCTCGATTTCTCCCGCGTGCGTGCCACCGAGTGCCGGCCGCTCGACCTGCGCAGCGTGGCGGCCGCGGCGATCCGCCTCGTGCGCGAGCACCCGGACTTCCCCGAGGACGCCGTCATCGATCTGACGGGCGACGCGATCCAGATGGAGGGCGACGAGGATCTGTTGCATCGCGTGGTGTCGAATCTGGTGCTGAACGCCGTCCAGGCCACGGGCAAGGGCGCGCGCGTCGCGGTGCGCACCGGACGCCCCGCCTCCCACGAGCTGCCGGGGGGCGCCGGCATCGAGAGCCCCGTCTCCCTGACCGTGAGCGACAACGGCCCGGGCATCCCCGAGGGCCTGCGGGCCCGCCTGTTCGAGCCGTTCGTGACGGGTCGGGTGGGCGGCACCGGCCTCGGCCTCGCCATCGTGCAGCGCGCGGTGGACGCGCACCGCGGCCTGGTGCTCGTGGACTCCACGCCGGGGCAGGGGACGACGTTCACGGTCTACTTCCCCGCCGCCCGGCGGAAAGAGGAAGCGGCATGAGCCAACAGCCATCGATTTTGGTCGTCGACGACGAGATGGGGATCCTGGACGTGCTCCGGATCCTGTTGAAAGGGGAGGGGTTCGACGTCACCACCGCCCAGGGCGGCAAAGCCGGGCTCGAGGCGCTGAAGGGGAATCCGCCCGACATCGTGCTCACGGACATCAAGATGCCGGGCGTCTCGGGCACCGAGATCCTCGCCGCCGTGCGCGAGCAGGACCCGGAGACCCCCGTGATCCTCATGACCGCCCAGGCCTCGCTCCAGAGCGCGATCCAGGCGGTGAACCAGGGGGCGTTCTACTACATCCAGAAGCCGTTCTCGAACGACGACCTCGTCGCGATTTGCCGGCGCGCGGCGGAGCAGCGTCTGCTCAAGGCCGAGAACAAGCAGCTCAAGCAGGAGATCCGTCGGCGCGAGCGTTCCGGCCTCGTGCAGCCGCTGGGCAAGTCGCGGCCCTTCCAGGAGGTGCTGAAGCTGGCCGAGCAGGTGGCCCCCACCGAGAGCACGGTGCTCATCCAGGGAGAGTCGGGCACGGGGAAGGAGGTCATCGCGCGCTACATCCACGAGCTGTCCGCGCGGGCGGACGGCGGATTCTTTTCGCTCAACTGCGGGGCGCTGCCGGAGAGCCTCCTCGAGTCGGAGCTGTTCGGGCACGTGAAAGGATCGTTCACGGGCGCGGTGCGGGACAAGCAAGGCCTGTTCGCCGCGGCGCGCGGCGGGACGTTCTTCCTGGACGAAATCGGCGAGATGTCGCCCGCGACCCAGGTGAAGCTGCTGCGCGTGCTGCAGGAGCGGGAGGCGATCCCGGTGGGCGGCACCGAGGCCATTCCGGTGGATGTCCGGGTCGTGGCGGCCACCAACCGCGACCTCGAGGACGACATCAAACGCGGCCGCTTCCGTACCGACCTGTACTATCGGTTGAACGTGATCGCCATCCACCTGCCGCCGCTGCGCGACCGGCGCGACGATATCCAGATCCTGTGGGAGGAGTTCCTGGGCCGCATTGCGCAGGAGCGCCAGGAGCAGCCCAAGGCGCTCGCGGAAGACGCGAAAGCGGCGCTGCTCGCCTACGACTGGCCCGGCAACGTGCGCGAGCTTGAAAACGCCCTCGAGCGCGCGGTGGTGCTCAGCAAGGCGACGACGATCGACTTGGCGGCCCTGCCCGACAAGCTGACGGAGCGCCGTGCCGAGCCGCTCGTCGCGGAGCGGCCGCATGCGAACCCGACGCTCGACGTGATCGAGCGCGCCTACATCACCTGGGTGCTGCAGAGCGAGGGCGGCAACAAGACGCGCGCCGCCGAGGTGCTCGGCATCGATCCCTCTACCCTGTATCGCAAGCTGAGCCGCTACGAAGGCGATGTCCCCCCCGCCTGAGGCGGCGGATCAAGTCGGGGCCGCGACCACCGGCTGCGCCCCTGGGTGGGGCGCCGGGTGCTCGAGATCGGGGCCGGCATCGGCAACATGTCGGCGTTCCTGGTCGATCGCGAGCGCGTCGTGCTCACCGACACCGAGCCGTACTACCTCGGCCGGCTGCGCGAGCGGTTCGCGGGGCGGCCGCACGTGTCGGTCGCCGAGTTGCGGCTGCCCGCCGTGAGCCCCGGGCTCGTCGCCGAGCGGCTCGACACCGTGGTCTGCCTGAACGTCCTGGAGCACATCGAGGACGACCGCGCATCGCTGCGCGCGATGCACGACCTGCTCCGGCCGGGCGGACGGCTCGCCCTCCTCGTGCCCTCGCTGCGAGCGCTGTACGGCACCCTGGACGAGGCGCTGGGGCACTTCCGCCGCTACGTCCCCGGCGAGCTGTCGGAGAAACTCCGGGGGGCGGGCTTCCGGGTCCGGCATCTCGAATATTTCAACCTCGCCGGCGTCCCGGGATGGTGGGTCGCGGGTCGCGTGCTGCGGCGCCGGCTCATTCCCACCGGCGCGTTGCGCTGGTACGAAGCGCTCGTGCCGCTGTTCCGGCTGGAGCGACTGCTCCCCTGGCGCATCGGCCAGTCGCTCATCGCGATCGGGGAGGTGCCGGCCTGATGGCGCGCCTCCCCTCGACCGACGACATCCTGCTTTCGGTCGTCGTGCCGGCGTACAACGAGGCGGGGACGATCGAAGCCGTGCTACGGCAGCTCCGGGAGGTCCCGCTGCGGCTCGAGGTGATCGCGGTGGACGACGCGTCGACCGACGACACCGGCGCCATCCTCGACGGCCTGGCGTGCACGGGGCTCGTCCAGCAAGTGCTCCACCACGCGACCAACCGGGGCAAGGGCGCCGCGCTCCGGAGCGGGATTGCCGCCGCCACCGGCCACGTGATCGTGGCCCAGGACGCCGATCTCGAGTACGATCCGGCGGAGCTCCCTCGCCTGCTGGCGCCGATCAAGGAGGGGCGGGCCGACGCCGTCTACGGCTCGCGCTTCCAGGGCGGCCCGCACCGCGTGCTGTTCTTCTGGCACGCCATCGGCAACAACTTCCTCACGCTCGTCTCCAACATGTTCACCAATCTGAACCTTACGGACATGGAGACGTGCTACAAGCTGGTCCGTGCCGATCTCCTGAAACGGCTGCCGCTCAGGGCGGAGCGGTTCGGGATCGAGGTCGAGCTGACGGCCCGGCTCGCGCAGGCGGGCGCGCGCATCTGGGAGTTACCGATCTCCTACAGCGGCCGGACCTACGCCGAAGGGAAGAAAATCACCTGGCGGGACGGGCTGGCGGCGCTGTTTCACATCCTGCGGCACAACCTGTTCCCACCGAGAGGTCAGTGGCGGAGCCGCTGAGTGGCCCGCGCCTGCTTTCGCTCGCGGCCGTCGCCGCGCTTGCGGCCCTCGGCCTCGTGCCGGTCGCGAATCTGCTGAGCGGCGGGTCCATCCCTTGGTGGTCCGCAGCCGTGCGGGACTGGCTCGTGACGGGTACGGCGATCCTTCTCACCGCGCTCGGGCTCGGGCGGGTATTCGGCGAGCGAGTCGATCGCTCGATCGCCAAAGCCATCGCACTGGTACTCGGGCTTTCGCCGCGCGCGTTCCAAACCCTCGCCGCGCTACTCGTCCTCGCGCTCACGGGAACCTTCGCCGTCTACTGCTTCGCGCGGGCGCCTTTTGCACAGGACGAGATGGCGCAACGATTCCACGCCCACATCCTGCTTGCGGGCCGTCTCTTTGCGGCGGGCGAGCCGCACCCGGAGTTCTTCTCCGTCACCGGGGTGCTGGATCGGGCCGGGCGCTGGTACTCCATGTACCCGATCGGCGGTCCGGCGCTGCTCGCCGTGGGCACGGCGTTGCACGCCACCTGGCTCGTGAATCCGGTCCTCACCGCCTTGACCGCCTGCGCGCTGTACCGGTTCGCGGCGGCGGCGTTTGGGGAAGGGCCGGGTCGGGCGAGCGTACTCCTGTTCGCGCTGTCGCCATTTGTGCTCATCATGGGCGCGAGCGAGATGAACCACGTCGGCGCACTCGCGCTGGCGACGCTCGCGCTGGCCGCTCTCACGACGTGGGCCACTTCGGCGCGCGGCGGCGCCGTGCTTGGCGCCGCGGTCCTCATCGGGCTGGGTGTCGGCGGCATGGCGACGATTCGGCCGCTCGACGCCGCGGCTATGGCCGTGGTGATCGGTCTGTTCCAGCTCTCCGTGCTGCGGCGCGAGCCGAGCCGCGCGCGCTCGCTGGTCGTGCAGCTCGCCGCGGGCGCGCTGCCGGTCGCATGGCTCCTGTACGTCAACGCCCGGACCACGGGACAGCCCCTGCTGTTCGCCTACGATGCGCTGTACGGTCCCGGGCAGCGCCTGGGCTTTCACTCAGATCCTTTCGGGGTGCCCTACACGCCGCTGCGCGCGCTGGCCCTGACCTCGGCCAACCTGATGCGCCTCGACCGTTACCTGTTCGAGTGGCCGTTGCCGGGGCTCGTGCCGATCCTCGTCGCCCTGGCGGCCCTGCGAGATCCCACGCGCTGGGACCTGCTGCTGCTCGGCTTGATCGGCGCCACGGTCGGCGCGTACAGTCTGTACTGGGCGGCAGACAGCTTCTTCGCGGGGCCGCGGTTCCTCTATACGGCGGTCCCGGCGTTCGTCATCTTCGCGGCCCGGGCGCCGGGGCTGGTGGCGGAGCGGCTCCCTGCGGGACTGCCCAGACGCGCGGCGCTGCTCGTCGTGCCGCTGTGTCTGTGCTACGCCTGGCTCACGCCCACCGGCGTCTCGAGCGTGCAGATGCGGGCGTACTACTACCACGTGGGACGAACCAAGTTGAAGACCGACATCACGGCACAGCTCGCCACGGCACGCCTGAGTCGCGCCCTGGTGTTCGTACACGAGCCGTGGCGCGCCCGGCTCGAGGCGCGGCTGCGCGCCTTCGGACTGGCGCCGAGCGAAGCCGGTCGGCTGCTGTCCACGGCCGACGCGTGCCGGATCCAAACGGCGCTCGATATCGAGGATACGCGAGCCCCCGACGACACAGCCGTCCGGCACACCCGCCTGCTCAACGCCACCTATTCGACAGCGTCGGTGCACCCGGTCGGCGGCTTGCAGGCAGACGAGGCGATCTCGCTCGCGGAGGGCACCGTCCTGACGGACGCGTGCCGGCGGGAAATCGCCGCGGACGAGGGCGGCACCATGCCGTATGCGCCGTTCTTGGCCCTGGCACGCTTCGATCGGGACGGCGCCGTCGGCGGGCCCGTGGTGTTCGCGCGGGATTTTGGACCGCGCAATGAGGTTCTGCGAGCGCGGTTCCCGGACCGTACCTGGTTCCGATACCGACCGGGCAGGGGGAGCCCGGACGACAGCGCGGCCATCGTGTCGTACTAGGACCCGCGAGACTGCGTTCTCGAGATGACCTTGCAGACAGGGAGACCGGGATCGTGGCGACGCCGCTGATTCTTGGTGATCCGGCCCGCCGGGCGGGCGCCGGCGCGGCCCTGGTGGCGCTCGCCGGCGGCGCCCTCACGCTCAACCACATGCTGCCGGGCGTGTTTTACGACGATGGGCTGTACGTCGGCATCGCGTATGCCCTGACCCACGGCCTTGGCTACGCGCACCCGCACCTCCCCGGCCACCCCGCTGCGGTGCACTTCCCCCCGCTGTATCCGCTCGTCCTCACGCCGTTCTTCGGCCTGCTGCCGCTCTCCGCTGCGGTGTTCGCCGCCAAGCTGCTCAACATCGTGCTCGGCGCCGTCGCGGCGGGGCTCATCGCTTGGCACGCGACCCGCGCAGAGCTGCTTGGCGCCGGCGCGCCCCGTTGGCTGCCTGCGGCGATCGCCGCGGCGGCCGCGGTCGCCCTCCCGACGCTGACGAGCCTGTGCGTGCTTTTTTCCGAGCCGCTGTTCAGCGTGCTCCTCGCCCTGGCGATTATCCTCGGGGATCGACCGCCATCCCGCTGGTCGCCCGGAACGGGCGCACTGCTCGCCGGTATCGCCGCCGCCTTCGCCCTGCTCACCCGATCCATCGGGGTCGCCGCGGGAGCGGGGATCGTCCTCTATTTGCTGGTCCTCTCCCGCGTCCCGTGGCAGCGCGCCGCGCTCGCCGGCGCACCCGTCTTCGTCGCGGCCCTCGGCTGGGGGCTGTGGGTGACGCGTCATCGCGGGGGGATCGATCCCGGGATGGCCACGAACTACGGGAGCTACTTCGAGGTGCTGAAAGGAGCGGGCCTCGGGGTCTTCTGGCCCAGCCTGCGCCAGTTACCGCGCCCGCTCGGCGACCTGACACTCTCGTGGTTGCCCGCCCCTGCGCTGTATTACGCGTTCGCGGTGGCGGCGTTCGCCGTCCTGCTGTACGGGCTGGCCCTCATGGTCCGGCGGTCGAGCATCGGCCTCACGCTGTGCTTTTACCTCGCCATTCTCGCCGTGTGGCCTTTCCCGGTCGACCGGTTCGTCTGGGTGATGCTTCCGTGGTTGGGTCTCGCCTGGTGCGCAGCCGTGCTGCGCCTCTGGCAGGCCTCGACCCTCCGGTGGGTCCGTGTGCCCGTCGCGCTCGTCGCCGGGGCGGTGGTGTTCGGCTACGCGCAGCTGGAGGTGCGTGGTCTCGCGACCGGCGCCTGGCGCGCCGCCCCCGCCTACGTCTCGGCGAGCGCCGGCGAGATGCTCCCGTGGTTCGCCACTCTCCCCGCGGACGCGGTGATCGCGGCCGACTTCGAGCCCCTCATCTGGCTCAACACCGGCCGGCCCAGCGTGCCGTTCTATATGTATGGTTACCGCGGGCGCGAGGTGACCGTGCCCACCCCCGCCGAGCAGCGTGCCTACCTGGAGCGACAAGGTGTGAGCTACGTGATGATTTCCGGTTACGTATCCCAGTCGGTCCCGCAGCTGAACGCGCTGTTCCAGACCTATCCGGGTTGGTTGACGATGGTCAAGCAATGGAGCGGCGGCCGTACGGTATTCCGGGTGAACCGTGGATTCTAGACTGACCGGTGGTCGCTTGTACGGCGCGGTGGCCGCCTGTGCCGTGGTTGTGTACGCCGGCGCGCTCTGGAATCAGTTTGCGCTGGACGACAACCAGATCGTCCGGTTCAACCAGCTGGTGCTCGACTTCAGCGGTGTGTGGCGGGCGTTCGTGAGCCCTTACTGGCCGCCGCTGGTCGGGGGCGGGTTGTACCGTCCGCTGCCGCTCGCCTCGTACGCGATCGACTGGCAGCTGGGCGGAGCCGCCTGGTGGTTTCACGCGGTGAACGTTGCGTGGCACGCCGGCGCGAGTGTTGCCGTCGCGTGGCTCGCGCGGCGCTGGAGCGGTGAGCGGGCGGCACTTGCGGCCGGGTTGCTGTTCGCGGTCCACCCGGTCCACGTGGAGGCCATCGCCAACATCGTGGGGCGTGCCGAGCTGATGGCCGCGCTGTTCGCCATCCTTGCTGTCTACGCGGCGCTGGCGCACGATCGCCTGTGGTGGAGCGCGGCCGCGCTCGCCGCCGGCCTCCTGAGCAAGGAGAATGCGGTAGTCGCGCCCGCGCTCATCGCCTGGGGTTGGATAATGGAGATGACGCCGCGGCCGTCGCGGCGGCGGCTGGTCGGGTACGTGGGGAGTTGGGTTGCGCTCGGGGCCGTGTACGTCCTGGTGCGTTGGAGTGTACTGGGCCACGAGCTGGTGGGCCGCGCCGCTCCGGTGTTCTTCGGCGCGTCGCCCGTGGCCGTTCGCCTGACGGCGGTAGCGGCACTCGCGGATGTCGCGCGGCTCCTCGTCTTTCCGCTCACGCTGCGCATCGATTATTCGCCCGCCGAGCGCACCCTCGTCACGACCCCCCTCGACTCCCGCTTCGCGCTCGGGCTGCTGTGCGTCGCCGCTTGGGGCGCGCTGCTGTGGATCGCGTGGCGGCGCGGGCGCCGGGTCGAGGTGTTTGGGCTAGGCTGGATCGCGATCGCGCTGTTTCCAGTATCGAACCTCGTCGTTCCCGTCGGCGTGCTCCTGGCGGAGCGGGCGCTGTACCTGCCGTCGGCCGGACTTGCCTTGGCAGCCGGGGCATGGCTCAAGGATTTCGAGACGCGCCGGCTGGCAGTGGTCCTGGGAGCACTCGTCGTGGTCGGGGGCGCTTGGAGTGCCCACCGCGTTCCGGTGTGGCGTGACACCCGGGCGATGATCACGAGCGAGCTGGAGGATTCGCCACGCTCGTTCGCCGGTCCGGCACACATGGTGGTGATGTACCTGACGGGACATCAGCCGGCCAAAGCGCTCGAGGCCTATCGCTCCGCCACGGACATTTACAACGTGACGTTGCCGTGGCTCCAGATCCAGGGCGCCGAGGCGGCGTTCGAAACGGGGCACGCCGCCCTGGCGGACTCGCTGCTCGATCGCGTCGAGCTGGTGTGCCAGTGCGACGCCTTCTACCGGTACGAGTCCTCGGTCGCCCGAGCCCGCGGCTATCCGGTGGCCGCCGACTCGTTTGCCGCCCGAGTGGGGAGGGCCGGCCCCGGCCGATGAGCGTCAAGCGGATGTACGTCGCCGTCGCCGCGTGCGCCGTGGTCGTCTACCTCGGCGCCCTCTGGAATCAGTTCGCGCTGGACGACGTCCCGATCATCGCGTTGAACCCGCTCGTCGTCCACCCGTCGGGGCTGTGGCGGGCGTTCGCCGCGCCGTACTGGACGCCGGATCTGGGCGGTCACATGTATCGGCCGTTGGTGATCGCGGGGTTCGCCCTCGACGCGCTCGTGGACGGCACCGCCTGGTTCCACGCCGTCAACCTCCTGTGGCACGCCGGGGCCGCGGTGGCCGTGGCGGCTCTCGCCCGTCGCTGGATGGACACGGCGGGCGCGCTCGTCGCCGGGATGCTGTTCGCGGTGCATCCGGTGCACGTGGAGGCGGTCGCGAACGTGGTCGGCCGCTCGGAGCTCATGGCGGCAGTGTTCACCGTGCTCGCTGTGTATGCGGCCCTGGCCCGTCAGCATGCCGGCTGGAGCGCCGCGGCGCTCGCCTTGGGCCTCCTCTCCAAGGAGAACGCAGCGGTCGCACCCGCTCTGGTGGTATGGGCGTGGTTGCTCGGGCTCGACAGGCCCGATCGGCGCCGCATGGTCTCGCTCCTCGTCGGCTGGGTGGTCGTGGGGGCGGTGTACGCCGCCGTTCGCACCCTGGTGCGCCAGCCGTTCGGCGGCTACGCGAGCATCGCGCCGATGTTCATCGGCCAGTCTGCGCTCACGGTGCGACTCACCGCCGTCGCCGCGCTGGCGGATGTCGTGCGCCTGCTCGTGTTCCCGCTCACGCTGCGCGTGGACTACTCTCCGAACGAGCGCACCGCGGTGACGTCGCCGCTCGATCCCCGGTTTGCGGTCGGGGTGCTCTGGGGTCTGGCGTGGGCCGCGCTCCTGCTCCTCGCCTGGAGGCGCGGGCGCAAGCTCGAGGCGTTCGGGCTCGGTTGGATCGGCGTGGCCTTCCTCCCCGTGGCCAACCTCCTCTATCCCGCCGGATTCTACGTAGCCGAGCGGACCATCTACCTCCCGTCGGCCGGGCTGGTGCTGGCCGCCACCGCCGCGCTGTCCCGCCTGCCGCGGGAACGGCTGCGCCTCGTGGTAGCCACCCTCTGTCTGCTCGGAGGCGTGCGCACCGCGCTGCGCGTCCCCAAGTGGCGCGACGATAACACCGTGACGCAGAGCATCCTGGAAGACTCGCCGGACTCCTACGGAGGTCCGGTGCGCATGGCCGGCGTGTACCTCGACCGGCGCGAGCCCGCGAAGGCCCTGGCGGCGGTCCGCATCGCGGCGGGCATCATGCCCCGCGACCCCTGGGTCTACTCGATCGGCTCCGTGGCGGCGTTCGCGCTGGGCGACTCGCGCGTGGCCGATTCGCTGCTTGCTGGGCTCGAGCGCTTCTGCTCCGGCCCCTGCGCCGCTGGCTACTATCGCTACGAGGCGACGATGGCGCGGGCTCACGGCTATCCGGGGCCGGCCGATTCCCTGCTGGCCCGCGCGGTCCGGCTGAGGGCCCCGTGACCCGCAAGGTGCGGCCTTGCGGTCAGCCCGGCGCCTTGCAAAAATCCCGACTCGGGGAGGGCCTAGGGAGAGCCCGCCGAACCGGGAGTACATCGCAAGTTACTGCAGCAAAGACGCTTACGCACGTTGTGGTGACGCAGGGCACGGGGTTTGCTTTACCCAGCGGTGGGAAAATCGGCTTCACGCAGTTATCGAGTCGTCATGAGATGGACTTCAACGGGGGTAAAGTCAGATGAACCGCAAGGGTTTCACACTCATTGAGCTGCTGATCGTGGTGGTGATCATCGGCATTTTGGCCGCTATCGCGATCCCGAAGTTCGCCAACACGAAGGCGAAGGCATACATCGCCTCCATGAAGTCGGACCTTCGGAACCTGGTGACCGCCGAAGAGGCGTATTTCGCCGACTCGGTCAAGTACAGCGCGACGACGTCGTGCACCACGCCGCCCACAGCGGCGACGGTGAACTTCTGCGTCACGACCGGCAACAACCTCGGGACCATCGGCCTCGCGGCCGGTAACGGTGGTTGGAGCGTCACGATCACGAACAACAACCTGCTCGTTCCGCTGGTGAAGTGCGCCATCTTCATCAACACGGCCGCGCTGACACCGGCGGCCTCGGAAGGCGCGCCCGCCTGTCAGTAAGCGGCGACCTTGCGGTGGCATTCGACGAGCGGCGGGGACTTCCCCGCCGCTTCGTTTTGTGCCCACTCGAGGTGCCATTGCGGTCAGCCTGGGGCCCTTGCAAAAACCCTGACTTGATCGATGGTCGCAGCGGTACCAAGAGGGTCGTTTTACCGGTGTAACGGATTACCACAAAATACCTTAGGGTGCTTTCGGTGATGTAAGGCACGGGGTTTGCTTCATTCAGCGGAGGGACAATCCCGCGTTACGCGGTTTCGAGTTTTTGTGAGATGGACTTCAACGGGGGTACAGGCAGATGAACCGCAAGGGTTTCACACTCATTGAGCTGCTGATCGTGGTGGTCATCATCGGCATTTTGGCCGCCATCGCGATCCCGAAGTTCGCCAACACGAAGGCGAAGGCGTATATCGCCTCCATGAAGTCGGACCTTCGGAACCTGGTGACCGCCGAAGAGGCGTATTTCGCCGACTCGGTCAAGTACAGCGCGACCACGTCGTGCACCACGCCGCCCACAGCGGCCACGGTGAACTTCTGCGTCACGACCGGCAACAACCTCGGGACCATCGGCCTCGCGGCCGGTAACGGTGGTTGGAGCGTGTCGATCACGAACAACAACCTGCTGACTCCGCAGGTGACGTGCGCCATCTTCATCAACACGGCCGCGCTGACACCGGCGACCTCGGAAGGCGCGCCCGCCTGTCAATAAGCGGCGACCTTGCGGCAGCATCCACGAGCGGCGGGGACTTCCCCGCCGCTTCGTTTTTATGCCTATTCCAGCGCCATGCCGGCCAAGCCCGCGCTCCGGACCGAGCTGCTGTTCTACCTGTCGTTCCTCGCCGCCGCCGCCCTGCTGGTAGGCGTGGCGACCATGCTGCTCGCCACCAGTTTCGCCCCAGAGCGGACGTTCGTGCTGGTCATGCTCATGGTCGCCCTCGAAGTGGGCGTGTTTATCGTGTTCGGACGCTACCTCGTCAGCCGGCTGGTCCTGTGGCCGCTGGAGCGGGTGGTGGCCACGGCCGACGCCGTGGCGGACGGCGATCTGGGGCGGCGCGCGCCGGACGCGGAGACGCGCGATTTTGCCACCCTCGCGGAGCGACTCAACCGCATGACCGATCACCTGCTGGACGCACAGGGGCAGCTGGTGCGCTCGGAGAAGCTCGCCAGCATCGGCCGGCTGGCGGCGGGGATCGCCCACGAGGTGGGGAACCCCCTGGGCGCGATCGGGACCTACGTCGAGGTGCTGCGCCGCCGTGGGGCCGACCCCGAGGTGGTGGCCGGCGTGACCCGCGAGCTCGAGCGCATCGATCACATCGTGCGGGGCCTGCTCGACTACGCGCGCCCCCAGGAAGAAACGCTGGCGCCGCTCGATGCCGCCGCGGTGGCGCACAGCGCGTACGCGCTGCTCGAGGCGCAGGGAGCCCTGAAACCGGTGCACCCGAGCCTCGAGGTCGCACCCGACGTGCCGCGCATGCTCGGGCGCGTCCATCTCCTGGAGCAGGCCATCGTCAACCTGGTGCTCAACGCGGTAGACGCCGCACCCGGCGGACTCGTGATCCTCGGCGTGCGGCGGTGGGCGTACGAGCCGCGACCCGCTGTGCCCAGGCGAGCCGGCGACCCGACGGACGCGAGCTTCCCGCGCCGCCCCGAACGGCGCCCCGCGAGGACCGACTTCGCCGCGGGGCAGCCTGGAGCGCTCTTGTACGTCGCGGATTCCGGACCGGGCGTGCCGCCCGACGACCGCGACAAGATCTTCGAGCCGTTCTTCACGACCAAGCAACCTAGCCGGGGCACCGGATTGGGCCTCGCGATCGTCGCCCGCGCCGTGCACGACATGGGAGGAGTCGTGTGGGTCGATACGGCGCGGGAGGGCGGGGCGGCGTTCAAGATGTTCTTTCCCGCGGCATGACCCGAGTTCTTGTTGTGGACGACGAACCGGGCCTGCGCCAGTCGCTCGGGCTGTTGCTGGCGGACGCGGGCTATGACGTGGCGGCCGAGGGGAATGGGGCCCGAGCCCTCGAGCGCGCGTTGGCGGAGTCGTTCGACGTCGTGCTGTGCGATGTGCGGATGCCGGACATGGACGGGCTGGCGTTCCTGCGCGGGTACAAGGGGCGCGGCGGCTCGGGCCTCGTCATCATGATGAGCGCGTACGGCGGCGAGGAAGCGGCGCTCGCCGCCATGAAGGAGGGCGCGTACGACTACGTGCCCAAGCCGTTCCGCCCGGATGAGGTCGTGCTCACGCTTCGCAAAGCCGAGGAGCGGGAACGACTCGGCCACACCATCGCGACACTGAGGGCACAGTTGGAGAGCAGCCCCGCGGCGCGGGCGCTGATCGCCGAGAGCGCGGCGATGCGCCAGGCCCTCGAGATCGTGGCGCGGGTGGCGGGACACCCCACGACTGTCCTCATCACCGGCGAGCGGGGGACCGGCAAGGAGGTCATCGCCCAGGCGATCCACCGCGCCAGTCCCCGCGCCGCCGGCCCGTTCGTGGCGGTGAACTGCGCCGCGATCCCCGACACGCTGCTCGAATCGGAGCTGTTCGGCTACGTGAAAGGCGCCTTCACCGGTGCGGCGGGCGATCGTCCTGGCCTGTTCGAGCAGGCCGATGGCGGGACGCTGCTGCTGGACGAGGTTGGGGAGCTGCCGCTCGGGCTTCAGGCAAAGCTGTTGCGGGTGCTCCAGGAAAATGAGATCCGTCGGGTGGGCGACCAGAAGACGCGGCGCGTGGATGTCCGCTTGCTCGCGGCCACCGCCAGGGATCTCGCCGCCGAGGCGGCGGCGGGCCGGTTCCGACCCGATCTGCTCGACCGCCTGAACGTCGTGGCGATTCACCTGCGCCCGCTCTCCGAGCGGCGCGCCGACATCGCCCCCCTGGCGGGGCATTTCGCGGGCCGGCTGGTCGGCCGGCTGGGCCGGCGCGTGGCCTTGAGCGATGCGGCGCTGGCGTGGCTCGCTGAGCAGCCGTGGCCGGGCAACGTGCGGTCGCTCGAGCACGCCATCGAGCGGGCGGCGGTGCTGTCGGAAAAGGACGTGCTGGAGCCGGCGGATTTTCGGCCCAACCCCGGACTCGCGTCCGGGGTTGATCTGACCCCGGGCGTAAGCCCGGGGTTGCCGGGGACCAAGACTCTCAAGGACGCCGTCGAGGTAGCGGAGCGTCAGGCTATCACCGGCGCCCTGAAGGCCGCGGGGGGAAATCGCCGCGAGGCGGCCAAGGCGCTGGGCGTAAGCCTCCGGACTCTGTTTTACAAGATGGACCGGTACGGCATCGAGTAGTGCAGTACTCTGCACTTATGCAGCATCTTGCAGTACCACCAAGACATCGAAGACACACTAGTGCAACAACTTACGCAATGGCACGAGGTGTGAGATAGACAAGCCACGACTGGAGGCATTGTCATGCGGCGTTCGGGTTTCACGACCATCGAAATGGTCATCGTGGTGGTCCTCATCGGGCTCATCGCGCTGATCGGCTTCCCGAAGATCCGGCAAACGCTCGATAAGACCAATCTGCGCTCGGCGCGCGACGCGGTGGGCACGTTGGCGGGGACGGCCCGGGCGGCCGCGATCCAGCGCGGCTGTCGGAGCGCGGTGCACTTCACAGCGACCCCCTCCACCGTCTGGGTGACCACGGCGTGCCCGACCAAGGTGGATACGGTGTCGGGAGTGCAGGACCTCGAGGCGCGGTTCAAGGTGACGCTCTCCGCCTCGCGCGACTCGGTGCAATACGATCCGCGCGGGCTCAGCATGGACGGGTTCAACTCCAACACCGTGGTGCGGCTTACCGGCAACGTCGCAACGAACAAGGACTCGGTGATGATCAACCCGATCGGCAAGGTGGTGCGGCAATGAAACGCGAGCAGGGGTTCACGATCGTTGAGGTGATTGTCGCGATCATGGTGCTCACCGTGGGCCTGCTGGCGCTCGTCACGTCGGCGGCGTTGGTGACGCGGATGATCGGCCGCGGCCAGCGCTCGGCGGTGGCGGCGCAGTACGCCCAGCGGCGGCTCGAGATGCTGCGGACGAGTGGCTGCCAGTCCCAGGCGGCTGGGAGCGAGGTGTTGATGCGGGGCTCCGCGCCGGTCGACTCCATCTCCTGGGGATTCACGCGGTGGAGCATCCCGAACTCGAGCTCTGATCACTGGCAGGTTATGGTGCGCAGCAAATACCAGACGGCGCTCGGAAAATGGCGCAGAGACAGCACCGAGACGGAGATCTCATGCCTCTTCTAGCACGCCGAGGGTTCACCCTCATCGAACTGATGATCGCGCTGGTGCTCCTGGGCCTGGTGTCCACCGCCGTGTACAAGGTGCTGGTGAACAACCAGCGGGTGTACCTGGCGCAGACGCAGACGATCGACCTGCAGCAGAACATCCGCGCGGGAGCGGCCATCCTGCCGGCGGAATTCCGCGAGCTCGACGCGGCGGACGGCGACATCAGCGGCATGGGGCCAGACTCGATCCGGATGCGCGCCATGCGGCAGCTCTCGTTCGTGTGCGCGACGCCCGCGTTGGGCGGCGGCCTCGGCCAAATCTCCCTGGCTGTCCGGTCGGCCATGATCTACGGCAACCGCCAGACCTTCAAGCAAGGGGACTCGATCCTGGTGTACTGGGAGGGCGATCCCACGACGCGAGCCGACGACCAATGGCTCCCCGCCCAGTTGCAGAAGGACGCCGATCCGGGGTTCTGCGCCGACAGTAATGTCGCGACGAACCCGGCCTTGCTGCTCACGTTGCAGCCGACGTGGCTCGCCAACGGCACGCTGAACCGCGCGGGCGCGATCCCGCGCGGCGCTCCGGTGCGCGGCTACGACAAGGTGGCGTACCGCTCGTACCAGGCCACGGACGGCAACTGGTATCTGGGGCAGCGCAATCCGGCACAGGGTGGCACCATCCAACCCGTGATTGGACCGCTGATCGACGCCAATGGGGTCAGCTTCACCTACTACGACACCGCGGGAGTGGTGACCAACGTGCCGACGCAGGTCGCGCAGATCGAGATCGTGCTGCGCGCCCGTACGTCGTCGCCAATCCGCGGCGCGGACGGTGTGCAGACGTACAAGGTGGACAGTCTCGTGACCCGCGTCGCGCTGCGGAACAACCCGCGCTGTGGATCGGGTTCAGTCGCGCCCATCGTCGTATATCGCCCATGCGGATGACGGGCGAGACAGCCTCACACGTGAACATCAAGGAGCGGTCTATGAAGCAGGTCTTGCGGAACGAGCGCGGCATGGCGCTCGCCATCGCGATCGTCGCGCTCGTGATCGTGGGTGCGCTCATCGCCGGTGCGTTTTTCTCGGGCACCCAGGAGCAACGGGTGGCGGAGAACGTGCGCCGGGTCCAGGCGTCGTTCGGCGTGGCGGAAGAGGGCGTGTACGATATCATCCGCGGCTGGGGTGACCCCACCACCAAAGCGAAGTACGCCGCGCTGTATTCGTACCCCGCGGTTCTGCCCGCGGGTGACACCGCGGCCTTCCGCAAGACGTCGGCGAGCAAGACGGGGAGCTACAGCGGCACGATGTACAAGTTCAACGACGAGCTCTACCTGATCGACATGACCGCTCAGGACACCATGAGCCTGGCGGGGCGCATCCGGGGCGGCGGCGCGAGCCAGCGGCTCGGGCTCCTGGCCCGGATCCGACCCCTGAATCTCAACACACAGGCGGCGGTCACGTCGGGGGGCAGCAACGTGGTGGTCGGGAGCGCCAGCATCGACGGCAACGATCACCAGCCCACCGGGTGGGCAGGCTGCCCCCCGCTCGATTCTGCCAAGGCCGGCATCCGGACGCAGTCGGACGGCTCGGTCTCGACCAGCGGACACCCGCTCCTCGTGGGGAACCCGCCGGTGCTGAAGGACCCGACGCTTGCGGACAGCTCGTTTTCCATCTACGGCGACGTGACGTACACGCAGCTGGCCGCCAGCGCCAACATCACGCTGCCCGCCCAGAACTTCTCGAGCGGCATCGGCCCAGCGGTGACGGGCACGACGTGCGACTACAGCGTGTTGACGAACTGGGGGAGCCCGACCGACCCGACCGGCCCCTGCGGAAGCTATTTCCCCATCATCCACATCACGGGGACCAGTAGCGTCATCAACGGCCAGGAAGGTCAAGGCGTGCTGCTCGTGGACGGCGGCCTGAACGTCCAAGGCGGGTTCCAGTTTTACGGGATCGTGATCGTCAAGGGCTCGATCAAGACTTCCGGCGGTGGCAGCACGCCGGCGCACTTCTGGGGCACCGTCATGGTTCAGGACACGGCGGCGTTCACGGACACGACCAACAATATCTCCGGTAGCGCCAACCTCCTGTACTCTAAGTGCGCTATTATCAAGGCGTTAAGCAAGACAGGAGTGGGTTCGATGATGCGGTCGCGGGGGTGGGTCCAGCTCTACTAACGCGACCTGGACAGCGTGGGGGGCGGGGGCTACTCTAGCCCTCGCCCCGTTTCGTTTTAACCCCATTCGGCACGCTAATTGCTTCGTTCGGATACGTGGGCGGTAACATGGGCTTGGACGCAAGGAGTCCGATTTTGAAGGACGTCCTGAAGAACGAGCGTGGCATGGCGCTCGGCCTCGCGATCGTCGCACTCGTGGTCGTGGGCGCCCTCGTCGCCGGTGCGTTGTTCGCGGGCACTCAGGAGCAGCGCGTGGGCGAGAACGTGCGCCGGGCGCTGGCGTCGTTCGGCGTCGCGGAGGAGGGGGTCTACGACATCATCCGCCGCTGGGACAGCCACAGCGCCACCTACGCCGCGTTGTATCCGTTCCCTGCGGACTCGCCAGCCACGAGCTCGTGGGTCATCGACACGACGGCATCGGCGAGCAAGACCGGGACCTATAGCGGCACTCTCCTCAAGCTCAACGACCAGCTGTACGTCGTCGATGTGACGGCGCAGGACAACATGAGCCTGGCCGGGCGCATCCGGGGTGGCGGCGCGAGCCAGCGGCTCGGGCTCTTGGTGCGCGTGAAGCCGCTGACGTTCGGCACGCCGGCTGCGCTCGTGTCCGGTGGCGCCAATGTGCTCGGCGGCAACGCCAACATCAACGGTAACGATCAGACCCCGACCGGGTGGACCGGGTGCGGCCCCACGGATAGCGCTGGGGCCGGCGTCCGCACCCAGACGACTAATTCGGTCACTTATACCGGCCGCCCGACCGTACTCGGGAACCCAGCCACGCTCAAGGACCCCACGCTGACAGATAGCTCATTTTCCGTGTACGGGGACGTGACCTACACGCAGCTCGCCGACAAGGCCAGTATCACCATCCCGGCGCAGGACTTTTCGACCACGATCGCGCCATCGCTGTCGGGCGGCACGTGCAACACGAAGGTGCCCACCAACTGGGGGAGCCCGACCGATCCCACCGGTCCGTGCGGTCAGTATTTTCCCATCATCCACATCACTGGCGCCGGTGCCGCCATCAGCGGCCAGGAAGGTCAGGGAATCCTGCTGGTGGACGGCAGCCTGAACGTACAGGGCGGGTTCCAGTTCTTCGGTGTGGTCATCATCAAGGGCAAGCTCCGGACGTCGGGTGGGGGGGGCAACCCGGCCCACTTCTGGGGCACCATGATGGTGCAGGATACGGTAGCCCTCGCCGACACGACCAACACCATCACCGGCAACACCAGCATCATGTACTCTAAGTGCGCCATTCTCAAAGCCTTAGACAAGACAGGAGCGGGGACGATGCTGCGGTCGCGGGGGTGGGTCCAGCTCTACTAAAGTCGCCTAACTCTCAGCAAGCAAAGTACTTGTTGGGTCGGCCTCAAGTAGGTTCGAGGCTTGACAGGATAAGGGACGGGGCTTACTGTAGTTTGCCCTCGTCCCTTCTTGTCTTTGGCCCATAGGCACTTATGGCCCTGTTCGGGTTGCTAGGTGGCAAAAAAACCTCGGTGGGCCTGGATATCGGTTCCGGCATCATCAAGCTGGCGGTGATCGACCATTCTGGCAGCGAGCCGGAGCTCGTCAAGGTCGCCACGACCGAAGTCGCGGCCGATGCCATCGTCGAGGGGGAAGTCATGGACCCCGGGCTCGTGTCGGAAGCGATCCGGGGCCTCTTTTCCACGGCCGGCGTCAAACAGCGATCGGTGGTGACGGCGGTCGGCGGCCGGGACGTGATCGTCAAGAAAATCCAGATGGACCGGATGAAGGAAGGGGACGCCCGGGAGGTGATCCGGTGGGAGGCCGAGCAGCACGTTCCGTTCGACATGGCGAACGTCGAGCTCGACTTCCAGATCCTCGACCCCGACGCCGAGGGGCTGCAGATGAACGTGCTGCTGGTCGCTGCCAAGCGTGAGCTGGTGGACAGCCGCACTTCGCTCCTGGGGGAGGCGGGACTCGAGGCGGCGATCATCGACGTGGACGCGTTCGCGATCCACAACGCCTTTGAGCTGAATCACCCCGACGCGATGCAGGGGGTCGTGGGGCTGGTCAACATCGGGCACGAAGTGACCAACGTGAACATCCTGGAGGACGGCGTCCCCGTGCTCACGCGCGATCTGTCGGTAGGGACGCGGCGGTTCCGGGAGGACCTGCAGCGGGAGAAGGGGCTGTCGGCGGAGGACTCGGAGCGGGTGATCCAGGGCCAGGCCCAGAGCGGCGACTTGGCGCAGTACGTGGACGCCCGGGGCGAGGAAATCGCGGTGGGGGTGGAGCGGGCGGCGGCGTTCCTCGCGACGGCGTCGCGCTCCGCGGGCGGGCTGGGGCGGGTGTACACGATTGGCGGCGGGGCGCGGGTACCGGGTCTGAACGAGGCGTTGTCGAACCGGCTGCGGGTGCCGGTGGAGCTCGCGAGCCCGGTGCAGCGGCTCAAGGTGCGCGACTCGGTCTTCGAGTCCGTCGCGGTGGATGAGGTCGCGCCGCTGCTGATGCTGTCGGTGGGCCTGGCGCTGAGGCGCGCCGCATGATCGAAATAAACCTCCTTCCCGGGAAGAAGAAGAAGGCGGCCGCCGGCGGCGCGGGCTTCAAGTTCGCGCTGCCCGACTTCCGGGGTCTGTTGGCGAGCATCAAGAACCCGTGGCTGCTCGTGGCGAGCGCCACCTCGCTGATCGTGGTCGGGGGTGGGTTGCTGTGGTTCATCACCCAGAGCACGCGGCTGCGGGTGCTTCAGAACCGCCGCGTCGAGGTGCAGGCGGAGAAGCGGCGCTTCGACGCGGTGATCGCGCAGAAGCGCCAGTCCGAGCGCATTCGCGACTCGCTCGTTGCGGAGATCACCGTCATCCGCGGTATCGACGCCGACCGCTACATCTGGCCGCACGTGCTCGACCAGATCACCAAGGCGCTGCCGCCCTACACCTGGCTCACGGGGGTCTCGGTGGCCGGGGGCGGCAGCGTCGCTCCGGGCTCACCGGGTGCCTTGCCGGTCGGCGCGGGCAGCGCGGACTCGACCGGTCGGCCGCAGGTGCGCATCTGGATCACCGGCAGCACGGTAGACATCCAGGCGTTCACCACGTTCCTGCGCCAGCTCGCCGCCTCGCCCTGGCTCACCGACGTGACCCCGGCGACCACCTCCACAGTCATCGAGGCCGACCGCCCGGTCACCGCGTTCAACGTCGCCGTGCGCTTCCGGGTGGCGGACTCGGTGTACATCCGCACCGTCCCCCTGACGCAGTCGGCGAGGTAGCGCCATGGCCTTGCTGCCGCAGGATCGGCAAAGCCAGGTGATGCTGCTCATCACCATGGGCATGCTCGCGCTCGGCTACCTCTTCTGGAACTACTGGGCCACGCCGACGGGTCAGGAGATCGAGAGCGCGCAGACCGAGATCCGGAGCATGGAGGCCGTGATTGCGCAGGCGAAGGCGGATCTCGCGAGCGGCACCGTGGAGGACCTGCGCCGCAAAGTCGAGGAGTACAGCGCGCTGCTCGGGGTGATGCGACGCCTCGTGCCCGAGAAGAACGAGGTCCCGGCGCTGATCGACGACATCTCGACCAAGGCCAAGGTGCGCGGCGTGACCATCGGCCGGATCGAGCCCCAGCCCGTCGAGGCGGGGCCACCGTTCGATACGTACCGCTACCGCCTCGAGATCATCGGGCACTACGACCAACTGGGGGAGTTCCTGTCCGACATCGCGAGCCTACCGCGCATCATCGTCCCGCAGGACGTGATTCTCAAGGCGGCCGCGGGGCAGGCGCAGAAGCTCTTGGGCGACACGCTGGGAGCGCTGCTCGAAGCGCAGTTCGGGATCCGCACGTTCGTGAAGGCGGCGGCCCCGCCACCCGCCGCGCCGGCAAAGAAGGGCACGGGAGGGGGCGGACGGTGAGCGCGCGCTTCGCGGCGTGCGTGGCCGCGCTCGTGGCCGCCGGCTCGCCCGCCCCGTTCGCTCGAACGGGGCTCGCCGCCCAGACGAAGGCCGACACCACGAAGCGCGACAGCGCCGTGGCGACGGTGCTGGTGCGCGAGGTCTTCTCGTACGAGGGCGGCGGGCGGGATCCGTTCCTCTCGCTGCTTCGGTCGGGCGACATCCGGCCGCTTCTGTCGGACCTGCGGCTCGTGGGGATCTACTACGACGGGCGGTATCCGGCGCGCAGCGTCGCGGTGCTGCGCGATGTGACCAACAGCAAGGTGTATCGAGTGAAGCCGGGCAACATCATCGGGCGCCTCAAGGCCACCACGATCCGGCCGCGCGAAATCGTGTTTACGGTGCAGGAGTTCGGCTTCG